>JAEEGJ010002309.1_pt1 | contig 108275 bp, 89 predicted proteins | sample 8958761 | NCBI WGS metagenome assembly JAEEGJ01 (sample SAMN16246546, study PRJNA631951) | gut metagenome | biome: gut microbiome; feature: rumen; material: RS-attached | host: Bos | place: Iran: Karaj | collected 2018-10 | reverse complement strand
AGCGTTTTTGTGGTAGAACCCCAGTCAATGACAGTATTCTCATCAACTTTGATTCCGTTCTCGATGTCCGAATAACCGTAATAGCCTTTGAAAACAACGCCGTCTTTATCGAATACTCCGACCATCGCACCTGCAGTGGTGTCCTTGTGGTCTTCGTAGAAAGAATTGATCTTCTCTTCATAAGATCCTGTGTAGATCTTCGGTTCTTTTTCTTCGGACTGCTTTGCTGAACATGAAGCCAGTAAAGGCATTGTCATCAAAGCTCCGACAATAAGCGCGATGCTTTTCTTAAGCAATTTCATATAATTCTCCCTTATTCCATTTTCTTGAAACTGCTTTATTATATTACAAACAATCTTAACCTAACCTTAAATCGGAGGGCTCGATGACAGGTATCGTTTTTGACATTGACGACACACTATATTGCAGGCAGGACATGCTCGTAAAAGCAGCCGAGATCGTACTCGGCGTAAAGGTACCCGACTGGCGCGAATTCATCAGGATCTTCTACGAAAAGAGCGACCTCAACATGGCACAGCTTGAATCCGGTGAAGTCTCCACCCGCGATACCAACGGCTGGCGCTACAACGAGACATTCCGTTTGTTGGGACTTCCCTACGAACCTAAGGACGGCGGACGTGCCGCTGACGCTTATCTCGAGCTCCAGAGCCATATGTCCATAAGCAGAGATCTGGCTTGCGCATTGGATAAGCTTGCCTCAAATCCTGATCTCAAGCTCGCGATCCTTACTGCAGGCGAATCAAAACACCAGTGGAACAAAGTAGATATGTTAGGTCTGGACCGATGGTTCGACCGCAGCATGATCCTCGTCACCGGCGATACTCCTTACACCAAGCCTGAACTCGAACTGTACCGCATGATGGAAAAGTGCTTAGGGCTCTCCCCTTCCGACCTTTGGATGATCGGTGACAATTACGATAAAGACATCGCAGGCGCCATTACCTCCGGCTGGCATTCGCTTTGGCTCAACAGACGCGGGATTCCTGATCCCGATGCACTTCCTGACATAACAGTCCTTAACGACGATGAATTTGTATCTGCTTTGGCAAAGGAGTTCACTTAAATGTTCGGAAAGAAAAAGACTTCTAAGCTGTCCTATGATAAGGAAAATGAGACTCCCGCAGTAAAGTCCAGCATCTGCACCGGCGAAAAGACTGCCGGATTCATCGATAATAAGACCGGCAAGTACAGAGATGTCATGCTCATCAAGTCTGAAGCCGATCTTGCTGAATTCAAGAGAATGTGCGGTGTCGATGAGGTAAAAACGATATATTAAGCCCAGTCGCCAAATGTTCGCCTGTTCGAAATAGATTTAGTGACCAAATTGAGTACTATTGCGAAAAGTCACCATTTGGGTCACTTTTATTGCCTGTTTTGGATGACCATTTCATGACCACTCGAAAAATCGAATTGTGCAGCAAGTACAAGCCCGCAAACCCGGTACGCTGTTTTTCGCTTTTTCACGGTTAAATCGGAATATTGTTCAAGTTTTTTGGCGGATTTGCTCAGGTTGACACTACAATTAGCTTATGCTAACTTGAGAATGTAATTCCCATGGGGGAGTAGCAAGCGCCTGATAAGCGTAGCAAGTCAACATCCTGGCCTTACGGTCTGGCTTGTTTTAAATTGCGAGACTCATGTATAGCCAAACTATACATGACGTTATTATTAAGACATTGATGACCCAAGTATAGTTTTGCTGTACTTGGGTCTTTCGTTTTTCGAAGACTTTAGGGAATTAGAAAATCTATAAAGTCAGAGGAGAAGATCAGCATGGCAGAAAACTTTTTGGAGATCAAAGATCTTATGAAGAGCTTTGGTACCGGAGAAGCAAAACAGGAAGTCTTAAGAGGAATGAACTTCACTGTAAACAAAGGTGAGTTCTGCGTCCTTCTTGGGCCTTCGGGATCGGGCAAGTCCACCCTTCTTAACATCATCGGAGGGATCGACACGCCGGACTCGGGATTCGTAAGCATCAACGGTGATAAGCTCGAAGACATGGATGAGAAACAGCTTACGATCTACAGAAGAAAACACTTGGGTTATGTATTCCAGATGTATAACCTCATCCCCAACCTTAACGTAAAAGAGAACATCGAAGTCGGAGCGTACCTGTCGGACAAACCGCTGGACGTTGAGGAAGTAATCACAACATTAGGGCTTCAGGATCACAAGTATAAATATCCTAATCAGTTATCCGGAGGACAGCAGCAGAGAGTTTCCATAGGACGTGCGGTTGTCAAGAATCCGGATATTTTAATGTGTGACGAGCCTACGGGCGCTCTCGACTATAAAACAAGTAAAGAGATCCTCGCGCTTATCGAAGACTGCAACAAAAAGTACGGCAGCACTATCATCATGGTCACGCACAACGAAGCGATCAAGTACATGGCAGATCACGTGATCAAGTTAAGAGACGGTATCGTACGCCATAACGATATCAACGATAAGAAGATCCCCGCTTCCGAGCTCGAATGGTAAGGAGGCGTACTGATGAGAAATCCACTTGTAAAGCGAATCCCTAAAGAGCTCGCTTCCGACTGGCACAAGTATCTGGTAATCATTCTGTTCATGGTAGGCATGATCGGTGTTATCTCCGGCATGTATGTCGGCCGTGACAGCATGATCGCTGCTATCAATGCCGGAAAAGAAGAACTGAATCTTGAAGACGGGTGCTTCGAGCTCTCACACAAAGCTTCAGATGAAATGCTTGACAGCATAAGCACCGGCGGTATGGCTGACGTTAAGCAGTATTTCATCGATGAAGGCATGAAGGAAGCTGATGAAAAAGTTGCAGAAGAGATCGAGAAAGAGCTCCGCTCCACGGTCGAAGAAGCTATAGAAGACGGTGTCCGCGCACAGTGTGAAGCCTACGGTATTACCGATGAAGCGATGATCCAAGAGCAGATAAAGACTGCAATGGACGAGAACTTCGACAGCGCGCTTGATGAAGCAAGAGACTCAGACGAATTCAAAAAAGCTGTCGACGAGGCATACGAAGAAGCACATAAGGAAGTCCTTAAGGCTGTTGACGAGGAATGGGAGGATATCGCGGAAGAATACAAACTCAACGATCCCGGTTTCTCGCCTGTTCCCGTGAAGGTTTTCGAGCACTTCTACCGCAATGAATCTGAAGATAACAACAAAGACGGCACGGAAGATGCCACGGTCAGGATCTTCAAGAGTGATTCAACGGTTGATATGGCTTCGGTTATCGTAGGCCGACTTCCCGAAAACAAAAACGAGATCGCTTTAGACCGGAACCACGCTGAAACAGTCGGTGTTTCAGTCGGCGATAAGGTGAGGATCAGCGGTAAAGAGTTTGAAGTAACAGGACTCGTCTCATTCGTAAATTACCTCACTATGCACGAGTCAAATACCGATCTGATGTTTGACGCGTTCGGCTTCGACGTCGCAATGGTAACACCTGAAGCTTTTGACGAACTGTCATCAAGACTTCACTATAATTACTCATTCTTTTACGAAAGCGAACCCGCGGATAAAGCCGCTCAAAAGGACACTTCCGAAGCTTTCCTAAAATCCCTTATCACCCAGTCAGTCGTATACGATAACGAACTCAAAGACTATCTGCCCACCTACTTAAGCCAGGCCAGAAACTTTGCGATCTCTGATATCGACGGTGACTCAACAGGTACAGGCATTTTCTGCTACATTCTTATTGCTGTCATTGCATTTATCTTTGCAATAACGATCAGCAACACGATCGATAAAGAAGCATCCGTTATCGGCACATTACGTGCTTCAGGTTACAGCAAGGGCGAACTCATAGTTCACTACATGTCGATGCCCTTTATCGTAACGATCGCAGGCGCGGTGATCGGTAATGTACTGGGTTATACAGCATTCCGCGGCATGGCCGTAAACCTTTACTACAACACATACAGCCTCCCTACTCCACGCCTTGTGTGGAGTTCGTCGGCTTTGGTAAAGACAACAGTCATTCCGCTGCTTCTGATGTTCCTGATCAACCTTTTCGTTATCGTGAAAAAACTTCAGTTAAGCCCTCTGAAATTCTTAAGACATGACCTCACAAAATCCAGACGCACAAAGGCAAGAAGGATTCCGGCATGGTCATTCTTAAGACGATTCAGGATCAGGGTCTTATTCCAGAACATGCCGAACTACGCAGTACTCATCTTCGGTGTAATCCTGTCGGAACTGATGCTCTGCTTTGCTTTCGGCCTTACTGACTCCCTGGTCAACTATGGTGACAAAGCGCCCGAAATGGTCTTTGCCGAATACCAGTACATGCTTATGGGATACAAAGACAAGGACGGCAATGTCATCGAGACAAACGAGAATACTGCCGAAAGATTCAGTTGTCATTCGCTGATGTACCCTAAGCAGAAGAGTGATTTCTCACGCTTCGAAGGTATGGGAAGCGGCGGTGATGAGAGCATTACCGTTTACGGAATCGCAGACAACAGCCAATATATCTCACTTCCTGCCGATGTTCCCGAAGGCAGTGTCTTCGCATCCACGGCATTCAGAGATAAGTTCTATCTTAAGGAAGGTGATGTGTTATCGCTTCACGAGGAATACGAGAACAAGTCTTATGAATTTACCATCAAAGGCTTCGTTGATTACGACGGCGGCATCGCAGTCTTCATGAGCAACGAGAACTTCAATAAGACATTCGATAAGAAGTCCGGCGAATTCTCCGGATATTTCTCCAGAAACGAGATAACCGACATTGATGAGCAGGACATCGCAACCGTAATAACCGTGGAGGATATTTCCAAGGTAACGACCCAGCTCATGCACTCGGTCGGCGGATTCATCGAGATCTTCAAGTATGCGATGATCATCCTCGCGGCAGCCCTCATTTATCTGCTCGCAAAGATCATCATCGAACGCAACGAACACTCTATCTCCATGGTAAAGATCCTGGGATTTAAGAACGGCGAAATCGGTTCGCTCTACATCATCCCGACCGCGATCGTTGTCGTGCTGTTTACATTAATCAGTCTCGTTGTCGGCTACTTCCTGATGCTCTGGATCTTCCACGCATTCCTGCTGCAAATGGACGGATACTTTGCTTTCTACATGAAGCCTTTGTCAATGGTATTATCAGTCCTTTACCTTCTCGTCGGATACGCGTTCGTCTCAATGATCGACTTCTTCAGGATAAAGAAGATCCCTATGGATGTGGCATTAAAGAACGTGGAATAATGTTTACTTAGCGTTAAGCGGCCTCAAAGCTGGTGCTTTGGGGCCGCTATTTTTTTGAATTCGCTAATTATATTAATTCTATTCTTACTTGGGCGTTTCTTGTTTTGGGGTCGTTTGCGCTTGTCGGTTTTTGTCGTATTTTGTCGGTAGAAAACCGACAAAGAGGCTGCTTATAATCCAACTATGGAATACTTAAACAAATATGTGCCCAAAGAGTTTCTGGCCCTCAAGATAAATTACTGTAGGAAGTGTCTCGAAGAGATGCCAAAATATGTTGTGGCTGAGCATTTCAAAAGAGGTAAACTACGGAAAGTTATCAAAGTGAATAACCATGAGTATTTTCTTGATTCAAAACTCGGAAAAGAATATCTCCAAAGGATGCACAAGCGGAAACAGACTGAATGTCAACTGAAGATTTATGAAACGGTTTGGAGTTGCCATTTTATCGATGAACCTCTTACGGAATGCAATCCTCATAAGGTAACCAGAACCTTGCGTATTGATACAGATAAACAAGTGGTAATGAACAAGGCATTTTTCGATAGTTTGAAAAACGATGACAATTCAAAATATATTAAGTATAAAAACAACTATTTCAATGGAATCTATTATCGTTCTGCAGCCGAGCGTGATATAGCGATCTTCTACACATATCTGGGTATACCGTTTAAATATGAACCCTCAATAATACTTGCAGGACTAAACAAGCCAATCAATCCTGATTTTGTAATCTATATCGAAGAACTTGATACCTGCTTCATCCATGAACATTTCGGAATAAAGGATTCATCCGATTATTTGACAACGACCAAGGTTAAATATGGCAACTATACTAACGCCGGCCTCATTCCGGATCTTGATATTCTGTTCACATATGACACCGAAGATATGCCATTCGACATAAGATACTTATCTGCGAAAATGAATGCTGCAATCTATGGAAAAGCAATCAAATTTCCCGTCTAATACATGGTCGCAAAATGGGGGTCTCTGAATGGGTTAAACGATGATCAAACAGACGACTTTTGCCTATATTCGCCACTTTGGTCGCCTATCATGACCTACTACGACGACCATTTCGTGAACATTCGAAAACTGACGAACAGAGCACAAAAAAGCCGCAATCACGTGCCCGTGACTGCGGCCGGAATACGAATTAAAACTGTTACAGATCGTAGTACATCTCATACTCCATAGGTGTGGGCATGGAGATATGGCGTGCCAGGTCTTTACGGCGGTTGGCGATCCATATGTTGATGAGCTCGATCGGGAAAACACCGCCTGCGGTGAGGAAGTCGTGGTCTTTTTCGAGAGCCTTAAGAGCTGAGCCTAAAGACTTAGGCAGACCCTTGATCTTTTTCTTGTCCTCATCAGACAGATTGAAAAGATTGAAGTCATAAGGGCCGTAGCCTTCTGCTTCGGGATCGATCTTATTCTTGATGCCGTCGAGGCCTGCCATGAGGATGGCAGCGTAGCAATAGTAAGGATTGCAGGTAGCATCAGGGTTCCTCAGTTCGAACCTCTTCTTGTCAGGTGTCTTGGCATAAGCCGGAATGCGGATTACAGCGCTTCTGTTAGCGGTAGCATAGCCGATAGTAACCGGTGCCTCAAAGCCCGGAAGCAAACGCTTATATGAGTTGGTCGAAGGATTCGAGAAAGCGCAGATCGCGGGAACGTGACGCAGCACGCCACCGATGAAGTTCAGTGCTGTCTCAGACAATCCTGAGTAACCGTTCTCATCGTAGAAGATCGGCTGGCCGTCCTTAAACATGAGCATGTGGACGTGCATGCCGGAGCCTGCTTCACCGTAAATCGGCTTAGGCATGAATGTAGCAGTCTTGCCTTCCTTAACAGCCTCGTTCTTAACGATGTACTTGGTGAGCATCGTCTTGTCAGCCATCTCGGTCATGCCGCCGAACTCGACCTCGATCTCCATCTGGCCGGAGCCTACTTCGTGATGGTGATACTTGACCTTGATGCCCTGATTCTCCATCAGCATCGTTACGCGGCTTCTGTAGTCGTAAGCGATGTCCTGAGGGGGCGCTGCGTGATAGCCGCCCTGGTGAGGAGTCTGGAAGCCGAGGCTTCCGAATTCACCTGTGTTCCAGAAGGCTTCCGCACCATCAAGAGTAAAGCCCGAGCTGTTGGGTTTGTTGTTGTAGGTGACCTCATCGAAAACATAAAATTCGAACTCAGGTCCCAAAAGGAATGTGTCTGCGACACCCAGTTCTTTCATGTACTCTTCTGCACGCTTGCAGACATTTCTGGGCTCCTGGTTAAAAGGAACATTCTCGTTCTTGCCGATGATCCTTACATCGCCGATCATAGAGAGAGTCTTGATCTCGCAGAAATCGTCGATAGCGGCACTGGAGAGATCAGGAATAAATACCATGTCACTCTTTTCGACGGGCGCAAAACCGTAGTTGCTGCCGTCGAATCCTATGCCTGCTGTCATGATCGATTCCGTGAATCTGTCTGCCGGGATCGTCAGATGATGCCATCTTCCGTTGAGATCTATCATCCTGAAATCGATCATCTTGATGTCATTCTCGTCGATGAAGATCCTCGCTTCCTCAAAGTTACTTAGCATATATTCCACCTCCGCTAAAGTACAATAAGCGCTGACCCTAAATGTTATTGCACGTCAGGTCAACGCTTACTTATTAAATCATAGCATAGGGGGTGTCAAAAAAACTTGTTTGGGCAGGGGCAAAACGCCCTTTTTTCAACAATAAAAGAAGCAACCTGCACAAGCGTGAAACTTACCAAATACAAGAACTTAACGATTTTAGCTTTTGTGACCCTTCGTTATTGAGAATCATTTCCGACAATGTAAAATAGTAGAATCTATTTTTCTTAGGAGCGCATTATGAAGGTTGAATTCGGCTACGGCAAAGGCGTACAGATAGTTGATATCCCTGACAAGAATCTCGATCAGATCCTTGTCGCAAATGAGATCGAGCATGCAAGACGCGGCCCTGCCGCAGTTGTCTATGCGCTCGAAAATCCTATCGGCTCACCCCGCTTAAAGGACCTCGCAAAGCCCGGACAGAAGATCTGCATCATCACAAGCGATATCTCAAGACCTATCCCGAGCTTTGACGTTATACCTTCTATCCTTGATGAGCTTTATTTGGCAGGATGTGACCCGAAGGACATCACGGTTGTTTTCGCGCTCGGATCACACAGACCTCACACCGAAGAAGAGAAGAAAAAGCTTGTCGGCGAACGCGTATACAGCGAAGTAAAATGCATCGACAGCGATCCTTCAGACTGCATCCACATGGGTGATACTTCAAGAGGCACTCCCGTTGATATCACGAGAAGCGTTGCTGAGGCTGATTTCAGGATCGGCGTAGGCAATATCGAATTCCACTATTTCGCAGGATACTCGGGCGGGGCCAAGGCGCTGATGCCCGGTGTCTCCACTCCTTCAGCCATCCAGGCCAACCACCGCATGATGGTCGATGAGAAGGCCTGCGCAGGTAATCTGAACGGCAACCCGATAAGAGCAGATATCGAAGAATCCGAGACATTCTGCCACCTGTCTTTCATCGTTAACCCTATCCTTGATGAGCATAAACACATCGTATACTGCGTTGCAGGTGACGTTACGGAGGCTCACAGGGAAGGCTGCAAGTACCTGGACCAGATGTACAGAAAGCCCCTTAAGAGAAGAGCTGATATCGTCATCGTATCCCAGGGAGGCGCACCTAAGGACGCTAACCTTTATCAGACACAGAAGGCTTTGGATAACTCCAAGTATGCGGTAAGAGACGGCGGTACGATCATCGTCATCGGCGCATGCAATGAAGGCTTGGGAAGCGCCAAGTTTGAAGAGTGGCTCACTACAGCCAACACTGCTGACGAACTTATCGAGAGAGTAGGAAGAGACTTCCAGTTAGGCGGACACAAAGCAGCTGCGATCGCCATGGTATTAAAGCATGCCAAGATCGTTCTCATCTCCGAGATGGACGATGACTTTGTAAGGAGTATCTTCTTAGAGCCCATGCATTCGGCTCAGGAAGCCTTCGATGAAGCTTACGCAAGATACGGTGAAGAGTGCTCTGTCATCTGCATGCCTTTCGGCGGAGCCACACTCCCCATGCCGCCTGAAGAATAAAAACACGAACGATTTTTGGGACAACATTTCTAAAAGGCGTTGTAACCCAACGCCTTTATCTATATAATCGCCGTTATGTCACTGAATCTAACAGAAAACAAGTCAATTTACAGAAGAGTCTTAAAGATAGCCGTTCCGATGATGATCCAGAACGGTATATCCCAGATCGTCAATCTGCTCGATAATTTCATGATCGGCCGGGTAGGCACGAACTCTTTGTCGGGTGTTGCCATCGCGAACCAGATGATGTTCGTGTTCTTTCTCATGACTTTCGGTGCGACTGCAGGTTCGGGCATTTTTACCGCACAGTATTACGGCAAAAAAGACTGGGAAGGCGTCAGGATCACATTCCGCTTTAAGCTGGTAACGAGCATCGTCCTTTCAGTACTTGCCTGCTTCATATTTTTCTTCGGTGCCACCTTCCTCGTATCAAGATATCTTCAGGGCGAAGGCGATCCTGCTGATGCCGCAGAGACACTTAAGATCGGCGTCCAGTATCTCCATGTGATGATCATTTCCCTGATACCTATCGGCATCTGTCAGGCATATGCCGGCACATTAAGAGATATCGGCCAGACCAAGGTCCCTCTCATTGCTTCAGCATGCGCGATCGTTGTTAACTTCGTCGGTAACCTCCTGCTCATCTACGGATATCTGGGTCTTCCGGCTCTCGGCGCTTTGGGTGCTGCCATTGCTACGGTAATTTCCAGATTTGTAGAGCTCGGAGTTCTTGTCATTTATGTAGCTACGCACAAGGAACAATGTCCGTTCATTGTCGGCGCTTTCAGGCACTTCCACATACCCGGCAAACTCGCAGGAAAGATCATAGTCAAAGCAACTCCGCTTCTTCTCAACGAGACATTCTGGTCTTTGGGAATAACAGTGCTTAACCAGTCTTATTCATACAGGAGCCTTGACGCCGTTGCGGCAATACAGATCGAAGCTACGATATACAACGTAATGATGGTCGCTTTTGTTGCAATGGGAGAAGCTGTCGGCATTCTTATCGGTCAGATATTGGGAAGCGGCCAGATCAAAGAGGCAAAGGATAATGCTTTCAGGATGATCTTTTTCACCGTATTCTTCGGACTGGTCTTCGGTGTGCTGATGACGATCGCAAGTCCCTTCTATCCGTTGATCTATGACACCACTGATAACATCCGTCATCTTGCTACATGGCTCATTGTCATCAATGGTGTTTTGATGCCTTTCTACGCGTTCACTCACGCTTCGTATTTCATTATCAGATCCGGCGGCAAGACTTTTATCACGATGATCTTCGATTCGGGATTTGTATGGCTCCTGTCCGTTCCTTTTGCATATTGTCTGAGCCGCTATACTTCCATGCCGGTACTCTGGATGGTCGCTGCCGTACAGGCTCTCGAGCTTATAAAATGCGTATCTGCGGGCTTCTTTGTTAAGAGCGGCATCTGGGCTAAAAACATCACATAATTAACCTGTGAATAATCATCAACCGATTACACATCGTTAACAATGTGTTTATTTCAAAATGCAAATAAATAGTTATAATGTTGGTATCGAGAATATAAAAATATTTTAAGATTCATGCGGAGGCTTCGAAATGGCATCCTCGATCAATCTTACATCGATACTGATCACTGATTCGGTAGGAGTATGCCTGCTTCTGGTTCTCATGTTCACAAAAGGCTGGTATATGCCTACAAGAAAGAAAGAGAGCCATCTGCTCTTCCTTCTCATGGCAGCTTCTCTTTTTAACTGTATAGCCGATGCTTTTACGTCCATATGCGACGGAACTCCCGGAACCGGTTACAGAGTTGCCCTAATGATTGGCAACACTTATCTTTATCTTTTTAATCTGCTTGTCGGCATCGGTATCATTTATCTGGTCGTAAGTCATATCGACAAGCAGGTCCCGAAGCTGCAGGTCTATTTTTTCGCAGTGATAAGCGCCATCGAGGTAATCCTTCTTATAATCAACTTCTTCATGCCGGTAGTATTCTCACTTGACGCGAACAACGTCTATTCCAGAGAAGGACTGTACATGGTCTTCATCATCGTCGGATTCCTCCTGATCTTCTACGGATATGCATTCTATTTCATCTCCAAGATAAGGAACCCTTCACTCGGATACTTCCCTGCCTGGCAGTTCCTTATGCCCATCCTTCTTGCGGTGGCAGTACAGATGAACGTCTACGGCATCTCCCTGCAGCCTGTAAGCTTCGCGATCGCCTTTGCAGGACTGGTAACGTGCCTTCAGAATGAGAGCATCTATATTGATAAGCTCACGGGCGTCAACAACCGTTATGAGCTCGACATAATCCGTAAAAGACTCATCCACAGAAAGCCCGAAAAGATCGCCGCGCTCATGCTCGATCTCAACGGCTTTAAGCAGATCAACGACGACTTCTCACACGAGGAAGGCGACAATGCTCTGATAGCTTTCGCGAATATTCTTGTCAGCGTAATGAGAGGCGAAGGCAGAGTAATAAGATTTGCAGGCGATGAATTCGTTATCCTCATCCGCAGGTTCAAAGGTGAAAGCATCGAGCCTTACAAAGAAAAGATCCTAAAAGCAGTAGATGAATATAATGAGACTTCCGGCAAGCCGTATAAGCTCTCGTGTGCTATTGGCGGATCCACCTTCGATTACCACGGTGAGGAATTATCAGAGCTGCTCTATACGATCGACCATCTGATGTATAAAGACAAAAACAACTATTACAGCAAGCACAACAGACGTCATAACAGACAGTCTGACCAGCCCCGTTAATTTATCATTGTATTGTCACAGACCGGACGTTATTTAGTATTACAATAATGAGGTAATACCAGATTAACGTGAGGTTTAAAGATGGACTGGGATTCCGGATTCCTGATCTTCATACAAGAGCACTTAAGGTCGGACGCGCTCACTCCGGCCTTAAAGGTCATCACGCATACTTGCGACAGCGGATGGATCTGGATCCTTTTGTGCGTGGCTCTCCTGGTCATTCCGAAAACAAGAAGACCCGGTGCCATCGCAGGTGCAAGCCTTGCATTGGAAGCCATCATCACAAATCTCGTCATCAAGAACGCAGTCGGCAGGACAAGGCCTTACGAAGCGGTCAACGGCCTCGTTAACCTCATCGAAAAGCAGAAGGATTACTCCTTCCCTTCCGGCCACACAGGTGCTTCATTTGCGGTAGCAGGCGTGCTGCTTTTGATCGCATTGATCGGACTTCCGGTCGCAAAAGAAAAAGGTATAATGACGCGTTCAAAGATGACACTTGCATATAAGCTTTTCGCGCTTCTTACACTGATATACGCGACGATCATCGCATACTCAAGACTTTATGTAGGCGTGCATTATCCGACAGATGTTCTGGGCGGTTTACTATTAGGTCTGGGAACGAGCGTCATAGCATATTACGTATATCATGTGGCGGTAAAAAAATGTCAGATCGCAAAGACAAAACTCAAGTAAATGAAAACGCTGCCGAAGAATAACGGCAGCGTTTTTTGTTGTTATTTTTTCACTGTTATCAGCGCATTCTTTTCCTTGCCATCTTGTCGGCATACATCTTGGAATCGGCTTCGAGGATCATGTCTTCGATATCGATATGCCTGTCTATGACGCGTTCTGAAACTCCAAGGCTGACACCGACTTCAAAATCCCTGTCTGACATAGCAGGATCGGCATCTGCAGTGCGCTCGATCTCGTTGCGGACATCCTTAATGATATCCTCATACCGCTTATCGTTTACGATGGCAATAGCAAACTCGTCGCCGCCGTATCTGGCCGCTATTCCGTCATCCTTTACGAACTTCAGGAGGGCCCTTGCAAGCGTCTGTATCGCGACATCGCCGTTATCGTGTCCATATGCGTCGTTTATGGTCTTGAGCCTGTCCATATCGACCGAGAACAGCGAGAGTATCCTGCCGGCATTTGCGGGCGAATTAAGCATCTTGTTGATGGATGCGAAGAACCCTCTGCGGTTATAAAGTCCCGTAAGGAAATCCTGTTCGGACAAAAGCTCGCTCGCCTTGTTTTTAGTGATGAGCTTGCGGTTGTTATTGACTGCGTTTACCGCAGCATTAACAAAGAGACTGAACTCTTCAAAACGCTGTTCTGACCTTAAAGATACGCGGTCGTATCCGTTGGCGACATAACCGAATATCTCTTTGCGGGATCTTATCTGTCTGAACAGCAAAACGTTGATATTGCTGTCGGGATCAAGGATCAGATCGTAATCCGGGATCGGATACTTCATGCGGTAGAACTTATGGGCATTGGAATACTTGTTTCCTCTGCCGTGGAAGATGCTGTGACAGCACTCTTCTTCCTGAGTAATGCCGACGAAGTAATACTGGCTCTTCCACATCCAGATCGAGTTCCTTAAGTTCGCTGCAGCGTCATCGAGATTGTCAGACGAAGTCATGCGCGAAACGAAGTGGCCCATCTCAAGCATATGCCTGAATGAATTCTGGCTTTCTTCCGTAAGCACTTCAACAGCATTTGACCACGGGAACTGCGAATCCATCCTGCAGCCGCAGGACTGCATAAACAGCGGCTTGTAAGGAATGGTGAAAGTGTCATTGCATTTATTCTTATACTCTTCCCAGCACTTGATCCTTAAGAGTATCTGCTCAGGTATCTTCTTATAATCGAGCTCGCAAGTCGTAACTACCGGAGCGTGGAACAATGCCTGCCAGATCCCGTCAAAGCCCGTAACCATTACGTCTTCAGGGACTTTAATGCCCCTCTTGCTTAACGAATCGCAAACTCCGATCGCCATTGAATCGTTGGCGCAGATGATAGCGTCAGGGATCTCATAACCGTTATCAAGGGCATCGTCTAAGACCTCACCAGCTCTCGCCTGCCAGAAGTCACCGTAGAAGATCCTCGATGAAGAAGGATCTATTCCGCGCTCTTTAAGAACGTCCTTAAATACGTTAAGCCTTGCGTCAGAGAAACGGTTATCCTTAATGCCTGCCATCATGTCGAGGCGCTTTGCACCGTGGACATCGACAACGTGCTCGACGATCTGTCTGAAGCCGTTCTCATATTCAAAATCAGCGTTGATACATCCGTCCAGAGAATGCTGGAACGTGATGACGGGAATGTCTTTTTCGTGCCCTATACTGACCAATCTTTCCAATACTTCAGAAGACTTTATCATCTCACTGAAGATGATGATCGCCGCAAGCTCCATGCGCTTCAAAAGATCGGCAAACTCGACCTCCAATTCCGCCTGGAGAGTGCCCGTATTGCTGTCATTGAAAGTAAAACTCGTGATGACGTAATTCTTTTTAATCTCCTCCGACTGGAGCGATCTTAAGAAGAGACTGTAGTTATCTGAATCGTTCCAGACTCCGCAGACTGCAATAAGCTTGCGCCTGTTGGTGTTCACCGGTCTCCTCTTTAATGTGATATTCCTGATGTGGATCGAAGCCTTTGAAATGGCTTCGATAGCAAATACTACAGATGCCTTGTCACAGTCTTCATCGATCTCGAAAAGCATCCTGTGCCTCTGCCAGTGGCTCTCAAGGCTTACCGTATAAGGATCTATTATCAGCGTGCCGTCTTTATCAGATTCAAACTGGCATCTGATGGTACGCGCTTCATCTACTCTTCCGTCAAATGAGAACTCATATGTCTCACCTTTCCTGAAAGGGAATCCGCCCTGCAAAAGCCTCGTCTCGCCGGAAGTGCCTGATATGAAAGACGGCGTGATGATAAGCTCGTCTTCCATGAAAACGACATTGGCATTGAGGTCGCCTTCAACAACGTAGAAAGCATTGCTGTCACTGTTCTTTACACTGTCGTCAGTGTTGAGTGTCAGTATCCTTGCAGGTCTTACGACCTGTCTGTCATATCTCTCCTTCTGATAGACTCTGACATAATCTACGAGCAGTTCGGAATCTTCATCAAAGCTTGTCGGGACCGCCATTCCCGCGCCAAGCTTATTGCCGCCGACTGCAACACCGATAACAAGATGGAATGGTTTATTAAACGGTGCGGGATAAGGCTCTTCGGTCTCTCCGCTTCTTTTAAACCAGAAGGAGGTCCTGTAATACTCCTTGCCGTCGCATGCGAAGATTATCTCATCCTGATCCCACTCACATGAGAATAGATGGAAATCACCGGAGAAGTCCGTATTGAGTCTTCTGTAGTTTCCGACACGCTGGGTATAAGGATAACCGAATGCAACGCGCGAGACAGCTTCGTCAGCTCTTGCGCCTTCGATCTCGACCATGTCGATCTGACCGTGAAGCGGGAATTCTTTATACTCTCCGTTCTCTTCATCATAGCCTTCGTCAGGCATCAGTCTGATATAGCTTAAAAGGCCCCTGGTCTTAGGGACCTTGATCCTTGCTACTATTCTTCCGTATTTAAAATCCTGTCTGCCGAAAGTGCTGATCCTTGCAGAGTAATAACTGGTCGCGCCCGAACGGTCGGTCTCGATCTTAGGCCTTATGCAAAGACAGCTGTCTTTAAATTCTATGCATTTATCGCCGGAATATTCCTGTCTCTCGCCGTCAATCCATCCGGAAGCACGTGTCTCCGCGCTCCAGACAGAATCATTGATATTATTGCTGTTAAAGTCATCGGACCAGGCAACATGGTACCCGTCCGGGAGCGAGATCTTATTAATCATTCAACTGATCTCCAAGGATCTACCTTGAAAAAAAATTACCTGTCCTCTTTGAATGCATCATTGTCGTTTTCACGGGCCATGATGTACTTGTAGCAGTCATCAGCGCTGACTTCAAATGCCTTGAAGATATCCTTAACGGAATCATAGATAGCCTTGCATCTGATGATATCTACAGTATCGTGAGCCTGTGAGAAAAGGCCGAAAATAAGCATGTCATACATCTTATAGAAGTCGACCTTGAAAGCATCGAATTCATTGATCGCTCTGATGAACAGTTCCTTATTCTCAGGTACATAAGTACGCATAAGGTTAAGAAGATGCATCTCCTTCTTAACGCATCCGGAAATAGCATTAACGCTGGACTTGATTCCGGGGTTTACTGTTCTTGTGTTATAACGGACGATAGTCATGGAGAGCTCGTCGACCATGTCAACGCACTCTTCGATGTGTCTGATCATCTGGAAGATATAGATCCTCTTCTCAGGATCCTGCACACATTCATGAAGCTTGTCTGCTGCAGCGTGGAAAATGATGTCGCCGTCATTCTCCAGCTTATTGATACGCCTTGAGATCGCTACTCGGTCTTCAATCTTCTCGAGCATGCCCAACAGCTCGATAGTCTCCTCGTTAAGTACGTCAGACAATTTCGCAGCCTGATCGAATAAGTATTCGCGATCTTCAATGGTCATTGGCCTATCCTCCTTAGAAAACATTAAGTCTTATTATATAGTAACAAAGATATTTTATTCAAGCGGAAAGATAGTGTTTCCAAGGGGTTTGACAGGCAAAAGAAAAGAGCTGTTTCGTTAACGAAACAGCTCTTTTAATCTTTGTTGTGATTTCTTATCAGAGAGCGGAAACCTTTGTTCCAACCTGCTCGATATCCTGATTCTCTACTACGAGGTCAACAGACTTAGGTGTGCAGACAAATGTTGTCTTAACAGGTGTAGGCTCAACTCTTCCGCCTAATGCATAAACACCGCCGCTGATGTAGTCAACTACACGCTGGTTCTTATCTGTGTTTGTGAGGTTGCAGATAACGATGTGGCCTTCACGGATGTGATCACAAACGATCTGGCTTGTTCTGATGTCATAAGGTGTGAGCATTATGACTGTAGCGTTCTTCTGCATTACAGGTGTTGTAACAGCGGGCTCCTGAACGAAGGTGCGAGGTTCTTCTACATAAGACTCCTCAGCGACAGGCTCTTGTTCGTAAGCCTCTTCTTCATAGTAGCCTTCTTCCTCACCGTAATAGTTCTCTTCTACGTCATCTTCTACAGGTGTGAACATGCTTCCGAAGAAATTCTTAACGTTAAAAGTGCCCATTTATTTTTCCTCCTTAAATATTCGCCCGACCAAGGACATTCGTATAAGATACTTCGGATATTAACGAACTTTGATTTTCGCTTCAATATAATTGGTCAATATGACACAAGAAGGTAACTTAAAACGGGGTTATATTACAAAATGTAACAAAAATCAGTAATTTTTTACTGAACAATGTTACAAAGGCTTATATTGCGAGCGGTCGCCGAATATGGCGGTACCGATCCTGATATGCGTTGAGCCTTCGTAAATAGCGCTCTTATAATCCTGGCTCATACCCATCGACAAGACGTTCCATGAGTCAAGTCCGGTATAGCTCTTAAGGTCTTCGAATATTACTCTTGTCTTCGCGAAAACTTCCCTCGCCTCACCCTCGTAAGTCTCAATGGGAGCCATAGTCATAAGGCCGCACACGGTAATATTCGGAAGTGCCATGATCTTATCTATTGCAGGTTTTAATTCATGCGGAGCAAAGCCGTGCTTGCTCTCTTCACCGGAAACATTGGCCTGCAGCAAAATGTTCGTAGTAACATTGTTACTTTCCGACCTCTTGGATATCTCCTCGGCAAGTTCCACGCTGTTGACCGAATGGATAAGGCTCGTCTTACCGATAATATATTTCACCTTATTCTTCTGAAGCGTTCCGATAAGATGCCAGTTGACATCGATGCCGAGAGAAGAGAATCTCTCGACCTTAGGCACAAGTTCCTGCACGCGGTTTTCGCCGAGATCTTTAAGACCGCTCACAGCAGCAGCTTCGGCATACTCCACCGGGAATACCTTCGTGACACCTATGAGTGTCACGCTTCCCTTCTCCCTGCCCGAAGCGGCTGTAGCTTCGTCTATTGATGCTAAAACGGATTGTATATTATCTGAGATCCTGTTCTTAAGATCTTCTCTGTAATCAAATTCCATATCAGTCGACCTTATCTCCCGGCTTTACAGTCTTAGGGTTAGTAATGATAACCGTATCAAGGTTAGGAACAACAGATCTGCCGACCTGGTCAATGATCGCGAACTCTCTGTCGTTATCCAGAACGATTACTCTTATCTCTTCTACAAAGCCCTGGTTGTTCTGATATACGGAAGCCATTCCGGAATAATCGGATACGGTGATCTTATCGCAGTTCATTCCGAGAGCTGTCGAGACATTTACAAAGGAAGCCTTGTAACCGTTTGTATAAACTCTGTCGAGCTTCTTAAGAGCGGAGAAGTCATTAGCCGTAGAGAACGCAACGACTGTACCGATACCGTCAACGATCTCGGCATGAACGACCGTACAGCTCACTACAGCCGTGCCGGCCGGCGGCTCGTCACTATTACTGTCATCGCCTTCACCTGCAGGTGCTGCGACAGGAACGATATTGATGTTGAATACCGCGCCTTCAGTGAAAGATTCCAAGTTAATAACTGTATCCGGTCCGAAGAAAACGCAGAAGCAAGGATTGCCCTTAGGAGCATAATCGGCATTAACAAGGCTCGATACGGATACTCTCATACCGTCAGTCTCCGTAATAACGATCTCGATATCCACCGTTCTTAAGTCGAGAAGATCCTCTACATATCTGGAAGTCTCGAAAGTAATGAGCATGCCCGAATTGTCTTTTTCGCAGCGTACTACCTTGCAGTTATCGATGGAGATACCTTCCGTACGGACATTGATGTCATGGAGCGTTCCCAAAGCGAAGTCGGAAGCGGCAGCATCGTTGGAAGAAAGATATACCGTAAGGTACTGGCTCTCGTTCTGCGCGATCCTGCAGACAGCGCTGTCGGCTTCAACACTCAGGTCTGAAGAGATAGCTCCTACAGAACTGTTTATATATGACTTGATCTCAGATGCAGGTATCTGAAGGAAGTTCTGGTAATTCAGGAGTTCTTCTTTTCCGTCAAGTCTGAAAGATACGATTCCGGGACGGTGTGCGTTGATCCTCGATGCATACTTCTCCAACTGTGCCTCATAGACCTTCTCGTCTGATCTGAGCACGGTGATCCTCTCGTCATCGAAGTCGATACGGCTCATCTCATCTTCACGTTCGTCGAGGATAACGTTGACCGATGAACCGTAGGAAGACATATTGTTGAGATTGCCGCTCATGGCGTCAAATCTGACCGAATCAAGAATAACCGACAGATTCTTGTTGTAGTTCCTGTAAATGACGTCAGCTTCAGCTACGTTACCTGCAAGGATAAGCTCCTGCTGCACGTCTGATATCTGTGACTGGACATTTCGCAAGTCTGTTACCGTGGTCTTCATCTCTTCAGGAACGACAATTGCAAGCTCCTGACCCTTGGCAACTCTCGAGCCTTCCGTGATCTGCGTAACGAGTTCGCCCCCTGATGAAGCAACGATAATATCCTCATCTCTTACGATGAGAGCCTTTGCACCGATCGTATGCTCTACGGCGCCCGTAGTTACGAAAGAGAAGTTAGGCTTCTCTGCAATATAGTCGTATAAGTGATGCACGATGAACGCGAGCACGAGGAGTGCTGCAGCAACTGCTATTGCGCCCAGAACACCATTTCTGATAGCGCGGCTCTCGGCACTCTTCTGGGAGGGATTCTTATGCTTGAATTCGCTCTTCTCGATCTTGGCCTGCTCTTTAAGCTTAGCTTCTTCCTTGCGCTTTGCCTGCGCCATGATCTTCTTCTGCTCTTTTGCAGTAGCGATCTCTTTTGCAGACATCTTTCTTCTGGGAGCTTTATTCGCAGAAGACTTAACGGCATTTTCTTTAGCGGCATCTTCCTTGCCCGGGATGATGCTCTTTTGCGCGGGTTTTACAGGTCCCTTGCCTGCGGTATTTACGGGTTTATTGCCGGAAGGCTTAACGATCTTCCTGCCTGAAGGTGCATGAGCGCCTGCCACTGGTTTTCCGGCAGGTTTTGCTGCCGGTTTTGCTGCGGGCTTGCTCTGGGCCTTCTTAACGGGACCTGCGGGTTGTCCTGCAGGCTTTTTGCCGGCACCGCTGTCCTGCGGATTGTTATACCACTGTTTACCGTCTGCCATTTGCATTAACCCCCGACAGCAAGCATGCAGGCGAGCTTAGCCTGCTCTTTTGCAAGGCTTCCCTGCATATATGCTATGTAAGGCGGCTTGATGGGACCGTCACAAGAGAGCTCGGTCGTAGCGCCCTGGACAAAGGCGCCTGCCGCCATAATTACCTGATCATCATAACCCGGCATATCCCACGGCACGGGTGTTACAAAAGAATCCACGGGCGAGCATGACTGGATGGCAGCGCAGAACTTGCTCATCTTGTCGGGATCGCCGAATTCTATAGTCTGGACGATATCTCCTCTTGCTTCTGTCGAAGCAGGGCTCGTCTTATATCCTTCTGCGCCTAATATCTCAGCTGCGAAAACAGCGCCTTTAAGGCACTCACCGACGCATGCGGGAGCAGTAAACAGGCCTCTGGCTATCATGGGATTCGCGCCCAATGTAGGGCCTACCTCGCTGCCTAAGCCCGGCGTAGTAAGATGTCTTGCGGCATTCTCCACAAGGTCTGCCCTGCCGGCGATATAACCGCCCGTTCTGGCGATTCCGCCGCCCGGATTCTTGATAAGAGATCCGGCAATGACATCAGCACCGACTTCGGTCGGTTCTTTCTTCTCGGTAAATTCACCGTAACAGTTATCGACTGCAACGATGATGTCTTCTCTTATGGAATGGGCAAGATCAGCGATCTTCTCAATGTCATCGCAAAGGAGCGCTCTTCTGCCAGTATAACCTCTGGATTTCTGGATAAATACCATCTTCGTCTCAGGCTTGATCGCTGCCCTGATGGCTTCAAGATCAGGAGACCCGTCCTCTTTGAGGCCGACTTCCTCGTAGCCGATGCCATATGACATAAGCGACATGGCATTATCCCCTGATGAAAGACCGATCGTAGCCATAAGCGTATCGTAAGGCCTGCCTGTAACAGAGAGCATGATATCGCCCGGTCTCAATGCTCCGTAGAGCATAGCGGAAATTGCCTGCGAGCCCGTGCTGATCTGCCATCTTACATAAGCCTTTTCAGCCCCGAACACCTTAGCGAAAATATTCTCTATCTTTTCTCTTCCGACGTCATCATAGCCGTAGCCTGAAGTCGAACCCATATGTGTATCGGAGAATTTCTCGCTTCTGAAAGCATCGAGCACCTTAAGCTCGTTATATGTAACGATATCGTCTATACGGGCATACACATCAGCAAGCGCCTCTTCAGCCCTTACTGCTGCCTCAAGCGCTTTGTCACTTACACCGTATTTCCTGTAATTTTCGATAGTGGCCTTCATAACTCTTGATTATACCAATAAAATAAAAAAAGAATTATGTCAGTTTGAATGAAAACTGAGAGCGAAGTGCTCAGTTCTTATAGAAAGCCAGCTTCAAAGATCCCGGCACGCAGTCGAATTCGACCTTGTAACCTGAGAAATCCTCGCCGTCGTAATTGCCGTTCAGAGCTCTGGAGCCTGTGGCTTCCACCGTAACAGCTCTTGTTACGAATGTATCCATCTCTTTGTAGCCTTCGTGATTGCCGGCTTTGTATTTCGTAAGGAGATAAAGCGCTCTCGGAAGATGTACGGCGTCAATGGCGCAGCAGTTGATAAGCCCGTCATCTATTTTCGCTGTGGGCGCGGGGCAGAAGCCGTCGCCGTAATATGATGCATTGCAGACTGCAATGAGCGTAAAACGGGATTTCTCCGACTCATTCGGCTTGCCGTCAGCGCGAAGCGCCCTGTACTTAAAATCGAAATTCCTGTTGCCGAAGATGCAGCCCAAAGCGGATGTAAGGTATGCGGTACTTCTGACAAGTCCTGAATTAGGATGCGCGAGCACCTTTCCCTTAGCCCTTAGCTGTACTTCCGTATCAAGTCCGATTGATGCAACGTTAAGGCACCACGCCGAGCTCGCGTCGATCCTGGCTCCTGCGCGGTCATAGGAAGTGACCTTGATAAGGTCGATATCCTTCATTTGGTAACTGTCGCTGAATATCTCACGGACACAGACCTCACAGTTGCTCCTGTGGTTTTCGTCCATTATGGATCTTGTAAAATCATTGCCTGTTCCGAGAGGAATGATTGCCAAAGGCGTTTGGGATTCCGCCAGGGCATTTCCCACTTCATGGATGGTACCGTCACCACCGCATGCGATAACGAGAAGGTCCTCTTCATCTATGGCTTTTGCAGCCACTTCACCTGCATGACCGGCAAACTCCGTATAGACCACGCGGGACTCACCCGGGTGTTCTTCGGCGCATTTTGAATAAGCTTCTTTGAATCTTGCGAGGACTTTAGGCTCGGCTCTGCTGTTTACGATAAATAGTTTCTTCATCAAGTACCGTCAAACAGCGATTATTTCTTGAGCTTCATTATTACGTCCACAATGTCGCTTACGGTCTTTACCTGATCGAGGACCTCATCCGGAAGACGGATATTGTATCTCTCCTCGACATCGATTACGAACTCATAAAGCTGAAGTGAATCGAAAGGAAGATCGGAATTGAAGTTAAGATCTGCAGTGATCTCCTCGGGAGATATCTCCAGCGTCTCAGCCATGATCCTAATAACGTCTGCGAAAACCTGTTCTCTGTCGGTGTTATAATCGCCCATGTTATTTAGTCTCCTTTGTGGTATCCTTCGCAACTTGCCTTGCGGTAGCTCTTACGTTCTCACTGCTGTCATAACGTCTTAACTGCTGGGCGAGATACTCGTCCACTTCGGCTACAAGATCGAGCAGATGCTTTCTGTCTTTCTCGTCATAGCCTGCAAGAATATGCTTTGCCAAAACTCTGTGGAACTTATTATTCATACGGCATGCGAGCTTGCCGTTGTGCGTAAGGCTGATCCTTACGATGCGCTTGTCGCGCTTATCACGTTCTCTGTGAACATAACCCTTCTTAACAAGACGGTCGATGGCGACTGTCAGGGTACCTGTAGTAATGCCCAGATCCTCTGCGGTATTAGTCATAGTGCGGGCATCATAAGGTCCGATAGCTGTAAGGGTATGCATCTCAGCAATAGACAGGTCATTAAAGTAGCCTGCCTGAAGAGACTTCTCTTCTGTTAAAACGACATTTTCAAAGATCCTTACGAGGGCCTCTGACATCTGTTCTTCTTCGCTCTGCAAAATGAACTCTCCCGTATGAATTGATCTTTAGGTTAAGTATATCAAAAAAACTTTCAACTTAGAACAGACAGTATCAGGCTTCCAAAGCCTGGCTCTCAGCCTTCTTGTCGTTGTTTACGAGAACGATGACAAATACCAGCAAGAACAAAGCGAAGCCGCCTAATATGAGCGTAAAGCCGTCATTGTCCATGATGCCGAGTTCTTCGAGTCCGATCTCGCCGAACGTGCCCGCGATATTAAACAGGATATGCGTTGTGATAGTGATTATTACCGAGCGGTACTTATATCTGAGGAAACCGAGCAGGAGTCCTAAGACCGCAGCATATACGCCCTGAACAAGATTCATATGCATAATGCCGAAAAGGACCGCCGATATAGCGATAACGAATCCCGGCTTAAGATTTGCCTTCTTGAGAATTCCGTAAGTTACACCGCGGAAGCAGAGCTCCTCCAGGATAGGACCAAGGATAATCGCATAGATTATCATGGCGATGCTGTCAACACCGATTCCGGCATCCTCCATAAGCTGGTTATAGTCTTCGATTACCTTCGGAGCGATCTGGTAAACAATTACGAATGCCGCATTGAGAAACAGAACAAGTCCGACCACTGTGCCTACAACAGCAAGGACCGATCTTAGTCCGAATATCTGTCCGAGTTTTACCTTGGGGGACTTCTTAACAAAGCCCTTGTAATACCAGATGATGAAAACGATAAGACCTATGACAGAATAAATGAGATATGCGTACTCGGCATAATTCTCCATAAAGTCTTGGGTAATAAATATGCCAAGCTCATATGCATCGGTAAGATCGATCGGTATGCCTTCGTTGTAGACCTTGAGCACAGACATGATCATGAACGGGATCTGGGCCATGGTCTGGATAGCTATGAGCACGACCATAGGAACGATCGCAAGGAAAATAAAACCTACGCGTACCTTCTTAGGGCCGGCGGCCGGCGCTGCCTGAGGATTTTCAGCGGCAGGCTGGACAACAGGCTGGCCTGTTACAGGGTCATATGTTTGTATTGAATTGTTCTCTGACATAACGTTCACCCCTCTTGTTATCTGAACTTAACGATTGTAACTCCGCTGTCTCCTTCGCCCTGTGTTCCGGAGCGGTAGGATTCTACCCTGTCATCTTTTATGAGAATGTCCTGCACGCAGGATCTCAAAGCACCTGTTCCCTTACCGTGAACTATCCTTGCTTCCTTGATCCCTGCAAGAACACAATCTTCCAAATACTTCATAAGACCCGATTCGGCTTCCGCAGTCGTCATGCCGATCAGCATGATCTCTGACTTAACGGAAGATGCGGCATTGAATATCGCCTTGCTCATCTCGCCGGAACCGCTCTTGTTCTTCTCTTTACCTTTTCCGCTGATCTTGCCGTTTCTGGATCTTGCGAACTCATCACGCTGCGCTTTAGTCGGCATCATGAGCTGGCTCTTCTTAACGGCAATCTTCATGCTTCCACATAATATATTAACACATCCGCTCTTAGAAAGGCCTGATTCGGCAACACCGATCTGGCCAAGCGAAGGTACATAATAGCATTCGCCTTCGACGACTTCCTTGACGGGCTCGCCGCTCAGGGCAACGGATTCTACTGCTTCTTCATCCTCTTCAGTCAGATCCTCCATGCCGGCTCTGAGCTTTCTTCTGAGCTTATCCATCTCCTGCTCGCGGTGTCTGGCATCCATATCTCTGGATCTCTTTCTCAGCGCGCGGAGTTCTTCTGTAAGCTCCTGCTCTTTCTCCTGAAGGAGCTTCTTCTGCTCTGCCCTGAGGTCATTTAAGATCTTGGTCTTAGACTGCTTGAGCTTGGCATTCTCTTCTTCGAGACGCGCCTTCTCAGACTTAAGCTCGATATTCAGCCTGTCATTCTCGGCAGCTAAGCTCTGCGCCTTCTTCGTCTGCTCTTCAGCCTTCGCAAGAAGCTCTTCATACTTCAGTTCATCAGAAGACATCCTGGACTTCGCATTGTCTATGATGTGCCTTGCAAGACCGAGTTTGCTCGAGATGACAAAAGCATTCGAAGAACCGGGCCTTCCCGTTATGAGCTTATATGTAGGAGCCAGTGTCTCAGTATCGAACTCGCATGAAGCATTCATGACGCCGTCCGTGGTCTCTGCATAGCCCTTGAGCTCTCTGTAGTGCGTCGTAGACATTACGATGCAGTTCTTCTTCCGGAGTTCTTCAATGATCGATATGGCGAGCGCAGCGCCCTCTGTGGGATCCGTGCCCGAGCCGAGCTCGTCTAAGAGCACCAGGGATCTGCCCCTGATGTTCTTCAGGATAAATACGATATTCGACATGTGCGACGAGAACGTGGAAAGGCTCTCTTCGATGCTCTGCTCATCTCCGATATCCGCAAGTACCCTGTCGAAAACACAGACTTCAGATCCGCTGTCAGTCGGGATCGCAAGACCTGCCATCGTCATGAGGACAAGAAGTCCGCACGTCTTGAGAGATACGGTCTTACCGCCCGTATTAGGGCCTGTAACGATCAGGGCATCGTAGCCGTCGCCGACACTTATGTCGACCGGTACGACGCTGTCCTTGGGGATCAGGGGGTGTCTTGCGCCCTTCAAAGCTACTCTGCCGTCCGTGTTAAGATCTGCGCAGAATGAATTGTTCTCAACGCCGTATTCGCCTTTAGCGAAAACATAGTCCAGGCGCGATGCCAGGCCCATATTGTTTTCGAGAAGGCTTGAGATAGATACCACTTCATTCGAGAACACCTTAAGGATCCTCTGAATCTCAGCCTGCTCTGCGAAATTAAGTTCAGCGATCTTGTTGTTCGCCTCGACAACGCTCATAGGCTCGATAAAAAGCGTCTGCCCCGAAGACGAAGCGCCGTGCACGATGCCTTCGATCCTGCCGTTAAAGTCAGCCTTGACGGGAATGCAGTATCTTCCCTCCCTGAGCGTAACGATGCTTTCCTGGAGCATATCAGCGTGGTTATTGATAACGCGGTCAAGAAGCGACCTGATGCCGCTGGCGATATTCTTGCGTTCGCGCCTGATAGATGACAGTTCCTTGCTGGCTCTGTCAGATACTTCATCCTGGCCTAAGATCGAGCTCTGTATCTTCTCTAAGAGCTTCTCGCACGTCTCGATCTTATCGGCATAAGAACAGATGTCAGGCTCTACTTCATCGACCATCGGAGATCCTGCAGATCTCGCCTTGGCGATTGCTTTCTTGATCTCATCTGAAGCTCTGAGGAAAGATGCGACTTCCAATAACTGTCCGCATGTCAGCGTGCCATCCGCCTTGGCATAAGTAAGAGCCTCTCTCAAGTCTCTCATCCCGCCCAGAGGGAGCATGCCGAATCTCAAAATGTGCTCCATCGCCTGCTTTGTGCATGACAATTCAGAAGCCACATAATCGACATCGCAGCACGGAGCCATGTCTTCCAAAAGTTCACGTCCGTAAGACGTTCTGGCCTTGGAGGCCACAGCGTCCCTGATCTTTGTAAATTCAAGCGTATTCAAGACGCGCCCGCGGATTTTCTTCCGCTCAAGGCTCTCTTCAAAGCTTAAAAACTCATACATAGCCGGCTATCCCTACTGACCTTTTGTATCAGCCAAGCCTCTTGATATTCTCGATGATGTCGGGTGTTATGGTCTTAGTCATTGCAAGACCTTCTTCGATATCAACATCGGAGATCTCACCGTGCTGCTGAACAACAAGTCTGTTAAATCTCTTTTCAACGAGGCAGTCGATAGCCCTGATGCCCATAAGGCTGGCCATTGTCCTGTCTCTCAATGTCGGCGAACCGCCTCTCTGCAGATGTCCCAGGATCGTAGGACGTGCCTCGATGCCTGTAGCCTCTTCGATCTGCCTGGCGATATCTTCAGCATGACCGACGCCCTCTGCAACGATAACGATGTAGTGCTTCTTGCCTGTATTACGGCCGTCAAGGATAACTCTCAGTACATCCTTGTTGAAGTCATAAGGAACCTCGGGGATGAGGATGCTCTCTGCGCCTGTAGCGATGCCTACGTTGAGCGCGATCCATCCTGCATGTCTTCCCATTACTTCGATAACACTGCAGCGTTCATGCGAAGAAGCAGTATCTCTTAATTTATCGATGCACTGCATCGCAGTATTCATTGCCGTGTCATAACCGATCGTATATTCGGTGGAAGCGATATCGTTGTCGATCGTGCCCGGCATGCCTACTACGGGGATTCCGATCCTTGCCAGAGCTCTAGCGCCCTTGTAGGATCCGTCACCGCCAATGACGATCAAAGCATCAAGATCGTAAGCTTCCATCATCTTGGCACCCTTAAGAACGCCCTGGTCAGTCATGAAAGACTGTGATCTTGCGGTCATAAGGAACGTACCGCCGCGCTGCAGTGTCTCAGATACGCTTCTGCCGTCAAGCGGCTTGATCTCGCCCTTCCAGAGGCCGTGATAACCTCTTGTAACGCCATACATCTCAAATCCTGCATTTATGCCGGCTCTTACAACGGCTCTGATAGCCGCGTTCATGCCGGGAGCGTCACCGCCGCTCGTAAGAACGCCAACGCGCTTAACCGGTTCTACCGTATTCTTATCTACTTCATCGTAGTTTAAAGCCTTAAGGCTGTTGATCTCGGGAAGGTTACTCTCATCGTAAAGAAGTCTGCCCATAATAATGCCTCCGAAACATCGAAAAGATTTTCAAGGCCATTATACACTAAATAATAAAAGGAGTTTAGGATTTGGCAGGCCTGTTAAGGCAGCCCGGGCGAAAAACCGTTACTTAAACGTCTCAGGCGTGATCGTATACACAGTATTCCTGTCGCAGTCACAGTAGATATAGAGCACGAAATTATCAAGATCGTATGCGCATGACCATTCCGTCTGGATATAGTCAGACTGCTGTGAACCCGCATATAAAAGGTCCAGCGCTTCGTCTACCGACAATACTCCGTCAGATTCAGTGAGCTTATCCTTAAATGTGACAAATCTGCTCTCGTCATCTCTCTGGTGTGTAGCGATCGTGTAATTGGTAACGTAATCGATCTCGCTAACCGTTAATACGCTGTCTATCCACTCGGCGACCACGCTCTTTCCTGACTTATCCGTGATAAACAGGTGGAAATCCTTGTCGAACATAGAGTGCACGTCGTAAGAAGACAGGAACGCTACTGCTTCATCAACATTGGCGCATTTATCCAGTATAGCTCTTATGGCGAGAAGGTCTAATGTATCAGGCTTATCGGTATCTGTTCTTTCTTCAGGATAACTGAGGCTCAATATCGAGATGCCGAGCCCCTGGTCATTAAAACCGTCAACGCTCATGATCGCGCAGCTTCCCCTGAGTACCAGCCTTCCGAAAAACGAATCCGGTTCTGTTACTGCCCCTTCTCCCGCCATGTTGACCCAATGCAGATCACATACGGCAATAGAAGCATACGAGCCTTCCCGGGCCGAATAGAGCACCATTCCGTTTGTCTCAGTATAATCGTAGTTGCGGCAGAACAGATGGTCTCCGTCTTTGGTAACACAGGAAAACGAAGAGCATCCGTAATGGTGTGCCTCAACAGAAACAGGGAATCCGCCCAAAAGCTTTTCGCTCGCTTCTTCGACCAGATCATCTGTGCTTCTGATGTCTGAAGCCAAAAGTTCGTCCAGTTTGTAATTGTTAGTCACGTTACAGAGGTATAAGTCAGGAGCATATTGCCTGATTGAAGCCATCGTGGCTATTTCTTTCCGGAGCGCGAATGCGCCAATGGCTATAGCGAGCAGCAGGAACGCGAGACTGCCTATGGCAAGCTTTTTGCCGCTTAACCATATTCCAAGAACAGCGTAAAGCAAGATAATTCCAAACAGCACTGCCACGGCACCGGAGATATATCCCGTCAAAGCATAGTTCGGTGCACGCTCGGCTATAAGAGTAAAGGAAGTAACACTTGCCTTATCCTTTTCGTAGGTCTCGTCTGAGACCAGATCCGTCATCATGGCAATAAATTCATCGAGCTTTTCCGGAGTAGTATTAGAGCCTTCGGGAAGACCGTTCTCTTTAAGAGCGAGGAGCTTATCCAAAGAACTCTGGAAATAATCCCTGTACGCCTGGGCGACTCTGTCTGCCATACCGGTATCATTTGCCTGGACCGTGGCATAGAAAAACGTCCTGTTCTCGAGATTGCTCTTGGCTATTATGGGCACAGTTACATACCTGTCTTCATCTTCGGGATACGTATATGTCCAAGTCCACAGATCATCAGCGACATTGAACACATAATCAGTATCGACCTTGAGATACAAGACATCGCCATCAGAAGGAGTATTACTGATCAAAGCATCCACTGCGTCAACAGGCTTGGAAATGCTTTCAGCCTTTACCTTGCAATATATTGAAACAGCTGCAGCGCCTGCCGTAAGCACCGCAGCAATTCCGATGACTATCTTCCTTATCTTCCCCATTTCCTATACTTATTCTTCCAAATTTATAGAATCCAGAACCTCCGTGATATTGTCGTGGAATACGAGATGCGCATTCCTGTCAGCGAACGTCTTATCCCTGTTGATTATAACCAGATACTTGCCGCTGAAATCATAAGCCAGAGAAGCCGCAGGCTGTACAGCAAGAGACGTGCCTCCGATGATAAGACAGTCTGCCCTGAATACGAGCCTCTTTGACTCGATCCATGCCGTTTGCGGGAGCCCTTCGCCATATAACGTTACGTCAGGTCTTACCATGCCGCCGCACTTAGGGCACTTCGGGATAGGACCTTCTGACTTGAAGATAAAGTCATACGGATATTTCTCGTGGCACTTCATGCAGTAATTGCGGAATGTCGTACCGTGTACTTCCTGGACATTCTTGCTGCCTGCTCTCTGATGAAGGCCGTCGATATTCTGAGTGATTATTCCGTCGAGCTTTCCTGCTTTTTCCATCTCTGCGAGCTTATAGTGCGCCCTGTTGGGCTCGATGCCTGCAGTATTAAGCTTCTGTCTGTAGAACTCATAGAAAACGTCAGGATGCTCGATAAGACAGTCAATGCTCAAGAGGTATTCCGGGCTGTACCTGTCGAACTTTACATCGTGCTGGTTATAAAGACCGTCTTTGCTTCTGAAGTCAGGGATACCGCTCTCGGTCGAGACACCTGCACCTCCGAAGAAGACAATATGCTTGCATTCCTTCACTATGCGGTTAAGTTCAGCTACGTCTTTCTCGTTCATGGTAATACCTCCTTATATCATTTCGATATTGTCTTCGCCCACAAGATCTGCGAGCTTCCTTAAGACCGCTTCATCAGGCTGTATCTTACAGATGTCATCCAGCCTTATTATGCTCTTATCGGACTCGAAAAGGACTTCAACGGGCACGTTGCCGTGGAAATATGCAAGGAAATTCAAAAGTCTAGAAAAACCCTTCGAATCAGGCCTTCCTGAATAGTGAATGCGCATGATATGTTCACCGCTCTCATTTTGAGGCGCTGCAGGAGCAGCAGGAGCTTGAGAGACAGCCGGAGCTGAAGCCTGTACAGGAGCCGGTGCCGGTCTTGCCGCCTGTCCACCGTCTCTTTCCCTTAACGCGGTCTGGTAAGCCCTGTCACTTCGTATCATGCTCAAAAGGCCGGGGGCATCAGATAATTCATAGCAGCTGTCTACGAACAAAGACAGCTCGCCGCCTTCTCTCATCTGTCTTCTGCCGATAAAGATATAGGGCTTATTCTTCTCTACGACCCTGTTATACTCATCAAATTTCTTGCCGAATAGAAGCACTTCAAATGTGCCGCTTAAGTCTTCACATCCGATGGTGCTCATCATGGTCTTTTTCTTCGTATAACCTGTCTTCTTATCAGTTACCATGCCGCACATCGCGACCTGCTTGTTATCGTCTAAGGCATCGCTTCCCGAAAGCGCGAGAATATCTGATGCTTCGGACATATCAAATGTCGCGACTTCTGCCATGAGCTTGGTATAAGAAGCCAGCGGATTTCCTGACAGATAGATGCCTACCATCTCTTTCTCATAACCGAGCTTCTGGGCATCGGAATATTCAGGTATATCAGGAATAAAGATCGAAGCTCCGGTGTCAGAAGAATCTCCGAAATCAAAGAGTGATAACTGGCCTTCGATATTCCTGCTCTCCTCATGCGCGAGCTTCTCTAATTCCGTCTGCACGCAGGCGGTCATCTGGGCTCTGGTAAGCCCGAACGAATCCATGCACGATGCGAGTATCAGAGACTCTGCCACGGGCTTCTTAACGCCGATCTTGGCAGCTCTGACAACGAAGTCTTCAAAAGACTTATAAATGCCGTTCTTATCGCGGTCACTTAAGATATCGAGCACTGCTCCTTCGCCGACATTCTTGATCACGGAAAGACCGATCCTGATCTTGCGGTCACCTTCTGTCGTGAAGCGCTCGCGGCTCCTGTTGATATCAGGCGGAAGCACTTCTATTCCCATCGCAGAACAGCATGAGATATAGTACGACGCTTTTCCAAGATCGTTCCTGAAAGAGTTAAGCGTGGCAGCCATAAACTCTGTAGGATAGTAATACTTGAAGTAAGCAGTCCAATAACCTACGACCGCATAGCAAGCGGCATGCGATTTGTTAAAAGCGTATCCCGCAAATCCTGCTACGTCATCGAAGATCTTGGCTGCGATATTCTCAGGTACGCCGCGCTTTATACAGCCGTCGATCTGGCGTCCTTTGTCATCGGTGCCGCCGTACATGAAGAGATTTCTGTAGTTCTCCATTATCGACTTTTTCTTCTTGCTCATGGCGCGTCTGATGTTATCGGACTGGCCCATTGAGAAGCCTGCCAGATCTCTTACTATCTGCATTACCTGTTCCTGATAGATAGCGCATCCGTAAGTTACGTTAAGGATGGGCTCTAACAGAGGATGGTCATAAGTAATGTGTGAAGGATTCTTCTTGCAGTCAACATATTTCGGGATCTGGTCCATAGGGCCCGGTCTGTAAAGTGAGATTCCCGCGATGATATCTTCAAGGCTTCCGGGCTCAAGCTGCTTCATGAACGAAGTCATTCCGCGGCTCTCAAGCTGGAATATGCCGACCGTCTCACCTCTGCCGATCATCTTAAAGATCTCGGGGTCATCCAGAGGGATCCTGTCTAAGTCTATCGTCTTGCCGTAGTTATTCTTTACGAGCTCTACGCAGTCCTGAAGAACAGTAAGAGTACGAAGGCCCAGGAAGTCGAATTTAAGAAGTCCGATGCTCTCTACATCAGCTTTAGCAAACTGTACTGCTACAGTATCGTCATTGACCGCAAGCGGCGCGATATCCGTAATGTCCTTGCCCGAAATGATTATTCCCGCGGCATGCGTTCCGGCGTTCCTCGGCAGGCCTTCAACGCGCATAGCCATATCGATTACTTTGCGCGCTTCGGGATCGGTGTCATATGCTTCTTTGAATTCGGTGCTGATCTCCAATGCCTGCTTCAGGTTCATGCCGATGGAGAACGGGATCATCTTAGTGAGCTTATTGCTCTGCGCGATAGACATGTTAAGAACTCTTGCGACGTCCTTTACAGCCTGCCTTGCGGCAAGCGTACCGAAAGTGATTACGTGGGCGACTCTGGTCTTGCCGTATTTCGCGGTGACATAATCGATTGCGATCTGTCTTCTCTCATCGTTGAAGTCGACGTCGAAGTCTGGCATCGATACACGTTCTGAATTGAGGAACCTCTCGAAAACAAGTCCGTATTTTATCGGATCGATATCGGTGATGCCGACAGCATAAGCGACAAGCGAACCTGCGCCAGAGCCTCTTCCCGGACCTACCGTGACATCGTGTGTCTTCGCGTAATTAATGAAGTCCCAGACGATGAGATAGTAATCGGTATATCCCATGCTGTTGATAACGGAGAGCTCATACTCTGCGCGCTTCATGTAGTCATCGACGCTTCCTGTGGGAGGCGTGATCTCAAATCTCTTTTTAAGCCCCTTAAACGTCAGATCGGATAAGTAGTCTGCATGGCTTGCGTAGCCTTCAGGGACGTCATAAACAGGAAGATGGATTGTCTCAAAATCGTATTCGGCATTGCACATCTCCGCGATCTTTCCCGTGTTCTCGATAGCCTCCGGCAACTCAGGGAAGAAACGCCTCATCTCTGTCTCGGACTTGACGTAAAATTCATTGCATGACATGCGCATCCTGTTCTCGTCATCGATGCGCGCAGCCGTGGAAATACACAAGAGGATATCCTGTGCCTCGTAGTCATCCTTCAAAAGATAATGGCAGTCATTTGTCGCAACTAGCGGAATGCCTGTCTCATTGGAAAGCTTAACGAGCGCAGCGTTTACCTTGGCCTGCTCAGGCGTAGTGTTGGCCTGGATCTCAAGGTAGTAATTGCCCCTGCCGAAAAGCTTGTCATACCAGAGGGCAGTCTGTACCGCCTTCTCCGTCTCGCCCGATAAGATGAGTGTCGGCACTTTGCCTGCAACGCAGGCGGAAAGACAGATCAGTCCTTCGTGCCACTTCTCAAGGAGTTCCTCATCGATCCTCGGGCGTCTGTAAAAGCCCTCCATAAAACCTGCCGATACGAGCTTATTCAGGTTGGCAAGGCCCTGGTTGTTTTTGGCAAGAAGGATCAGGTGATTATAGTATTTGTCTTCTCTTCCGGGGACAGGTGTCTTGTCGAATCTCGAGCCCGGAGCTACATAGACCTCACAGCCGATAACGGGATGTATGCCGTTAGCCTTCATCTCGCGATAGAAAGAGACCGCGCCGTACATTACTCCGTGATCGGTTATGGCACAGGCAGTCATACCCATATCCTTGAGTCTCTGGGCGAGATCCTTGATCTTTATGGCTCCGTCCAGAAGGCTGTACTCGGTATGAAGATGTAAGTGACAAAAGCCGCCCATTATTTCTTCCCCTTAAGCTCGATGATTATGTCTCTTATCTCAGCCGCCCTCTCGAAATCAAGATCCTTGGCAGCCTTGGTCATCTCTATCGTAAGCTTATCGATAAGCTTGTTGTTCTCTTCTTCCGTTCCGCCGGATACGCCTTCGTTAATGAGCCTTGCAGCATCTATGCCTCCCTTGGAGGACTTGCCTCTGCCCTTGCCCGAAGAATCCCTGCTGTTCTCGGCAACGATGTCGAAGACGTCTCTTACCGCCTTCTTGACGGTCTTAGGCGTAATACCGTTAGCCTTATTGTACTCTTCCTGGATCTTTCTTCTGCGGTTAGTCTCAGAGACGGCGTTCATCATGGAATCAGTGACTTCATCAGCATAGAGGACTACCCTGCCGTGATCATTACGGGCACATCGTCCGATTATCTGGATGAGCGATCTCTCGGATCTCAAGAAGCCTTCCTTATCGGCATCGAGGATCATAAGGAGCGATACTTCAGGAAGATCGATACCTTCCCTTAAGAGATTGATGCCGACGATGACGTCGATCTCATCATTTCTGAGCTGATTCAGTATCTGCATACGCTCCACGGCCTTGATGTCCGAGTGCAGATAAGTGACCCTGATATTCTCTTTCTTAAGGAAGTCTGTCAGGTCTTCTGCCATTCTCTTTGTGAGCGTCATGATAAGGCTCTTATCGCCTGTCTTCTTCTGCTCCTTAAGCATGGCCAAAATATCTTCGATCTGTCCTTCGACAGGGCGGATGAAGATCTCAGGCTCAAGAAGGCCCGTAGGTCTTATCATCTGCTCTACTATCTGTTCGCTGTGTTCCTTCTCATAGTCTGCAGGAGTAGCGCTTACAAAAACAGTCTGGCCCATGCGCTGCTCAAACTCGGCAAACTTCAACGGCCTGTTATCGAATGCCGAAGGAAGCCTGAAGCCGTACCGGACGAGCATCTCTTTACGGGATCTGTCGCCGTTATACATGGCGCCGACCTGAGGGATCGTCTGGTGGGACTCATCGATGAACAGAAGGAAATCATCCGGGAAGAAGTCCATCAATGTGCATGGAGGTTCTCCCTCTTCTCTTCCCGCAATGTGCCTGGAGTAGTTCTCGATGCCCTTGCAGAAGCCCGTCTCCCTTAACATATCCATATCGTAGCGGGTGCGCTGCTCAAGGCGGTACGCGGCGATCATGTCGCCTGCCTCCCTTAACTCCTTAAGCCTTACCTCGAGCTCTGCTTCGATCCTGTCTATGGCCTTGTTGAGCTTGGCCCTGCCTGTCGCATAGTGGGAGGCAGGAAAGAGCTCAATGTAGTCTTTGGTATACTCCGTCTTGCCGGTGATCGCATCGACGTAGCTTATCTTATCTATCTCGTCACCGAAAAAGCTTATTCTGGTAAGCGTATGTTCGGAATCAGGTGTCCAGATATCGATAACATCGCCCTTGCGCCTGAAGGTGCCTCTCTGCAGATCGAAGTCATTACGCGAATACTGCATGTTGATGAGCTGAGCCATAACGACATCCATGGGTACCTCAAGGCCTGTCTCGAGCATGAGTGCGAGAGCAAGATAATCATCCTTCTCACCGATGCCGTAGATGCAGGAAACGGAAGCTACGATGATGACATCGTCTCTTGTAAGAAGGGACTTGGTAGCTTCGTGGCGCATACGGTCGATCTCGTCATTTATAGACGAGTCCTTCTCGATATAAGTATCCGTAGCGGCGATATATGCTTCAGGCTGGTAGTAATCGTAGTATGAGATAAAGTACTCTACGGCATTCTCAGGGAACAGCTCCTTGAACTCGGCATAGAGCTGGCCTGCCAAGGTCTTATTGTGCGCGAGAACAAGAGTCGGCCTTTGCACCTTCTCTATGATGTTGGCCATGGTGAAGGTCTTGCCCGAGCCCGTGACACCGAGAAGGGTCTGAGCCTTCATCCCGTCCTTGATGCCCTGTACGAGGGTGTTTATCGCTTCAGGCTGGTCGCCTGACGGCTTAAAATCTGAAACCAGTTTAAACATAGATCGTGTATCCCGCTGCTTTCAAAAGGATTAGTCTTCTGAATCAATTATAGAACATTTGTTCTTGTGCTGCAATGACGCAGGGACAGGTTGTCCTCAAATCGGGAAACTGTCCAGCAATTCCGATACTCGTTCCTTGGAAGGCGGATTCGTTCCTTCCGTCTCTGCTTCGGCGCCCGCGAGAGCCATGCAGAGCCTGAATGTCTCTTCAGATGAAAGATCTTCTTCCGCAGCGTATGCAAGGCCTGCTGTCATTGCGTCTCCGCAGCCTGTGGTGCAGTTGGCCTTAACGTCCAGAGCTCTGGAGTATACTGCTTCGTGATCCGAACTTGCGTATACTGCTCCCACGCTTCCCATGGAGATGAGACAGCGCTTTACGCCGCGCAGAACGATCTCGCTTGCCTCACTCTTGGCGCTGTCGGAATCGTTATCGATCTCGAGCTCCTCGCATGTGGGCTTAACGGCATAGGGCTTTGCAAAAAGGCCCTCGATGAGATATCTGTCTGAAGCATCAAGGATCACCTTAACGCCCGGAACTTCACTGAAGCTCTTTATAAGATCCGCATAGATATCGGCAGGTGCTCCGAGAGGCGGCCTTCCCGAGATTACGACAGTATCACCGTCAGTAAGTCTCTCGCGGATGAGCGCGGTAAGATTTACGATCGTATCTCTGTCATAAAGAGGGCCTTCGCCGTTGATGTCTGTAGTAACGCCGTTCTCACCCGTGATCTTTACATTGATCCTGGTGTTGCCGGAAGGATATCTGACACTGATCACTTCGGCACCGATATGATCGAGCATCCTAAGGAGCCTGTCTCCGTCATCGCCGCATACACCGATGCAGATAACGGATTTCTTTCCCAATACCTTAAGTGTCTTGGACACATTGATGCCCTTGCCGCCGGGATCGGTCCTGACGCCATATGACTTGTTGATGCTTCCGGGCATAAGTCCGTCTTTTACATGAAGACTTACATCGACTGCGGGATTAAGTGTAACTGTGTAGATCATGGCTTCATGCCTTTCTTCTCAACGTCTTGAGATATTCTTTCTGTTCGGGTGTTATGCGGTAGCTCTCTACTGCTTTTTGAATCGACTTGTTGTGTGTCCATTTATCCAGTTTTTGTTCTTCGATAAACGGCAGTGTCCGGTCGTACTGCTTTGCGAGCGCTGTCGCAAAATACCAGGCGGTCATCATGTTGACATAGTATTCGTCAGAACGGATTTTCGCGACCTTGGAAAGATACGAAGGCTTAAAATCCTCATCTAAGAAATGCTCCATGAGCATGCCGATCGCAAAGCGCTTGACGTAAGTCTTGTCAGACTTTATCCATGTGTTGACATATTCGAGCAAAAGCTTCTTATTCTTCTTAAAGACCTTCGGCGACATCTGGTCGCAAGTAGCCCAGTTATCAACATAAGGAAGGAATTTATCAACGAGCCTGATGCATTCTTCTGCATCCTTCATTCCTGACAGGATAAAAGCATGAAGCTGGTCTTCTTCGAAAAGCTTGTGAGGCAGATCTTCGAGGAACAGAGATATGTCTTCCCTCTTGGATAATTCTTTAGCCAGCGCGCGAAGCTGAGGCGTCCTTACACCAGTAATCCTGTCAGATGCGACCGAAGGGATCGTGGTTATCTGGAGATCCCTGTATTTGAGGTCCTGGAGATTCGATAATTCTATACGGATATCGTCGGCAATCATGGGATTATCCGAAAATAAAATACATTCCGACAGCAGTGCAGACGCCTAAAACAAAGCCTGCGGCAACCTGCAGAGGAGTGTGGCCGAGGAGCTCTTTAAGCTTCTCTTCATTAGGGAGATCCTCACCGGTAAGCTTTTCAAATGTCTCTGCCATAACATTAAGAAGCGCAGCCTGCTTACCTGCCTGATATCTGACGTTCATGGCGTCGTGCATTACGATGATCGCAAGGATCGCGGCAACAGCAAAGAAAGCCGAATCAAAGCCTTCGTAAAGGCCTGTCGCGGTCGCAACGGAAACAACTGTCGCGGTATGACCGCTCGGCATACCTCCGTCGCCAAAAAGTCTCTCGATACTGAATTTCTTTGTCAGCATAAAATTACTGATCATCTTAAAGACCTGCGCCAAAAACCATGACACAATGCCTACGACCAGTATTCTGTTAGTAAAAATCTGCACAAAAAAATTCATGATGTTCCCTTCACCTTCCTAAATCCCATATATTTTACTCTAAATAATAGAAAAAAACATCACTGCAAAAGCCCGCAAACAAAAAGATGCCGCAGGTTTTACTGCGGCATCCTACAAACAAACTCAAAACTCACGCTATTGCGATGTCATCTTACAGTTAGAATAATACACAACCATTAAGGCATCATAAGGGAACGTTTGTTAATAAATCGTGAATAAAACCGTTCAATTATGAAATGTCAGTCATAATAATCGAATTCCAGATCACAGACCTTGACAGTGTCACCTTCCTTAACGCCCATCTTCTTGAGCTCCTCGAAAACACCTTCATTCTCAAGGGTTCTCTGGAAGAAGTTGGTCGATTCGGTATCTTCGAAGTTCGTTGAATTGAAGATCTTGTTGATCCACTTTCCGGTGACTTCAAAGTTGCCGTCCTCATTGATGATGATCTCGTACTTCTTGCCTTCGTCAAATGTGTAGACTCTCTCTCCGCCCTCTGCGATATCGTGAAGGATCGTGGGAGGAAGCTTGCTGACTGCTTCAGTGATCTTGTCAGCGAGTTCGCTGACACCGATCATGCCTGCTGCGGAGATGATGTATACATCCTCGTAACCCATTGACTTTACTGTGTCTACGAACTTCTGAGCGTCTTCTTCAGATACGCCGTCGCACTTGTTGCCGACAACGATCTGAGGTCTTTGTGCAAGCTCTAAGCTGAATTCTTCGAGCTCGTTATTTATCGTCTTAAAATCTTCTATCGGATCTCTTCCGTCTGCTGCCGAAAGATCGACAACATGGACGAGAAGCCTTGTTCTCTCGATGTGTCTTAAGAAGTCGTGGCCTAAGCCTGCGCCTTCGTGGGCATTCTCGATGATACCCGGGATATCCGCGATGACATATGAGAAATCATCCTTGGATACAACGCCAAGTACAGGCTCTAATGTCGTAAAAGGATAGTCCGCGATCTTCGGCTTTGCTCTTGTTAAGACAGAGAGCAGAGTGGATTTGCCCGCATTGGGGAATCCTACGAGGCCGCAGTCTGCGATGAGCTTTAACTCGATCGAGAGTTCTCTTTCTTCGCCGGGCGCACCGGGTGTAGCGAACTGCGGAGCCTGTCTTACGGAATTGGCATAATGCATGTTGCCGAGGCCGCCCTTGCCGCCTCTGGCAACGACGATCTTCTGACCGGGCTCCGTGAGATCGGCAATGATGTCACCTGTCATTGTATCTTTAACGACAGTTCCTACGGGAACACCGATAACAAGGTCTTCGCCGCGTCTTCCGTACATCTTCTTGCCCATGCCCTTGGCACCGTTCTCGGCAATGAACTTATGCTTGAATCTGAAGTTCTGAAGGCTCGTCAGATTCGGCGCAGCCTGCAGGATGACGTTACCGCCGTCTCCGCCGTCACCGCCGTCCGGACCGCCGTTGGTAATATACTTCTCGGTATGGAAACTGAGCGCGCCATTACCGCCGTCACCGGCCTTAACATATATCTTAGAGTGATCTATAAACATCTGATTCTCCCTCAAAATCAAGAGCAGTCCACGCCTATATAGCGGAAGACTGCTCTGTTTGGTCTCTTCTTGTTACCTAAAATCAGGCTACAGGATAAACGCTAACCTGCTTCTTATCCTTGCCCATACGCTCGTACTTGACCTTACCGTCGATCAAAGCGAAAAGTGTATCGTCAGATCCGATACCGACGTTTGTGCCGGGATGGATCTTAGTACCGCGCTGTCTTACAAGAATATTGCCGGCCAGAACTGACTGTCCGTCACCTTTCTTCGCGCCTAATCTCTTGGACTGGGACTCACGGCCGTTCTTGGTGGAACCCATTCCCTTCTTATGTGCGAAGAGCTGTAAATTAAACTTAATCATAATTACACCTCCGGTGTTCTTGAATTAATAATCTCTACGTACTTCTTTTTACTGTCGTTATAATCTCTTGCTATCCCGATAAGACCTAATTCGCAAGTTCTCATAATTACCTGAGCCCTGTTCTTTGTCTCATCGTCTCCCGTATCGGGAACCGTTATCCTAAGATTGACATCCTCGGTACCTTCACCGCTGATCCGGAAGAAAGATTCACTGTCGTAACCGCAAATATCTTCCAGAGCACTCGCTGCAGTAAAAAGTAATGTTGATACTCCGCTGCAGATGATGTCTCTTCCGGGTTCGTCGTAACCTGCGTGTCCGTTCGCATATATCGCACGGATCAGATTACCTTCCCTGTTGACGATAACGGAAATCATAAAGCTTTACGCCCTGACTTACGCGTTGATAGCCTTGATAAGTACACGTGTGTAAGGCTGTCTGTGGCCGTTCTTTCTTCTGTAGCCCTTCTTAGCCTTGTACTTAGAGACGATAACCTTCTTGTTCTTGCCCTGCTTAACGATCTCGCCTGTAACGGTAGCCTTAACATCGCCTGCTACGATACCGTTGTCATCGGATACTGCAAGTACATCCTCGAAAGTAACCTGGCTGCCAGCCTCACCTTCAAGCTTCTCGACGAAGATCTCATCGTCAACAGAAACCTTGTACTGCTTGCCGCCTGTCTTAATTACTGCGTACATATTCATTCCTCCTGTTCTTCCAGTCTCGCTGCTTTAACCCAAGGCAGCGCCAAAAATAAGCGCATTTAAAAAAGCCCGTTGCATGCGGTCACCGACGTATAATACCACCAGGGGTCCGAAAAAGTCAATATAAATATATAGAGACTGTCAGTTTTCGATCTTTTATGCTCCGACAAACACGATAAGTGATGCGACTAGACCGAAAACAAGTCCCGTTATCTCATAAAAATCCGAGATCCTCTTGATCGGCGTAGCGCAGATGAACGGCAGCGTTCCCAAAGCCAATCCCGTCAAAGAAGCCCATACCAGATCCGTTGCTCTGTTTATCAGGGCGATGATCAGTATTACGAGCGGAGGCAAAAGCGCCTCAAAAAAGTACATCGGGCTGGCAAAATAAGCTGCGGGGCCCTGGCCGGAGAATCTCGACTTCTTATCGGCAAGGATCAGGCCGACAGCTGCAAGGCTCATAACAACGAATACCGCAAGGGCTGCCACCAGATTGCCGGTGTCCTTAAAGGACTTTTCGACATTGGTAAGGTTCAAAGCCGCTGCAACGATCACCATTATCTCGGTGACTCCGGTAAGGACGGATGCGGAGAAGATCGTGGGGCCGTTATCCTTGCGGTAGTAATTGATCTTCTTGTCGGATAAAAGCCTGATCTGGGCTATGGCCATAAGGCCGATTATGAGTACCGGGGCATATATTGCCACATACCTTGCAGCGAAATTTGCCTGCGGAATAAGTGTCATGATGCCGCCGCAGAGCGCTATCCAGCCGGAAATGCCCAGGAATATTATCGCTCCGAGGCTGTCTCTCCCTTTAAGCTCTCTCTGTCCTTTGTCGGGGACCGATACCGGGACCATGAACAGGAACAGCGCAAGAGCTGTAATTGAAAGGCATAATGCGAACGTGAGCATTACAAACCAGACGTTGACCCTCGAAGACGAATAGCCTCTTCCGAATGTCGTTCCGAGATACTGGGAAAGCTCGCTCTGGAATGAGGGCGAAGCCAGGAGCGCTCCTGTGCCGGACTTGGAAGATGACAGCGACAGATATCTCATCTGGTTGGGCGAGATATATACCTTCGAAGGCGAGATCCTGCCTCTCTGTGCCGCATGTCCGTACATCGTGTCGACGCCCGAGATCTTCTCGAAGATCATCTGGGAGCCGCTTAATTCGCTTGAAGTCTTGGCCTTGCTGTCAAGTCCGAAGATCGCGCACGGCAAAGCGGGATAATCGCTTGTGTAGCCTTCCAGTGCGGCATTTCCGGGATAATCGGGCGCTACCAGTACATAGCCTTCGATATTGCCCGCGCCCGAAGACAACAGGTCGTTCATGACCTTAAAAGCGTCAGCGCCGATCGCGCAGACGACAACATCGTCCTTGGCGCAGTCTTTGGGAAGCTCATATACAAAACCAGGCTTGGAGCTGTGCTTGTCCGGCTCTACTATGACATAGTCAAAACCTGCCGCTGCCATGCTGTTGCGGAACGATACGTCAGGTATAGCCGTGCCGTCAGAATATATGACCAGAGTCTTGTCGGCATTCTTAGTGCCCTTGAAAGATGCTCCGTAAAGAACGAACAGGACTACCGCCATGACGAGCGCCAAAAGGAGCGCAAACCACGCTGCTTTGGGTATCTTAAGAGGGCGCAGCTTGCGGAATCCGTATTGCGGCGCGATCTTCTGCTCTTCCTGTCTTCCGGAGTTCTTCTTCATTACTTTTCAGGGCACAACTCGTCGCCTAAAGTCCTTATGTCTTCGGGACCCAGGATGAGGATGATGTCTCCGGGCTTAATGAGCTCGTCGATCCTCTTTTTGAGTTCCTCTCTGTCTTCGTAGAACTCAGAATCTCCGCCGCGCTTATTTATCTCATCGGAAATAAGCTTGCTGGACATACCGAGAGTATCACTTTCCCTGTCGGAAAAGATCTCTGAGAACAATATCTTCCTGCAGGGCAGAAGGCTTGTGACATAGTCTTCGAACAAAAGCTTGGTGCGGTTGAAGGTCAAAGGCTGGAACACTACGAGGATATCGTTGTGCGGCATGTTTGAAGCTGCCTCGATGGTAGCTCTTGCAGCCGTCGGATGATGCGCGTAATCTACTACGACATCGCAGCCCTTGTACTTGCCCTTGACAGTATATCTTCCGTCAGCGCCCGCAAAGCTGTTAAGAGCGCTCTGAATAGCGTCAGGAGCTGCTCCGTTGAGGTATGCGGCAGCTGCCGCGTTGAGCGCATTTGCTATATTGTGGCGTCCGGGGATCCTGAGCTGAACGCTTATGGAAGTCTCACCCCTGATAACGATGTCGAACTTGGGAAGTCCGTTCTCGAAAGTAATGTTCTCTGCAATAAAATCAGCCTGCTTTCCTGTAGCTTCGCAGGGCTCGTTATCTGTTGCGCAAGTGACGATCTGCGGGAATCTTCTTCCCTGTTCTTTGAAGTATTCTTCAGCTTCTTTTATTGACTCTGCGACATTTTTGTCGTGACCGGATACGACTACATATCCGTTGTCATCTACGAGCCTTATGAAGCGCGCGAAAACATCGATAACATCATGTAATGCCGGATAGCAGTCGACGTGATCGTGGTCAATATTTGTAATAACTGCAGTCGTTGATGAGAAGTTCAAAAACGATCTGTTAAACTCGCATGCTTCGGATACCAGAAGGTCGTGTGAACCTGTTCTGATAGTGCCGTTGAAGATATCGAGATCGGCACCGAGATGAACGGTGGGATCAAGCCCCGCGTCTATCATCATGAGAGAGATCATAGAGGTGGTCGTAGTCTTTCCGTGAGTACCGGAAACGTTGATAACGTTCTTATATGTTCTTGTGAAAGCTCCGAGGAACTCGGCTCTGTCAAAGATCTGAAGATCAAGTTCTGTTGCCCTTTTTACCTCTTCATTGTGAGGAAGGATGGCAGCGGTCTTAACGAGATAGTCGGGCTTAAAATCATCGATGTTTGCAGCGATCTGGCTGTTATAGATCTTTATGCCCTGCTCTTCTAAGATCTCTGTTCTCTCCGAAGGATGGTTGTCCGAACCTCCGACAACGAATCCCGCATGCTTTGCAAGTCTTGCAAGACCGTTCATTGAGATCCCGCCGATACCGATAAAGTAGATGCGGGCGCCCTTTTGGATATCATTCAACGTAAAACTCTTAGGTTCCAACATGAGAATTCACTTCCTGTTTTTCGCGATTTTTCCTTGTAATTCTAACATTTTAAGCACGCACAGCAAAATCGCCGACTACGGCATTTGTAAAAGAAATCAGGTCTGAAGGCTTGAGTCTTAACTGCACTCCCCTCTGCCCTGCGCTGACACATATGCTGTCAACCAACTCTGCCATCTCATCGATGAAAGTCCTGTACTGCTTCTTCATTCCGATCGGAGAACATCCTCCCCTGATGTAGCCTGTTACGTTCAGAAGGTCTTTGACATGGATCATGTCGACTCTCTTAACGCCTGCGAGCTTTGCAGCCTTCTTAAGGTCGATCTCGTCATCGACGCAGATGCAGAACACGAGATACTCACCCTTATCTGATACGGCGGTCAGGGTCTTAAAAACTTCCTCGTAGGGCACGCCAAGGTATTCCGCGACGTGATGGCCGTCCAGGTCATTCTCGTCGTACTCATATTCCTGATATGTATAATCGATCCCCGCTTTGTCGAGGATCCTCATAGCATTTGTCTTTTTGAACTGAGCCATTATCTTCTCCTTAAAGTCTTTACTGACAGTACAGTATTGTAGAACAACAGGGAGAATATATCAAAAGGCTGTCCCTTAAAAAGAGACAGCCCTTTAAGATCTTTATTTCGAAAACCCGGGGTCAGATCACTTTGATATCGACATCACCGGAGGATACACGGATATCCATTGTGGAAGAACCGTTTCCGCAGGTGTAAGTCTTTCCATCCTTTGAGAAAGGAAGCTGGGAATTAAATGATCCGCTGGAGATCTTAATGTTTGCAGTCATATCAGCTGTCTCGGGAACAAATAACTTGACATCGCCGGAGCTTGAGTCGATCTTTGACGTCTGCGGAATATTGCCGAGAGTGATATCAAGGTCGCCGCTGGAAGCTTTTGCACTAAAGTCAGCTATATCATCAGCATTAACTGTAATATCGCCTGAGCTTACATCTACAGTGAGGCCCGATGCCTTCTCTACACTTGCGATTACTCCGCCGGAAGAAGACTTGATGCTGATCTGGTCATTGCTGCCGGTCTGGGTGTAATTCACTTTGCCCGAAGAAGACTTGATGCTGACAGAGCCGCCCATACCTTCCTGATCAAGGACGATATCACCGGATGATACTTTGAGCTCAATATCGGATGCCTTGCATCTGATGCCGACGTCTCCTGAAGAAGAGTTCGCATTAAGCTTTCCTGTTGTTACACCGCTGCACTTAAGATCGCCGGAAGAGATCTTAACGTTAAGATTATCCAGCTCCTGCGCACCGGGAATATTGAGCTCGAGCTTTTTGTTGATATTGTTAAAATTGATGCTCTTTGCAGATTCGCAGTATCTTACATAGAGAGTGCTGCCGTCGACCCAGGTGTGTACCTTGTGGGCGTCGTCGAGGTCCTTATTTGAAGTCTCCTTAACAGTAACCTTATCAGTGTCGCTTCCGTTAAGCGTTACGTCACCTGATACATAATCGATGTCGATAGCAGTGATCTTATCGTCGATCTCGCGGTCACCTGCAGTGTATTTTTCGCTGTTATCGTATGTGTATGTAAAGGTATTGAAAACGCCGAAGCTGCAGCCTGTAAGGCAAAGTGTTGAAGGTACGATGAGCGCCAGAGCGCCTGCGATAAGTTTATTTGTTCTCATTCTTTTTTCCTCTCTTGAAAATCATGATTAATGCTCCGATTCCTGCAAGAAGCAGGCCGACCGATCCGATCGAGAGCATGAGCGGCAGCCAGGGATCCGAATACATAATGACACCGTTTGTAGCTTCCTTAACTGTTGCCATAGCTGTCATGTGTGACAGAATGCCGGATAAAATGCCTACTGCCGTAATGCAGATGCCTGTCTTAAGGACTGCATTGACGCGGAGATATCTGATAGTTGCGAAGATAGCCCATGCCATTGCCACGAGCGGCATAGCGATAGCGAATGCCATCGGGAAGAACATGCGCTCCTTAACGTGAAGACCGATGCAGAGCATCATAAGCGCGAATGTTGCAGTATATGCGCACATGATTGCAAGGCCTTTGGAGTTCTTTAAGTAGTTTTTGACTGGTCTTCTGAAGCAGATAAAAGGCGCGAAGAACATTGTCAGTCCGAAGAGTGTTGCTGAGGCTGCTACGAAGAACCATCTTCCCTGTGTGTAGATGTTTATAACACCGAACAATACCATAAGGCTTGCGGTAAATGCTCCCATCGTGGTCAGCATCTTATTCTCGGGGACCATGAGCGGCACAATGATCACTGACGCTGCGACAAGGATCGCCGCGAGTACGATAAAGAACCATGTAAGTCCTGCGCCTGTTGCCAGGTTAACGATAAGGCATACCAAGATCGGTATCGAGAAGATAAGTCCGATGATGCTGCCCGCAAAAGCGCTCTTACGCTTAAAGAACTTGGCCTGGGAATTGATTACCTCTTCTTTTTCCTTAACGATCTTTTCATCTATGGTAACGTCATTAAGACTGTTTAGGATCTTCTTGCAGTCAGGGCATTCGGCGAGATGTTCTTCGACTATCTTTCTGGATGCTTCGCTGCAGATGTCATCTTTATATAACGGAAGAAGATCTGAGATCAAATCGCAATTATATTTCATTTTCATCCATCCTTTCCTTGATCTTTAGTCTGGCTCTGTGATACGTGACCCGGGCCCAGGTCTCGGTCTTTCCGAAGATAGAACCGATCTCCGCGAATGACAGTTCGCCGAATACCCTCAGCTGGAAAACTTCCTTGTACGGCTCCTCCAGCTGATGGAGTATTAAATGGATCTTCAGTGATGTGTCCCTTTCGGTGAGCTTCTCCTCTATCCCTTTATTTGTATCCGGAAGCTCTTCTGTAAGTTCCTCATCCTGTCTTGCGTAACGCCGCTTCTCATCTATAAAGATGTTCTTTGCGATAGCACAAAGCCACGTGAAGCTCTCGCTCTCTCCCTTGAAGGCCTTATCAGTTGATATCGCCCTGAAAAAGGTCTCCTGGGTTATCTCCTCGGCGTCATTCCGATCCTTGGCAAGCGTCATAACGTAAGAGAATACCTTCATATAAAAGGCTTCATATAGCTTTTCTGCGGTATTCTTATCCACGTATCAACTAACCTTTCTTTTGTGATCTCACCTGTTAGACGGAGAAATCTGAGATTCGTTACAAAAAATATAGCATTTTTTGAAAAAATTTTTTCAGGGCTGTTTTCATTGAAAAAACAGGGCTCTTCTGTCATTTTCTGATTCACTTTGTTATATTAAGACCATTATTTCTTAAGGGAGTAACCGATGCTTAATAAAGAATATCCTTTACATGATATGAATCTCGTTTTCGAGATGATCGAGAAGTCCATAGCAAAGGGCGGCACAGACGAAAAGGCTTCAGATGAGATGAACCTTCTCATGCATCTTTACGCAGGACTTCCCGCAGAAGCCGTTGAGCACGGCATGATGTTCATCCACGGAAGAGGCGCCGAGGTGCCCGCCACATCAGACATCAATCCCCTTCATGTAAGGCTTATGAACCTTCTTGAGTACTTAGAGAAGGTCGAGTATCTGGCTGACATCCCCTCCACACTGACCAACGACGAGATCAAAAAGAGATCCGACTATGTAAATTCCCTTGCTGATCACGAGAAGGTATTCGGCACTCCGCTTTTGGGCTATCAGTTCAGTTCAGGCAGCGAAGCTCCTGCAAAAGCACCTGAAGAAGGCGAAGAAGAAGGCAGCGACAGACTTCTTCTCATGAACAGCCAGGCTGCGGTCTTCGCTTGCGAAGATATCTACAAGACAGCTCTTTTCTACGAGAACAAGCTCGGCTTCAAGGCCGCTCACTTAGACGACGAGGCTATGCCTCACATAAAGCTCTACAGGGATAACATCGCCATTGTACTTGTGCAGAGCGAAGGCGCCATAACTAAGCCCGCAAGAGAATTCGGCATCAAATACGACATGTACATATACTGCTCCGAGCCCTTCCTTCTTCATAACGAAGTCGCAGGCAACGGCATTAAGATCGTCGAAGACCTGCCTGAAGCAAAGGCCGCGCAGAGCCAGGGCACTAACCGCCAGTTCGTCTTCGAGGACGTCGACGGCCGCCACATCTGCGTCTCGCAGTATATCGAGACTAATTGATCACTTGATTCCTATGGTAACTCTGGGATTAGCTCCGTAATCCCTTATTGTCATGCAGTCATGAAGGCCGGCCTTCTCGAAAAACTCGCGAACAAGGTCTCCCTGCCCGAACCCATGCTCAACTATAAGCGCGCCACCGTCTTTAAGGAGCTTGATGGCGATATCTGCAAGGGGTGCATAGAAATCCATACCCTTATCGCCTGCCCTTAAAGCCAGATCAGGCTCGTGGTCTTTGACCTGCGGGTCTAACTCTTCCATCTCGCCATTAGTAATATAAGGCGGATTGGATAAGATAAGATCGAGTTTTCCAAGCTCAGGCACCGTGCCAAGCACGTCATGCTTAAGTATCTTAATATCTTCAGGCTTAAGTGCCTGTGATGTGACATTCCCGGAAGCAACGGCGATCGCGGTATCGCTGATGTCTACAAGGCATCCAAAAGCCCTGCCTCCCCTTCTTGATATCTCGTTTGCAAGGGATATGCCGATACAGCCCGTGCCTGTGCAAAGGTCTGCAAATCTTATGTCTGACAGGTCTTTCCCGTATGAAGGGATCTTAAGAAGATCGCCTGTCGCCATCTCATTTATGCCGAGAAATTTCAGCGCGGATTCGACTACGATCTCAGTATCTGCTCTCGGGATGAGGACGCCCGGGCATACCTTATAGCATTCCTTATAGAAATGACGGTATCCCAGAATATAAGCAAGAGGCTCGCCATTAGCGCGCCTCTTAACAGCTTTTTCTAATTCTTCGCCTTCGAATTCTTCCTTAAGGATCTTAAGGTCCAACGAAGCTTCATCATCTCCCGAACGCTCGAGAAGACTTAAAAGTCCGTCATTACCAGATGTCATCTTCCTTGTTCTCCGGAATGACTGCCTGCATGGAAGCAATGGCAACCTCGACTATGGGAGCATCAGGCTCCTGGGTAGTGAACTTCTGGAGCCAGAGACCGGGCTTGGACAAGAATCTGCATAAAAAGTTCCTGTCGTGTCTTCCGACAAACTTCAGGACCTCGAAAGAGATACCGCAGATGATCGGGATGCAGCCTACTCTGATAAGGGCGTTGACCCACATGGGCTGGGCGCCCGTGAAGATACCGATAACCGTATAGATGATGATGGAGATCGCAAGCACATTGAACATGAAGGATGTTCCGCAGCGGGGATGGAAGCGTGTCTGCTTCAAAACATTCTCGACTGTAAGCGGGAGTCCTGCCTCATAGCAGGCGATCGTCTTATGCTCAGCTCCGTGATAACGCCATACTCTCTTGATGTCCTTGAGGCTGGAAGCAAATATCAGATAGAAGAGGAAGATGAGCAGTCTCAACAAGCCTTCTGCAACGTTAAGGGCAACCGTCATCCAGGTAAGCTCTTTGAGTTCTTCGGGGATGAACTTAGCTCCGATATCAACGATAAGTCTGGGTGCGAGGATGAAAAGGCCTACGGAAAGAAGGATGCCGACAATGGCCGAGATGGTCATCATGACATTGAAGTGCCTCTCGGCAAACTCGTCAAGACGGGACTTCTTCTCGCCTTCCTTATGTTCTTCGGGCTTGCCCTCTTCAGAGATATCAGCGGCCTTCATGAGCGCGCCGGTACCTGTAACGAGCATCTTATAGAATCTGATGCAGCCGCGGATAAAAGGGACCTTCTCAAAATAAGTGGTCTTCTCGCTCTGCTTTATCTCTTCAACATGGATCGTGCCGTCGCCTTTTCTTACTGCCATCGCAGTTCTCGAAGGGCCGACCATCATGACGCCCTCAATGAGCGCCTGACCGCCTATGGAAGTCTTCTTTACGGGCTCGCAGCACTTCTTTTTCTTCTTTTTCGCTGCCTTCGCAGGAGCCTTGGGCTGCATTTCGGGTACAAGATCAATATCCTGAGCCATCTGCTCGGGCGTGATCTCCCTGACCTGTTCTTCGGTCAATATCTTCATGTCACTGTTATTCTCTGACATATATTTCCCCTTGTCTAAGCATAATTGTGCATTCTGATGTGAGTATAACAAATAAAAAGAGCATTGGTGTTACAAACAAAAGGCAAAATAAGGGAATGTAACCCTTTTTGGCCAAAACAAAAGAGGTTGCCGTATTTGGCAACCTCTTGTTAGCTTTAGTTGAACGAGAATTAAGCCTTTTCCATTCTCTTCTTGAACTTATCAACACGTCCGCCTGTATCAACGAGCTTCTGCTTGCCTGTATAGAACGGATGGCAGTTAGAGCAGATATCAACTCTGAGATCACTCTTTGTGGAAAGAGTCTCGAATGTGTTGCCGCATGCGCACTTAACTGTTACGACCTGCGTCTTAGGATGAATTCCTTCTTTCATGTCCTTTCACCTCTCAATCAAAGATATGACGCGTAATCCTAAACTCACGTATGTCATACCGGATTCTTCGTGTTAGCCTTGCTATATTACTTGAATCGTATGCGGTTGTCAATCGGTAGCAAAAGATTTCTTTACGGAAAGCACAAAGGACTTGTTGCTCGTCGTCTTCTCCATAAAGCTGATGACTGCGTTGGTAGCAGTGATCGTATCTGCCTCTGCGATCCTTCTTCTGATAAGCCATACCGCATCGAGCTCTTCGGGCGTAAGCAGGAGGTCTTCTCTTCTCGTACCGGACTTGTCGACTGCAATAGCCGGGAAAACTCTTCTGTCTGCGAGCTTTCTGTCGAGAGTAACTTCCATATTGCCTGTTCCCTTAAATTCCTCGAAAATAACTTCGTCCATCCTTGAACCGGTCTCGATCAAAGCCGTTGCGAGGATCGTGAGGGATCCGCCGTGCTCGATATTACGTGCGGCACCGAAGAATCTCTTAGGTCCGTAAAGTGATCCCGGATCAAGACCGCCTGACAGGGTTCTTCCTGTAGGGTTGATCGTAAGGTTGTAAGCTCTTGCAAGTCTTGTCATGGAGTCCAAAAGGATTACTACGTCCTTGCCGAGCTCAACAAGTCTCATAGCTCTCTCGAGCACGAGCTCAGTTACTCTTACGTGATTCTCAGGTCGCTTGTCGAATGTGGAGTAAACGACCTCGCCGGAAATATTTCTCTGCATGTCCGTAACTTCCTCAGGACGCTCGTCGATGAGGAGAACGATAAGTACGCAGTCAGGATTGTTAGCTGTGATAGAGTTTGCGACCTTCTGGAGGAGGATCGTCTTACCTGCCTTCGGAGGAGAAACGATCATACCTCTCTGGCCCTTACCGATAGGCGAGAAAAGGTCGATGATCCTTGTGGAAATGTCTTCCTTCTCAGTCTCCAGATCAAGTCTCTCATCAGGATAGATAGCTGTGAGGCTCTCAAACTTGGGACGTCTTCTGATGTTCTCGTAATCATTCTCGATTACAGGGATGCCGTTTACTTCAGTAATGCGCTTCAAGGGAGCATATCTGTCCTTGCCGCGCTTCGGGATCGCGAAGCCCTTGATGTAGTCGCCTCTGCGAAGTCCCATTCTCTTTATCATCTGGCCCGGGACATAAGCGTCATCCTCACCGGGCAGATAGTTATTTCTGTGAACGAATCCGCAGAAATCGTTCTTGTTGCCTTCGTTGTTGTTGATAGCGAGAACGCCCTCGATCTCGATCTCAACGGGAAGAACTACTTCAGGGATTTCTTCCTCTGTCTCAGCAGGAACTTCTTCGACAGTCTCTACTGTCTTTGTATCCTGGCCGGGACCGAAAGTGATCTTTCTTCTCCTTGATCTGCCGTGCTTGCCCTGAGCCTGAGCCTGCTGTTCAGGCTTCTTCTCATCTGCCTTGGCTTCAACAGCAGCTTCAGCTGCAGGTGTTGTTTCTGCAGGCGCAGCCTCTGCCTCAGCGGCAGCTGCCAGAGCCTCAACGGGAGTGGGCTCTTCAGCCTTAACTTCTTCAGCAGGAGTTTCTTCCTTTTTCTTTGAAGTTCTGGTCTTCTTAGTCTTAGCTGCAGTCTTCTTCTCAGCCTTTTTGGGCTCTTCTGCAGGTGCTTCTGCTGCAGGAGCATCAGCGGGCGCAGCTTCAGCGGGAGTTTCTTCAGCCTTGGCAGCTTTCTTGGAAGTACGCTTAGCGGGCTTCTTCTCAGCCTTCTTCTCTTCCTTAGGCTCTGCTGCAGCTTCTTCAGTTACTTTCTTAGCCACTTTTTTCTCCTTTTTCTCTGCCTTGATCATTGCATCAGCCAGTTCATTTGTCTCGAACCTTGCGGTCCTGCCGACATCAACGATCAGCTCGTCCAGTGACTTCTGGTTTTCCGTGCTCTTCATGGGTTCCGGAATAGCTGCCGGCTTAACGGGTACAGGATCTTCGGAAAGATCTACGGGAGTGATGTCTCCGATGTCTTTCGCGCCTGTGATAGCCATGAGGAGTTCGTCTCTTGTCTTTGATTCCGCTTCTTCCGGTGTGAAGTCACCAAAAGCGACAGCTATCTGTCTTAAGTCAGAATCCGTCTTAGAATTCAGGTTGTCAAAATCGTCCATAAACGCCTTTCGAAAATTAAAATAGTCGCAAAATTCCTATTATGCGCAATACTGCTTAAAAAGAGATATCAAACTTCAAACTAGAAAAGGAAAATATCGAAATAAAACGAATGCGCGCCGGGGACTTCACCCGACGCGCATAATATAACATTTGTTATTGTTTCAGTCAATCGAATAAGCTTTAGTTATCAGAAAGTGCCGCAAATTTATCCATCATATCGAGCGCCTTACCTGTACCGATAACAACGCAGGATACAGGGTCCTGAGCGAGGTATACGTCGATACCGATCCTGTTGGAAAGCATGTGATCAAGACCGTAGAGCATAGCACCGCCGCCTGTCATAACGATACCTCTCTGGGAGATATCTGCCATGAGTTCCGGAGGTGTTCTCTCGAGTACGTTATGAACTGCTTCAAAAATCTGTGTGATAGGCTCTTCCAATGCTTCGAGCATCTCTGTGGAAGATACTGTAACCGTTGAAGGAAGACCTGTGATGATGTTTCTTCCCTGAACGTCCAAAGTAAGCTCTTCATCTCTCGGATAAGCACAGCCGATCTCGATCTTGAGCTTCTCTGCTGTCTTCTCACCGATGAGGATGTTATGTCTCTTTCTGACGTGCTTGATGATAGCTTCGTCAAACTTGTCGCCTGCTACCTTTAAGGATGCATCAACAACAGGTTCGCAAAGTGAGATAACGGAGATATCTGTCGTACCGCCGCCGATGTCTACGACCATTGAACCGCAAGCCTTTGTGATATCGATACCTGCGCCGATGGCTGCAGCGATAGGCTCTCTGATGAGGAATACGTCCTTAGCGCCAGCGTGACGGCATGCGTTCTCTACTGCCTGCTGCTCAACGGGTGTGATGACCGAAGGAACGCAGACTACGATAGTAGGCTTGAAATATGTGGCGCGGAGACCTGTGCAGACACGGCCGATAAAGGCCTTGAGCATAACTTCCGTAGCTCTGAAATCGGAAATAACGCCTTCACGCAAAGGTCTGATGGCTTCTACGATACCGGGAGTACGGCCGAGCATGAGCGAAGCGGATTCGCCTACAGCGAGGACCTTACCGGTCTTGCTGTTGACAGCAACAACAGAGGGTTCCTTAAGAACGATACCCTTACCTCTGATGTAAACAAGAACGCTGCTGGTGCCGAGATCGACACCGATTTCCATGCCTAAACCCATAATTTTTTCACCTCATATATTCGAAAACGCCTTATTTGGCGCGTTAGTTCGCAAAAATTCAATTTATTATTACATCACGATTTATAAAAATCAATTACGCGATGCCCTATTTTAAGTGACAATCAGGTTTCATTTTGAGGCGATTTGTAGGCATTTGAGGACTGTACGTTCATCTGATAATTCCCTAAAATCGAACTACCGGTTCGAAATTAGACAAATTATCTCTATGTAATTTCCCAAAACATCGGAGTATAATTAGTTGTTCAATTATAAGAATAAGGAGTCTTTTAACATGAGTTATTCAATTGAGACCGACAAGAAGTGGCAGGCAAAATGGGCGCAGACAGGCCTTTACAAGTTCAATCCGGATGCAGAGGGCGAGAAGCTATACTGCCTCGAGATGTTCTCTTATCCTTCCGGCGCTAACCTACACTTGGGTCACTGGTACAACTACTCCCTGACAGACTCCTGGGCAAGGTTCAAGCACATGCAGGGTTATAACCTCTTCCACCCCATGGGATTCGACTCTTTCGGACTCCCTGCTGAGAACTATGCCATCAAGACAGGTATTCATCCCCAGGATTCGACCCTCAAGAATATCGATACAATGGAAAAGCAGCTCCGGGCTATGGGCACGACAGTAGATTGGGACTACGAGGTAAAGACCTGCATGCCCGATTACTACAGATGGAACCAGTGGTTCTTCATTGAGCTCTACAAGAGAGGCCTGGCTTACCGTAAGAACGCGCCGGTCAACTGGTGTCCTTCATGCAAGACCGTTCTTGCAAATGAGCAGGTCGTAGACGGCGCTTGCGAGAGATGCCATACGGAAGTAGTCAGAAAGAACATGACCCAGTGGTTCTTCAAGATCACAGAGTATGCTCAGGAACTCTTAGATGATCTCCCGAAGCTCGACTGGCCCGAGAAGACAAAGAAGCTTCAGAAGAACTGGATCGGCAGATCCGAAGGTGCGCAGGTCGCACTCTATGTCGAAAAGAACGGCGAGCGTCTTACAGACGAAGACGGCTCTCCTATGAAGCTCGAAGTATTCACTACAAGAGTCGATACGTTCATGGGTATCACATATGTCGTTATCGCACCTGAGTCAGAGCTTTGCGCAAAGCTTACTACCGACGAGTGCCGCGAGGCTGTCGAAGCTTACCGCCAGTCAACAGCCAAAGTCAGCGAGATCGACCGTATGTCCACAACACGTGAGAAGACGGGTGTATTCACAGGCGCTTACGCTATTCATCCTTTGAACGGCAGAAGAGTTCCGATCTGGGCAGCAGATTATGTCGTCGCAGGATACGGTACAGGCGTCGTAATGGCAGTTCCTTCACACGATGAAAGAGACTTCGATTTTGCTCACAAGTACGGCCTTGATATCATCCGCGTTATCCAGCCCGAAAAGGGTGTCGATTCAGAGCTCCCTTACTGCGAGAAGAAGGGTTACCTCACAAATTCAGACGAGTTCGACGGCATGGAGATGCACGATGCCCAGAAGGCTATCGTTGCAAAGCTCGCAGAGATCGGCATGGGCGAATGGAAGATCAATTACAGACTGCGTGACTGGCTTATCTCACGTCAGAGATATTGGGGAACACCTATCCCGATGATCCACTGCCCTTCATGCGGCGTTGTACCTGTTCCGGAGAACGAACTTCCTGTTCTTCTTCCCTACGACGTTGAATTCACACCTGATGGTGAGAGCCCTCTTGCCAAGTGCGAATCGTTCATGAACTGCAAGTGCCCCAAGTGCGGCGGCGATGCAAGACGTGACCCCGATACAATGGATACTTTCGTTGACTCTTCCTGGTATCAGTTCAGATATCCTGATAACAAGAACGATAAGGAGATGTTCTCCAAGGATAAGATCAATAAGTTCTGCCCCGTTGACAAGTATGTCGGCGGTGCTGAGCACGCGTGCATGCACCTGCTCTACGCAAGATTCTTCACAAAGGCTATGCGTGACATGGGTATGCTCGACTTTGACGAGCCTTTCACAAGCCTCGTTCACCAGGGCACTATCTTGGGACCTGACGGCCAGAAGATGAGTAAATCCAGAGGCAACACTGTTGCACCTGACGATTACATCAGCAAGTACGGTTCAGACGTATTCAGAACATACTTGGGATTCGGCTTTGCGTACATCGAGGGCGGCCCTTGGGCAGATTCCGGACTCCAGGCTATCGTTAAGTTCTTCAGAAGGATCGAGACATGCGTAGCAGACTGCGCAGGCGCAGGTGCTTCCGCAGTTCCCGCTAAGGCAGACATGACAGCAGCAGATAAGGAACTCAACTACGCTGTCAACTACGCAATCAAGAGCTCTACGGCTGATATCGAGAAATTCCAGTTCAATACTCCTATCGCAAGAATGATGGAGCTCTTAAACGCTATCACGAAGTACAGCCAGGACGCATCTGCCAAGGCTGAGTTCAAGAGATACGCTACAGAGAAGCTCGTTCTCCTGCTTGCACCCTTCGCACCTCACTTCACTGAAGAACTCTGGTGCGAGACACTTGGCAACGGCTATTCCGTATACGACCAGAAGTGGCCTGTATGCGATGAGTCCGCACTCGTTAAGGATGAGATCGAGATTGCAGTCCAGATCAACGGCAAGGTACAGTTCAAGGTCAACATCCCTGCTGAAGCTGACCAGGCTGCAGTCGAAGCAATCGTTAACGCTGACGACAGACTCGCAGGCGCTCTTGCAGGCAGATCGATCGTTAAGTTCATCTACGTTAAGGGCAGGATCGCAAACATCGTAGCGAAGTAAGTTTTCGAAAAACAGCAAACGAAAAATGGACTGGGGATTCCAGTCCATTTTTATTTTTGTAAGTCAACCTATATGCCTGTATTTAGGATATACGGATGATTTTTTCTCGAAAAAGTCATCCCTAAAACCGTTTTCGCGGCCTTTAGGATGAATGTATCAGTTCTGCACTTTTGTTCCGCACTTGTTGCAGAATCTTTCATGCAGAAAATTAATAGTGTGGTACTACTACACAAGTGATTGTTGAAGGTTACCCATCTGGGATTGATACATTCAATGGAAACAAGTTATGGAAAGGCACTATGTCAGGAAGCACAGAACCATTGAAAATTGATGCTGACATAACCGGAATGCATTATGTCTGTTTGATGTTCCAATGCGATTATTCAGTTGGAAGTGATACCGAAGCATATCACATGGCCTATTTGGCTGATGTATATGTTTGGAAATAACGGATTGGCTTTTCGATTACAATTAGAGAATTTAGTTGTATTGTCTTATCTTCTCTCAAAGCGATAGAAAAGCCTAAACCGCTATGGAATCAAAATGAATCCCCGTTATTTATTACTGCACTCTTGCGCCGCACTTCTCGCAGAAAGTATCTCCGGGATTTACGGAAGCGCCGCAATTTTGGCAGAATCCTACCTGGACATCCGCGCCGCACGAAGAGCAGAAACGGGCACCGGGAAGCAGTGAGCTTCCGCATTTCGGGCAGGGCCTGGCATTTACTGCAGCAGCGGGAAGCTGCGTAGGAACAGGCTGGGCTGCGACGGGGGCAGCAGCTACAGGGGCAACTGCAACAGCAGGAGTGTTAGCCGGAGCACCGGGCTGAGATGCCTTATCCTTAGAAGCACCCTTCTTGTCCTGGATCCTGTGAGATGCCCACGCCATAACACAGAATGCAAAAGCAACAGTAATGATCGGCTCAAAGAAACCGGTCATGAAATAATTCAAATCGTAAATGCTATTTATATGTCGAAGATTAGAAAACGCATATCTGAACGATTCAAAATTGAAAAGGAGAGAATAACCGATAGAAAGACAAGCCATTATTCCGGGGATGAACCAGGTGTATTTAATTGCCTCTTTTTTCAACTTGATAACTACCGCCATGCTGATCTGATAAGCGATAAGAAAAGCGTAAATAAACCACGAGGCCGTCGGCATAGATCCGCGGAACGAAAGGAACCTGAAAGTAAATTCAATTCCGGTAACTATTGCTGACGCGATCTGGATATTTCCTATGGCATGATTAGAAGCTCTGGCAAATACAGTGATCGTCAAAGCCAGAATGAGGGCAAGCTCAGCAAGTGACAGCATGTTTACAACATAACTTAAGAATGCGTACACACTCCAATCGCCCAGATAATTAAGCGAATAGATGATACCCCGCAGATAAAACAGATTTGAAATCAAAAGCAGAACTGCTGTAATTACGGCAAAAGGATAGATAACGCCGTTATTGTTCCTGTAATCAGTGTTCCTGTAATTAGAATTGTATGACATATAAATACCCTCCCGATGTTTACTATCATATCACTTCATAATTGAAACAAAACTATTTTATCTTGTACTCCGCACACGCGTAATTATTCACATCGCCGTCCTGACCGCCGATGAGGATGCGGTAATCGCCTTTGGGGAGCTTGTTGCCGTACAGCCAGAGGCCGAATTCCCTAGTGTCTTTCTCGCCCGGCTCAATGACTTCGCCATAACCGGGTATTGTGTAATAACTGTCACTAATGTCCGGATCGTGATAGACATAATAATGCTTTCCGTCCAGCGTCACATCGATATATGTGAAAATACTCTGATCACAGTAGTGCCATGCCTTGCCGCTGTTGTTAGTGATCTCAACAGTCACTACGGGATACCCATGCTCACGGCGCACATCTGTAACCTTTGCTTCAATGCCTTCTACGATCTTGTCATCAGATACGAAAGAATCGCGCAGCAATTCAGGATGCCATTTTGAATATGCCATTGCCAAAGGTCTGAAGGCTCTGATATCAGCGATGCTATTCATTTCTCCTTCCCTGACATCATCCTCGTCCACCATATCCATAAACGGAGTAAAATCAGCATCGCATTTATATACTCCGCCCGAAGAAGTAAAGAGATAACCGTTTGACCAAACGACAGTCTCACCGAGTTCGTCATTCTCCCCCAAAAGACGCGGTTCTAACTGAAGCGAATATACCGGATAGGTTATTTTTTCAGGAGTCCAGTCAGATGCCTTCGCGCCTCTCAAAGAACAGAAATCGCGGACCAGCTTATCTGTCTTCCTGCCGCTTTCAATGGTAGATGAATAGTTGTAATAGACAGATAACTTTTTGCCGTCGTAGACGCACAGATATGTTATGGAATAATGCGCCTCCTTTATCTCAGTAAGTCTCTTAAGTTCAGGTATTCTCTGAAGCGCGACATTACGGTATATGAGCCATCCTCCGATACCAAGCGCAACGACGACGAACGCTGCAAAAACGCATGCGAATAACAGTTTTTTCTTCTGCCTGGAAATCTCTTTTTCTTCATTCATTTCTGGACACATATTCTTCTCTCCCCAATTGCGAAAATGCTTATCCGGAAACGCCACCAACGACGGCTACTGCCGCTTCGTTGTTATGAGATTAACATGATGAAAACAAATGAAACAGAGGACAAACTCTGACAGTTTTTAATCTAAATCTTTAGTCTCTCCGATTATCTTAATTCCGATATCGCAGTTCACTTTATTTTTCATGGCAGTTTTCGCGCAGCCTAAGAAATGCCCGTACTTATATGTACCGATCGACACTGTAAGATCAGATACAACATAAAGATCGCCAAGTCCCGTGTCGCCGTTAAGACCGCTGTTGATATCTGCGCTGACTACATATGCACCCGAAGAATTGATCTTCTCGATAGCACTTTTCGCAGGCTCTTTTACTTCGCCCTTAAAGCCCGTTCCGAAAATGCAGTCCAGGATGGTCTTATATCTGCCGTAATCGCCGTCAGAGACCGTCGGTATGCCCTTCTCAACACACTTATCGTAAAAGTATCTTCCGTCCTCCGAGAACGCATCTTCAAAAAGGAGAACCATCTCACAATCGATGCCGTGATCTTTAAGAAGCGATGCGACGACAAAGCCGTCACCGGCGTTATTACCTTTACCACAGATGATGCCTACAGGACCATTCCAGTCCACCTGATCGAATATGGCTTTGCCTGCCCTTGCCATCAGTTCTTTTGAAGGACAGATATTCTCAATAGTCCATCTGTCGCTCGCGCGCATTACTTCTGTCGAAACACAAACTGCCATTCTTATCCCCTGTTATGCCTGCTTCTTTTTCCACGCGAAATATATCACGAGGACTGCCGCAAACGACAAGAGCTGCGCGATCATGACGCGGACGATCATCATGTCGTCGATGCCTTCACCGGTCGTGATGTGCAAGAGGTTTGTCGCGATGCAGTTGTTGAAAAAATGATCTGCCATTCCTGAGTATAGGCTTCCTGTCATCTTATACATCAGTCCCCACTTGATGCCCATCATGCCGGCAAGGATGATATAGCCGATGCTTAACGCGATAAAAGACGGAACGTTAATGTCACCATCAATAAGGTTATGAAGAGGCGTTACGACATGCCAGATGCCGAAGAGAAGTGCCTGGAAAAACAGTGCGGTCTTCATCGGTTTCTTGCAGCTTACGATGTTAAAGAAAAGTCCTCTGAATGTACCTTCTTCCATGACCACGTTTATGATGTTAAAGAAGATGCACATCAGTATAAAACCGATACCCGTATGCACTGTCGTCTCACCCGTCAGCGAGAATCCCGTCGTAAAGATACCGAAGCTTACACTCTGTCCCTGGCTCTTTAATATGATGACTTCCACGCTGTATGCGATCGTAAAAGACACTATCGCAAAAAGCAATCCGATACCGATATTTCTTAAAAAGTTCTTCGCCGTAAAGCCTATGTCTTTTGGTGCCCATTTGAGCAATCCGAGCACCACAAAGATCAGTACGATACCGAACACTTTGTTGATAAAGTTCTCGCCTAATACCGTCTCATCCATTCGAAGAACGATAGCTTCAAAACCATGTACCACGATGAGGATCGCGAACAAGATCCAACATGCTGTAAAGGGCTTATTCTTAATCTTCTCTCCCATAAAATCTTTCCCTTTTCCTTAAGTAGTTACCTCGATATTACTTACGCTCTGGTGCGACCAGTCGTTTGCAAGATCCATATTCTGCCAGTCAGACCTGTGACAGCTGAAACTGATAGTAAGTGTATCACCTTTTGCAAGAGAACCGCTGCTAACGGTAATCGTAAGACACGTATCCCTGTCAGTGCCGGAGCAAGAAGCAAATGTACCGCTCGTCTTATCAGTCAGCGCAGTGTATTGGCCCGAAGCCGAATTGACCGCGGCGTGATAGCAGTCAAAGACCATGCTGCCGCCGTCTTTTGTGAAGTAGTAGTTGATCTTAAGATCAGACAGATCGACCGTAGAACTTCCGTTGTTCGTTATCTCAAGCGTTCCCGCGATAGCGTTAGCGGTATTCGAATTATCGTTGTAGGTCATCTTGATGCTTAAGTCGCCTGAAGATGCCTGTCCGCCGCCCGCTGAAGACTGCGTCTGGGAAGTGTTCTGGGAAGGTGTTGCGCCGCCTGCAGATTCGCCCGAACCGGTGCCTTCTTCATCAAGCAATACACCGAATACCAGTTCGTTATTCTCGAGAAGCACCGCACCCATATTGTATGAGAAGTCATTAGAGTCATCCCATGCGCCATTAGGGCTTGTCATCCTGATCTGGATCTCAGACTTGTACTGTGACTGACCCGCAGGTCTTAGCGCGCCGTCATCGAAAAGAACGGACAGATAGTAGATGTGGTTTTCCTCATTCCACACCTTGAGGCCGTCTACTCTTCCCGACTGCATGTAGTTGGTCGAGATCGAGACTCCCGAAGCGTCTCCGCCTGCCTGATAGATCTCTGAAAGATCTACGAAATATCTGAATTCGAGATTCGTAGCAGCTCTTGCAGGCCATGCGGTCTTGTTATAGATAAAAGCTTTGATCTCTGCGAAATCCGAGCCCTGGACGTTGAGCGAACATTCTGCGGAGTATTCATCATTTGGTACTTCTTCGACAGCACCGAAATCTATTAGTGTCTTGCCGTGATACTCGGAATACATCGCAGCGAGAAGGCCTGTAAAACCTGCGTTGTAATCGCAAGCGACCTCGTTCTTGGTGTAGTCGCTGACAGAGTCTGAATAACCGTCGGAAGCGTCAGGACCGCCTACCAGAGCGCCATATAGCGTATGCCTTGCGGTGCCCGGTTCGTTCATGTTGTCGCAATAAGAAGCCTGGCTTGTTCTGTGGTGCGGATGCTCGGGAGGATTCTCACCGAAGCCTACGACATAAGACCTGCCTGAAGAGCCCAAAGCGTAATTAGCCTGAGATACCGCAAAGTCCCAATATGTCGACACCTTATCTGAAGGACAGCCTTCCCATCTGCTGTACACCGTTGCTACAAAAGCGGTGGTCGTCGCATATCTTAAAGAGCCCCATTGGTCAAGCCACGCAAGACCCTTGGGAGTATATGTGATCCTCTGGCCGTCTGATGTGCCGCAGCTCCAAAAATCAAGGTGCTTCTGCACAGCGTCCATATAGGTCTTCTCGCCTGTCAGTTTGGCGAGCATTACAGCTGCGCCGATGTGCACGTCATCCCAGCAAAGAGACCAGTTGTAATCCTGGCCGGCCTTAGGATAGTATTCCTTCGCTTTATCCAGATACTTGCTGTCGTCAGTTGCTAAATAAAGCCAGCACCCTGCCCAGGAAAGCTCGTCGTAAAAGCCGCTCCAGGAATTATAAAAGCCATTCGCTGCAGTATAGCCGCTATCACTTTTCGTGGAATCCGCAAAAGCATAAAGGCTCTTGGCATGCTCTAAGCAAAGCTTTGAATAATCGGGATCAGAATCCTTAAAAACGATAGATGCTATCGCAAGCTCAGCAGCTGCTTCTCCGACAACGCAGGAACCCGGATTATCTTTTGTTACCTTGTAAGAAGGCCTGTTCATGGACATGACTTCAGCAGGTCCCCACCACGAGTGATCCGCATTGCCGTCACCTACCTGATAGTAGAATACTTCATCTTCAGGATGACACTTTATGAGATAGTCGCTGACCCACTTGATATCGCCCAGGATATATTCGAGCTGGCCGCTCTGCTCGTACGCCTCACGGTCTTCGTAGACAGACCATCCGAGCATAGCCGCTGAGTATGCCATCGGGAGATTAAACTTTACGTGATCGCCTGCATCGTACCAGCCGCCGGTAAGATCTAAGTTGTTGTCAGAGCCGTCATTAAGCCCTGAATCTCCGCGCCAGTTGCATCTTGTCTGCTCGGGAAGATCTCCGCTTCGCTGTAGCTCAAAAAAGAGTATGGACTTCTGCAGAGCCTCGCCGTAGTTATAATCACCTGTGCCTTCAATGCCTTCATAACCTTTTCCGAACTCGGTAAGATCAGAAGTTATTACAGTCCCTGAAGGCTTGCTTTCCGAGGCGTCCGGCTCAGACTCGGTCATGGTCTCGGTGCCGCCTCCGCAGGTCATGTCCTCAGGGCCCGGTTCCTTGGCCTTATTACATGCAGTCAACAACAATGAACCGATAAGAAATAAGACAACCGGTTTCTCAAATCTTTTCATAAATTCCTCCGAAAACTGATAGCAGTATTATACGCCAAATGAAAAAGCCCGTTTGTTGATAAAACGGGCTTTATGTCACAGAGATTGATGATAAATTACTGCTTTCCGCTCTTCCAGACGTATCCTGTCTTGATCACGGTCTCGATATGATAGCCTGCGTTCCCGAGGGCTTTTCTGAGCTTCTTTATATGTGAGTCCACAGTCCTGTCATATCCTTCAAAATCAGAGCACCAGGCTATATCGAGGATCCGGTCACGTGTCAGGACAATATCCTTGTGGTCGATAAACATGAGCAGCAGGTCATATTCTTTTGGTGCCAGATTAACAGTCTTGCCGTCCACACTAACCATATGCCTTGCTGGGTCTATCGTTATCTCATCTATGACAAAACAGCCGTTCTTGGCAAGAAGTCCATGGTATCTGCTGATCAGGGCATTAACTTTCATCAGAAGCACCTTGGTGGAAAAAGGTTTGGTAACATACTCATCTGCACCGATCTCATAGCCTGAGATGATATCGCATTCATCGCCCAAGGCAGTAAGGAATATGATCGGTACGTCATACTTGGACCGTATGTGGCGGCACACTTCCTTACCGTCCTTGCCGGGCATCATGATATCAAGGATGACTACGTCATACTTCTGCCTGTCCGCTAAGGAACAGGCATCATTTCCGTTATCTGCCGCATCTATCTCAAATCCGTTTTTACGGAAAAAGACTTCAACGACTTCTCTTAATGTCACTTCATCTTCTGCAAGCAAAATCCGATACATTCTTTACTTCCCTTTTGGTCCTGTCAGGCCGTTTCATGAGCGGGCATCGAGAACTTAAACTCCGTTCCGTTATCATCGCTCGTACAGCCGTAATCTGCCTTGTGTGCATCTAAGATACTCTTTACGACCGAAAGCCCGACTCCGCTGCTGCTCATCCTGTCAGTCCTTGCCTTATCTGTCGTATAGAAGATATCCCAGATCTTGTCTTGCTCCTTTTTTTCTATCTTAGCACCATCATTGATGATGCCAAACTCTATTTTACGGCCGTTCCTGTCAAGCCGGATCCTGATTATATGATCGCAATATTTTATTGCATTCGACATGAAGTTGCTTATAACCATATTCATCATGTCAGGATCGGCAAATACAGTATAAGGCTTCTCGTCACGGGTAAAGGCGACGGTGATATTCCTTTCACGGATCAATTCGCTGTTCCTGCCGATTATATCCTCCGTCAGCATCTTCAGGTCAACGGCTTTCCGATTAAGCATACCACTGCCTTCTTTGATCTTAGATACATCGAGGAGCTTGCCCACCATGTCCGACATGTGATCGACTTCGTTTATGACCCTTTTCGAATAATCCTTACGGCGGTCTTCATCAAAATAATCCCAGTTCTCAACGGTTGCTTTTGTAACAGCAAGAGGGGTCTTCAGCTCATGCGCGATGCCTCTTGTAAGCTTCTGGTTCCTGATCTCATAGTTCATCTGGTTTTTGTAGAGCATGACGAACGATACCACGATCAAAGTCTCAAGGATGATAAATCCCAAAAGCATGAATATATAAGTCAATGCATTGGTCTTAAGCACGCTTGCAAAGGGTTTTCCAGCGATGCAGTAAGAAACGTGCAGATCACCTTCTCCAGCCGTACAGATCAGCACCGAGGTTGAAGTAAATATGCCTTTTTTTACTTCGGCACCGAAATATTCTTTATAAGTCTTTTCCCCTTCAATGCCTGCCTTGCGCGCCAGATTATTAAGCTTTTCAATTTCAGCATCGCCTTTGTGTATTCCCTGCTCAAAAGAATCCAGGATAACCTCTCCGCTGTTAACATCCGTTATCGAAGAATAAAAACCCGTGCAATCCGCATATTCATATGTGAGATAGCGATCCCATGATCTGATTACCTGGTGTTCCAACTGTCCGTCAGTGTTATCCGCATGATAATCGATGTTTGCTGTAATAAATGGCCGATTGAACCGCAAATTATAATCAGCAATTTTATTCTTTGAATAAACAAAAAAAGTAATCGAGAACGCCAGCAACACCAGAATGGAGAATATTGTTCCGTATCTTATATATTGTTTCTTCATTTTTCTTCCTCATATGCATCCATCGAGAACCAGAAATTCGTTCCTTTATAGCCGCTGTAACATGCGTATTTTGCTTTATGAGCATCAAGTATGCTCTTTACGACTGAAAGTCCCACGCCGCTGTTTCCTTCAGTTTCTTTTCTGCCTTTCCTGGTGTTGTAAAGAACATCCCAGACTTTTTCCAGATCGGGTTTATCAATCTTAGCGCCGTCATTTGTGATGCTGAATTCTACTCTTTTTGCCGTCTTGCTCAGCCTGATCTTTATGGTGTGCTCGCAATACTTAATGGCGTTTGTCATGAAGTTATTTATAACGATGTACATCATCTCGAGATCTGCATATACAGGATATTCTTCCGCTTTGTCATCGCATTCGATCGTCAAATCAATATCCTTTTTCCTTATTGATTCCAAGTTTCTTTTCTTAATGTTTTTGGTAAGAAGCAGAAGATCGACATCTTCCCTGTTAAGCTTAACGCTGCCTTCTTGAACTTTAGACAATTCAAGGAGTCTCGTGACCAGAGATGACATATGATCAACTTCAGATATAATCTTTTCTGAATACTCGGGGCGCTTGTCTTCATCTACGTTTTCCCAGTTATTAAGGTATTCCCTGGTTACAGCCAAAGGACCCTGAAGATCATATGCGATGCCTTTCGTAAGCTTTTCGCTCCTTAATTCAAACCTCTTCTGATTAAGGTAGAGTTTTCTTACAGCAAAGATTATGACTGCTTCTACCAAAACGAGTGCCAGGAATGACAGAATATAGATAATTAAGTGGTCCCTGATGACGAGCTGAAGCGGATTTATTACAAAACAATAAGTAACTATGTAATGACCTTTATCGAAAACATAGATTTCAGTACAAGTCGTAGTGAAAATGCCTTCCTTGACATCAACACCTGCAGGTGCATCTCCATTTAAGTGCTTGTCAACATACGCATCACTTATCTTATGAGCTTTTCTGTTTATCCCGGAATCTCCGCCAAAGCTATGGTATTCTATCTCATCAATCCTGACGATCCATTCTTCATAAGGAACGTTTTCAACTTTATTAACGACACCGGGCGTTGCGATATTAAACGACTTAACCTCAGTATCATACGTATAAGACAGCAGGCCTCCGTATATGAATCTGTCATCGCATCTTGCTCCCTTTATCGAGACTTCATTATTGACCGGGTTTCTGAGATCTGAAACTTCGTCCGGTGTAAGCGACAGCGGTTCTTCAAAAAATATATAACGTGAATCACCGGGAACCAGCTGAGTTGATTTTTCTTCATATCTTTCCGGAGAATCCTCTATAACCTCGATCTCTATCTCGCCATAATAACGGACTATAAAAAAGTCCTGAGATTCGAACAACACAGTGTCCTTATTGGTATCAACAATGGAAGAGTAAAAACCGACATCGTTATTCATGTAAGACAGGTATTCCCATGTTAATACCGTATTGCCTACAATAGGTTTCAGTTCTTTAAAACTTGAATTATCCGGATTCCCCATATATGTATAGGGCAAAAGCGAAATGTTACGCAATCCGTCATTTAATTCATCGATCTTTTTCTTGGAATAAAACGAGATTGCTGCCAGAAAAATAAGCAGCGCTGCAAGACAATAAATTATTCCGAAGCTTAAATAATTCTTTTTCATCTTTTTTCTTCCTTTCTACGACTTCCGTCTTTGTTCATCGTGAGTATAGGAAAAAGATGTGACCTCTTTATGACCATCAGATCAGTGAAGGATACCGGATAATCTCTCATCTGTTGAAAGAAGAGCTTTTGCCAGTTCTCTGTATTTTTCTTCATGTAGATATGTGTGACGGTGGGGCTTGATCGAAGGAGCCATGTCTATAGCATTGCTGAAATCCGAAGCCTTGAGCTCAAGAGTCGCGCAGTAATCCCAGAAGCCCGTCTTTGTAAATATCTCATCTACTCTCTTCCATCTGTGGTCCAATATCTTGCACATGATGTATGTCGCGATACCTACCTGTACGCCGTGAAGCTGGGGGCGCTCCAAAAGCTGGTCCAAAGCGTGTGAGATAAGGTGCTCGGAGCCGCTCGTCGGCGCGCTCGATCCTGCGATCTCATTGGCTACGCCGCTCATTGCAAGTGAATCAAGGAGTTCTTTGAGGAAGAGGTCTTCGCTGACAGATTCAAAAGGCGTTCTGACGAATGAATTGACGGCCTTCTTGGCTACCATAAAAGCGAAATCATTTACTTCGTCATAGCCCATATCCTCTTCGTGCTGCCAGTCGTATGTGGACTGGATCTTCGCGACCATATCGCCGATGCCCGAATAAAGGAATCTTACAGGCGCGCTCTTGATGACATCGGTATCAACGAGGATGCCTGATGCCATCTTGGCAGGCAGTGACTTTCTGTGTCCGTCAACGATAAGAGACGCGGAAGAACTTGAGAAACCGTCTGAAGAAGAACTCGTCGGAACGCTGATAAAAGGGATCCTCAGGATGTATCCGATATACTTCGCGGCATCGATTACCTTGCCGCCGCCCATGCCGATAATGGCCTGCATTTTGTTGGGCAGCTCAAATGCCAGATTCGTAATATCAACGAAATCAACGGTATCCATTTCCTGATGGTGCAACACCTTGACGCCGGCTTTCTCGAAGGACTCGAAAACAGTACTGCCAAACATGTCGGTAAGACCGTTACCAAAAAGGATCGTTACCTGCTCAATGCCTGCGTCTTTCAGGTATTCGCCGATGTTAGCCGTAACGCCGCGCTCGATCTTAAGGATTACCGGAATCGATATTTCGTCTTTAGGCATAGTATTTATCTCCTTTATCCGATTACTTCAGGAACCACTTTTATAAGCTCTGCAAAACTGTCAATAACAGGCACTTCGGTATTGATCGTGCCAAAGCCGTATCTTGCGTGAATGAACGGAAGACCTGCCTTGTGAGTAGCATCATAGTCGCTCTGTATGTCGCCTACATAGCACGCAGCCGTAAGGTTATTGCGCTCTGCCATAAGCCTGATGTTCTCATCCTTTTGCAGGAAATTGTTGCCATAGCACTCGATATCCTCAACGAGGTCTTCGGGATTGCCGTAAGGAATATTGTAGTAACCCAGGAACGACTCGATATAGCCTTCCTGGCAGTTGCTTACGATGTAGATGTGATAACCCATCTCTTTAAGCTTTCTCCAAGTCTCGATGATGCCTTCATAAAGGATGCCGCCGTTTTCTCTTAAGTACTGATTCTCATAATTTTCACACGCGAATCTGAGCGCGTCTCTCTCAGGACCCTTCTCGGTGTAAGGGAACAACGTATCAGCAATAACATCCATGGGCTTGCCCATGACGCTCTGGATATCTTCTCTTGTGACGGACTTATCAGGATAACCAGCTTCATGGATCTTCTCGGTCCAGGACTTCGCTACGTTCTCCGAAGAATCCCAGACGGTGCCGTCCATATCAAAAATAATGCCTTTTTTCTCAGTCATGTTTTTAACCTTATCCAATTGTTAATTAGCCTATTATACCCCCATTATTAAATTCTGTTGACTTTTATAATCGCATTAGGTGATAATGCAGGCATAGCAGGAACAGGCAAGCGCATTTACATATTTCGCGAGGTACCCATATGTATGTAGTATTTTTGTTCGTAGCCGCCCTATTATTTTTCATCGCTGACCGCAAGCTCCGCGCGGCATTCATTCCCGGAATCTTAATAACGATCACAGCATGTTACGGATTCGTATACAGATGCATTTTGCTCTTTGTTAATCAGAACATGAGATTGGCCTTGTCTCCGAGATCGATCTTTGGAACTCCGTCAGGCCGCGCTATCGTTATAATCTGCTTAACTTTACTCGTCTCGGCATTATGTTGCTTCGCTTTGCTGTCTTTGGGCAAGCTTTTATCAGCAGCGATCTTCAAAGCATCAAAAGACGGAAAAGGATCCAGCATCTTAGCCCGCATCTTCTGCATCATCGGCGGAGCTCTTCTGCTCCCGTTCGGCGGATATTTCATGTATCTTAGAAATTTCGTAGCAAGACCCGCCGGCCGGGCAGCTATAAATCTCGTTCGTTTTCTCGGGGCACCGGGTTTTGCAAAATATAATTCAAACGTAATCTACGGATGTTTATTGATCGCGCTTGGCATAGTATTGATCATCCTGTTCTGCACACCTGTTTTCCGCGCCAAGCAGTTAAAGGCAGCGGATCCTTCCGCCCAGCCGTTAAAGCTTAGGACCGGTATGTCCACCACAGGAATCATCTTATCCTGCCTCGGAAATGCCGGCGTCCTCATCACTGCGCTTGTAGGCCTCATCTCCTGGCATGAGGTGTTTTTCTTTAACGGATACGGATACACTAAGGTCCTCTGCATATTGTTCCTTTTACTTATGATCTTAGGACTTACCTTCATATCTATGGGACTTTATAAGATCGTTGTAAAAGGACAGCTCAAGAACCACAAGGGCCGCATGATCTTCTCCCTGATCCTGATAGGATTAACTTTTATAGATTGTTTCTGTCTGATATCAAACGCTCACAAATTCGCTGGGATAGCATTTGCTTTCAGATAAACTGACACGGAATTTCCGAAAACATCAAACGCCAGTCTTTTCGACAAGTGATATAATTCAGTTATAAATCTTAAACGGAGGTACCCATATGGATATTGACATCAACAAGGCAAAAGATGCTGCACAGGATGCATTGGAGAAGGTCACAAAGGACGAGAAGAGCAAGAAAGCTGCTAACGACGTCATCGAGACCGTAGAGAAGAAGATCAATGTAGATCTTCCCGATGTTGATACTATTGCTGGTGCTTTAGGCAAGAAGTAATCACTACTACAGCTTTTAGCTAAGGGGTTATCTCGTATGGGATAACCCTTTTTTATTTGTTGAAAAACCGGGGCGTAATATAGCATTGACATTTAAAACAAAATAGAAGAGTATTATCTTGTAAGTATAGGAACACTTTTCATTCTTTTGGGGGAGGAATGATCATGGTCTATTGTATTCTCTTTGCTGCCGCTTTTATGTTTTTTATCCTTGACCGCAAGATCCGTTTTGCGGTTATACCAGGAACTGTCGTAACATTTTTAAGCTGGTTAGGGCTTATCAGATATGCCTATGGTATATCCAGAGAAAGGCCTATGGATTTTTACTTCAATTTTCCTAATCAGAAAATAATGACCTATGTCTCTTTCGTTTCTCCGGCAGTCTTGATCATATGTTTTGCGCTCATAAGCACGCTTGCTTTATCTGCCATGGGAAAGAACATCGGCAGGTACTTTTTTGATCCTTCGAAAAACACAGACAAAACAGGAAAGACAGCAAAGCTTTGGTGCATTATTTCTTCTGCTGTTGTTACAGCAGCAAGCATACTTTATCTGGTATTATATTCACTCAAATCCAATCTGTCACATCCCGCATCAAACGCTGTTAAGCGTTTCTCTATGTTTTACGGAATACCACCCGTTCCCAAAGCAAAGATGGGTCTTTTTATTACGTTATTCGTCACCCTGCTGGTATTAAGCATCGCTTATATCATTCTGTTATGCATTAACCGCACAATGATCAGAGAGATCTCCGCAAACGGCGGTGCTACTAAGACAGAAACAGCCGGCTCACAGTTAAAAGCGGGAATCATTTTAGCTTGCGCGGGTAATGTTGTCATATGGACCGCAGCATTCATCAGTCTTAATTACGTGAGACACATAATCTTCTTTTGGGGCAAAGAACTTGGATATCTGAGTATCATAGGCCTTATCCTTTGCCTTGTGGGAGAGATACTTCTCATCATAAGATTGAATAAAAAGTCTTCGAAGATACCGGTATCAAGCCTTGCAATATCTTCAGCACTTCTTGTTATTACTGTCACTGACCAGTACCTGGTCTCTATACCTTTAGTCAGTTATCTGGTCTCATTTTTCAGAAGCTTATACTCATACCGGATAATTGATTATTACTGGCTCTACAGGATCGCCCCCGGTCTGATCACAGGCATAGATACAGTATTATTAGCCCTTTTAACTGCCGGCACGGTAATCACGCTCAAGTTCCTGATTTCTTCATCTTCCAAAAAGAAGATCTGATCATGTTTTCAGAATAAAAGAAGTCCCGTTCACTTCTTGTGAGCGGGACTTTTTCTTTTCTTTATGTGATTGCCTACGATCTCCGAGACATCTGAGATCGTCATAAAAGCAGACACGTCCGCATCGTTAATAATCTTCTTTATCGCAGGCACTTCGACTCTTGTTATGACGCAATAAAGCACGGTCTTCTTGCCGTTGCTGACCATTCCCTTACCTTCCATCTGCGTGCATGTGCGGCCGAGCTGCGAGTAGATCTTATCCGCAATATCCTTGCCATGATCAGTAATTATCATGACGGACTTGCCCTGCTCCATACCATTCTCGACGATGTCTATGATCTTCGATGTGATGAAGTATGTAAGGAGCGAATAGAGCGCTCTGTCAGGTCCGAAGAGGAAGCCTGCTACCGTATAGATGATAATGTTGAAGAAGAGGACTATCTGTCCTACGGAGAATTCCGTGTGGTGCGACAACAGCATTGCAACGATCTCCGTGCCGTCCAGGCATCCGCCGTATCTTAAGATGAGGCCTACGCCGATTCCAAGCAAAACTCCGCCAAATACGACTACGAGGATCTCCTGCTCCGTTACCGCCTTCATGTGCTCGAAAACACCAAGGAATGTCGAGAATATGACCATCGCGTAGATCGCCTTAACCAGGAACCTCATGCCCAAGCGCTTAAAGCCTATGATCATAAAAGGAATATTCAAAACGATCGTAAGTATGCCCAGAGGGATCCCGGAGAGCTGGCTTATGATCATCGAGATACCGACCACGCCGCCGTCAAGTATCGTAAACGGCACGAGGAATTCCTCCAGCGCGAAAGCAGCGATGACAGCGCCCACAGTGATCATAAACAGCGGTGCTATCCACTGCTTAAAGACAATGTTAAACGTAACAGGCTGTGCTTTTCCGGTCGGCATATGATCTGTAATAAGGGGCGCCTGATGACGCCCCGTTAATCTCTTATTTCTGGCGGTTGAAATTGATGAGGCATCCGTCAAGGATTATCTGGCGCTCACGGTCAGTGAGATCTCCCAAAGTCAGTGTGAACTCTGTTGTCTCATTGCCCTTGATCGCAATGGCCTTGATGGTGTCAGCCTTTGTCTCGACTGCGTTTCTGATGCCGGGCAGGAGAATGTAATCGAGGTTCTTAAAAGGCAGGTCACCCTTCTCGATGATGAAAGGCAGCATACCCCAGTTGATAAGATTGGATCTGTAACGCTTTGTAGCATACTCGTTAGCGATGTTAGCCCATCCGCCAAGTACCTTCTGGCAGGAAGCAGCCTGCTCTCTTGCAGAACCGTCACCGGGCTTAACCGCGAAGATAACTGAACCGAATCCGATGATCTTAGTGTCAGCCTTTTCGAAAGGTACGATAGTCTTAACAACCTGCATAACATCGTGGAGGCCTTCTACTGCCTGGCAAGCGTGCTCGCCGTTAACCAGTGCCGTCTCAGCCTTCTGGATGTTCTTAGCTCTGCCTACATACTCAGGATCCTTACGTGAGAGCGTGAACTCTGCAAGGCCAAGAGGATTGGATCTGTAAGAAGAAGTCTCTCCTGAAGGAATGAGCTCGTCTGTTGTCGTAACAGGATCGTGGATCTCGGATACTACCTGGAGAACGAGGTTCTCAGGAAGCGCTTCCATCTTCGGCCAGTCCTTGATGTTAGGTCCGAACTGGATCTCTGTATTAGGATCTGCAACGCCCTTTGAATCGAAGACTCTGTTCTTGTAGATCTTATCGTCAAATGTGTAAGCGTAGTTATTGAGCTCGCCCGTGAACTCTGTTGCAGGGGTGAGAACGCCCTTGTTTGCAGCTGTTGCGGCAATGGATCTTGCGTCCATGAGTGCAACGGAAGAGATCTGGCCGCTCTGAACCTTTGAACCTTCTCTGTTCGGGAAGTTTCTTGTGGAGTGACGGATGGAGAATGCATTGTTTGCTGGTGTATCGCCCGCACCGAAGCAAGGTCCGCAGAATGCTGTCTTAAGGATAGCGCCTGTCTCAAGGAGTGTAGCAGCAACGCCGTTCTTTACGAGCTCCATGTAGATAGGTGTTGATGCAGGATAGATGGACATCGTGAACTTATCGCTGCCTATGTATGTGCCCTTCATGATGTCAGCAGCAGCGCAGATATTCTCGAATCCGCCGCCAGCGCATCCTGCGATGATACCCTGGTCGACAAGGAGCTTGCCGTCAACGATCTTATTCTTAAGTGAATACTCGATCTTGTCGCCGAAAGACACCTTGGCTCTCTCTTCTGTCTCGTGGATCATCTGCTCGAGATTAGCGTTAACGTAGTCGATCTCGTAAGCGATGGAAGGATGGAAAGGCATAGCGATCATAGGCTTGATCGTAGAAAGATCAACGATAACTGCGCCGTCATAGTAAGTAACGTCAGCAGGTGCGAGCTGCTTGTAATCGCCTGATCTGCCGTGGATATCGAAGAATTCCTTAGTCTTCTCATCTGTCTGCCAGATGGAGGAAAGGCATGTTGTCTCAGTTGTCATAACGTCGATGCCGATCCTGAAATCAGCAGAAAGGCTTGCAACACCGGGGCCTACGAACTCCATGACCTTGTTCTTAACATAGCCTGAATTGAATACCTTGCCGATAATTGCAAGAGCAACGTCCTGAGGACCTACGCCCTTCATCGGCTCGCCTGTGAGGTAAATAGCGATAACATCAGGCATCTTGATGTCGTAAGTCTGTGAGAGGAGCTGCTTAACGAGCTCAGGACCGCCCTCACCCATAGCCATGGTACCGAGAGCACCGTAACGTGTGTGTGAGTCAGAACCAAGGATCATGCCGCCGCATGTAGCGAGCATCTCTCTTGCGTACTGGTGGATAACTGCCTGATGAGGAGGTACATAGATTCCGCCGTACTTCTTGGCAGCTGTAAGACCGAACATGTGGTCATCCTCGTTGATCGTACCGCCAACTGCGCAAAGTGAGTTGTGGCAGTTAGTAAGAACATAAGGAATCGGGAACTTCTCAAGGCCTGAAGCTCTTGCTGTCTGGATGATGCCTACATATGTGATGTCGTGTGAAGTCAGCTTATCGAACTTGATCTTAAGCTGATCCATGTTGCCTGATGTATTGTGATCCTTAAGGATGCCGTAAGCGATAGTGCCCTGCTTAGCTGCTGCCTTGTCTGCTGCCTTGCCGGACTTAGCTGCAACTGCTTCCATTGCATTTCCGGAATCTTCAATGAGTTCTACGCCATTTAATAACCAAGCGCCGTTTTCGAGTGTGGAAATCATAGTATCTACCTCATTTATATATAAATTACGCGCATTATTATACAAGTTACGCGTATTATATTCAAATAACAGCCGACACAAAAACTAAAGCATGAGTGACGAAAAATGACACGTTTTTACTGCAATTCGTGTCGTTTTTTGGCAATTCCGAAATAAGTGACGGAAAGCGACACAAAAACGCCTCAAAACGTGTCATTTTCGAGCACTTCACAGATTCCGCTAAATAAACAGGGGCCGCAAACGCAGCCCCTGCATAAATCAACGATAACCGGTTAAATCAATCATTCCATAAGCGTGTAAGGCGACTCCAGGCCAAGTTTCTTGCAGAAGTAACCTGCGCAATCATCTGTTAATGTATCTCCGCGCTGCGAAATGCTGATGACAGTATTGCCTTTCATATAGACTCCGATGGCCATACTCCTGTTCTCGTTACCCACAAACGCAATTGTATATGTGTAACCGTTCTTCGTGCCTGAATCAGTCTCATACGGAGCGCAAAGACCGACTAAAGAATCATAAAGCTCGCTTGCTGAATCCTTTTCCTTGGCGGTGATCATATAGATCTCGGTCTGCACGTTATTTCCGCTGTTTTCCTCAAATCTGACCTCATAGCAGGCTGCAAAGTCTTTAACTTCCATTGCAGGAGAAGCACCCAAGGGAACTGCAAAAGCAGTGTCATACATGTGAAGTGCTTCTTTGCTATCCTCTGCAACATAATAAATTGAGGTATCTGTTCCTTCATCATAAGAAAGAAAATATCTCATATATTGAGAATAGCTATTTGCTTCGTCCATCCCATATTTCTGCGCTGTTTTCGCGATCGAAGCTGATGAGAATGCATTTGAACAACCTGTCAGAACAAATACAGCCATAGTAATAACTGCTGCCATGGACAACATCTTCTTTTTCATAGTGATTTTCCTCCCTAATTCCTTAAAAAACCGTATTCCTCTATCCCTTGGGAATACCTTATTCCTGAGATTAATTTAGGTATACTTAAGCAACTTATTTTCTAAGCGTCAGCGGTGATACCAGACCGAGCTTGTCGCAAAAATATTTTGTGCAGTCATCATTGGGTCCGTTATTGCTGAATGCCTCGAGCCAGATGACGGTTTTGCCTTTAATATAAACACCATAGAAGCTTTCTGCTTCACGGTCATCATCCGTTGTGAAGGCTGTATATTTGATCGCGTACTCGACACCTTTCTGCTTCCCGGATGTGCCTTCGTGAGCCATGATCCATTCGGCATTGACAGCATAGAGTTCCTTAGCTGTTTTCGCATCTGCAGCTGTCATATAAAGGATTCTGGTAGTAGTTTGATTTATCGAATTAACATCCGTTACATCACCGCTTTTATTTGCCTTAACTTCAGAGAATAAAATTGTCTCTTTAATATCGTACTCAGTATCAAGGCCCGCATGCGTAAACATGTGACGCATTACGTCTGCCTGTTTGCTGTCAGAGATATAATATGCCTTCACATCAACGTTGCTGATCTGAGCCGATTCATAAAGTGCCCTGGTATCATCCATACCATATTCCTTGGCAGCTTCGATGACAAAATCCCTGTTAAAACCTGCAGAGCAACCTGTCAGAATAACGACAGCCATAGTAATGGCTGCTGCCATGGACAACATCTTCTTTTTCATAGTGATTTTTCCTCCCTAATCCCTAAAAAACCGTATTCCTTTATCCCTTGGGAATACCTTATTCCTGAGATTCATTATAGACATATCAGGGGGATTCTGCCTATAAAAATCGAATATACAAAATATCCAAATCGGAATGTGTAAAACTACCAATAGAAATATGCTAAGGGCACTAAAACATATACATCAAATGAAACAGGGGCCGCGTTGCGCGTACCCCTGCCTGTTCAAAGTTCAAAGCAATCGCTTTGAGTTATTTATTAAGTCTTGCCTCGAGAGCAGCCTTCTGGTCCTCATAGCCGGGCTTGCCAAGGAGAGCGAACATGTTCTTCTTGTATGCCTCAACGCCGGGCTGGTTGAAAGGATTTACTGCGAGGAGATAACCTGATACGCCGCAAGCCTTCTCGAAGAAGTAAATGAGCTCGCCGAGAGCGTAAGCTGTCTGCTCTGACATGTGGATCTGGAGGTTCGGTACCTTACCGTCAACGTGTGCGAGGATAGTGCCCTGCATAGCCTTCTTGTTAACTTCATTCATGTCCATGCCGGAGAGGAAGTTAAGACCGTCAAGGTTGTCCTTGTCGTTGGGGATTTCGAAAGATCTTCTGGGCTGGTCGATCTCAACTACTGTCTCATACATGATCCTTGCGCCGTCCTGGATGAACTGGCCCATGGAGTGGAGATCTGTTGTGTTGTCAACGCCTGCCGGGAAGATTCCTCTTCTGTCCTTACCTTCGGACTCACCGTAAAGCTGCTTCCACCACTCTGTCATGAAGTGGAAGGAAGGTTCGTAGTTGACCATAACCTCTGTGGAATATCCGGAACGGAGGAGGCAGTTACGTACTGCTGCGTACTGATAGCAAGGGTTCTCTGCGAAAGGAAGCTTCTTGTAAGCCTTGGAAGCGTCCTTAGCGCCCTTCATGAGCTCTCTGATGTCGATGCCTGCAACAGCGATAGGAAGAAGTCCTACGGCTGTAAGAACGGAGAATCTTCCGCCTACGTCGTCAGGTACTACGAAGCTCTCGTAGCCTTCTTCGTCTGCCAGACCCTTCAAAGCTCCTCTAGCCTTGTCGGTTGTAGCATAGATCCTGTTCTTAGCCTCTTCCTTACCATACTTCTTCTCCATGTAAGCGCGGAGGATCCTGAAAGCGATAGCAGGCTCTGTTGTCGTGCCGGACTTGGAGATGATGTTGAGGGAGATGTCCTTGCCTTCGATGATGTCCATCATGTCTGCAAGATATGTAGCGCTGATAGAGTTACCGCAGAAAAGAATGAGCGGGCTCTTTCTGACCTTCTTGGATGCTGCGTTAGCGAAAGAATGGCCGAGGAGCTCGATAACTGCTCTTGCGCCGAGGTAAGATCCGCCGATACCGATTACAACGAGGACATCAGAATCTCTTCTGATCTTCTGTGCTGCCTGACGGATACGTGCGAATTCTTCTTTATCGTAATTTGTGGGAAGGTCGAGCCAACCGAGGAAATCATTGCCAGGGCCGTTCTTCTTGTGAAGCATATCAGAAGCGGCTTTAACCTGGGGCTCCATTCTAGCGACTGCCTCTTCGCCGCCGATGAATTCGAGGGCGTTCTGGTAATCAAATGTAATCATTGTAGTCTCTCCTTAAGGGTTAATTCAAAAAACATTCAGAGTATACACCCGTAAAAATCTCTTTTCGAGTATAATTAATCGTGGAAATATTACAAAAAACAACGATTAATAAAGGAATACAAGATGTCTGATATTTCGATAGCTGAATCCAAGATCCAGATACTCTATCTGGTCGACAGGGCTCCGGGCGTGAGCTACCATCTGCTGATGGATAAGTGCATGGAATCGCTTTATACGGACTTCTTTACTTTCAGCAGATCTTACGAGGAGCTTATCTCGGGCAACCTCATGGACAAGAGCCAGTCCGGCGATTTCACGGGCGAAGCAGTAGGCTCTACAGAAAACCTGACACTTACTGACGGCGGAAGAGCCGTTCTTAACGACCTTATCTCATCACTCAGCGCGCCTTTGCTTCAGCACCTTAACGAAGCAGCCGGAGAGATATTAAGCGAGATGTCCAAGAGCTCCGGGATCTCCGCTTCTTTAGAGCTTGCAGAAGGCGGCAAATTCCGCGTTATCCTCTCTTCTGAGGGCGACGGAAAGCCTTTCTCCGTAACGGTTACGGTAGACGACGAAGCTACGGCAAGAAATCTTTGCAAAAAGTGGAAATCCAACTGTTCTAAAGTCCCCGAAGAGCTTATCAGACTCATCACAAGCGACTGATACCGGGAGCGCTTATTTACTTGTTATCTCAACGATTATGAATTCTCCGGGCCTCAGGATATGACGGAGGTGGTCATTTCTTGTGGACTTCTCGTTTAAAAGACTGCCCTTTGCGCTGTAACGCCTGATAACCGCATCAACACGCCCGAGCTTGTTGTCGTTGATAAGGAAGCTCTCCTGGTTGATCGAAGAATTCGCTATCACGATATAAGTCTTATTGTCCTTGTTAAAGCAGGCCGTCGTGATGTTCGAACTGAACTCTTCTGCGCTGGCCGTTACCGTGGTATCGAGAGGCTCGTTGATGTCGATATATAGCTCCTCAAATCCCGTCAGACCGGACACCAGACCGGAGACGGTCATCATGTTGACGAATTCGTTCTCGCCTACGAACATTCCGCTTCCCGTGTATTGGGACGGCACGAAGTTTACAGCACAGTCGAAAAGGAACATCTCCGCAAAATCCGCTTCCTGCGTAAACAGTGCCGAGAGCACCTTTGCGCAGTTGCTTCCGTCCGCTTCAAGAGAACGGATATATTCGCCGGAATTGCCGGAAACGATATGAGGAGAATCATACTGCGCAAGAACATAGCTGGTATCGATATTTTCGACATAAGTTGCGGAATTATCATTAGCCACGAGCTTAACATTCATCGTGTGGTTATCCGCATCAGACATCATGGTGCCGCCGTCGTATTTCATGCCGTCAAGGAAGACTGTCTTATCCTTGATATCGCTGAAATACTCAGACTGCGTGAACATGGACATTACATAGTTAACGTAAGCAGCTTTCTGGACATCACTTCTGAATACCCTTCCGCTGTCGTTGATCTCAATGTAGAATCTGGAGAACTGTCTGCTCCAGGGAAGAGCCGTGCCGTTATCGATCCTTCGGCCGCCGTATTCTGACGTCATCGAGCCGCACATATACTCTAAGAGCCTGTCGATCTCGGTCTGGTTTACATAAGGTCCTATTACGAACCAGGGCGAAGAGCTGCACTCCTTTACGAGCCTTAAGCTGTCTTCAAGAGAATCAGTTACTGCCTGTCCCTGGAATGCCGGCAGCACATCGTCCTCGTCAAGGCTGTAATCAGCTCTGGAAGCTGTTCCGCTAATCGTCTGCGATACTGAATCAGAGCTCATGAGATAGATGGAATCCTGACCGAATCCCGTGCTTCCGATATTAAGATTATTAAGCCTTATCGCGGAGGGTTTTCCGGCTGCCAGCGTATCCGAATAAAAATCAGGAATGCCTGCCGTATCGTAGCTGTCAGGTCCTAAGTAGATATCATCGACAAGGATGAATCCCCTGCCTTCGATCGCGATATTGAGAGTGACCGATCCGGCATCAGCCATCTGGTCTGTCACAGCGAAAACATAGCTGAAAAGCTTATAATTGCCGCCGATCTGCGTAAGCTCAAATCCGTGTCTTCCGAAGCCCTCTCCTTCTACCCAGCAATATACCTTGTCCGGTACATCATCAGACAAAACGTAGAGGCTCATTCTGTAGAATGTTCCTGAACTGAAGTTATCCATCGCTTTGCCGGGGAATGTCTGCGAGATGGCGTGAACGCCTTCGCTTCTTCCTGTAAGCCTTGCTCCGTAGCTTCCGCTGTAGGATCTGTCAGTCACGGTAAGGTTAGAGCCTGTACCGTATACATTCCATGCGGAATCTTCAGTAACAGACCAGACATGCTCTTCTTCAGAAGCACTTATGGCGCCGTTTGCGGCTTTCTGCATATGGCCTGTTATGAGAATGTCGTCTGCGATGATATCAACGCCGTCGAGGTTGCCCTCTACAGCAAACTCTGACAGTATCTGTGCCTTGTAGACGTCCTTGCCTGAATCGTAATAGACCTTGTCGCCTGAGACACCCAATATGCTCTCTACAACCGTGTTTTCAGAAGTAAGAGCTGTCGTCTTGTCAGTAACAAGATTGACTGCAAAAGCCTTCTTATCCGTCGTGCAGACGATTATGATGCCCGTATTTGTAAGCTCTACGCTCTTAGTCTCAGAGCCGGTCATTTTCGAGAGTTCAAACTCTTCAATGAGAATACCGGAATCAGTAGTCCTTACCAAAAGGGCCTTAATGCCGTCTTCCACAAAGCAGAAAATGCCGTCGGAAGCGCATACCAGGAGGTCGTCGGCTTCTTTAAGCATCTCATTGTTTCCGGCCTTCTCGAAGATCATACCGTTGGAAGACAAGTACAGATTGCCGCTGCTGTCGACGGCCATGAATCTCTCTCCATCCGAGGCAAATGCCGAAGCATCCGGACCGGGTATCTTAGTCTCACAGATCTTGCCGTTTGTGATAGTTACTACTGTTCCGTCACGATAGCAGACCGCAAATGTACTGTCGGTACTGCCTGTTCCGCAAACGGTATTTCCGCCTGCGTTCCCGGATTCATAGACTAGTGTAAAGTTCTTGCCGTCCTGTGAAGTATAGATTGAGCCTTTCACGGATACGGCTATAAAGCCGGAATCATTGGAATCGATCTTAACGAATTTCTCATTGATATCGACGATCGCAGTAAGCTGGCTGTTTGTGACCTCGGCGATCAGTCTGCCGTTCTCCGTCAGAGCCAGGGCTGCATTGCCGCAGAAAGTCATTTCCTTTATGCGGTCCTCGCTCCAGAAATCCTTCGTATCCTTAATGAGGGTAATAACGCCGAATCTTGCGGGCTTAAAGCCTGTGATGATACCGGTGAACTTCTCGCTCATCACGCCGTCGCTGTCGATCGATATGATCCTTGCCGTGTCGCCTGCGCAGACGGATGTGTCATAACCTGCCTGTGCGACCGCATCGGGCGTAAGGAAAATACAGCTGTCCGAGGAACCGGCAACGAGCATGCTCGCATACTGTGTCGTGCTCTCGAACGAAGCGTCTCTTACCAGATTGATATTAGGAATGACATCGCAGTTTACGCCCGTGCCTCCGAACGTATCGCCGGCCATGTCAGGTGTCGCAGCGACCTCAAAAAGCTCGGATCTCAATCCGAAGACTCCGATATAGCCTAATACTATTACGGAGAGAACGAGCACTGCAGCCACGACGACCACACCCGCAACAAGACGGGTCCTTCTGGTTATTCCGAATATCGGTCTGCCGTGCTTCTTCATGCCAGTTCCTCTGAATCTACACTGTCGCTTTTATTATCATTTTCGCCTGCATCTGCGAAAGGATCTTCTTCCCCGGATGCAGGAGTATGTGTCGCCTTGTATTCTTCAACGATCTTCTTGCCGTCGTTTCTCCTTTTGATGTGAACAAGGAAAGCGAAAGCAAAAACCGATACAGGCATAAGTATCAGTGACGTTACATTGATCCCCTGCAGTATCTTATGCGCTGCTTCAGCCGGTATCTTCACTTCGTCCAGCGCGAAAACATAAGCCACGCCTGAACCGAAGACATTAAATATCATGTGCAGCAGGATAGGTGCTATGAGGCTGTCTGTCAGGTAATAGCATGTAGCGATAATGATCCCGCATGCCAATGCATAGCCGATATGGATAGAGATGCCATGCATAATGCCGAATCCGACTGCGCACAAAAGGACTGATGCAACAGGTCCGAATCCTTTTCTGAGATAGCCGAAGACAACGCCTCTGAAGATCATCTCTTCTGCGACGGGAACGATAAAGCATACCGTCACGATATAAAGCAGCGAATCCCATAAGGGAATGACCTGCTGGGGCGTGTCAGAATACCTGTCAACGCTCTCTCGGTATTCTTCCAAAGCTTCCTTCATAGAAGCGAGATAATCAGAGATCATATCCGCAACGGAGATATAGAGCGTTACAAAGCCAAGCATTCCGAGCGCAATGATAACCAGGCACGCGGTCTGGTCAGGCCCTATCTTTTTGAGCTTTATAAGCGGGTCACCGGGTCTCGAGCTGATCTTATGGATGATGACCATCATGGCGATCGTAACGGCAGAGACTGTGAAATTATAAACGCCCCTGTAGATGCTTCTGTCTATATGGAAATAATCAAATGCCGAGAAAACGGCATATTCAAGACAGACAAATATCACCAGTCCCAGGACTGCTTTTGATAATGCACCTATCTTACCTAAGGCGTTCTCCTTGAAAGTCATTTTTACTTCTGGTCTCCGGATGCTACTCCGTTCTTAGCTCTGGTCTCTGCGGCCTGTGCGCCGTAGTACCTTCTCATGAAGAATACAAATGCCCTCTCAAGCTCCTCGCCGTCCTTGATGGAATAGTAGACTCTGTCACCATTCTCTCCTATGGCCGTGCGCATAATTACCAGCTCGGGCTTTGTGTGGCTTCCGTCATCAGGCACGTAGTTATACATGACGACATACTCGGTCTTCATGAGCATGAAAGAATCAATGCGCGACATATAGTAATCCTTCTTGCTGTAAGGATCGCGCATTACCATGAGTTCTTCGCCGCGGCTCTCCTTAAGATGCTTTCCTGCGAGCTTGGCCTTGCGGTCTTTCTCCAGTGCGATCTTTTTCTTGAGCCCTGCAGGCTTATTATTCGTCTTCTGATTCTTCATCGTCACCGTAGAGCTCTTCGCAGAGCTTATCGTAATAGTCGTAGATAACGTCTTCTTCCTTGTCGACTACGTTCTCAAGAAGGACTTCTCCGTCCTTATCGACAAAGCGCATAATGACATATTCGCTGACATCTTCCTCTTCATCAGTATCGATGATCAGTACAACGTAAGTATTTCCGTTAAACAGGAACGTGCTCTCAACGATTGCCTTTGTGGTCTCGCCTGTTACTTCATCCTTAAGTTCGATGACTCTGTCGCCCTCATCATCCAACTGTGCGATTGCGTCAATAAGTTCATCCTTAGGTCCGATCTCGGGTGTGTTGTTATCTTCAGCCATATTAATTCTCCTTTATTTTGGTTTTATTCTTTTAAAAAAACATAATTGATAATTATATCAAATATGTGGGGATCTTGCTTACGAAAGCGTATCAATATAATCCTGAAGGATTATCTCGGCAGCCACCTGGTCAATGATCTTCTTCTGTTTCTTGGCCTTCATATTGCTCTCATGAAGGTATCTTGAAGCCAGAACTGTCGTATAGCGCTCATCCTTAAAAACAGGCTCTATTCCGCATCTCTCGGCAAGGCTCTTGCCAAAAGCTTCGGCCTTATCCTGGGTCTCAGACCTCGTGCCGTCAGTCCTTGCGGGACGGCCTATAACGATGGCGTTTACCTCCATCTCCTTTATGATCTCGCAGATCCTGTTGAGCGCCCACTCGGGATCTTCGCCGTTCCAGTTAACGGTCTCGATGCCCCTTGCGATCACTCTCAATTCGTCAGATACGGCAACGCCGATGTGCCTTGTACCGAAGTCTATTCCCATTACTCTTCCGGCTGCTTTGCCCATTGATCTTCCTCCAGAAAATCTCTCGAAAATAAAAGGCGGCCACAAGCCGCCTCATAATTATACTTTGAAATGCTGTCCTTTTACAGTCTGGAGCAGTAATCGTTGATGATTACCTCGAGAAGCTCATCCCTGTCGATACGCTTGATAAGTCCTCTCGCACCCTTGTAATTGGTGATATACGTAGGATCGCCGGAGATAAAGTAACCGACGAGCTGGTTGATGGGGTTGTAACCCTTTTCCTTCAGTGCGCTCAGGACATAAGTCATCAACGCCTGTACATCAGCCGTTCTGTCACCTGAAAGATCAAATTTTGCTGTATTGCTGTCCACTAGGACCTCCAAACGAAGTTTCTTCGATGAATTCATTCTAACACATGTATTAGCAAAAAAAATTAAGAATTGATTAAAATGTTACGAAAATGCCTTAAACAAATGCGTTTGAGGGTTGCGGAGCCGTAGCGATCAACAAAAATACGGGGCCGCCTCGTTACTATAAGACAGCCCCTTGTTGATTTTCGTTTTGTCCCGTATCAATCGGTGATACGGCAAATGTTTGTAAGATTGGATCAGCCTTCCGGCGGCATATCGAAATCATCGCTTGTAACGATAACGTCGTCGCTCTCGAAAACAATTACTTCAACCTTGCACTCTTCGTATTCTTTTCTTTCCATTTATTATCACTCTCCTTAAAGATTCTGGCATTTTCTAGCGAAATCGTAATATGCTTCTACGACTTTTCTTTGGATGCTTGTCGAATCATCGTGATACTTGTATTCGACCAACTTAAGATAATCGTATACTGCATAATTCCCGCTGACATTTCCTACAGAATACGAGAAACTCTGGTCAAATGCCGTTGCATTGAATCCGTTTCCTGTAGGTCCCTTGATAACATAGACATAGAAATTACCGCTTGATGTAGCAGAAATCGTCTCGCTCGTACCGCCGTAGTTTACTGTCATGTCATATGCATCGCCCAAGCGATCCTTATAGAAGTAAAGCTTAACATCAGTCTGTGAAAGCAATGAGATACTTGCTGCATAATAAGCATTACTAGGATCTGATGTAGGAGCATATGTTGCGCCCTGTAATGTGTAATTTGTATCCTCCAAGCTTGCATCGATCTCCTGAATGTTCGGATACTTGTCGGTATTAATGCTGAACTGCATCTGAGCAAAAGTTCCGAAACGGATCATTGCCCGGGCAACATCCTTAACCTTCAGAGTATATGTAGCGTCTATCTCATGATTCAGGATATAGTTAATACAATCTTCTACTGTTGCAGAATCTGAAACTGTCTTATCACCGCTGTAATTAACAGTTACCGTAATTGGAGCTGTCATGCATGCGGACTCTACAGGAATCTCAAATGTGTAATAATCGCCACTCTTAACCAGTTCACTAAATGCAACTTCTCTTCCCATATTCTTAACCGTGCCGTTCTTGTCGTAAGAATATGCGTAAGTTACTGCAGTATCACTGTTATTGAACGCTCCGAGAGACAATGAGACTTTTACCTTAATTGCACCGCCTACTACAAGATTGTAGCCTTCGATCTTGGGTACAGAAGTTAACTTTACAGATCCATTGTAAATATATGGAGCTAAATCGCTGTTATCAGCATTCAAACTTGTCAAAGGACAATTATATCCGTTGACAGTGAATAATCCCCTATTGGTATTATTTGCACTAAACCAAATCTCTGCATCAGAACTAATATCACCATTCAGAGCAAATACGGCATCATCATAGAAGTATAAATTACTCTTTGCAGGATTCTTCGTAGCGGTATTATTCTTGATTACAGGATTACCGCTGATAAACAAATTATGATTTCTTTTACCCTTGGAAACAAATATTCCGCCACCGCCTACTCCCGCACTTGTATTATTTTCATTAGCAGTATTATTCTCAATAGTTCCGCCAGAAATTGTTAAATCAGCTCTGAGGTTTCTGATACCTCCTCCGACATTTTTAGCAGTATTATTACTGATCTCACCTCCGCTGACTACAGCAGTAGCAACAACGGAAAGGACTTTTAATTCTGGATCATCATCAGCATTTTTATGATAATAAACAGCCGATCCTGTGTCATCACCATTTGTAGCACCATGAACAGCAAATCCGGCTCCGCAGAGAGCTGAACAACCGGTGATCTTTCCGCCGCTCATAATGAAATGAGAACCATTAGATGCCAAAACAGCACCGCCTTCATCTTCTGCATGGAAACCCTGAATCGTTCCGCCAGCAAGTTCAAATGTACAACCGTTCTCGATCAGGACACAGCCGCCTCTGCCTATATTATCAGTACCAGTTGTAGCTGCAGTGTGGTTTGCGTTAGTACTTACATAATAGTCTGCAGAGCCTTTGTTAGCATCGGTTCCGGTAATCGTTCCGGCTCCGTCAGAGTCAGTAATTTTTAATCTGATTTCACCATAAACATGAATAGCTGAATTAATCTTCTCATTTTTACCGAGCTTATACATGCTTCCTACACCGGTATATGAAATATTATGTCCGGCAAGATCAAGTACAATCTCTGTTCCGGCAGTTTCAACCCAAGCTGTATCAGTAACAGTGATATCCTCAGCAAGAGTATATGTACCACTGACCATAGGCAGCTTTCCGTCATTAGCCGTGATATCAGCCTGCGTGATTAAGCCGTTAGCAAACGGAACTGCCGGCTGAGGTTCGCCCTGCTGTTCAGGCTCCTTCTTTGCAGGCTCTTCGTTCTGATTTACAGGAGCAGCTACAGGTTCTTCATTCTGATTGACAGCTGCAACCTGAGGCTCTTCTTCCTGCTCCTGTGCCTGTTCAGGAGCAGCCTGTTCCGGCTCATCTCCGGCGAATACACTGACCGAGAATACGCTCACGATCATTGCCATTGCACAGAACATAGCTAATGCTTTGGTAATTCCTTTTTTCATTTAATATCCTCCCTCAACAGAGATTCTTTATATCCAATTTAGTATTATATAATAAAAAATGAAAAATTCATAATTTATTCATATTTTCCGTTTACATATATAAGAAGATCTCCCTGGAAGTTCCCAAGGAGGTCTTACTTTTTGTTTTTAGCCGAATCTATTAGTGATACGGCAGACTTTTGTAAGATCGGATCAACCTTCCGGCGGCATATCGAAGTCATCGCTTGTAACGATAACGTCGATGCTCTCGAAAATGATCACTTCAATCTTGCAATCTTCGTATTCTTTTCTTTCCATTTATTATCCCTCGCTTTACAGATCCTGACATTTTTTTGCGAAATCGTAATATGCTTCCACTACCTTCAATGATGAATTAGTGTTATCACCGTGATACTTGTATTCGACCAGCTTCAGATAGTCATAAACAGCGTAATTACCGCTAACGTTGCCTACTGAATAAGAGAAGCTCTGATCGAATGCCGTAGCATTGAAGCCATTTCCTGTAGGTCCCTTGATGACATAAATATAGTAGTTGCCGCTGGATTTAGCAGAAATAGTCTCGCTAGAACTGCCGTAGTTTACTGTCATGTCATAAGCATCGCCCAACTTGTCCTTATAGAAGTAAAGCTTAACTTCAGTCCTGGAGAGCAAAGAGATGCTTGCTGCATAATACGCACCATCAGGATCTGATGTCGGTAAATATGTTGCGCCTTCCAGCACATAAGTAGGAGCCGGGGGATTATTGATGTCAAACTCGATCGATTCAAGTTTAGGCATCATTTCCGGAGTAGCATTGATGCCAAACTGGATCTGAGCATATCCGCCATAAACAAGAAGTGCTTTTGCTACAGCAATCTCTTTCTGATTGCTGCTGTTGTTAATTATGTACTGAGCATACTGCTCAACCGTAATTTTCTGACCAGTTACCTCACCATCACTATAAGTAATCGTTACAACGATAGGAGCCGTCATACAAGCAGACTGAACAGGAATGTCAATCGTGTAATAACCGTTCGAAGCCGTAAGATCGCCGAATGCAACTGTACCGTTGCAAACAACAGGTGATTTGCCTGTCTTAGTATAAGAGTATTCGTAAGAAACACTTGTATTTGCATCAGCATAGAGACCAAGGCTTACCCTTGTAGTAAGAATGATCTCACCACCGATCTTCAGGTTATAGCCTTCGATCTTAGGCAAAGCATACTTAATGCTGATATTGGTGTCGTTAACGAATGCACCGTAACCGTCCTTATCGCTCTTGATCGAGCTGATATCGTAAGACTGACCGTTGATCTTGATAACGTTGACTACTGCATTTGAGCTATTAGAACTAAATGAGACATCCGCATCCGAAGACAATGTTCCGCTCAATATGATGATTGAATTCTCGAGATAGATATTTGCTTTGTCAACACCGGTACTGCCTTTAAGCTTATTTGCATAGACCTTAGGAGCACCCTGCATCTTAACATCAGCAATATTATTGCCATTTTTCACGAGCGAAATACCGCCGCCGGTACTATTAGCATTGTTATCGGTAATAGTGCCGCCGTTGAGGTAGAAATGGCATCTGTTAATTCTGACACCGCCGCCATGATTATTCGCTGTGTTGCCATGGATATTGCCGTCATTGATCGTTATCTTAGCGACAACATTGATTCCGTCAGGACCCGCTTTAGAACTGGAAGCCTGACCGGAGACTGCTCCTCCTTTGCTTGCAGTACAATTTGTTATCTCACCGCCGTTCATTACGAATTCTGCTCCGTTAGATGCGCAGATAGCGCCGCCGTCATCCTGAGCCTCGAATCCGGTAATAGTTCCGCCGTTAAGGATCATTTTACTGCCCCATTCGATCAGAACACAGCCACCTCTACCGGTCGGATTGCCTTGATTGTCTTTATCAATACCTACACCGGTACCATTTATCCAATAGTCAACAGATCCTCTTCCTGTGGTTCCTGCTCCGGAAATAGTGCCCTCACCGTTAATAGTCAGAACAATACCGTAAATGAGTATATCAATAGGTGTTTGAGATCCACCGGGCACCGCATTATCACCATCTGTTCCTCTGACCTTACCAAGAACATACATGCTCGTTGTGCCGGTATACAGAATCGTATGACCGTTGAGATTGATAGTGATCTGAGCATCCTGGGTAACAACATCAGCCGTAGCCGAAACAGTGATATTTTCAGCAAGTTCATAAACACCGGGCTCAACAGGCATATGGCCGTCATGATTATCGATATAATCCTGATCAAGAGTTATAGTCGAATTTCTGGTAGGTTCCTGATTCTGTTCCTGCTCCTGATTATTAAGTTCAGGGGCGGGAGCAAAAGGAAGTTCTATCTCTTCGCTTCCCAACTGAGGCTCGGCAGGTGTCTCCGGCTCTTCTTCCTCGCTGATATTCTGCTCGTTCTGCTCTTCATCGACTTCATCAGCGAAAACACAGAACGAGAAAGCGCTTACGATCATTGCCGTAGCACAGAACATAGCTAATGCTTTGGTAATTCCCTTTTTCATTTAATATCCTCCCTCAACAGAGTTTATTAGCATAATCTAAATTGCATTATATTATAAATAAAGGGAAGATTTCATAAATAATTCACAATTACATAACAAATCTGATAATAAACGTCGGAAAAAATAAATATTACGCGATTGTAATAAAGCAACTGCTGTTTTCGCTGCCCGTAACAACACCTTTTACGATGTTGCCTCTCGAGAGTTCCCTACCCGTAGCATCAGCAAAAGTCCTGACATAATTAGCAGTATATCCTTCGGCAATCGTCTTGCCGTCATGTTCTTCTATCTTCTCGATGAGTATCTCAGATTCTTTTCCGATCATGGACGCAGCGAACTCCGCTTCGAGCTCTGAAGACACTTCAATAAGCCTCTTGGCACGGGCTTTCCTTATGCTCATGTCTATCTGCGGCATATCCGCAGCCCTGGTGCCTTCCCTGACTGAATACGGGAATACATGGATCTTCGCAAACCTAAGTTTTTGGGCATATTTGACGGTCTCTCCGAACTCTTCTTCAGTCTCTTCAGGGAAGCCAGTGATGATATCAGTCGTCAGCGACATATCCGGGAATTCGGCTCTTAAAGCCTCTGCCCTGTCCTCATATTCAGCAGTCGTGTACTTCCTGTTCATGCGCTTTAAGACGGTATCTGAACCTGACTGGAGCGAGAGATGGAAGTGCGGGCACAGGTGCTTTAGTTCCTTTAAACCGCTGATAAATTCAGGTGTCATGGACTTGGGCTCCAGCGAACCGAGCCTTAACCTTGCAAGACCCGGAATGGCATCGATCTTCTTCAAGAGTTCCAAAAGCGCCGTAATGTCTTTGCCCTGATCTTTACCGTATGAGCAAAGGTGAATGCCGGATACAATGATCTCCTTAAAGCCGTTTGCCACAAGGAATTCAGCCTCTTTGACGCATGATTCTTCAGGCCTGCTGACGACTCTGCCTCTGGCATAAGGGATGACACAGTATGTGCAGAAATTGTTGCAGCCGTCCTCTACCTTAATGAACGCCCTGGTGCCTTCAGGTGACAGGACAGTACCAAAATCATGGTATTCGTCTGTCTTGCTGACTTCAGGCCTCGTATGGCTTGTCTTGTGGTCTAAAGACTTGTTCTCGCGCTGTGCCAGGAACTCTTCAACCTTGGCAACTACAGTGTTCTTGTCCCTGGTTCCGATGACGATATCTGCTGCGACGTCGCCGTTCTTAAGCTCTGAAGCACAGCCCATCGCGACGATGACGGCACCGGGGTTATTCTTAGCCATTCTTCTTAGCATCTGGGATGACTTTCTGTCGGCTTCACCGGTTACCGAACAGGTGTTGACGATACAGACGTCAGCCTCTTCGGGGGAGTCGACATTTTCGTGCCCATTATCAAGAAACAGACGCCTTGCGGCATCTGTCTCGTATTGATTAACTCTGCATCCTAATGTCAGAAAATAGACTTTCATTACTGTCTGATCTTGATGTGTGTCTCTCTGAGCTGCTGCTCTGTTACTTCGCCCGGAGCGCCGCAGAGGAGATCCTGAGCATTGCCGTTCATAGGGAATGCGATGACTTCTCTGATGTTCTCCTCGCCACGAAGGATCATGATCATACGGTCAACTCCCGGAGCCATACCGGCGTGAGGCGGAGCGCCGAACTGGAATGCGCTGTAGAGCGCGCCGAACTTTGTCTTGAGCTCTTCTTCGGAGTATCCTGCGATCTCGAATGCCTTCTTCATGATATCGAGGTCGTGGTTTCTTACAGCGCCGGACGAGAGCTCGATACCGTTGCAGACGATGTCGTACTGGTAAGCGAGGATCTCTTCAGGCTTCTTTGTATTAAGCGCTTCGAGGCCGCCCTGAGGCATGGAGAAAGGATTGTGAGTGAAGATGTACTTCTTTGTCTCTGTATCCCATTCATACATAGGGAAGTCGTTTACGAAGCAGAATCTGAAAGCGTTCTCTTCGATAAGGCCGAGTCTTGAGCCCAGTTCATTTCTGATCTTGCCTGCGCACTCGTTGGCGCGTGCTTCGTTATCAGCGATGAAGAAGATCGTATCGCCTGCTTCAAGGCCTGCGAGGTCCTTAAGCTCTGTCTTCATGTCATCAGGAATGAACTTGTCGATAGGTCCCTTGTAGCTCATATCTTCAAGAACTTCGAGGTAGCCTAAGCCGCCCATTCCGAGGTCATCCTGAGCGAACTTGAGCATCTTCTCGTGCTGGCCCTTTGAAAGCTTCGCGTGAACATTGATCGCACGTACTGTCTTTCCGTGGAAAGCCTTGAATGTGCATCTTGAGAAGAACTCCGTAACGTCCTTGATGCGGAGCGGGTTTCTGAGGTCCGGCTTATCAGAGCCGAACTCTTCCATAGCCTGCTTGTAGGAGATTACCGGATAAGGTGCGGGTGTTACCTTTGCGCCTGCGGGAGCGAACTTCTCGAATGTTGCGGTGAGCACTTCCTCACCTGCTCTGAAGACGTCTTCCTGTGTAGCGAAAGCCATCTCGAAGTCGAGCTGGTAGAACTCTCCCGGGCTTCTGTCGGCTCTTGCGTCCTCATCTCTGAAGCAGGGAGCGATCTGGAAATACTTATCAAAACCTGACACCATCAGGAGCTGCTTGAACTGCTGGGGTGCCTGCGGCAACGCATAGAACTTGCCCTTCCACTTTCTGGAAGGAACGATATAGTCTCTTGCGCCCTCAGGTGAAGAGCTTGTGAGGATAGGAGTCTGGATGTCCAAAAATCCCATTTCAGTCATCTTCTGTCTCAGGAAAGCGATGACGTTTGATCTGAAGATGATGTTGTCCTTGACCTTCTGGTTTCTGAGGTCAAGATATCTGTACTTAAGTCTTACGTCCTCTCTGATCTCCTTGGATGTCATGATCTCGAAAGGGAGCTGGCTGTATACCTTACCAAGAACGTCAACCTTGTGAGCCTCAAGCTCGATCGTGCCTGTAGCGATCTTGGGGTTATATGTCTCTTCGTCTCTGTGCTCGATCTTACCTTCGATGGAGATGCACTCTTCCTTAACGAGTCCGTCAAGAAGAGATGTGTCACGCATAACGACCTGCAGTGTGCCGTACATGTCTCTCAAGTCAATGAAAGAAACGCCGCCGTGGTCTCTGATGTTCTCGATCCATCCGCATACTCTGAGCTCGGTTCCAACGTCCTTCTCAGACAAAGAGCTGATGATCCTGTCTCTGTACTGGTTAGCCATATTCCTTTTCCTTTCTTCGGGGAAACAAAAAACGCCCCGAACTTAAATCTCCTTTAAGTTCAGGACGAACAATACATGTCCGCGGTGCCACCTGATTTACTTCGCCAAACGCGAAATCGCTTTATACCGGTATGCTGTTAGAGTTGTTATTCGTCATTGGCCTCTTTCCGCTCTGCCTTTCAGCCCGGGGGCAAAGCTCTCTGAAGGCGATATACCATGACTACTGGGTCTCCGTCATCGCAATTAACGAGGCAATAGTACATCATTGCCAAGGTCATTGTCAACTTAATGCTATATAAAGTTTTCTTAAGGTTAGATGCACTCCCGGTGAATTTGTGAAGTGACGGAAAGTGACACGTTTTGGCCTCGTTTTGTGTCACTTTTTGGCAATAACTCGAAAAGTGACGTAAAGTGACACGTTTCCGGCTCAATTCGTGTCACTTTTGGGCAATCACATCTTAGCCGGGGCTTTAGAATCTCTTCCTTCCGCCCCTTGAGCCCGAACCGGGTCTTCCTGTCTTAGAACCGCCGCGGCCGCTCTTGGGCTTCCCCGCAAAGCCTCTGGCAGCGCCGCCCTTGAAGCTTTTCGCGTCCTTCTTAATAGTGCGTGAACCGCCCTTGCCGCCCTTTTTAACTGCTTTGGGACCAAGTTTGCCCTGCTTGGCAGGTCTTGGGTCACGCTCTTCTTCGAAGCCGTATTCAAAGGAGAAATCTATCTTATTCTCTTCAGTGTCGACCTTCTCGACTACGACCGTAACAGGCATGCCGATAGATAATACCTTGCCGCCGTGCGCACCTATAGCCCTGTAAGTCCTCTCATCGAAGAAGTAGTGATCGCGGAGCGACCTGAACGGAACAAAGCCTTCAATAGTGCTCTCGAGCCTTACGAAGCATCCCGCGTCAATGATCGACGAGATAACGCCGTCGTAGTGCTCGCCGATCTTATCTGCCATGTATTCGCAGATCTTGATGTTGTCCGAAGCACGCTCTGCATCTACCGCATTGCGCTCCATATCAGATGAATGCTCTGCCGCATTATCGACTAGTCCGGCAAAGTGGCTTCTGGAGTTCTCGCCGTGCAGATAGCTCTTGATTATGCGGTGTATGTACAGGTCAGGATAACGTCTGATCGGCGAAGTGAAGTGGCAGTAGAATTTGGATGCCAGGCCGAAATGTCCGAGGCAGTCAGAGCAATATCTGGCCTTTGCCATAGACCTCAAAAGAAGCTCGTCCAATACAGGCAGCGCCGTCTTGTCGCCTATCGTATCCATAAATCTTACGACATCCAAAGGCTTTATCCTTCCGAAGAGCCTTCCTGAAGCGCCGAAATACCTTGCGATATTTGAGAACCTTGCGATCTTTATAGGGTCCGGATCCTCGTGGACACGGTATACAAAAGGATACTTAAGGTCAAAGAACTTCCTTGCCACGAACTCGTTCGCGCAGATCATGAAGGACTCGATGATGCCGTTCGTGAAGTTGATCGGGTAAGGCATGACGTCAGCTACAGTGCCGTCGTCATTTAAGATGACCTTGGTCTCGGGCATCTCAAAACCGATCGCGCCTCTTCTCTCCCTCATGGACTTCAAGATCTCAGCCAGTTCCTTCATCGTGATGAGCATCGGAATGATCTTTCCGTACTCAGCATCGTCCTCAGGCTTGGGCTCGGTAAGTATCCTGTAGCACTCCTTATAGCTCATCCTTCTGTCAGACCTGATGACACTCTCATAAAGGTCTCCGCCATAGATGCCGCCCTCGCGGTCCACGAGCATCTCGGCTGTCATGGAAAGCCTGTCTACATTAGGATTTAAGCTGCAAAGGCCGTTCGAGAGCTTAGGCGGAAGCATCGGGATGACCCTGTCTACCAGATAGACAGAAGTGCCGCGCTTGAAGGCCTCCATATCCAGAGCCGTGCCTTCACGGACATAATTCGAGACATCCGCGATGTGGACATAGAGCTTGAAATTGCCGTTATTAAGCTTCTCGATCGAGATGGCGTCGTCCAGATCCTTGGCATCCTCGCCGTCGATCGTGATCGTCAGGAGGTCTCTAAGATCGTGCCTGCCGTTTGCGATCTCTTTCTCGACAACTTCCGGATCGGGATTTACCGGCAGGGGCTCGACTTCCTTAAGGACCTTGTCAGGGAAAGTCTGTGACAGACCGTACTGCCTTAAGACCGTGAGCATCCTGACATCGTTGTTGCCGTAGTCGCCCAGGACTTCAACGATCGTTCCCCTGCAGTCACCCCTCTCACAATTCGGATTAAGGACTTCGCATACCACTACCATATCGAAAGGCGCGCCGTTCAAGTGATTCTTGTCGATCTCGATCGCGCCGTAATCCGTGCTCCTGAATGAAGGATCCGGTATTACCACGCCGCCCGTCGGAGCTTTTCTCAAGATACCGATGACCTGGTTCTTGACCTGCAAAGGACCTCTCGGCGCCTGGTCAGCCAAAGTCTGGGGCAAAGCTGACTCTGCCTCTTTGGCCTTGATTATCCTGTTTCTTCTTCTCTGGGCTGCGCTCATGTTCTCCGCAAAACCCGATCTCTTTTTACTATCCATTTCTTATTCCTCATTTCTCTTTTTCTATATCTTACTACTCCGAACTCGAAAAGCATAAAAAACCGCCTCAGACTGAGGCGGCTCATAAAATCAGAAATCAAATGCAGAATTTATGTCGTTTCCGTAATTGTCGTTGTTTCTGCGGTTGCCGGCTGATTTGCACCCCAAGCCTTCGCAATGGAAAGATAAAGTACAACGGAAATGATTGCGAAGATTATGCAGCAGACAACTGTCCACTTCTTAAGCTGCTCTTCCAATGTTCTGCCCTTTGCCTTGCTGTAGAACGAATCAGAAGATCCGCCTGCAACTACGCCCATACCCTTGTCATTTCCTTCCTGAACGAGGAAGAGAACGATAATGGCAATAGCAAAGACTATATCTAAAATGCTAAGAACGATATTAAGAGTTGTCATCGTTTTTGCCTCCTAAACTAATTAAGCCTAAGAATAATAACACATGGGTTTTACTTATGCAAACCACTTTTTCGCCATTTTTTTAGAACAAGCGGCAAGGAGCCTGATTGTTACTTGTTGCCCTTTATGAGCTTGCTTATCTCGCTCAAAGCGAAGGGCAGGAACGCCAGCGGCAGGATGATGAGCCATGCCATGGGATTCAGGGCAACGTTGTTGAAGATGCTGTTGACGCCCGGGATGTAGATTACCGCTACGAGCATTACGAGCGAGAGTGCTACTGCGATGTTCATCATCTTATTGGAGAACAAGCCGAGCTTGAAGACCGAGATCTTCTCTGATCTTGCTGCGAATGCCCTGAAGAGCTCTGCGCAGATCAATGTAGCGAAAGCTACCGTGCGAGCGATATCGATCGGGTGTACGCCCTTTGCGGCTGCGTCAGCGAGAACGCCTGAGTAGAAGAGCGTGCCGCCGTTATTCATTGTGATGAGCGCAATGATGAATGCTGCAGCAACAGATATGAACAAGCCGATGGACTGCAGAGCGATGTGACCCATCATGCTCTTGTTGATGATAGGCTCGTGCTTTGATCTCGGCGGTACCTTCATGATGCCGGGCTCGCCCTTTTCGCGGCCTAATGCAAGAGCCGGGAACGAGTCAGTGATAAGGTTGAGCCACAGGAGCTGGATAGCCGTCAGAGGCGCAGCGATACCGGGTACAAGTGACTTCGGGACGAGCGACAAGAGGAAGATTACGAGGATCTCGCCGACGTTGCAGGACAGAAGGAATCCTACGAACTTTCTGATGTTCGAGTAGATCGTTCTTCCCTGCTCGACTGCCTTTACGATCGTCGCGAAATTATCGTCCATGAGGATCATGTCCGCAGAGTTCTTGGATACGTCAGTACCCGTGATACCCATTGCGACACCAATATCAGCGGACTTCAGAGCCATGGCGTCGTTAACGCCGTCGCCCGTCATTGAAGCGATGTGGTCGTTGTGCTTGAGAGCACTTACGATGCGGACCTTATGCTCGGGAGATACGCGGGCATAAACGCTCGTTGTCTCGACGACCTTCTGGAGCTCTTCATCGGACATCTTGTCCAATTCTTCGCCCGAATAAGCGCCCATGTGGTTCTCGTCACGCATCTCGAGATTGTCTGAGATAGCTACAGCGGAATCCTTGAAGTCGCCTGTGATCATGACGGCGCGGATGCCTGCTTCCTTACATACTGCGATAGCATCCTTGGCTTCCTTACGTGCAGGGTCGATCATGCCGATAAGGCCTAGGAATGTCATGTTCTCTTCATCGGCAAATGTTGCCTTGGATCCGTCTCCGTGCTCCTTTGTAGCGAAAGCGAGAACACGGATAGCCTGGATAGCGTAGTTGTGGTTGATCTCACGGATCTCCTTGCGCTTCTCCTCAGTCATCTTCTGAACGCCTGCAGATGTAAGGATTGAAGAGCAGCGTGAGATTACGATATCGGGAGCGCCCTTTGTGAAGCTGATCCACTTGCCCTCATCGATGCCGGAGTGATATGTGGTCATCATCTTACGGTCAGAATCGAAAGGCAGCTCAGTCTCTCTGGGATATGTATGCATCGTCTCCTCGCGGAGCATCCTTGCCTTCATGCCGAGTGTGGTAAGAGCGCCTTCAGTAGGGTCACCGATGCAGGAATAATCCTTCTCGCCTTCCTTTACGATGGACGCGTCATTACAAAGAACTGATGAGAGAATGAGTGTATTAAGAACGCCTTCGATCTTAACGGGCTTGCCGCCTTCGTCTACGATGTTGCCTACGGGAGCGTATCCGCCTCCCTCGACGTTGTACTTCTTCTCACCGTCATAAAGGACCTTAACGGTCATCTGGTTCTGTGTAAGAGTACCTGTCTTATCTGAGCAGATAACGTCAACGCAGCCCAATGTCTCTACGGCGAGGAGCCTCTTAACGATGGCATTGCTCTCAGCCATCTTGGTCATACCGATCGAGAGAACGATGGTAACGACTGCAGCAAGACCTTCAGGGATGGCAGCGACTGCGAGCGATACTGCAGTCATGAGAGCGTCTTCCCAAGGCTGCTTCTGTACGAAGATATCTACGAGTAAAACAATGACGCAGACTACGATGCATACGACAGCAAGGATCTTTCCGAGCTTGTTGAGATTCTTCTGCAAGGGTGTCTGCTCATCTTCGATATTTGTAAGTTTTGTTGCGATCTTACCGAGCTCGGTGTCTCTTGCAGTTGCAACTACAACACCTCTTGCTCTTCCGTAAGTTACCGCGGTGCCCATGTAGAGCATGTTCTTGCGGTCGCCCAGAGAACAGTCTTCAGGAAGCACTGCCGCAGCATCCTTCTCTACTGCGACTGACTCGCCTGTGAGAGAGGCTTCCTCGGCTTTAAGAGAGCTTGATTCGATAAGTCTCATGTCTGCTGAGATCGAGTCGCCTGCGTCGATCGCGATGACATCGCCGACAACGACATTCTCTGAATCTACCAGAACGATCTTGCCGTCACGGATGACCTTGGTCTTGGGTGAGCTCATCTTCTTAAGAGCTGCGAGAGCCTGGTCAGCCTTACCTTCCTGGTAAACGCCCAAAGCCGCGTTGAGGATTACGATCGCAAGGATGACGATAACGTCGATCCACTCTTCAAATCCGCCGCCGCTCTTTGCAGCCATGTATGCTGAAAGACCTGCAGCCGCAATGAGGATGATTACCATCGCGTCAGCAAACTGCGCGAGGAATCTTTTCCAGAGCGGTACCTTCTTCTCTTCACCTAAAGAGTTAGGGCCGTTCTTGGCATATCTTAAAGATGCTTCATCGGAAGTCAGACCTTTGACCAGATCTGTATCTATTTCTTTTGCTATCTGTTCAACTGTGGTTGAAAATGGCTTTGTCATTTTTACTATCCTCCTGGATATTCCAAGAAATAATTATACTACATGTTTATTTTTTTTGAGGTTTAGAAGACTACAGACAGTTGCATAAATCGCAGGCCTTTGGGCAGGCGGTTTAGTGCTTTTCGAACAATTTTGGCTCAATCCTCATCGTGAGGCTCGTCACCGGGCTGGACACCCCAGATGTACTGCTCGAGTTCGGATGCGCCGGCATCTTCCATAATGGCCTTGCTGAACTGGGTCTCGTAGAGCTCTCTGTAGACGCCTTCCTTGGAGAGGAGCTCCTTGTGCGTGCCGCGCTCGGCGATGGCTCCGTCCTTAACTACCAGGATCTCATCTGCCGCAAGGATGGTCGAAAGCCTGTGCGCGATAAGAATACTTGTCTTACTCTTAATGATCGGATCGATAGCATCCTGGATCTTCTTCTCAGAGATCGAATCGAGCGCCGATGTGGCCTCGTCGAAAATGAAAATCGTAGGATCTTTAAGTATTATCCTCGCGATGGAGATTCTCTGCTTCTCACCGCCTGAGAGCTTGAGGCCGCGGTTGCCTACTTCAGTATCGATGCCCTTCTCCTGTTTCTCGACAAAGTCCCAGATATTCGCTTTCTTGAGAGCGTCGATCATGTCCTCTTCGGTGGCATCGGGCTTTGCGTAAAGGAGGTTATCCCTGATAGTCCCGTTGAAAAGATAAGTCTCCTGCGAGACCACGCCGACGTGGCTTCTCAAGAACTCAAGATCGAGCTGTCTTACATCAATGCCGTCGAAGGTTACGCTTCCCGAATCAACGTCATAAAGACGCGGAATGAGATTTACGATCGTGCTCTTGCCCGAACCCGAAGGACCGACGATAGCGATGCTCTTGCCTGCGTTCAGCGTGAAGCTGATGTCCTTCAAGATCTTCTTTGACTCTTCATATGAGAATTCGACGTGCTCGAAAACAACATCGCCAACAGCCTTCTCAGGCTTTACAGCATCGTCCGCATTCTTGATGTCTACAGGAATATCGAAGTAATCGAAGATACGCTTGAACAGAGCCATCGATCTTATCCATTCGACCTGGATATTCAAAAGGCTGTTGACCGGCATATACATCCTGCCAAGGAGCGCTACGAGCACCGTGATGTCACCTATGGTGATGCTCGAATCATACTTCATCATGAGCACACCGCCTGCAAGATAGATAAGCATCGGGCCTACAGTCGTGAAGGTCGTGAGGATCACCCTGAACCAACGTCCTGCCATGCTCTCCTTGATGTTAAGACCAATCATCTTGCGGTTGGCATTCTCGTATCTGATGTACTCGTACTTTTCCTTGCCGAAGAGCTTTACGAGGAGCTGTCCGCTGACGGATAAAGTCTCATTTAAGATTCCGTTTACTTCGTCATTTACAGCCTGTGATTCGTTGGTAAGGGACCATCTCTTCTTGCCTGCTTTTCGCGTGGGCAGGGTAAAGAGAGGCACGATAACGATACCGACCAGGGCAAGTATCCAGTTCTTCTGGAACATCGCGATCATGGCGATAACGAGCGTTATAGAGTTGCTGAGGATGCTGCTGAATGTATTCGTGATGACAGACTTAACTCCGTCGATGTCGCTGGTCATTCTGGTGATGATGTCGCCCTGGTTGTTCGTCGTGAAAAACTTCTGGCTCATCTTCTGCAGATGCGAATACATCTGGTTGCGCATGTCAAATGTAATGTGCTGCGCGATCCACGTGTTGATATATGTCTCGGCCACACCTATGAGGCTCGCGACGAGCGTTACGGCAAGTGAAAGAACGATGTAATAGATAAGTGCCCTTAAGTCTTTTTTGAGGAGTCCTTCATCAACGATCTTACCCGTGAGGACAGTAGGCAAGAGCGTCAGAAAAGACGACGCGATTATGCACAGGAAAACAAGCACAAGCTGCTTGGTGTAGGGCTTGAGATATGAGAAAACTCTTTTGAGCAGTTCAGGGGTTACCTTAGGCTGGTTGGCCTTCTCTTCTTCAGTAAGAAACTGGCCTCCCATGGGGCCGCCGAATCCTCTTCCTCCGGGTGGCATATGGACCTCACAAAAATCAGTTTTTATACGCTACTTTTACCACAGAAGGCTGATATAAAAAAGCACAACTTTTCGCGCACGAAATATATAAAAAGCAAACGCGGCTCCTGATAGGAACCGCGCTGCCGAAACAAAAAACTATTTAATGCTTTGTTAGGATGGTTACCGTCACAATCCCAATGTCTATTCGGCACCTATCTCCTAAAATCCACAACTTGATTATAATCGATTGTTTGCAAATCCGGCTGTGGCAAAATTTCCTTGTTTTTGTGGAATTCTTGAGGGAAAAATATGCAAATACTACAATTTGATTTACAAAGTATTTTAACCCTGAAGCTTCATGTAACCGGGCTTGATCCAGCCTAATTTACGCATGATCTCACTGAAAAGGAGTGAGAGAACTGCAGGTGTAAACAGGCAGATGCAGAACATTCCGAGCCATGCCCAGCCGTCTAATGTGCCGGAATTAGCCATATCGGTGATGCATCCGATAGGTCCTGTAAGACCGCAAGTTCCCATACCTGCATAAATGCCGCTGCACTCGAGCTTGAAGATCAGGGTAGCCATAGGGCCTGTGATCGCGGAAGCAAGCGTGGCAGGGATCCAGATCTGAGGGTGGGTTACGATGTTAGGCATCTGGAGCATTGATGTGCCGAGACCCTGTGAAACAAGACCGCCCCACTTATTCTCTCTGTAAGAAGCGACAGCGAAGCCGACCATCTGTGCGCAGCATCCTGCAAGAGCAGCGCCGCCTGCGATACCAGCGATCTGGATCGTAGCGCAGATAGCTGCAGAAGAGATAGGAAGTGTAAGGATGATGCCGACTACTACAGATACGATGATACCCATAAGGAACGGATGGAGCTTGGTAGCTTCATTAATGAATGTTCCGAGCCAGTTCATCGCGATGGCGATCGGGGGGCATAAAAGATATCCGGTAAGAAGACCGAAGCCTATAGTAACGATAGGTGTTACAAGGATATCTACCTTAGTCTCCTTGGAAACCATCTTACCTAATTCAACCGCAACGATGACTGCGAAGAATACGCCCAACGGGCCTGCAGCATAAGGCTTGCCCGGATAAGCGTTGGCGAACTGACCTACTACTGCAGCGCATGCCATAACAAGCATAGGTGCCTTAAGAGCGGCAGCGATTCCGACACCTATAGCAGCACCTGTTACTGCAGATGCGAGCGAACCTGCCTTTGAGATAAAGTGGGCAATTCTAACGATTGCCGGGACATCTATCTTGTCGAGATATAAACCGATTGTTGAAAGGATCGTTCCGATAAGGAGCGATGCAAACAAGCCCTGGGCCATACCGCCCATAGCGTCTACGAAATATGTTTTAGCGGATACCTTGATATCCTTAGAAGCCAGGAACTCCTTGAAGGTTCTCTTCTTCTTTGCTTTTGCTTTGGATTTACCCATATTCAAACCCCTCCTGTTTGTAAATCGCCGTGATATTATCACAGCGTATTTTTGTTATCAATGTAAGACGCTACGTCAAAATCATAGATTTTAAGGAGCATTTCGGACGTTGTTCCGTTACTTATGTCACCATCGTAAACAATACGTCCCTCCTTCATCATGACAGCCCTCGTGCAGCACCTTCTCGCCTGCTCGAGATCATGGAAAACACAGACCAGTGAATTCGGGATATCAGAGGTCGTCTCTTCGGCCCATTTATTCAGCTTGTCACAGAGCTCTGCCCTGTACTTGATATCGAGATTATTACCCGGTTCATCAAGGAAAAGGAATGGTGATCGCTGTGCAAAAGTCCTTGCCAGAAGGACTCTCTGGAGCTGACCGCCGGAAAGCTCATCAAGGTGCTTGTCCTTAAGCTCAAGCACACCGCAGTCTTCCATGCACTTGACCGCATATTCTATATCCTTCGCGTTGATGCCTCCGAACGCACTTCCCGACGAAGCATAAGTACCCAAAAGCACCGTCTCATATACGGAATACGGGAAATAGATATCGCTTGTCTGAGGCATAAGAGATATGAGCTTTGCAGCCTCTCTTCTCTTCATCGAAGATATCTCTTTACCGTCGACTTTGACTTCTCCCTTATGCGGAATAATACCAGCCAGCACTCTTAATAGCGTAGTCTTGCCCGATCCGTTAGAGCCTCCGATAAAGACCTTCTCGCCTGCATTGATCTCAAGATTAATGTCATGGAGGATCTCGGTCTTGCCGTAATAAGCTGTCATGTTCTTAACTTCGATCTTCATCTGTTTTTCCTCCTGGAAGCGAAGAAAACATAAGCGAAGAAAGGAGCACCGATAAGTGCCGTAACGGCACCTACGGGGATTTCTCTGGGGGACAGAACAGTTCTTGATATAAGGTCGCACAAAGCCATGAAAGCGCCGCCGTAGATGAATGACATCGGCAGCACAAGTTTATGTGTGGGACCGAAAAGTTTTCTTACGATATGAGGTGCTGCAAGATCAACAAATCCTATGACACCCGTGAAAGACACGGAGATGCCTGTGAGCAAAGCACAGATAAGAATTGACACGACTTTGGTCTTTTTCGCGTCCACGCCCATCGCCTGAGCCTGCAGATCACCGAAGCTCATGATATCCATTTTTCGCGACATTAACATAAGTCCAATGAAACACATGATGCACACCGGGAAAAGTATCGCGCAGTGCTTCCATCCTCTTGCCGAGAACGATCCCATCATCCACAGATAGAGCTGCTTGGAATGTGAGTCATCCACAGATGACAGAAGGTTCAGAATGCCGTTTACAAACAGCGACAGGACCATACCTATCAGAACGACCGTAGTGTTAGATATGCTCCTGTCGATTGCGCGGGCCAAAAGTATCGATGCCGTTACTGTCAGAAGTCCGAAAATAAATCCTGCCAGAGGAAGCGTAAAGTTAGAAAATACAGGCAGTGCGATGCCTGTAACGAGGACCACTGCGGCGCCTACCGAAGCACCGGAAGATACGCCCAATGTATAAGACGAAGCCAGTGGATTCTGCAGAAGAGCCTGCATGCACGCACCGCTTATCGAGAGTGCTCCGCCTACCATAAAAGCGCAGAGAGCTCTGGGCATTCTGATCGTCCAGAAGATCGAATCCATCATCGGCTCAATGCCTGCGGGAGTGCCTTTGCCGGTCAGGTGTCCTCCGATAATTCCGAACAGATCCTTAAGCGAGATATAAACGCTTCCGGCCCTGATACAGACAACAAGTATAAAAAGGCACAGGACTGCCGATATAGCTATCTTTAGTCCTGTGCCCTTCTTATTCATACTATTCTCAACTCAAAAGATATCAAGCTGCTTCAGCCATCAGTTCAAGAGTCATGTTGAATTCGTTGAACTGATCGGGATATACACACTTAGCCCACTCAGCGCAAGCTTCTGCTACGTGGTGGTTAGGACGTGAGCAGAGATCCTCATCGATCTGGTATACATCACCGTTCTTAACAGCTGTTACATTCTCCCAGCCTTCGAGAGCCTTAACTGCTTCGTCAGCACCGGGCATCCAGTTGCAGTCCATAAGGATTACGTCAGGATTTGCTGCAAGAGCCTCCTCAATGGAGATGGAAAGCCATCCTTCCTGGCTGCCAAATGCGTTCTCGGCTCCGATGATACCGAACATCTCGTCCATGTATGTGCCCTTACCTACAGTATAGATAGTAGGGTATTCAGCTGAAGGAACGTTCATCATAAGAAGAACTGTCTTCTTCTCACCTTCGGGTACTGTCTTTGCGATATCCTCAACTGCGGAAATATAAAGGGTCATAGCCTCTACGAGATCCTCAGCTTCATTTTCCTTGCCTGTTACTGTTCCGATGAAGCGGATATCTTCAGCGATATCTGCAATGGAAGCAGAAGAAGGAATGTCAGCAACACAAACACCGCTGTCGATGAGTGACTGGAACGGAGAAGTGCCGCCTACAGAGCTCATTCCTGAAGTGAAAACGATGTCAGGATTAAGAGCAGCGATAGCTTCGTTATCGGGGGCCATCATGTCGAACTGTGCGACATCTGCGGAGAGCTTATCGATATATGTCAATGAGTTAGTATCGATACCTACGATCTTGTCAGCAAGGCCGAGTTCGATAAGGACCTGTGTTGTGGAAGGTGCCATTGATACGATACTTTCGACCTTTTCGGGCAGAACGATACCGTTGCCTGAACGGTCAAGCATGTCGGATTCGGCTGTGCTGGGCTCTGTTACCTCAGTATTTTCCTCTGATGCCTGTGTGTCAGTAGTCTCAACTTCTGAAACAGATGTGTCAGATACATCTGTTTTTTCATTACATCCTGTAGCAAATGACATTGTTGCAGCCAAAGCTACGATAATTGCGAGAAATTTTTTCATTTATTAACCTCCTAAAACCCATAATATCAGCGCACAAATATGTTTGCTGTTTATGTCGAAATGATTATAATCTAAAGACTTCTTTTGATGTATACTCTTGTGTAACCGTTATTATTTAAATTTATTTGGCTCGAAAAGGTGTTTTTTATGAAGATTAACAAAATACTTGCAGATAAGACCCCCACGATCTCTTTCGAGGTATTCCCTCCGAAGGCTGAAACAGGACTTAATGACGTTAAGACCGCAGCAGGTGCGATAGCAGCTCTCAGCCCTTCATTCATGTCCGTCACCTACGGTGCTGCAGGATCCACATCCAAGCTCACTGTAGAGGTCGCATCAGACATCAAGAATCTTCACGGCGTTCCCGTAATGCCCCACCTTACATGCGTAGCTTCCACTAAGGAACATGTCGCTAACATGATCCGCCAGATCCGCGAAAACAATATCGACAACGTAATGGCGCTTCGAGGCGACCTCCCTAAGGACGGCATCGTCTGCCATGATTTCGAGCACGCTTCAGATCTTGTAAGAGAGATCAGGTCTTTAGACCCCGATATCTGCATCGGCGGCGCCTGCTACCCTGAAGGACACGTAGAGTCCGCCAACAAGGCTGAAGATATTCACTTCCTCAAAGAAAAGGTTGATGCAGGCTGTGACTTCCTTACAACGCAGATGTTCTTTGATAACAATATCTTCTACAACTTCCTTTACAGGGTTAAGGATGTAGGCATCAATGTCCCTGTCGTTCCGGGCATCATGCCGATTACGACAGCAAAGCAGTTATCCAGATCTGTCCAGCTCTCGGGCACCAGTGTCCCGGAGCGCTTTAAGGCCATCGTTGACCGATTCGGCGATGACCCCGTCGCTATGCGCCAGGCAGGCATCATTTATGCGACAGAGCAGATCATAGACCTTATCGCTAACGGCATCACGCATATTCATGTTTACTCGATGAATAAGCCCGACGTCGCTTCCGATATTCTCTACAACCTCAAAGGAATCATCGATTAATGCCTCTCGGAGTAGACATCCCGGCCAAAGAAGTTCAAAGATACATGGGCTACCACGGTATCTCTGAGATTGCGCCCGAAATGCAGGCATTGATTGATAAAGCGATCGACCGTCTGAGCACACAGTCACACCCCCGAATCGTATCGAAGGAATACCTTATTGATGTATCGGAAAAATCTGTTGTGATACACGCAGATAATGAAGATTTGGCTTTGGAGTCCGAGTCACTTGCAAGGAACCTCAAAGGCTGCTGCGGCGCGATCCTTCTGGCTGCGACCATAGGACCTTCCTGCGACATGCTCGTAAGAAGAGCAAGCGTAACATCAGCTGCCGAAGCATCCGTATATCAGGCTGCAGGAGCTGCCGCCATAGAGGCTTTCCTGGATGACGAGAACGACAGACTTAAGAAACAATACGAAGCAAAGGGCTGCTTCTTAAGGCCCCGCTTCTCACCGGGCTACGGTGACCTCAAGCTTGAACACCAGAAAGACTGGTTCAGGCTTTTGGATATCAGCAAGCAGATCGGCATTGAACTTACGGATTCGCTCCTTATGGTTCCCACAAAGTCAGTTACCGCCATCATCGGCGTCGGCAGGGATCCTAACGCATCCGGATGTTCAGGATGCGCAGGCTGCGGAAGCTGCAATATGCATAACACTTGTGAATTTTCAAAAGGAAGGTCTTGATATATGAGCTTACGCGAAAGACTTGGCAAAGAATGGTTATTCTGTGACGGAGGTACAGGCTCCATCCTTCAAAAGCTCGGTCTTAAGGGCGGTGAGCTCCCCGAGCTCTGGAATCTCAACAGACCCGAGGACATCAAGAACCTTAACAAAGGCTATTTCGAAGCCGGCTCAAACATCGTAAATACAAACACTTTCGGTGCGAACAGATTCAAGTTCGACAACGTACCCGAGATAGTAACGGCAGCGGTAAAACTCTGCCAGCAGGCACGAAAAGAAGCAGGACGCGAAGACGATGCTTACGTCGCAATCGATGTAGGCCCTACCGGAAAGCTCTTAGAGCCCATGGGAGACCTCGCTTTTAACGACGCGGTCGATGTTTTCGCAGAAATAATAAAAGCAGGCTATGAAGCAGGCGGTGACGTAGTAGTTATCGAGACGATGAGCGATTCCTATGAAGCAAAGGCAGCTGTCGTTGCGGCTCACGAAGTATGCGACCTGCCCGTAATCGTTACAATGGTCTATGACGAATCAGGTAAGCTCCTTACGGGAGGCGGTGTCGAAGGCACTGTCGCTATGCTCGAAGGTCTGAAGGTAGACGCCATCGGTATCAACTGCGGATTCGGACCTAAGCAGATGCTCCCGATCGCAGAGCGCCTCGTGAAGTGCTGCTCACTTCCTATCGTAGTTAATCCTAACGCAGGTCTTCCGAGAACAGAAAACGGCCAGACAGTCTACGATGTAGGCCCTGAAGAGTTTGCGCAGATCATGGGCGAGATCGCAAAGCTCGGCGTACACGTAATGGGCGGCTGCTGCGGCACCACTCCTGATCACATCCGCACCATGATCAATACGGTTAAGGCTCTCCCCTTCACCGCTCCGACGATAAAGAACTCCACTTATGTAACGAGCTTTGCGGACTGCGTTGAAATCGGTAGAAAGCCCGTCATCATCGGCGAGAGGATCAATCCTACCGGTAAGAAAAAGCTCCAGCAGGCCCTGCGCGACAACAACATCGATTACATCCTCACGGAAGCATTAAAGCAGGAAGAAGCCGGCGCGCATATCCTTGACGTCAATGTCGGTCTTCCCGAGATCGATGAGCCCGTCATGATGGAGAGCGTTATCTTAAAGATCCAGTCGATCACAAATCTTCCTCTTCAGCTCGATACGACAGATATCGAAGCATTAGAGCGCGGCCTTCGCATCTACAACGGTAAGCCGATGGTTAATTCCGTTAACGGCAAGATCGAGAACATCGAAGCCGTCATGCCTCTGGTCGCTAAATACGGCGGCGTACTCGTAGGTCTTCCGCTTGATGAAGACGGCATTCCCGCTACTGCCGAAGGAAGACTTGCCATCGCTAAGCGCATCTACGAAGCCGCTGACAAATATGGTATCCCCAGAAAAGATATCGTCATAGACGGTCTTGCCATGACCATCTCATCAGATCCTAATTCGGCAATCGCTACTCTCGATACCGTAAAGGGCGTAAGAGATCAGTTTAACGGCCACTCCATCTTAGGCGTATCCAATATCTCTTTCGGACTTCCCGCAAGAGAGCTCATCAATTCGTATT
>JAEEGJ010002307.1_pt1 | contig 108664 bp, 84 predicted proteins | sample 8958761 | NCBI WGS metagenome assembly JAEEGJ01 (sample SAMN16246546, study PRJNA631951) | gut metagenome | biome: gut microbiome; feature: rumen; material: RS-attached | host: Bos | place: Iran: Karaj | collected 2018-10 | reverse complement strand
GTCAGGTTCGCTCTCTTTGTCGAGGTTGATAACCTTGGCATAGCAGCCACCCTCGAAGTTGAATACGCCGTTGTCGTCCCATCCGTGCTCGTCGTCACCGATAAGCAGACGTTTCGGGTCGGTGGACAGAGTGGTCTTACCTGTACCCGAGAGGCCGAAGAAGATAGCGGTGTTCTTGCCCTCCATGTCGGTGTTAGCCGAGCAGTGCATCGAAGCGATGCCCTTCAGAGGCAGGTAGTAGTTCATCATCGAGAACATACCTTTCTTCATCTCACCACCGTACCAGGTGTTCAGGATAACCTGCTCGCGGCTCGTGGTGTTGAAGGCAACGCAAGTCTCGCTGTTGAGGCCGAGCTCCTTGAAGTTCTCAACCTTGGCAAGCGAAGCGTTGTAGATAACGAAGTCAGGCTTGAAGTTAGCGAGTTCCTCTTCGCTGGGCTGGATGAACATGTTCTTAACGAAGTGAGCCTGCCAAGCTACCTCAACGATGAAACGTACAGCCATGCGGGTGTCTTTGTTTGCACCGCAGAAAGCGTCAACGATGTAAAGCTCTTTGTTCGAGAGCTCCTTGATAGCAAGCTCTTTTACCTTTGCCCAAACAGCCTCCGACATCGGGTGGTTGTCGTTCTTGTACTCGTCAGATGTCCACCAAACGGTGTCCTTCGAGTTCTCGTCCATAACGATGTATTTGTCCTTGGGCGAGCGGCCAGTGTAGATACCGGTCATAACGTTTACTGCATCGAGTTCGGTGTTCTGACCCTTCTCGTAACCTGTCAGAGCAGGGTTGGTCTCCTCCTTGAAGAGGTACTCATACGACGGGTTGTGTGCTTTAACGGTTGCACCTACGATGCCATACTGGCTAAGATCTAATTCTTTCATGATTGATGATATTTTAAGTGTTGTTATATATCTTTTTTTGCATTTTGTGCGTCTCGCGCACTTTACACCGCTACAAAGTTACTACAAATTTTTCAAATTTGCAAGTTTTATAGCAAGAAATATTCAAAAAAATGTAATTTTTTTTTGTACAGGTGCAAAAGGGGCACAATTGACAAGAAAATTTGCATAAAAAACAATCAGACGCCTCACATGAGACGCCTGATTGATGAACCGTGATGTCGTGACGAATAGTTCGCGACACTAATCGGGATTATTGCAACAGCATTTTCTTGCCGTTCTGGATGATTATGCCCTTGTAGTTTGCATCAACCTGTACACCCATGATGTTGTACATCGGTGTCTGGAGGTCGAAGCCTTGCTCTACAAGCACCTCTTCCACGCTATCAAACGGGTTGTAGTCGGGATCTTCGTCCCACATACCCTTATGGTCACGGATTGATTGGCCATAGGTTGAGAAGTTGAACGAGTTGCAGAACTGCTCGAAGATCTTGCCTACGTAGGTTTCGTTGTCCTCTGTCAGGATACGGAATGATCCTGTGTAGTAACCGTAGCGGTAGCCTGACTCAGCTTTCTCATCGTCATAGCCTTGGAAGTAGAGTTTGAGTTCGGCATCTTTAGCCATAATACATCCGGCTTCTGTGCCGTTGGTGTTGATGTACGTACTCTCGAGGTCGAGGTTGCCGCGTGCAACGTTATATACGCCGGAGATAGCATTCTCCTTATCGGTATAGATGAGGAACCAAGGCATCGGGTAACCTGTGCCGCCTTCCTCGTCGGTAGCCAACATGATCATCCAGCCGTACTTGCCTTCGGGGAATTGATTAATGTATTCGTCCAGGTAACCGGCTTCCATACCCCACACATCCATCTCTGTAGCATCCTCGGGGATCTCAGCGCCTTTGGACTCAAACGCGTTTCCTTCGATGGCGTTGGATGCCTCGAAGTAATTGCCGTTCTCGCCTTGGTTAAAGGCCTGTACGGTCCAAGTCCATGTTCCGTCCTTCGGCATTGTCGTGGTCTTCGACGTGCTGCTGACCGTGAGTGTGGAATAGAACTCTCCGTTACAGAAAAGTGTGATGACGTAGCGGTCGGCTTGCGCGGTTACTTCCCACGAGAAGGTTACGTTATCGCCGCTGAATACCTCTGCATGCGGGTTCTTCGGCTCATAATCATTCACGCCTACAGTGAAGGCTGTCGATACTTCGTCACCCATAGGGTTCATGTTCCGGTCTATTACTTGGACGATTGCCGTATAGGATTTGCCTTCCACTACATTGACTACCAACGGGCTTGTCGGACGATCCTTGGTGTTGTCGAAGTTGTCATAAGCGACAGTCTCCCCTGACCAAACGCGTACATAGAGACGTTCACCCGGATCGAATTCAGGAGCATCCCAAGTAAGGGTAGCGGTAGCCTTGTCTTCGGCTACAACAGCCTTCAGATTCGTCACCTCTTTGGATGCCAATGTGAACGGTATAGATGCCAGCAATTCTCCCATTGAATAGCTGCTTTCGCCTTGTACCAACTCATATACCTGAACTTGGTACGAACCCGGATTCAGACCAAGGAGTGGTGATGCAGCGGTACCGATGTTCTTGACGCTACTTGCCCAAGCATCGCCACGTTGCTGACCATCTTCCGCTACATTGAGAATCCATTTGGTTGAGCAGTAATAGATGCTCTCAGCCGTAACTGTTGCGCCGTCATTGTATGCAAAAAGGTCACACTCTGAGGTCGTAGCGGTGATACCTGCAACCAAAGCTTGGCTTGCAGTATTGAACAGACCGATTGCAAAAGCTGAAGCGTCGCTCGAATACCATGTGAACGAAGCCTCGCAATAGCCCAATGCATAGATAGCTGCATCGGGGATATCTTCGTCGGAAGGATCCACTTCGTCGGAATGACCGATACCGGCAAGTATAAAGTTATCCATTGACACACGGCCGAAATTGCTGGTACCTCCGGCATAGCGGAAAGCGATGGACTGTATGCCTGCGGGCAGGACATTCAAGGCAAATACCACGTGTTTAGTGGTAGTAGTCTGCTCAAACGTCTTTAAGGAGACGAAAGTAGAAGCGTCTGCGGGGTTGGTCATATAGCCAATTTCCAATGATCCGTAGGTCTCGTCGACCACGTTGGTGTAGTAGTCAAACGCCAGCTCGCAGGTGTCAAGTTGAGCATTGAAGAGAGGAAGCGCAAATGTCTGAGCGGAAGTGGAGCCACCTCCACGTGCCTGGAGATATTGCTCACCGGTAGGTACCATCTCACCGCTACCGTTATCTTCTTTCACTGCTACGATAGTTACGGCAGGATTAGCGGAGGAAATAACCCAGCATTCAGGGGCTACATCACCGGCTGCCTCGCTACCGGATGCATCGCGAGTGAAGCTCTCTATCCAAGGCACTTTCAGACGACCACAAGCAGTCTTGAAAGTAGCTTTTACTGTCTCACTTACTTCTGTTTCGGAGCAATAGGAGCGTACGTACAGATAATATTTCTGCTCGTCATACAGACCTGACAATGAAACTGATTTTTGATCCGTAAGCGTAGCATTTTTCCAGTCGGGCATGTCGCCTTCGAATGCGAGGTAGTACTGATACTGCGAAGCGTCGCCTTTCCAGGAAACAATGGCAGTTGACTCTGTTACAGATTCTACCGTAACCGCTGTAGGCGCATTGCAGGTTTCGCTGACGGGATCATCGTCACCACCTGCTATGACCAGAGTGAGTTTCGGCTGTTTGGCGTCACGCGAAGAGCCACTATAGGCGTACTTAATCAGGTAATCCGTATTCCCAGCGGAATAGAAAGATGACGCAGAATAGGTACCCCCTCTTGATATTTCCACCTGAATAAGCAGATTACCCCCCTCGTAGGTGTACGGGGTGGTGAATTTGACAGTCAGTTCTCCATCCGCTACAGACAGAGCACCGTCATACACTTGGGTAAGCGTGCTTCCGTCCGAAGCAGTAGCCCATTCTCCTGAGGCATTCTTGAAGTTGGAGTTATCCGTCTTGGCGAGAGATACTTTGAACTCAGCCTTACCCCAAGATTGAGTTGGGTTAGCAGAGTAGAATGTCAGTGACTTGATTTCACTGCCTTCAGCGATGCCTTTGAGTTGGTCTGCCAGGTAGATGGCTTGCACCTTGTGCCCCTCAGAGTCGACGTTATCGCCATAAATAGGGAAATGGCTTTGTGTGGCACTTCCACCGGGGTTAACTGTGACTGCCTGATCGGCATAAACGTTCGCGCAGAGCAATGCTGCAACGAGCATGGATAGTAGTTTTTTCATTTATAGATTGTTTTAGATTGTCATACTCGGGTGACATCACGTCACGCGAGTATGACAACGGGTTGAGGTGTTACTTAACGCTAACACCCTGAGCGTTATATTGTTCACCGTTACGCTCGATGATCAGTTGACCATTGACGATGCGTTTGGTAGCGGTAGCCTTGGCGGCAGTGTTGTCGATACCGGTAGCCTCGTGAGCAACCTCGAAGGTTACGACTTCTGTCCATGCGCTGGGTTCAGCAGCAAATGCGGCACGAACTTGTACCTCATACTCGCCCTCGCTGAGACCGGTGATGGTATAAGTCTTCTCCGCGATGCCGGGAACAACAGTCTTGTTGGCATCTTTCGGACCGTACTGCAGATCCCATGCTGGCTCATCCCAAGCAGCCGTCCAAGTTATGACAGCACCGTCTTCGGTAGCTACGGCTTGTACATTGGTCGGAACAAGGAGCGAGTACGGCTTTTGGCAAACTTTGAAGTTGTCGAAGAAGGCGTATTTGTTCTTTGCATTACCGTCAGCGTGCAGCTTGAAGGCAACAGTCTTGCCTAAGAACTCGCTGAGGTTGGCTTTCTTGATCTGCCAATTCCTATCATCTGATTCGCCTGTTACCTCGTTGAGTTCGGCATCCAGATCTTCGCTCAATACGGACTCCGTCTCGCCGTCCCAGATCTTCAGTGTTACACCCGGAACACCGGTGTTCATCCAGTAGAAGAGCAATACGGGCTCGCCCTCGTTTAGTAACGCGATAGCAGGACTTACCAACTCTGCTTTACCGAAGGCATTGTCGCTGGTCTTATAGCGCAGGAAGTAATCCTGTTCGTCATCAGTAGTGGGAGTCCACTGGTTGCCGTGGAACTCGCTGTTATCCCAGCATGCATCGAGTTCGGCAGCAAATGTCTCTTCGTAACCGAATTCTTTTACAGAGCAGATCGTGGTGAATGCCTCCGATTCTACCCACTCGCTCTCGAGTTCCTCGCCGCAGATAGCCTTGACGCGTACCTGATAGGTTGTGTGCTCGTTGAGGTTCGTCAGCTCGAACGCCGGCTCGGTGATAACTGCATCAACAGCAGTCCACTCGCCACCTTCAGCCTTGAGCTCCAGAGCGAACTTCTCTGCCTCGGATGTCCAAGTTGCCTTGGCAGTCTTGTCGGCTACCTCGCTTACGGTCAATGCTGTCGGAGCAGCGCAAGAAGGAGCTTCGTACTCTTCAACCTTGAAGTTGTCGATTTGTAGTGCAAACTTATTGTTGGCTGTGTACTGAATTGCAACAAATTTTACGCCGGCAGGGAGGATAGTGGAGAACTTATCCGGATTGCTTTGATTATCATTTTGCGTCTTATATTCTTCGCCCCAAGTAAACGAAGCAATCTCTTTGTCCGTAGTCGAATAACCTACCTTGAACGATTCTTCGTAACTATGCGAATATGCAAAGCAGTCGAAGCTTACTTGTGCTTGCTTTGTAGAAGCAACAAACTCCGGTGAAATCAAATACTGCGGAGGTGTTGTTGTGTAGTAGAATCGGAAAACATCCTCTCCATAATACTGATACTCACCAGTACCGGAAACGCAATCTTTCAGTGTCCAGCACTCAATACCACTGCTAAAGTCGTCCTCGTACGGCAGAGCGGTTGCGCTGCAATCCACCTTCGTAGTGAAATACTCTGTAATAGCCGCGCTCTGATCATCGTCTGCACAGTACGAACGAACCCAAATCTGATACATACTCTTGGGAGTCAGGTTGGTGAGTGTAACTTCTTTCTGGTCGGTCACAACAGCGTTGCTCCAGTCAGGCACCTCGTCGCTCCAAACCTCATAAGTATATTGCCAGCTTGTCTCACCCTTGCCGGAAGCACCCCACGTAATCTTGGCGGTTGTGGTAGTAACGTCATTCTCCGCTACGTTCAATGAAGTCGGAGCAAAGCAGGATTTTTCGGTCTGGAAAGCCACAGATACTTCCTTGCTCTGATCTTCTGCGCTACAATAGCGGCGAACGTAGAACTTGTAGTTGGTTTCTGAGGTCAGACCATTAACGATAGCAAATGTATCGGTAGTGGTTGTAGCATTCTCCCAATTCAACTCGGCAGCTGCAGGCAAGCAGATGTATTGCCAGTTGGCATCAGCCACCTTATCCCAAGCCAGCGTTGCGGTCTTGGCTGCTACTTCTATTTTCTTTAGACCTGTCGGCTTCTCGCACGAAACGGGAGCACCGTCCTCGTAAGTGAAGAGAGTTTTAGGCAGAACTGTGCGACGTGCATTTGCAGTTGCAGGAAGACCGGATGTACTCGGAGCACCATACATGGTGTAATTGTTATCATAGCCACCTTTGCAAACAAACTTGGCTGTCTTATAAACATTACCCACAGTCTTTGTCCTCAAGTCAAACAACAGGTTGTCGTCTCCCGAATATTCGAACGGAGCATCAAAAGTAACAACCATCACGTCTCCGGTACCATCCAATGTGCCGGTATATACCAATTCAAATTTCTCCGGCTCAAGCCAGGTGGTAGAAGCGAAAGAGTTCGTACTTGTTTCGCCAAGACGGATCTCAAAGGTGGAATTCCACGCAGCAGCTGCCTTTGTGGAAAGATAGAATGTTAATGCTGTGATTTTCTTTCCTGCCAATGAGGTAAGATCAGCTTTCGGATAGATGATTTGCTCGTGCTGATAACGATCAGCATTACCACCTTCCAAAGGAATGTAACCAGCGTACGTCGTATGCGTACCGTCATACAACGGACCTAACTCGTCAGCTTGCATATTGCCACAGAAGCAAAGTGCTGCAAGCAAGAGAATAGAAAAAATCTTTTTCATACTAATATTGAATTTATGTTAACACAATAATAAATTTCCGCACGCGAAAAAGCGCACAAAGGTACAAAAAAAATGTCGAATAAACAAATTTTGGGTAATTATTCCACAAAAAATAACAAATAATCGCACCAAAGTAACAAATTGATACGTTTAACATGGCTTTTTGCTTGCAGTTTGATATGGAAGAATCCTAATTTATGCGGCAATCGGCAGGCGGATATGAGGGCGGGAGCGGGATGCAAGGCGGGGAGTACGGCGCAAAGTAAGGCGCAGAGGGTGAGCGCTCGCAATGATGCGAGCGGAATGTACGATATTGGCGCGCTTGGCGAGCGCGATGCCTGCATTAAATGCAGGCGAAACGGACGGAGTGATGGCAAGGGTGAGGTGGAGGGTGGCGACGAGGAAACCGTGGAAATTACGGTAAGTGCGAGAGTAACCGCCGGCAGTGGGATTGAGCAGGTGGAGACGATGAAGGCGACGGTATTGAGCGAGCTGAACGGGATCGCGCTTGATGGCGTGTACACGCTTGAGTACGAGGGTGTTACGCTCGATGTTGAGGCGCTCGGCATCGGACATCGTGGAAGCGTTCTTTTGGACGATGGGAAGGGTGTAGAGCTGGTAGTCAGGGAGGTCGGTGTATAGGCTGTACTTGCCGCGCTTGGGAGCACGACGAACGACAACACGAAGACCGGCTTCTTTGCCTTCTTTTTGCATATCCAAGGCGCCACGGAGTTCGCTGATGCCGGTAGCGAGTTTGACGAAAACGTGGTGATCAGGGGTAATATGAACTATGCCCGCACCGAGTTTGACGATGCGAGTGATGACCTTCAACAGGAGCGGATGCAGGGGCTCGGAAGAAAGTTGGTCTAATGATTTCTTAGTGATGATTTTCATATAGTTAAGATATTGGTTATTTATGATTTCTTATCTCACGTTCGTTCGAACGATTATTTCAAATTTCAAGTTTCAAATTTATGATTTCAAAGATGCGCTTGGAATTTGGAGTAAACCCTACTGAAAGTCCGATAATACTCTGATGCGCAACCGAGAATGAGGGGTGGATCAGGGGGTGAAACCAAAATCTAATACAAAGATACGAAGAAAAATTGAGAAATGCAAATATTATAGGCAATTTTATTAACTTGGTTAACATAATGGGAAAAAGTGTAACGTAGTGTAGGCAAAAATAAGAGCCGGACTGATGTCCGGCTCTAAACAAATACTCATGTGAGTGTTAGAAGTTGAACTTCGTCATGAGTTGGACGCGGTGGTTGGTGACCCAATGCAAGTTGGTGTCAGCCAGGCCGTGGGCATTGAGAGCTCCGGATTTGCCGTACTGAACGGAAGTGATCTCGTACTCCAAGCCGAGCTGGAACTTGCCAACCGTGTAGAGCAGGGTAGGACTCAGACGCCACATGCGGTTCATGTTGTTTGCACGGGGGAAATAGTAGTCCAATTTACCATCCAGATCCGCATCAATCAGCGCCTCTTTGGTGCCGAAGTTACGGATGTAACCGGCAAAGAGGATACCTTGGAGTTTCTGCGGATGTTTGTCTTCCTGCTGACCGACCTTACCGCCATAGACGAGGCTGATCCACGAAGTGGAGTTGCGCGTAGGCGTGTATTCCCATGTGCCATCAGCGCGCACAGCTTTGACGCCGTAGCCGCCGTTCATATTCATGTGTTCACCCGATTCGGCAAAGATCGTTTTGGCTTTGAGGGAGAACTCTCCCTTCTTGTACTGGAGGTAGAGGAAGGGGGATGCAGTCGTCAGACGGTCGCTGACCTTCACCTTGACGGATGTAACGCCATCGGCTGCGAGAACCGAGCCCAAGTGCCTCGGGCTGATGCTGAGTACATCCACGCCGGCACGAAAAAGCCAGCCTTTGTCGTGGATTGATAAACCGAGGTAGGCTTCGGGTGTCTTGGAGTAAGCAATATACTCTGCTGACTGCCCATCGGGACCTGTGGAGAGGTATTGCATCTGCCAGAGCAACGAACCCGTCAGCGTCACGTACTTACCAAGGCGTGCATCCATTTTCACCTGCGGTGAGCGATTGAAAGGACCGAAAGGTGCGCCGGAGTTGAGGGCGATAACGTCGCACAGATCGGCAGCCATAGGGTGCCAGGTCTGACCGATGGCGAGTTCTACGCGCGCGTAATCCTTATTATTGTTTATAGCAAGGCTGTCCCACGCCAGGGTCAGATAGGCTTGACGCAGACGCAATTGAGCAACGCCGGAAAGCGAGTGTGTACCGGTGCCCTTGGTTGACAAGCCGGCATAAAAGTCTGCTTCGATCTTGCCGCCAAACTCCGTGCCGCGCCACTTGTAGTCCTTGATTTCAACTCCCAAACGCGTGGTGAGCGAGAGGAATCGGAACGTGCTGACAGCATTCAGGTCTTCACGCTCTACGCCTGAAGTAGCAGCCTGTTCGGGTGTCTGATTCCAGTTCTCATCCTTGGGCTGATAGTTGTACATGTCCGCAGTACCCGAGAAAGACTCACGGCTATCGTACGTAAAGTAGTTACGTACAAAGCCGTAGAGCTTGAAGTGCTGCTTGAGGTGCGATTTGACAGCGGCTTTGCGTTCTTGCTTGGCAGCCTGCTTGCTGTCCTGCGTGGTAGCAACTTCCTGTGCAAAAGCCGATGTTGATACCATCACCAGCAACAGGATAAACGATATAATCCGTTTCATAGGAACAATTCTTAATACTTAATTTTTAATTCTTAATTCCTTAGAACGGGAACAACAGTATTACGCCATACGCAATAGCTATACCGATCAGTCCGACGATCAGTCCGACCTTGGTCATATCGTTGGTTTGGATAAGACCGGTCGAGCAAGCGATAGCGTTCGGCGGAGTAGAGATCGGCAGGAGCATGGCAAACGATGTAGATGCGGCTACGCAAACCAGCAGCGTTGTCACGCCGCCGAAGGCTGCCAGCTGCTCACTCATAGCAGTACCGACTACAGCCAGAATAGGCACGAGCAGGTTGGCTGCCGAGGAGTTGGCGATGAAGTTGGAGAGTAACCAACCGAGCAATCCGGCGATGATCAGTACGGCGATAGCCGACCAACTGCCGAACGGTATAGCCTCAACGAGGGCGGCTGCAAGACCGGTCTTGTTCAGAGCCGTACCGATAGCAAATCCACCGGCTACCATCCAGAGCACGTGCCAGTCAATCTTGGCAAAATCATCGCGTTTGAAGATGCCTACCAGGGCAAACACGGCAAACGGGATCAGGGCTACGACGTTCGAGTTCAGGTGAGTCAACTCACCCGTCATCCAGAGCAGGATCGTAGCGATGAACGTTACGGTTACTACCCAGAACTCCCAACCTATCTCGTGGTTCTCATCGGGCTCAATGACGATCTTCACGTCTTTCGCCTTGAAGGGGAACAGGAACATGAGCAGCCACCATGAGAACAGAATCATGATGATCACTACGGGCACCATGCGGATCATCCATGCGCCGAAGCCGATGTTGATATCCATCGAAGCGAGCTGACCGATGGCGATAGCGTTCGGAGGAGTACCGATAGGAGTTCCTAAACCGCCAATATTGGCGGCTATGGGAATAGCCATAGCCAGGCTGACGCGTCCGCCACCGTCCGCAGGCAGGGTACGGAGTACAGGTGCGAGGAAGGCAAGCATCATGGCTGCGGTAGCGGTATTACTCATGAACATCGACATAACGCTGATGAGCGTCAGGAAGCCGAGCAATACCCATTTGGGGTTCGTGCCGAAAGGCTTGAGCATCACGCGCGCAAGTACGACATCCAAGCCTACTTTGCTGGCGGCTATCGCGAGTACGAAACCACCCAAGAAGAGCATGATAATCGGGTCGGCAAACGAAGCCATCAGTTCACGGAAATTAACGAGCGTACCCATGTCGGGGGTGGTCAGACCCTTATTGGATACAGCCAGCAGCAGAAATACGATAGTGGTCACCGAGGTTGCCCAAGCCGGGATAATCTCGAACATCCACATCAGGGCTGCGTAGCAGAATATGGCAATGGTGCGCTGCTGAACCACTGTCAGCCCCTCAATACCGAAGAACGATGCCGGAACGAACCACATCAGTAGCACCACAAGGGCTGTGAGCGGTGCAAGTACATGCAATTTTACGTTAAACTTATTCATGCTTATTTAATATACATTAGGATTAGCCAAATGATTGATACGACGATCATAACGCTCTCCGCCCTGATAAGCGGTAGTAACAAACGCCTGGATGATCTCCAGCGCCTTGTCCGGTGCTACATAGCCGGTCGGCAAACAAAGGATGTTCGCATCAAAGAAACGGCGAGCGTTCTCTGCCATACGCGACTCCCAACAGATTGTGGCGCGTACATGTGGATGCGTGTTCGTGGCCATTGCCATACCGTTACCGGTGTAGCAGAAGCCGATGCCTAAGTCACATTCACCTTTCTCAACCGCGGTAGCCATCGGGTGAGCAAAATCAGGAAAGTCACAATTCTCCATCGAGTGACAACCGAAATCGATCACCTTGGCACCTTCGCGCTCCAAGAAGAGCTGAATCATGGATTTCAGTCCGAAACCTGCGTGGTCACTTGCCAGCGCAATTGTCAATTCGTTTAATGGTTTCATAATTATTGTCTTATTAAGTATTTGCTTTTTGTCATCAGAACTTGTACGACGCGCCGAGCACGAAGTTCACGCCCGGATCGTAGTAGCCGTAGTAGGCTGCGTTGTGCCGGTGGATGACGTTGTTGAGTTCGAGATAGACTTTGAGCCACTTGTTGAACTCATACGCACAGCCGAGGTTGATGTCAATCGTGGGACTGAGCAGGCCTATGCTGTACGATCTTCCGGCAGTCGTTTCCTCGAACATCAGCGTCTGGCGTTTGCCTGCGAAATAGTTGTGCGAGTAGAGCGTCCATTGGCGGTTGATGCGCGCGTCGATGTTCACGGTCAGATCCCAGCGCGGGCGATCGAGCATCTTCCATGTGCCGTTGGCATTATGTACGGCGGCATTGAACGAAGCCATTTCTATGGCTTTGTTCTGCGAGTCATGCGGCGCCTCGATGCTATCCATACTGCCGGTGTAGAATGCTCCGGCAACGAAGATGTTCACGATGTCCTGGTAGTGGTAAGTGATCTCGGCGCCGATCTTCCAGCGCTGCAGGTTGCAATAGACGTAATCGCCGAAGAGCGGATCGCTATTACCCTGACCGTCACGGAACTGACGTACTTCCCAGTAGTACGGCGTAGCCGCCGAGAACTGGTTGCGCTTGAGTTCGTAGCGCGCATGCAGGTCGATGAGCAGGTTAGCCTCAGGACGGATCTTCAGACCGAGTTGGGCTTGCACAGGTATATATCCGGCAACGTGATGCGACGTAACGCCACTCTGGAAGGTGCGGTACGGGTAACCGTACACATGCGACTGCAACGAGCATTCGCCTAAGGAGCCTGAAGCCAAGCCGTAGATAGCCAGCCAGTTGCGGGTAATGTCGTACTCCAACAGCACGTTGGGCGAGGGCGCGAACGAGATGTTTTCGTTGCCGCTGAGCAGTTGACCCTTGCCGATATTCATATCAAGGTTCACGCCTATGTGCGCGTGGAAACGGTTGTGGTCGAAAGCGTAGTACGGCTCAATGCGTATAGCGTGTCGCGGGTTGTAGAGTGAGTCGGCTACGCTGTTGTCTTTGACCTTCATAAAGAAGTTCGAGACGCGCAGGTTCAATCCGACCTTATGCTCATCGCGACGCCACTCCAAGTTGCCCAGCGTACGGATCTGATGCTCGGTAGCCGCCGAAGCATACAGAAACGCGGAGTAGCCTGTCTGCAACTTATACTGCACATTACCCTTGCCTGTTGAACGTACGCCGATGTGCGTATTGATTGTCCACAGGGGCAGTTTGTCTTCGGGACGGAGATCGGAGTATTTGGCAAGATGCATCACGCCAAGCGAATCCACATAGCGTCCGCTAAAGGTATAGAAGCGATTCTCGGCATCTGCACCGAAGTACAGTGCTGCTGATGAGAACGTCTTGGTGATGTCTAATCCGAAGTTCGTCTTCTCGACTGTGTATCGTCCCCACGAAGCGCGATGATGCGCGAAGGCGTCGAGGGTGATCTTGCTCTTTTTGTCCGTCATGCGGTAGCCGAAGTCAAAGACGGTATTCGTGTGACCTATGCCACCGTTTATGTACCCGTGCAGCGGTTTGGGCTGCTCCCATGTGGTGTACGAGCAGCCAAGCGGGTTGATGTTCTTCGCCGGCGAGAGCGACTGCGAATAATCGGAGTATGTAACCTCAACGGGTTCGAAGTCCTGTTGCACGACAACGGGTTTGACGCTGACAATACCTGCGCTACTGATGATGGGCTGGAAGTCGCGTTCAACGGTGACGTTGCGGTTCAATACAGTATCTTGTGCTGCGGCTGCCAGCGGCAGTAGCAACAGTGTTATGAGAAATATAAATTGATGTCTTTTCATACGTCTCTCGTTTATTCGTCAGTGGTTTCCGTACTATCCGGTTCAGTCTGCTCCGTCTGTTGCTGTGCAGCAATCGTGGCGAGCCGTTCGGCGATGATGCCTTGGATATCATCCTCAGCGTTGTAGTTGGCTTGCAGGGCAAACAGATATTGTTGTGCCTGATAGACGTCGTCCTTCTTGAGGCTTATGTCAGCAAGCAGGATCATCGCCTTGGCGAGCCAGTACTGATGCTGGGTGTTCATCTGGGCGAAAGACATAATCTCATCTTCAGCCATGTCGAGTGCTCCCATGTTGAAGTACGCCTGTGCGAGCAGGTACTTGCTCTCTGCGCCGATGGCGGTAACGGTCTCTTTGGAGAGCGGCGTAAGATCGACTACAGCAAGCCCGTTGTTGTTGGCGCTCAAGTACGCTTTGGCGCGGCAGTAGAGGGCTTCCTGGCGCATGTCTTCGGAGATGTTGTCCGTGGAAAGGATGTCGGTAGCGATGCGAATGACAGTCTGCTGATCGCCCATGTTCGATGCACAGCGCAAGACACCTAACTGCGCTATGCGCCGGTTGCTTTCGGTAGAAGCAACCTCTTGCAGGTGAGCAAAGTGTCGTGCAGCGCGCTCGTAATCCTTGTTGTCGAAGCTCAGTCCGGCAGCACGCAGGCAGGCTTCCTCCATATAGGCGTTACCGGTGAGCGTGGTGAGGGCCTCGTATTCCTCGAGTGCCTCATTCATCTGTCCTAAGCGGTAGTAACTGTCGGCAGCATAGTAATGTGCGCCGGAGCAGTAGCGTCCGCCATTGCAGTAACGGGTGATGTAGGTGGTCAGACCGGCAGCTGCTTCCTTGTAGTTGCCGAGCATGTATTGCAGTTCAGCGGTAACGTAGGTGAGGGAGTCCTCAGCCGTAGTGACGCGCATCTGCGATTTGCCGATGGTCTTGGTGTAAGCCAGATACTCGTTGATATTGTTCGTTGCCACGTACACCTGTTCGAGTGCATCGAGTGCGGCATAGGCTTCCTCGGTGCCCGGGTAGTTGTTGATGGTGCGCTTGAAGGCAGTAATGGCATCATTGTACTGCTTGAGGTTACGATGGATCATACCCTGCTCGAGTGAGGCTTTGCGAGCCATATTGGAGTTCGGGTAGTTGCTGAGCAATCGTTCGTACGCCATGATAGCCGATTCCTCCTGGTTGTTCTCAATATAGGCGCGCGCCATCTCGTAGAGAGCATCGTCGGCATAGTCGGACTGCGGGTAGGTGGTAACGAGACTCAGCATCTTCTCCGCCTTGTTGACATACTCGTGTTTGAGTCCGTACGCATAACCCGCTTGGAACGTAGCATAATCCGCTCCGGTGGCAGCGAGGTCGATGACCTGCTGGTAGGTCTTGATTGCCTCATCGAAACGTCGTGCATTGAACTGGCAGTCACCGATGCGGTTGAGTGCGTCGGCGTAGGTAGGCTGTGTGGACTCCGTCTGCGAGACGAACTCCTTCAGGGTAGCTTCCGCTTGCACGTACATGCGCTGTTGGAAGTAGGTGTAACCCTTCAGGTACAGAGCCTGTACGCGGTTCGGGGAGTTCTTCCAGCCGGGTTCCTGCTCGGCTCGGGTGAGATAGTCACCTGCCTGCTTGTAGTTGCGCGTACGGTAAGCGCACTCGGCGAGCAGGTAGCAAGCCTCAGCGTTGTACGCATTGTACTGAGCGGGTTGGCGCAGAATCTCCTGCAAGAACAGTTGCGCCTTCTGGATATTTCCCTGACGGAATGCATCGGCACCTAACTGATAACGCAGATATTGCTTGGTCTGCTCCATCTTCGGGTCGGTGATGTCAATCAGCGCCAAAGCATCGTAAGCAGACTGATAGTTCTTCGAGCGCAGGAATGCGTCGGAGAGAAGGGAGCGGATGGTGGTCGTATGCGAGGATTTGGGGTACTTGCGCAGGAATTCGGTGAACGCCGTTACGCTCTCGCCGAGTGCTGACGAGCTCTTGTAGGTGCAGAGTGCATAATTGTACATTGCCTCCTCGGTAACCTTGGGCGTCAAGCCGTAACGCACAGCGGCAGCGTAGTTAAGCTTACCTTGTTCAATATATCCTGTGCGCGCGTACGCGTGCCCGAGGTGCAAAGCCACCGATTCGGATATGGTATCGTTCATCGGTTTGACTTTGCGCAGGTAGGTAGTGGCTTTGTCGTACTGCTCGGTGTGGAAATATGCCATTCCCAAGAGGTAGATATCGTTGCGCACCAACTCTTTCTTTTGCTCGGTAAAACTCTTCTCGTACGCCTCGAGGTGCGGTATAGCCTGTGCATACGCGCCGTGCTGGAATTGCAACTCGCCGAGTATGCGCTCTATCTCGCCGTTGTTAGGATTGCCCGGGTTCGCCTCCATGATATACTCGGCACGTTGCTCCACTTCCTCCAAGTTACCTTGTTGGTAGTAGATCTGCACGATATAGTACGGCACGATGTCGCTATACTGTGCGGTGTGCTCGATGGCAAGAAACTCCGGCAATGCCTCGCCGTAGCGTTCGGTCTTATACAGCGCAAACGCATAGTAGTAGCGCGATGCGAGGGTATAAGGGGTATCTTTGTGGCGCAACAAATCGAAGAATGTGAGTGCCTTGGAGTAATCACCCATCATCAGGTAGGCATAGCCGCGATAGAACATATATACGGGTTGCTGATCGCGTGCCAAACGCTTGAGTTGCACATCTTCAAAGTTCTTCAACGCCTTCTTGTAGTGCTTGGATTCTACCTGCAGTACACCCGTCATCATCTTCACCTCATCGGTGTAGGTGGTGTAGGGGTATCGCTTCAAGTACGCCTGCAAGGCTTGGGCTGCACCCTTGTCGCGCTGCTCATATTGCTGTTTGACAGCAAGATAGCCGTCCTCGACCTCGTTGGAGTGGACGGAAAGCGTACAGAACAACGCAAGGATTAGTAATAGTTTCCTGCTATTCATGTTTTGTTAGTCGAAAGTCAAAAGTCGAAAGTCAAAAGCCGAGAGCCGAGAGCCGTTTAACGGCGACGGCTGCGAAGCTTCTTCTGTTTGTTCTTGTTGATACCGAGGATGACGAAGAACGCGATAATCAGTATGATCACAATACCTACGATAAGCATCAGGCTGCTACCACCGAGGTTGTCACCCTTCACGCGATTCCACATATCCAGCATGTCACCGGTCTTAGAGGCGCAGTCGTGCATGAGTGCGCAACGTTCGATAACACTCTTGTCGGGATAGAGCACCTGGTTGGCGTGAACGGCAGTTGCTTCCGGACCGAAGAAGTACGAGAGGTCAACGGTCTCGGCATTGTCCTCAGCATTGTCTGCCCACTCAAGGATCTCAGGTGATGCGATAACGCTGACGTAACCTATCTCCTCCATGTTCAGGATAGCATTCTCCGGCATACAGAGGTAGTTGATGAAGTATGATGCGGCTTTGACATTCTTGGCATACTTAGGAATACACCAGCCGTCGAACCAAACGTTCGATCCCTCTTGCGGCACAAGGTACTTGAGTTCAACACCCACCTCGGAAGCCTCATCGATAGCCCATTGGGCGTCACCTGACCAACTGAGGTTCAGCCAGCTCTTGCCTTTCGCCATTTCCTCTTTGCCGAAGTCAACCTCCCAGCCGGCTACGTTGCTTTTGAGTTCACGCAGGAATTCCTCAACGCGGGCAATACGCTCGTCGTTGACATTGCCTACCAAGTCCTCACGGGTTACTTCACCACGGGCAATCTCGTCACGATAAACGTAGAGCACAACCACTGAATAGACATCGCGGAAAGCATCTTTCATAAATACTCTGTCCTTGAACTTCGGGTTGAGCAGTCCTCCCAGCGAGCGGATGTCGGCCTCATCGACAAATGCGGAGTTGTACAAGATACCTGTTGTACCCCACATGTAGCCAACGGTATAGTCTGATGCCAACATATCGTCCATCTCCTCCTCGCTGACCATCTGCTGGAACATACGTTGTGCGAACGGCGCTACAAGGCGTGTGTAGTCAGGCAAGCTGCCAAAGTTACGCTGGATAGGTTGCAGCAATCCACGACGCATCATACGCTCGATGATATACTCCGAGGGGCATACGACATCATAATCCTCGTGACCCACCTCGATCTCGGTGAGCATCGATTCGTTGATGTCAAAGGTCTGATAGATGATATCAACATCCTCGCCTGTCTGCTCTTTATACCACTCAGGGAATTTGTTCAGCACGTTGTCGAGGTCAATGTAGTCCGCCCAGTTATACACCTTCAGGGTGTGTGCGCGGTCAGCAGCTTGGGTGAATACAGGGCAAGCCATCAAGGCTGCCATAACAAGGATAACCAGAGTTTTGAATTGTTTGTTCATTTTTTTTGTTTGTTTATTTGTTTGTTTGTACGAATATTCATTATGATAAGTAGTATCAATATCGTGAGGAAGATGAGCGAGAACAGCGGTCGGAGTTCGGGCGTCAAACCTCCCTTGCGTGCATCGGCATAGATGAACGTTGATAACGTTTCCAAACCGTTAGAGCCTTTGGTGAAGAACGTTACACCGAAATCATCGATACTGAGCGTTAGAGCGAGAATGAATCCGCTGATCATACCCGGCTTGAGTTCGGGCAGCAGGACTTTTTTGAGGGCTTGGGCGGGAGTGGCGCCAAGGTCAAGAGCTGCCTCGTAGAGGTTCGGGTTCATCTGCATCAATCGCGGCATTACGCTGAGTACGACGTAGGGCGTACAGAACACCACATGGGCGATGAGTACGGTCACAAAACCACGGCTGATGTTCAGGAACACGAACAGCAGGAACAGCGATATACCCGTCAAGATGTCGGGGTTGATCATCGGGATTGAGTTGAGGAACGTGATCCCTTTGCGAGCACGTGAGCGCATGTTGTATAATCCGATAGCAGCGAGCGTGCCGAGCAGTGTGGCTATGGTAGCCGCAGCAAAGGCGATGATTGCCGTGAAAGCGACAGCACGGTACAGGTTCGGATCAACGCGTACGTGCGTTGTGGCATCGTAGCCGGTGAACAGATTCTCGTAGAGATGGAACGTGAATCCTGTCCAGTTACCGATAATCTTGCTCTGCGTAAACGAGAATATAAAAATCAAAAATATCGGTGCATACAGCACAATGAGCAGCAGCCATAGATAAGCCTGACCGGCAACACGTTTTGCAGCCAATTCTCGCGAACGGCGACGTGCCTCTTGCATCGCACTGCTTTCGATTTGCATTTTGCATTTTGCATTTTGCATTGTTGCCTGTAAACTCATAGCAGACCTCCTTTCTGTGCGTCGCGGTCGTTCTCCTGGTCAAAGAACGAGGTTGCGGCAATGATAATGAGCATAATCAGCGACAAGGCTGCTCCGTAATTCCACATGGCTATACCTCCCTCACCGAACGAGCGCTGGATGAGCGAACCGAACAAGGTGATCTTGTTGTGCGTGAGCAGCTCGGCGATGGCAAAGGTCGAAACAGTCGGCATGAACACCATCACGATACCCGAGTAGATACCCGGAATACTGAGCGGAAGCACGACTTTGGTGAATACGCTCACTTTGTTTGCTCCCAGATCCTGCGCTGCCTCGATGAGCGAGCGATCCATCTTCTGCAACGTGTTGTAGATAGGATAGATCATGAACGGTAGGTAGTCATAGCACATACCGAACAGCAGTGCTCCTTCACCTAACGGCAAGCCGAACATGTTGAATAGTTCGACCGTGGCAATGGTGCGAAGCAGGAAGTTAATCCACATGGGCAGGATGAACAGCAGCGCCATGACTTGCGGGGTTTTGAATTCCGCCATAGCCATGATGTATGCAGCCGGGTAACCGAGTAGCAGGCAGATAACCGTGGTGATGAACGCTATCGCCATGGAGTAGATGAGCGTGTTCACTGCCTCGGAGGTGTGGAAGAACTTAATAAAGTTATAGATGGTAAAATCTCCCTCCGGCGTGGTGAACGCATAGTAGAAGATTAGCAGCAGGGGCAGTACGACGAACAGCACCAAGAACAGTACGTACGGCCACGCCCATGTCCGGCGTGAGGACGCTATGTCAGCAAACTTCTTCATTTCAGCAGTTCATTTGGCTCAGTAAGTCCGGGTTTGCGCAGGTGAATATGTTCGGGTGCAATGGTTATACCTACGCGGTCGCCGTCGTCCCAGACATCGTTCGTATAGACATATATGTCATCGCCTGCATCCGTGCGGATGGTCAGGTGGTAGTGGTTGCCTTTGTACAGGATGAAATGCACCTCGCCGGAGAGTTTGCCTTCCTCCTCGTAGTCCATCAGTTCGACCTCGTGGAACGCTACATCCACCTCCACTTCGTCGCCTGCATTGAACGGAGTCGTCTCTTCCTCCGTCACATCCCACTCGGCATCGAGGAAACGCACTTTCCCCGGCTTGACGATTTCACCGACGAAACGGTTGTATATATAGTGGTCTTTGTGCATGATCTGGATATCCTCGGGCTTGACGAGCATGCCGATCTCCGTGCCGGGTTTGTACTCGTGATAGTCCTGAATGAGGAACTCATAGCCGTCAGGCGTGAGTACGCGCATCTCATAGTGTACGCCCTTGAAGATACAGGTGTCAACCGTCCCGTACCACTTGGTGAACTTGCCTTTCGGCACGCGATCCTCCACGTCGTCGTCTTCCTGACCAACGATCTGTCCGCGTTTCTCTTGCGCCTTGTCCCAGATATAGATGTCTTCCGGGCGAATAACGACATCGACCGGTTCATCTTTGTCAAAACCCTCGTCGATGCAATCGAACTCGCGGTCAAGGAACATCACCTTGCGGTCTTTGATCATCCTGCCGCTCAGGATATTGCTCTCGCCGATAAAGTCCGCCACAAAGCAGTTCTGCGGTTCGTTGTAGATATCGGTAGGCGTGCCGATCTGCTGAATCTTGCCCTCGCTCATCACTACCACGCGGTCGGAGAGCGTGAGTGCTTCTTCCTGATCGTGGGTGACGTAGATAAACGTGATACCGAGTTGCTTATGCAGCTCTTTGAGTTCGATCTGCATGTCGTGGCGCATCTTCAGGTCGAGGGCTGACAGCGGTTCGTCGAGCAGGAGAACTTCCGGCTCGTTGACGATAGCACGGGCTATAGCCACACGCTGCTGTTGACCGCCACTGAGGGTATCGACCTCGCGATCTTCGTAACCCATCAGGTTAGCCATCTTCAGGGCGGCTTTGACCTTGCGCACGATGGTCTCTTCCTCCATCTTCTTCATCTTCAGTCCGAACGCCACGTTGTCAAATACGTTCAGATGGGGGAACAGGGCGTATTTCTGGAATACAGTGTTCACCGGACGGCGATATGGCGGTACGGCTGTCACATCCTCGCCTTTGAGCAGGATATCACCTGAACTGGCAACCTGAAAGCCTGCAATGCAACGCAAGAGCGTTGTCTTGCCGCAACCCGAAGGCCCCAAGATCGTTACAAACTCGCCTTTCTTAACCTGAAGGCTCACGTCGTTCAAGGCATACTTTCCGTCCTCAAACTGCTTGAAGACGTGATTTACCTCGATGATAAAATCATTTGTCATTTCTTTCTTAATGCAATATTATATGCTTCGCGGTAGTATGCGAAGAAATGTTTCCATTCGGCTTTTTCGGACAGTTTCCATGCTTTCTTGCGCACGACATCCTGTTCCTTGCCGCTCAGACGCATGTAACTGTATACTGCGTCGCAAACCTTATGCACCACTTGCTCGTAGTTCGAGTCGTTGCGGCGGATTACATATACGCCTTCCGCCAAGCCTTGCAGATTCTTTGCATCCTCGCCGGCTGCCCACACACCGAAGCCTGACAAACTCGTGGTGATGGTCGGTACGTGGAACGCCACACTCTCCAGCGGCGTGTATCCCCACGGCTCGTAGTACGAAGGGAACACTGTCAGATCCATTCCGCACAACAGGTTGTAGTACGTTTCGCCCAGTTCGGGGTCACGGCCGTTCAGGTAATACGGCACGAACACCACTCTCACCTTACCCATCTCCAAGGTTGAGTGCTCCAAGTAGGGCACCAGCACATAAGCGATCACACGTGGCGCAAACACATCGCTGTTCACATGGTCGCTGAGCATACGCATCGCATCGACGAACACATCCAGTCCCTTGTTCTTCCATTCGTGCCTACCGGCTATACAGAGCAGGAATGGCGGCTGACCGGCTACGACGGCATCTTTGCCATCGGCTTTCTGACTACGTAGCAGAATCTGTTTGGAAATTTTGCGCTGGGTGGTATAATCCTTGCCTATAGGCACAAAGTCCGGCTCAAAGCCGTTAGGCGTAACTATATCCGGCTGCTTGTCAAGCAGTTGGCGGCACTCGCGTGCAGTAAGGTCACTGACGGTAGTGAAGCAGTCAGCGTGGTGAGCAGCCTGTTTCTCGGCGCTGTGCTTGCTGACCATATTCAGTTCACACGCCATCTGGTCGCCGTTGTAGTTCTTAAACTGGTCGTATAACGGCTTATGGTTGCCGGCTATCGAGCGCCCGATGCTTGTCGCGTGTGTGGTGAACAGTGTACCGATCTTCGGGCAGTGGTCTTTGATATAGAATAGCGCAAAAGCGGTCTGCCATTCGTTGGAGTGCATCACTACGTTCTTGTCTTCAAGATGCATGTAATGATAGAGGCTCTCCATTACTTGTCCGGCTGCATAACCAAACAAACTACTCTCATCATAGTCGCCGTAAGCAGCGTGACTCTGTACCTGGAATTTCTCCCACGCCCAACCATAGATCGAGTCTTTCTGAGCGGCTATACCTTCCCAACGCAGCAGGATAGCTAGCGGTGTGCCGGGCACTTTCCAACGGCCTACGCGGGCGTTATGAATACGCTCCCAGCCGGGGAACAACGACTGATCCTCGGCAAAATAAATATCCGAATGCTCTCTCCAATCAGGTCCGAAGAATACTACTTTGTCAGGATGCTCCTCTTGCATCGTAGCGGCGCGCGTGCTAAGCACGGTATAGATACCGCCCACGTGGTTGCATACTTCCCAACTTGTCTCGAAGATATAGTCCGGTTGAACCGGTTCATTCGTTTTTTTCATGATATGATGGTTTTAGTAGATTATCGTCATTCTGCCCACTTCCTCAATCTCGTTCACAAGGGTAATCATGTTGAACTGTTGCTCACTGATAATGTTCTGCGGATGCGTTACGAGCGGCATTGCCCACACGCCGTACGCCTCGCTCCAGTATAGGCTGTTGCGCTCGGGATCCACCAGCAGTGTTCCGGCAGGATTGTCGGTTATCTGTGTCAGCGCGTCGCCGTTGGCGTTGGCTACATACACTCCGTCATCCAGGATAAGGTACAACTTGCGGTTGATAGCATCCACCTGCAAGGCGAGTACATTCAGATCGGTGAGTACGGGCATGTTGTGGATGTCATACTCCACACCGTTGAGCGTCGCCGTACTATCGTTGGCAGCCTCTATAACATGCTCGTCACCGCGGAAGTATCTGGGAGTTTCATACACGCCCTCGTATATACGTTGCCGCCATATTCGTCCGCTGGGAACCTCCATCAACAGCGAGGGCGCAGGATTATCCTGTAGCATCAGGGTACGCTCATCGTAGAATATCTTGTCACCGATGGTGACCGTGAGCTCTACATCCGTCGTATGCCCGAAATCGGTGAAGTATCCGACTATACTGTCGCTTGTCAGATCACCTTTTGTGAATACGAAGATGGATTCATCTAGTTCCCAAAGACAAGTTACCTTCGCGTTCTTCGGGTTGTATAGCGACACTTTCAGGGTCACCGGCGCGTACTGCTTCACGGAATCGGGTGAGACACAGATTGACGGCAGCGAATCCAGCACCTCAAGCACATGACTGACTTTGCGGCTCTTGCTGGAGTCCGCCATCAGTTCGACAACATACGTGCCGGCTGTGGTGTAGGTATGCGAGGGATTCTTGAGGGTTGACTGTGAGCCGTCACCGAACTTCCACACCCAACTCTCGCCGGCATCACTCAGATTACTGAACTTAACCGTCTGTCCCGTCTTGGGCACACTGGGAGAGTACGAAAAGTCGTACGTGTGTTTCTGACCGCAGGAAACAGTCACACACACCACTGCCGCAAGGCAGCATATTGCAAAAAATATCTTATATATTTTCATACTTATACAATAAAGCGCACAAAGTTACAAAAAAAAAAGTTCATTTGCAAATATTATTGCAAAAAAATTTGCAAATTTCAAAAAAAAATTGTAACTTTGCAGTCGCGTTTTAGCAAACGCGATGAAAGGTCGGATAAAGACTAACATAAATAACCAATAAAATATAAAACAAACACATGTCAAAAGTAACTGTTGTAGGCGCAGGTAACGTAGGTGCTACTGCTGCCAATATTATCGCTGTGAAGAATATCGCCAGCGAAGTTGTTCTGATTGATATCAAGGAAGGCGTAGCCGAGGGCAAAGCCATGGATATCATGCAATCTGCCCAGACTATCGGTTTCTCGACCGTAGTTAAGGGTATCACCAATGACTACAGTCTGACCGCCGGTTCGGATGTAGTGGTTATCACTTCAGGTCTGCCCCGTAAGCCGGGTATGACGCGTGAGGAACTTATCGGTGTGAACGCCGGTATCGTTAAGAGCGTTGCTTCGCAAGTTCTGCAGCACTCGCCTAACGCCATCATCATCGTTGTATCGAACCCGATGGATACGATGGCTTACCTGACGCTGAAAGCTACCGGTCTGCCCCGTAACCGCGTCATTGGTATGGGCGGTGCGCTCGACTCGAGCCGCTTCAAATACTACCTGAGCCAGAAGCTCGGTTGCTATGCTCACGATGTTGACGCCTTTGTTATCGGTGGTCATGGTGACACCACGATGATCCCGATGAAGCGCTTTGCCGCTTACCGCGGTATTCCTGTATCGAGCCTGCTGAGTGCTGAGGAGCTCGACGAGGTAGTTAAGGCTACGATGGTGGGCGGTGCTACGCTGACCGGTCTGCTGGGCACATCGGCTTGGATGGCTCCGGGTTCGTCGATCGCATTCATGGTTGACGCTATCATCAACGACCAGAAACGTCTGATTCCTGCTTCGGCTAAGCTCGAAGGCGAGTACGGCTATGACGACATCATGATTGGCGTTCCTTGCATCATCGGCAAGAACGGTATTGAGAAGATTGTCGAACTCGACCTCAACGACGAGGAGAAAGCGCTGTTTAAGGCTTCGCACGACGCTACAGCCAAGACTACGAACATCCTGCACGAGATCAATGCTATCTAATCATGGATGACTTGTCAGCCAAGCTTGGCTGGCACAATAAAAGCGGCTCGTTAAGTAACGAACCGCTTTTTTGATTACCGTAATCAGAATTACTCAGCCTGTGCGGGAGCCTCTGCGGGTGCTTCCTCTGCAGGAGCTTCCTCAGCGGGAGCCTCTTCTGCTACAGCCTCTTCAGCCTCAGCCTTCTGGCAGCACTCGGTCTTCTCACCTTCTTTGCAGCACTTGTTGTCAGCCTTCTTGCAGCAACCTACCATGCATGCTGCAAGGATAGCAATGAATAAAACTTTCTTCATAATTGTACAATTTTAAAGTTAAACTATAGTTGTTGTTTTGCGTTCTGTGGAATAGATTGTACACTTTTTTTGCAAAAAAAGCACAATTTTCACAAAATACGCAACAAAGTTAGCATATTTTTTGCATATATCCAAAAAAAATTGTAACTTTGTGGCAATTTTATCAAAAATAATGAAAGACAAGCAACAATTCTTCAAATCAGTGACAGGATTTGTCACAATCAACCTTGCTTTAGCCCTCGTCGTTGCTATTGCATTGTTTATGATTGTTATCGGCTGGCTGAAAGGCTATACCCTGCATGGTAATGAGGTTACTATACCCTCTGTCACCGGCATGAGTTGTGAGGAGGCAGAGATAGTGCTTCAGGGTAGCGGATTGTATCTGGTAGTGGTCGATTCGACCTTTTCCAACAAAGCTCCGTTGGGTACCATTGTTGAGCAGACTCCTCCGGCAGACTCTCATGCAAAGCCTAACCGTCCCGTGTACGTAGTAATGAACGCGCGCACGAAGAGGCTCATACCATTGCCAGAACTGCGTGATGTATCCTATCGCCAGGCGGAAGCAACCTTGCGTTCTATCGGTCTGAAGGTGGGTGACGTTACCTACGAGCCCTCGCTCTATCCTGACAATGTGCTGGATGTGCGCGATGGTCAGACGAGCCTTGAGGCGGGTATACGTCTGCCGGAAGGCTCAAGCGTTACTCTCGTGGTAGGTCGCCGTCAGGGCAATAAGTTGGTTACTGTTCCTTCCTTGCTCGGCATGTCGCTCAGTCAGGCACGTTCCGCACTGCTCAGTGTCGGACTGACCATCGGTGCATATACCTACGACGTAGAGCCTACACCCGAGACGCTGGACAGTTATATCGTCTATCGGCAGTCACCGGTTGACGGGGCTACACTGCAGGAAGGAGCAACCGTTAATATCATGCTATCCACAGATATCGAACGTGCTATCACAACCGACAATGCACGCAGCGAGGATAACTTCTTCTAACAATTGATCAGCATGCAAAACCCCGATGACACCGTTCGCATAGAAGGCATCGAAAATCCCGATGCTTTCGATGGACAGGATGAACTGTTCATCCGCTTTGAGTGCGTTGTTGACAAGGGGCAAACGCCTGTACGTGTTGACAAGTATCTCGCCGAACATATACCCGGCACCTCGCGTAGCCGTATTCAGGCTGCGGCGGATGCTGAGCAGATACTCGTGGATGGCAAAGTGGTCACCAGCAGTTACAAAGTCAAACCCGGCGAGACGATACAGGTTCTACTCAATCACGAGCCGCATGACTTTACCATCCAGCCTGAGAATATACCGCTGGATATAGTATATGAGGACGACGATCTGCTGGTGGTGAACAAACCTGCCGGATTAGTTGTTCATCCGGGACATGGCAACTACGAGCACACCTTGCTGCACGCGCTTGCGTGGCATTTTCAGCAATCAGGCGCACTGCTTGACATCAATAACCCCGACATAGGGCTGGTGCACCGCATCGACAAAGATACATCGGGGCTGCTGCTCATCGCCAAAACACCGGAAGCGAAGACCAAGCTTGGTCTGCAATTCTTCAACCACACTACGGAGCGCACCTACAACGCACTGGTGTGGGGCACATTCGACGAGGATGAAGGGACAATCGACGGAGCTTTGGCGCGTGACAACCGCGATCGGACAATCTACCGTGTGTGGTCGTTAGAAGACAACCCGCTCGCCAAGAATGCCGTTACCCACTACCGCGTGCTGGAGCGATACCCGTACGTCACGCTGGTTGAGTGCCGTCTGGAAACGGGGCGTACACACCAGATCCGCGTGCACATGGCGCATATCGGTCACCCGCTGTTTGCCGACGAAAAGTACGGTGGCACCGTCATCCGCAAAGGCTTGCGTACGCAGAAGTATGCACAGTACATCAACAACTGTTTTGCCCTTTGTCCGCGGCAAGTACTGCACGCTAAGACGCTCGGGTTCGTTCATCCGCGTACAGGTGAACATCTGCACTTCGACAGCCCGTGGGCACCGGACTTTGCTGCTGTCATCGACAAGTGGCGCAACTACCAAATGAACACACTGAACACTGATTAATATGAATACAATTCTTTGGGCGGACGACGAGATTGATCTCCTCAAGCCGTACATCATCTACCTGTCAAGCAAAGGTTATGAGATTATTCCTGCCATGAGCGGTCAGGATGCGATAGATATATGCCGTCAGCGGGCGGTGGATATAGTCTTTCTGGACGAGCAGATGCCCGGTTTGTCGGGTATAGAAACACTGCAAGCCCTCAAGGAAGCGCACCCCGAACTGCCGGTAGTGATGATCACCAAATCCGAAGAGGAGCAGATCATGGAGCAGGCTATAGGTCAGCAGATTGCCGACTACCTGATCAAGCCCGTCAACCCAAGCCAGATTCTGCTATGCCTGAAGAAACACGTGCATAGCAAGCAGATCGTCGAGGAGCACACCAATGCCAACTACCGTCAGGAGTTCTCCGACATCACGTATATGATTAACACAGCGCGCACGTTCGATGAGTTTGCGGCTATCGAGCGAACGCTCACGCAATGGGAACTCAAGCTGCAAGATGCCAGTTCGTCGATGACCGAACTGCTTGCCATGCAACGCAAAGAGGCGAATGCTGCTTTCGCCAAGTTCATCCGCCAGAACTATGAGTCGTGGTTTGACAAACCCGACAACCGCCCGATGCTCAGCCCCGACGTGTTCCGCAAGACCGTGTTCCCCAAGCTCAACGAGGGGAAGAAAGTGTTTGTGGTGGTGATTGACAACTTCCGTTACTCGCAGTGGAAGGTCATCCAACCGCTGTTGGCGGAGTTCTTTACCGTGCAGGACGAGCAGCTCTACTCCGCTATCCTGCCTACCGCTACACAGTACGCCCGCAATGCGATCTTCGCCGGATTGATGCCGTTGCAGATACAGCAGCAATTCCCCGAATACTGGGTGGAAGAAGGCGACGAGGAAACGAAGAACAAGTTCGAGAAGGAACTGATAGGCACGATGCTCCAGCGCTTCCGCCGGCACGATACGTACACATACTACAAGATCAACGAGTCGGACTTCTGCGAGAAGATCATCAAGCAACTCAAGTCGCTTAACACACCGCTGAACGTAGCCGTAGTTAACTTCATCGACATGCTCTCGCACTCGCGCACGGACTCCAAGATGATGCGCGAACTGGCGCCTGACGAAGCCGCCTACCATAGCCTGACGTTGTCGTGGTTCAAGCACTCGCCTATACTCGACTTCTTCCGCCAGATTGCGCATCTCGGTTATGAGGTGATCCTTACGACCGACCATGGCACAATCCGCGTAGAAGAACCTGTGCTCATCGTGGCGGACAAGAATACGAACACCAACCTCCGTTACAAGGTAGGCAAGTCGTTGTCGTTCCAGAGCAGGAACATCTTCGAGCTCACCAAACCAGATAAGGTCGGGCTGCCGTCACCGAACTTGAGCAGCACCTACGCGTTCTGCACCGGTACAGACTTCTTCGGTTATCCGAACAACTTCAACTACTACGCCCAGTATTACCGCGACACCTTCCAGCATGGAGGTATATCCATGGAGGAGATGATTATCCCGTTAGTACATTTGTTGCCGAAATGATCATTCTTATACTCCACATACTTGTTTCGCTTAGTTTGCTGGCAGCCGTGCTGTCGGTCTATCTGCCGGCATCGGTTTTGCCTATACCCGCGTGGTTCGCATTAATGTTTGAGTGGCTGATAGCTGCGGAGTTGATGCTCGGACTGTTGCAGCTGTTCACCAAGTACCGCCGCTGGACGTGGATGACGGTGGCGATGATTGTGCTGTCTATTGCTCCGATCTGCTATACTGTTTCGCACGGCTCGCTGTTCTTCCCCAAGAGCAAACTGCCGCATTCGTTCACGCTGATGACATATAACTCACATATGATGGATGCATCACGCAAACCCAAGCAGAACCGCGTTATACAATATATACTGCGCACTCAACCGGATGTTGTTTGTCTGCAAGAAGTTGAGGTGTATAAGTCCGGCAACAAACTCAGCCTGAACGAACTACGTGAGGCACTTAATGTCTATCCATATACGTATTTCGATTTCAAGGTATATAATTCCCAGCTTCAGTTCGGCAATGTGGTATTCAGCCGTTACCCGCTCATTGGCAAGCATACACTGCGATATCAGTCCGCGACGAACATCACCTCCGTCTGCGATATTGTGCTGCCTACGGATACGATACGGCTTTATACGAACCATCTGGAGTCGAATAAACTGCTGCAGAAAGATTTGGATTTAGGCACAACCACCGAACAGGCAAAATCAGCCTTTAACAGCACCTCTGAGAAACTGGCTCATGCCTCAGCCATCCGCATAGAGCAGGCTAAGATTCTTCGCAGTGACGCCGAACGTTCGCCGTATCCTGTGCTCATCGTCGGAGATATGAACACTACGCCCGTATCCTATACCTATCGCATCCTGCAAAGGGGATTGCGTGACGCGTTCCTTGAGTCATCCGACGGGCAACTCGGGCACACCTTCATCAAAAAAAGATTTGGAGTGCGTATAGATTATATACTACACTCCAAAGATTTGTCCGCATCAGGATTAGATGTCCAACACGTCGATTACTCCGACCATTATCCGGTCTTAGCCACGATACATTACTAAACTACAGTTTCGGCTCGGCAATCTCTTGTCCGCGGCAGAATCGGTGAACGATCTGCCGGTCATCGCCGATATAGATGAACCGCTCCAAGCGGTGCAGCAGGCTGTAGTTGTCGTGGTTAAGATCTTTGTCGTCAATCACCAGTGCGTCGAACTCATATCCGGGCTCGAAGCTGCCGACCTTACCGAAGAACTGTCCGGCAGATTTTGTGGCTATCCAGAATATCTCTGGCAGGGTGAGGAACGCAAGGTTCTTGTCCTGGCAGTAGCGCATCTTGCTCATCTGTACGGCATACACCATCATCTTGAATATACTCAGGTCATGTCCGCCGCTGATGTCGCTGCCCAGACCTACAGGCACACACTTGTTGAGGAACACCCGGATGGGTGACATGCCGGAAGCCAGATTCAGGTTACTCGTCGGGCAGTGGGCTACCATCACCTGTTTCTCGCGCATCAGTTCAAGCTCCTCGCCGTCCGTCCATACGCAGTGCGCCATGATCGTCGGCGTTTCTCCGAACAGTCCGTAACGGCGGTACGCGTCGCCGTAGTGCTTGCTCTCGGGCTCTAACTCCTGCACCCACGCTATCTCGCTGCGGTTCTCCGACAGGTGCGATTGCACAGGCAGCCTATGCTTGCGCGCCAGATCGCCGCAGGCTTGCAGCAGTTCGGGTGTACATGACGGCACAAACCGCGGGGTGATGATCGGTTTGACGAGTGCATCCGGATCAGCACAGTCGGCAATCAGTGCCTCGTTGTCACGGATAGCGTTCTCGACCGTTTCCGTCAGTGCATCGGGGCAGTTGCGGTTCATATCCACCTTGCCTACCATAGCACCCATCTTTGCCTCGCGGAACAGGTTCATCAGCAATCGTGTACTGTCACGGTGAACAGTCGCAAACGCTACGGTACGCATTGTACCGAAACGCCACAGATCGCGCACAAATCGCCGATACATCCGTTCGGCATACTTCGTATCCGCATATTTGCTTTCTTCGGGGAAGGTGTAGTTCTGCAGCCATGGCAACAGTTCCAGATCCATAGCAATGCCTTGGTTCCGGTACTGCGGTGCATGTACGTGCATATCGTTCATGGCAGGAATCAGCAGCTTGTCGCCGAAGTCTGTTACGGGGACATCTTTCAGCGCAGTGGGTAACTGCTCATATACACCGACCACCTTGCCGCCGTCAACAGCAATATATCCGTTCTCGATTACCTCAAACTGCGTACGCTCTTTCGTGAAGAGAATGTGTGCTTTATAGATTTTCATGATATGTTTTTTGATTACTTTTTATGTGTCAGCTCGGAGCGAATTCGCTTGCGCGCAAAAGTATATAAATATAAAATCGCTGCAAAGATACAAAAAAAAAATGACATATGCAAACCGGAGAGCAAAAAAGTTACAGAAAATGCAAAATTGTGCCAAAAGATTTGGTAAACACAAAATGTTTAACGTATCTTTGTAGCGGATTTCGAAAAACTTTGCTAAATTTACTATAAAATTGCATAAAAAAGTGTCACGTGACGTCAAGTGACGCCAAGTGACAAAAACGTCCTTGCAAAAGGACACTTTTTGTTGTATCTTTGCATCCGGTTTTTGAAACCAACTAATTAACGTCGCGCAAGCGACAATATATAAACTTAAATTTTAATGTATGATTCAATTACAACAATCAAAAACTTCAAGCCAACTGACTATGGTAAGCACTCAACCAAATGTTGAAGACATGGACGATCTTCGTATCGTCGAGTACCTGAACCTTGCTACTTTGCCTGAGCCGTTGCAGAAGATGCTCGCGCAAGCTGCTACACCAGCCGAGCGGGACATGCTACTCATGGCTACACTCACAGCCACCAGCGCTTGTCTGCCGAACCTGTACTTCCACTACGGTCCAACCGGCAAACGGTATTACGCCAACCTCCAGTGTTTCATCCTTGCTGCGGCGGCTTCGGGCAAAGGCATCGCTAACCAAGCCTTGGAGATGATTCAGCCCGTGGAAGACATCTACCCGACACTTATCCCGGGCGATAGCACGTTCCCTGCGTTCTTTAAGCGCTTGTACGAGAACGGCGGTCACGGCTATGTGCATGAGAGCGAAGGCTCGGTCATCACCGACATCTGGAAAGCGCAAGCCGCCACCTACAACTCCATTCTCCGCAAGGCTGCCGAACATGAAACGGTCAGCCACAACCGCGTCAAGGAGATGCAGGTCATTCCCTGCCCGCAGTTGTCGGTATTGCTCACCGGTACGTTCAGTCAGTACCATCACCTCGTGCCGAGCATCGAGAACGGTTACTTCTCGCGTCTGTTACCGCTTATCGTCCGCGACACCCAACCCTTCAACAGCCGCTACGTCGAAGCCTCTGCTCCCACCGAACCCGTCAGCAGGCAAGTCGGGCAGCAGTTGTCGAGATTATGCGCGCAACTGTACTGTAATCCCGAACAAGAGTGGTCGCTGACGAAGGAGCAGAAGAAGCGGCTGGCGGAACATCTGAGCACCGAGTACAAGGCGCTGATAGGGATGCTCGGGGAGAACTTCCATTCAGCGGTAGTCAGGATGGCTGTGCAGATAGAACGGATAGCGATGATACTGACGGCGATGAGGATGGCAGAGAAGATAACAAATCGCCCATACATGGTCGATACTATTTATTGTAGCGACCACGACTATGAGGCGGCGGAGATGATCGGTGGGAAGCTGATACTGCACGCTGCAGTGGCGTATAAGATGATAGAGGGGGAGAAGACAGAGTTGGTGCCACAGATAGAGACAAACTGCCAGAAGCAGATGTTGTATGAGAGGCTGAAGGGGGAGTATAAACTTCAAGAACTTATCATCGAGGCAAAAGGTCAAGGGGTGTCGCGCAGAAGTGCTATCCGATGGAATGATAGTTGGCAGGAAAACGGGATGGTCATAAAGACAAATTACGGACATTATAAAAAAGTAGGATGACACTCTGGCACTCTGGCACTCTTTATAATGGCACATGTTGCTAATATACAGCGAGTTGCAAAAGAGTGTCAGAGTGCCACGCATTTTTCTTTAGACTGCTCTTATCGCAATGATGGAGCCACCCCACTTCACGCTATTTGTGGGGACCCCGGGCGACAAAAATGCACGAAACCATTGGCTGCTCCTGCGCTCAATTATGAGCGCAAAGGGAACAATACAGGCATGTGAGAGAAGGGTGATGTTGGCTTATGAGTGGCTTTTGGGTAGGACTAAAGTCTAGGATTCTCCCGATAATGACCCGATGTTCCTCCGATAATGGCTCGATTATCCTGCACGTTTTTGGGTTTAGTGCAAGATGATCGCTCGCTGATAAAAGAGAACCGGATGTTCCGGAAGGACTGGAACGCTACGCTAAACAGGAGAGAAGGGGAACCGGATATATCCGGCACAATAAACAAAACACAATCGCCCATATATGGTCGATGCAATACGAAGGAAGAATGCGACGCGGACGCCTTGCGCAGGGTACGAGATAATGTCCGGATTCAATCTGGATGAATTAAAAGAAAAAGCATGACCTTTTTGACCCTTTCTATGATAACATGCTGAAATATAGTTAAATCCAAAAGGTCGCATTGCGCATAAAAGTGCCAAAGGGTCAAAAGGGTCATTATCTTTTTTAGAGGTATATATATTATTTGTAGGCTTTCCCTTTAAGAAGTAATTGGCGTTCCTGTTCAAGGGACTCCGGTGTGTTGGAAGATATGTCCAACAATGTCAGAGACATGAGGTACTCGGCAGCTTCCGGGGAACAATTAAAGAACTGTTGTGTTAGCTCGGTGCGGTTCTTATGCAAGAGAATGCTCTTGCTAAAATGCTCCCACACGTCCTTTTCAAGCAGTTTGACTTTAAGTGCGTTCGCTTCCAAGCGCACTTGCACTTTTTCCTTCGTCAAGTTCTTGGGGATGAGGATGGCGTTTTTCTTTTGGGGCATAACACTTACATTTTAGAGACCTTTTGTGGGTTAGATTAGGAAGCAAACTATCAAACCAATGAGTAATGCGACAGTAGTGACACCGTAAGCAATTAATACTTGTGTTAATTTAGAATTATTTACTTTATTATCTAGAGATTTGTTAATTTCATCTCTTAAATATACCTGATCTTTTGGGGCATATTTGGATAATTCAATTTTATCTGCTTTTTGATTTATTTTATCTGCTTGAGTTTCTATATCTGTTCTAATAGATTGTATTTCAGTTTTATAATTATCTTGAAGTTTACGCTCTGTTTCCTCGTATTTTTGTTCAATTTGGGATACTAACTGCGATAAACCATTTTTGAAATCTTCTATATCTTGAGCTTCTTTGAGCAACTTCATAAGTGCTCTATCTCTTATCTCATTTTGTTTGAATTCTTCCTCATTCTTTTTGAGTATTGCTATTATGCCTTTTTGAATAGAACTCTGCGCACCTCCAGATACTTTGGATTCTTTTTCTGCATATTCATATAGGTTTATCAATAGTTTTCTGTCAGCTTGTGAAGAAACAGAAAGCAATCTTAGAAACACAAAAAATGCAGAGAGTGAAATATTCTGTTCAAAGAGAACATTACCAATGTCTTTAGTGTTTGATGATATTATTCTTTGGAAAAAGTTTCTATTCTTAATATCTTCAGCATGTAGTTTATTCTCATGCAAGTCATCATTGATAGCGTTAATGAAATTTCTTAACTCATTAGTTTGAGTGTTATTGTTTAATAAAAGACTAACCGCTTCGTCATATTGTCCTTTTAACATGCAGTTGTATGCACGGGATGGATGGCGTACTATCTGCATTCCATTTTCAGAATCGGATGGCACGAAAGAGGATGCTTCAACGGGTATAACTGTGGCTTCATCTGCGTATGCCATCTCAACTTTTTTTGTATTTATGCCGGGCTTATATTCATCAAAGAAATCAAATAATTTCTCAAAAGAATAATCTTCGTTTGATCTTCTTGATAGCTTTTGTAATTCTGCTTTGCTTACAGATAGCCCAAACAAACTATTGACATCATTTAAGAAGGCATCAAATTCAATTTTATCGATTAACAGGAGGGGATCTTTTTTCCACTGTTCGCCTTCTTCAAAATATCGATGTACAATTTCCAAATATTCTTCTTTCAGTGTCATAACCAATACAAATAATTAGTAATTCAATTGTTTGTTTCTCATATATGATATGAGCAGTACACCCGGATAGGTTACTTGATAATTGGGATCAGCGGTGCGAATAGCCCAACCAACTGGATTTGTTGCTTTCCAAGCTCCTTCTCCGACATTGACACGTATAACTTTTTTACGGATTTTCTCATACCATTTGGGAAAATCTTGACGATTATCAATACAATTAATTAAATAAGGCATTGTATTCTCAACTAAATTTCGATGAGGCATGGCATTTTCTATGATGGATTCAATATTTTGCTCATTATTTTCAGAGAACTCGATGCCAAATTCCTGACAAAGATCCTTCATCTCTTGTTCTTTAGCATCTATAGCGATCAATTCTATTGTTCGTTGCACAATCTTTCTTTCCAAGCGAACTGCTGTCATTCTCTTATCAAAGTCAATCAATAATCTTTCGCAAATATCAAACAAAATTTGTTTGTAATTTGTACCATGTCGACGGACAACATTTGCTATTGTGTTGCCTCCATAACGGAGAAATTCATCCACAATAGCTCCTAGCGCATTAGGTAAGGATTCTTTATTGTTGTTATAGTCACTCTCTTTTGTCAATCTTTCATTATTCCGTTCTTTTCCATCGTCATCATAGACTAACAAGTCGGCTAATAATTTTAAGTCTCGATGGTTGCTTTTCTGCAAAAAGCACAAATCAGGATCACTTACTGCTTTCATATTTCTCTATAGTTTTAATGATATATTTTATCATAAACATACTGATAATCAACTTGATTATAGTGATGATTATATAAGACAAGATTATTTTCTATAACACAAGAGAGTTGTTCCCCGTCCTCCAATTCTACTGGCAATGATTCGGTTAATTGTTTCATTTTATAGAAATCCACGCTATTCCCTAATTCTTGATTTTGCACTAACTTTATCAATTGTTCGGTGATATTGTTTCTTTCATTCAAACGGTCATGCAGAACTTTCTCCAGTGCATATATTTTTTCTCTATCTTGTGTCTCACAATAAGATTCTTTCCCTATAACTAAATATGTTTTTAGACCTATAAGTTGTGTTTTTACTACATCCAACGACATTTTACTGATAACTCGTTGGTTGTAGTCTATTTTATCTTTTACACATGTAGCAACGAGCCTAATAGTATGTATTATGATTGGCAAATTTATTCTTTGTGGCTGTTCCGTAATAACCACTTTACCGATATTAATAGCTGACACCAATGCATTTGTTAATAATTGTAGCAAATGCTTTTTTGCGTTTTGAGCCTCTTTTGAGTACGTATTATCTATATATCTCAACTTTACATACCCAACAGTTATGGTGTCCATAACTATAAAAGGAACTGTTTGAAGCACTTGTGTGCGCATATTCAAACCTTCTTTGTAGGTTTCAGATGCTAAAATTCTAAGCTCGCGATTACTTGCATGTGAAAGGAAACTCTCGCCGGGACAGGGGAGCCCCCTGGAAGAAAAGAAATCAGCGAACATATGACAACAATAATTTACAAACGCCTTTGTCCAACCAATTTTTTCAAACGGGGTTCCTTTACTATTCACCATAGATACAACTTCTATAAACTGCCCATCTACATAACCTCCGTCTCTAAACACACCATCATGGTAGTCTTTTATAGCATGCCAGAAATTAAAAATATCATGGTCATATGTAAGTCCACGATGATATTGTCCTCCAAAACTTATATCACTATGTTCATCACTGCCGTGAATAACAACCTCTCCATCCTTTGTGAATCCACCTTGAAAATCCATAGGATTATTTTTGTGATCAATATTATCATGTATAGAATTACACCATTCCCCCAATTTTGTTTTATTGTTATTTAAGGCATAGGCCAATCCGTGAGCATTGGCTGGATCCATACAAAAATCGAGTAAGACTCCAATCATTGCATTAATAAAAATGAAGCATGCATCAACTTTATCAAAGGGAATAACATCGATAGCAATATTATCTAATTCTTTCTGAATTTCTGAAAGCTCACCATCAATGTCTGTAGGGGTTGACAAAGAAAAAACCATATTGTTTTGAGACAAAGATACTTCTTGTTGATATGTCATTAGGGAATCCTGCATATATACTTCAATAATGGGACAATTAATATCATTCATGTTTTCGCATGCAAAGGTACAAAAAATATTTGAGAAATGCAAGAGAGAAGTGAAGATTTATACTGAAATGGTGTGGAAAAATGGAAAATTTAACGGAAAGGGCGATCAGCGGTCACAAAGGTGTGATCGAAATGCAAAATAATGCTCGGTGGGACAGCACCGAGAGCATGACAGCACAGTATATCCTGCGCTCAAAAATGAGTGCAAAATGCACGATGTAGAATAAGTCAGCAAGAATTTACTGCCAACGGAAGGACTCGATCAGGTGGTGGATGTCGCGACGCATGACTTCGTTGACAGGAGCAAGAGAGTCAGCGTTTGGGATGCACTTGTAGTACAGGGCAGCGCGGAAGAAGTGACGCGTGGAGTCGGTCAGAAAGAACTGCACGGGCGATGCGGTGTTGCCCTCGAGGTCGTAATACACGCCATAGACGCGGGTTTCGGGGTTGGTGTAGCCCTGCTCGGGGATAGCGTCCGCCTTGATGGCGTGGTCGAAGACCATACGGATACTCTCGTCGGTTAAATGACCAAGATTGGTCATTGACCTGGGGTTGATGGGCTTATAACTACAATGTATGCGCGCGTTAAGGGTAGGATAGACGATATCCAACCAGAACTGCTCGCCTTCGTCGGGTTTGACGACCGCAGCGGCGTTATCCACACGGGTGTCGATAACGGCTATGTCCGCGAACTCAAAGCGATAGGGGTAGCCCGGCAGGGACGTGGAGTGGTAGCCGTAGTCGGGGATGTCGATACGGTAGTAACCGTACGGCAGCGGCTGCGAAGGGCGCGAGCAGGAGAGAAGAGCGCAAGCCACAAAGAATAATATGTAGAGTCTTTTAGTCAACAATTAAAGACAATTAAAAACTATTACGATGGGTACTTTTCGGTCAACTATTAAAAACTATTAAAATCTATTTTAGATGGATTTTCGGTGCAAAGATACGACTTTTTAATGAAAAATGCAAATATTTCGGAATATTTCGAACTATTTTGCGCAAATATTTGCATAATTGAAAAATTATTTGTAACTTTGTAGGCGTTTATTAGTTGATAGTTGAAAGTTGAGAGTTGAGAGAAGTCGTATAATTAAAAGTGGAAAGTTTTTGAATATGACAAAACAAATAGATAAATTAGCGCGTGAGCGGAACTTCTGCGTGATTATGGCAGGAGGCGTGGGCAGCCGGTTCTGGCCGGAGAGCCGTAACAGCCGCCCGAAACAGTTCTTGGATTTCTTCGGTACAGGTCAGAGCCTGCTGCAGATGACGGTGAACCGTTTCCGTGAACTCGTTCCGATCGAGAACATCCTGATTGTAACGAACGTACTCTACAAAGATCTGATGCTCGAGCAACTGCCCGAACTCAAGCCTGAGCAGATCCTGTGCGAACCTGCGAGACGTAACACCGCACCGTGTGTGGCGTATGCCATATCGCATATATCCGGCATCATGGGTAGGCGCATGGGCATGAAGAGCATCGCCGATGTCGATTGGAACGACGATGCGAGCCATGCGAACATCATCGTGGCACCGAGCGACCACCTGATCCTGCGCGAGGACAAGTTCATCGATACGCTGAAGGTCGGCTTGCAGCACATCAGCGAGCACGACAGTCTGCTGACGCTTGGTATGCGTCCCACACGACCGGAAACAGGCTATGGCTATATCCAGTTGGACTGCGCAGAAGGCAAGAAAGAGAATGCTGTACTGCCGGTGAAGACGTTCACCGAGAAGCCGAATCTGGATCTGGCGAAAGTGTTCTATGAGAGCGGAGAGTTCTTGTGGAACTCAGGTATCTTCCTATGGAACCTGCGCGCCATCCGCAAGGCGTTCCGCACGCATCAGCCGACGATAGCCGATGTGTTCAAAGAAGGCGACGAGGTGATGAGCACTCCGGCAGAGGAAGCGTTCATACAGGAGAAGTTCCCCACCTGCCCGAGCATCAGTCTGGACTACGGCATATTGGAGAAAGCCGCTGATGTGCGTGTGATCTACGCAGACTTCGGCTGGAGCGATCTGGGCACATGGGGCTCGCTGTACGAACTCGGCAAGAAAGATGAGCACGCGAACGTTGCGCTACGCGGCAACACGCTGTTCTATGAGAGTGATGGGAATGTGGTGACATTGCCGGAAGGAAATCTGGCAGTGATCGAGGGGATGCAGGACATGATCGTAGCGCAGAACGGCAATGTGCTGCTCATCTGCCGGAAAGACCGAGAGCAGAACATCCGGCAGATAGTTGCGGAAGTTGAAAGTAAGTTTAATGGCAAATACACCTAAAAACACAATATATGAGTTACTTAAATTTTGACAAGACCTTGCTCGTCAACCTCGAGCGAAGTTTGAGTAAGGAGCTGCTGCTGACCAACCGTGCAGGAGCGTATTGTGCATCGACCCTTGTGGGTTGCAATACGCGTAAGTACCATGGTCTGTTGGTAGTGCCGGTAGGAGATCACAACTATGTGCTCCTCTCCTCGCTGGACGAGACGATCATCCAGCACGGTGCAGCCTTCAACCTTGGGTTGCACGAGTATCGCGAGAATCAGTTCTCGCCCAACGGACACAAGTACATCCGTGAGTTTGACTGCATCACGATCAGTAAGACTACGTACCGCGTAGGCGGCGTGGTGCTGACCAAAGAGCACATGCTGGTGAGCTTCGAGCCGCGCATCCTGGTGCGTTACACGTTGCTTGACTCGGGCGCTTCGACCACGATGCGTTTCAAGCCGTTCTTGGCGTTCCGCGACATCAACTCGCTCACGCACGCCAACAACATGGCGAACACGAACATGGACGAGATCCCCAACGGCCGTGTATGCCAACTCTACGAGAGCCTGCCGAAGCTGTACATGCAATTCAACAAACAGGTAACTTACGTTCACGACCCGCACTGGTACGAGGGCATCCGCTACCGCAAGGAGAAAGAGCGCGGATTTGAGTACAAAGAGGATCAGATGGTACCGGGTTACTTCGAGGTACAGATGCGTAAGGGCGAGTCGATCATCTTCTCTGCCGGCATAAGCGAGCTCAAGCCTGCCGGATTGAAACAACTCTGGGAGAAAGAGTCGGAGCGCCGTATGGCAAAGAACGATATGTACTCATGGCTCAAGAACTCCGCATCGCAGTTCTACAAACGTGAGGGCGACAAGTGCTACCTGCTGCCGGGTTATCCCTGGTACGCACCTAATGCCCGCGCCGAGTTCTTTGCAGTATGCGCATGTACGATGGGCATCAACCGTCCCGAATACTGGGATGTGATCATGAACAAGACAGCCGTGCCTGAGGTGCGCGCGTTCCTGGACGGACAACGCGACGGTCTGCACATGGCAGACATGGGCGAGCCGGACAGCCTGTTGTGGTTTGTGTATGCTATTCAGGAATATACGAGGTACGCCGACATCAAGGATGTGGCAGCACAATACGGCGACCTGATACAGGACATCATCGCCCTCTATCGCAAAGGCAACCACCCGACGGCACGTCTGCACCACAACGGACTGCTGTGGGTTGAGGGCAGAGACAAACCTGCCACATGGATGAACGCCGTAGAGAACGGTCGTCCTATAACCCCGCGTACGGGCTATGTAGTGGAGATCAACGCCTACTGGTACAACGCTATGTGCTTTGCTACCGAGCTGCTGAAGGCGCAAGGCAAGGAGCACCTGGCTGAACTGATGGAGTATCAGTCGGAGCTGACCCGTGACGCGTTCGTCCGCACGTTCTGGAACGGACTGTACCTGAACGACTACGTGATCGACAACTACCAGGACAAAGAGGTTCGTCCGAACCAGATCTGGGCAGTGTCGCTACCGCACTCGCCGCTTGACAGACGTCAGCAGAAAGCTATCGTGGATATCTGCACGAAGGAACTTTATACACCTAAGGGCTTGCGTACCTTGTCGCCTAAGAGCGGCAACTACCGTCCGGTATATATCGGCGGTCAGTTGGAACGCGACAGGAACTTCCACAACGGACCCGTATGGCCATCGACGCTGTCGGCTTACGGCAGGGCTTACCTGCGCGTATATCAGCACAGTGGCGAGAGCTTCATGCGCCGACTGCTGGTAGGCTTTGAGGCTGAGATGAGCGAGCTGTGCGTCGGTACGCTCAACGAGCTGTACGACGGCAACCCACCGTACAAAGGACACGGTGGCATGAGTTACGCACCGAGCGTAGCTGCTGCCCTGACGGTATTTAACGAGCTGCGCGCTATGGAGAAATCCGCCGCAGAGAATAACGAACAAAAATAGGAGGAACGAGATATGAAAGCATTAATGTTCGGTTGGGAATTTCCCCCTCATATCCTTGGAGGTTTAGGTACAGCCAGTTACGGTCTGACCCGCGGCATGGCTCAACAGGAAGACATGCATATCACCTTCGTTATCCCCAAACCGTGGGGTGACGAAGATCAGTCGTTCCTGCGCATCATCGGTGCGAACAGCGTTCCGGTAGTATGGAAGGACGTGGATTACAACTACGTTCGTCAACGTATGGAAGGCAAGATGTCGCCCGAGGAGTTCTATAACCTGCGGAACGGTATTCATTACGACTTCACCCGCATCGGTACGGATGACCTGGGTTGCATCGGTTTCTCGGGTCGCTATCCTGACAACCTGCTCGAGGAGATCAGTAACTACGAGGCAGTGGCATCGGTTCTGGCACATTCGCTGGACTTCGATATCATCCACTCGCACGACTGGTTGACCTACCCCGCAGGCGTGTTTGCCAAACATATCAGCGGCAAGCCGCTGGTGATCCACGTTCACGCTACGGACTTCGACCGCTCACGCGGAAACGTTAACCCGACGGTGTTCTCGATCGAGAAACGCGGCATGGAGGAAGCTGACCATATCATGTGCGTAAGTAACCTGACGCGCAACACGGTGATCGAGAAATACGGTATCCCGGCATACAAGGTATCGACGGTACATAACGCTGTGGAGCCGCTGCCGAATCCCGAGGAGTTCGTTAAGCATCCGCGGAAAGACAAACTCGTTACGTTCCTCGGACGAATCACGATGCAGAAAGGTCCGGAGTTCTTCGTGGAAGCCGCTGCACGCGTGCTCGCCAAGACCGACGGCGTACGCTTCGTGATGGCTGGTTCGGGCGACAAGATGCAGGAGATGATCGACCTTGTTGCCAAGCGCGGTATAGCCGACAAGTTCCACTTCCCGGGCTTCATGCGCGGCAAGCAGGTACAGGAGATGCTCTGCGAGAGTGACGTATATATCATGCCGTCGGTATCCGAGCCGTTCGGTATATCGCCGCTGGAAGCTATGCAGGTAGGCTGTCCGTCGATCATATCGCATCAGTCGGGCTGCGCAGAGATCCTGCAGCACGCTATCAAGACCGACTACTGGGACATTGACGCCATGGCGGATGCTATATACGCAATCGTGAAGTATCCGGCTATGTACAAGTCGCTAAGCGAGCTCGGTCGCGAGGAGGTGAACAACATCAAGTGGTACGACGCCGGACTGAAGGTGCGCCGCATCTACGACGGTGTAATCAATCACACGATTTAGACCGCCTACGGCTAAAAGACAAAAGACCGCAGCCAAGTTTTGCTGCTGAAAGACAAAAGATTATTAACTGATAAAATTCAAAGATTATGAAAAATATATGTTTTTGCTTCCAGATGCATGCACCGTTCCGCATGAAACGCTACCGTTTCTTTGACATAGGTGCTGACCACTACTACTACGAGGATATGCAGAGCGAGGATCAAGTTCAGTACCTTGCTTCCGCCTCGTACCTGCCACTGTGCCAGACGCTGCAAGAGATGATCCGTCTGAGCCGCGGCAAGTTCCGCTGCGCATTCGCTATCTCGGGTGAGATGTTGGAGATGTTCGAGCAGTTTGTACCGGAGATGATTGACAGCCTGAAGGCGCTGGCTGATACGAAGTGCGTGGAGTTTGTGGCTATGCCGTACGCTTACTCACTGGCTTCGCAGTACGATGCCAACGAGTTCACTGCACAGATCAAGCAACACGCAGACAAGATCAACGAGTTGTTCGGTCAGAAGTCCACAACGCTGTGCAACACGGAGTTGCTGTTTGACGACGAGTTGGCATTCAAGGCACAGAAACTCGGCTTCAAGACCTGCATGACGGAGGGCTCGAAACACCTGCTGTCATGGAAGTCGCCGAACTATGTATATGCTGCTGCGGCTGCACCGAAGATGAAACTGTTGCTGCGTAATGCTCAGGTATCTGACTCGCTGGCGTTCTTGTTCTCTGACAGTTCATGGCCGGGCTACCCGATGGACGCTGAGAAGTTCACGCAGCAGATCATCGACCTGCCGAAGGAGGAAGATCTGGTGAACATCTGGCTGGGCGCTGAGACCTTTGGTATCCGTCAGCAGGCTGCAACGGGAATTTTCGAGTTCCTGAAGGCTATCCCGTACTTCGCACTGGAGAAAGAGATAGGCTTCCTCACTCCGTCGGAGGCAGGCAAGAAAGCTGCCGTGGATAGTCTGGCTGTTCCGTTTGCCAACACGTGGTGCGGGGAGGCGAAAGACCTTGCTCCGTTCGTAGGCAACGACCTGCAGCAAGAGGCGCTGAACAAACTCTATGCAGTAGCCGAGCGCGTTCATCTGTGCCAGGACAAGAACTTGCAACGCGACTGGCTGCACCTGCAGGTAGCGGATAACTTCCTGTACATGAACCACATCAACGCCGGCAACACGCACTATGAGTCGGCTTACGATGCGTTCATCAACTACATGAACATCCTCTCGGACTTCCTGCAGAGAGTGGAAGAGCAATATCCGACAACGATTGAGAACGAGGAGTTGAACGGTCTGCTGAAGACCATCAACAACCAGAACCAAGAGATTGAGGAGTTGCAAGAGGAGATCAAGAAACTCCGCAGTCGCAAGGCGAAAGCTGAATGAGCAAACGACTGATTGTCAGTATCGGATTACTACTGCTTGTCATCACGGCAGCAGCTAAGGAGAAAATGCCAACGCCCGTTATACGGACGTGGCATTTCTCTCCTGTGCTCATCACTCCCGACACACTGCCCGATTTGCCGGACACGGTGAAGATGAACTATCCGATGCAGACAGTCATCAACGACTACAGCATATCCAATGCCTACAACGGTAATCTGATCTCGCCTATACAACCGAAGATATACTTCGACAGGCGAGCCTATACCGACAATATCTTTGTGCATGCCTACACGCCGTACCTGATAACGCCGGACAGGACGCGGTTCTTTCGGACGAATCTGCCATTCTCGACGATTGCCTATAAGCGAGGTTTCAAGACCTATCGCGAGGAACATGATCTGGAAGTGTTGCTGACGGGTAATATCCGTGAGGATCTGAATGTAGGCGGACAAATCAACTACCTGAACTCTGTAGGACATTATGCCTTTCAGGAAGCGAAGGTGGTCAACGGCGACGTGTTTCTCTCCTACAGCGGCGAGAACTACGCCATACACGGTGCGTTTGACTTCTCCAAGTTGTCGAACTTTGAGAATGGCGGCATCGTCAACCCCGATGATCTGAACGGTGCGCTCAACAAAGAGGATATAGATATCAACCTGCAAGCTATGTCCGGCGTGCGGTATCTGGCTGGTTACTTGAACCACTCCTATACGTTCAAGACCATCGACAGCGTGCCGCTCATCACCATCCGGCATGCTTTTGACATCCAGGAGGCAACCAAGCGCTATGTAGAGAAGACTTCAAACCAAGCATTCTACGCCAACACCTTCGATACCCTGCACACCGACACACGCGACACCGCCAATGTGCTGAGCATCAACAATACGCTGAATGTAACGTTCCATGAGGAGTTCAACCGTGTGCTGCGCTTCGGATTTGATGTGTTTGCACGCAACGAGTGCCAGCGCTATACCTTGCAGGACGATACGCTGGGTACCTCAAACAAATGGGTGAACAACACCTTTGTGGGCGGGTCGCTGTTTATGCGCAAGATGAAATACGTACACTACGACTTCAACGGTGAGGTGTGTGTGGTGGGATACAAGATCGGCGAGTTTCAAGTGAACGGTCATGTGATTGCGGGTTTTCGTTTGGGCAAGGACAGTCTGACCATCAGCGCCAAGGCATACGTCCGCAACCAGACACCCTCATACTATCTGCAACACTACTCGTCGAATCACTTTAAGTGGGACAATAATTTCGGCAAAACATATCGGTTCTATGTGGGCGGCGAAGTAGCATACCCCACGAAGTGGATCAAGCCGGCAGTAGATGTCAGTTTTGAGAACTTGACGCGGCTGATCTACTTCGACGAGAACTGGCTGCCCAAGCAACACGAGGGCAACGTGCAAGTGCTGGCAGTGAATGCGCATCTCGACCTCACCACGCCGTGGATCAATTGGGAGAATAATGTTGTTTGGCAACATTCGTCGAGTGCCGTGTTGTCGCTGCCGACAGTAGCGTTGTACAGCAACCTGTATTACCACGGCGTATGGTTTCGCGCCTTGGATGCTCAGTTTGGAGCAAACGTACGCTATCACACAGCATATTACGCACCGCTTTTGAGTCCCGCTACCTCGCAGTTCTGCACGCAGAACGAGGTTCTGGTAGGCAACTACCCGATTGTCAACGTGTATGCCAACTTCTATGTCCGATTGATTAAGTTACGGTTCTTTGCCGAATACCAGCACTTGAACGGACATTTTATGGATGCCAATTACTTCTCAATGGCTCGTTATCCGCTTAACCCGCCTATGTTCCGTGCGGGATTAGCGTGGCACTTCTATAAATAAAAAGTATTAGTTATGGAATATACAGCACGACTGAAAACGATTATTTCTTACGCCGGACAAGAAACTGTTCGTCTGGGTAACGCCAAGGTCAGTCCCGAACATCTGATGCTCGGCATTCTGCGCCTGGCAGAAGGCACCGCATACGACATACTCAGCAAGACCAGCGTCAAGTTCACTGAACTCAAACACGTGTTAGATGATCACGTTCGCCAAGAGCCGCCGGAGCAGGTAGAGAACAACACGATTCATCTGTCGCCTGCCGGAGAGCGAATTGTCCGTTTGGTAAGTATAGAGCGTGATGCTTATGGTGCAGAGGTCGCGGGATCAATCCATCTGCTGCTGGCTATCCTGCGTGAGCGTATTAACTTCGTGGCGCAGACCATGGAGAATGCCTACGGCGTAACCTACGAAGTCATCGAAGAAATGTACCCCAAACCCGAGCGTGTGATGGCGGACGGAACAGCGGAAGAAGAGGAGAAAGGTGAAAGGCAAAAGTCGAAAGCCAAGAGCAAATCCGATACACCTGCACTGGATGCCTACGGCCGTGACTTGACGCGCATGGCTATTGAAGGTAAACTTGATCCTGTTGTTGGGCGCGAGCAGGAGATAACCCGCGTGCTGCGTATCCTGTCACGCCGCAGGAAGAACAACCCGATCCTGCTCGGCGACCCGGGTGTAGGCAAGTCAGCTATTGTCGAAGGCTTGGCGGAACGACTGATACGAACCGATGTGCCAGAACTGCAGAACAAACGGATCATCAGCCTGGATTTGGCAGTGCTCGTAGCGGGAACAATGTACCGCGGGCAGTTTGAGGAGCGCATGAAAAACGTGCTGCAAGAACTACGCAAGCACCCCGAAATCATCCTGTTCATCGATGAGATACACACCCTCATGGGCGCCGGTAACGGTTCAGGTTCGCTGGATGCAGCAGGAATCCTCAAACCGGCTTTGGCGCGCGGTGAAGTGCAGTGCATTGGTGCAACAACGCTTGCCGAGTACAAGAAAACAATTGAGAAAGACGGGGCACTTGAGCGCCGATTCCAGAAGATTATTATTCCCCCTACCACAGCCGATGAAACTGTAGGCATATTGCAGCAACTTGCGCCGTACTACAGCGACTACCACCATGTTGAATACTCGCCGGAAGCGATTGAGGCGTGTGTGCGTTTGTCCGAACGGTATATTACCGATCGTGCGTTCCCCGATAAGGCAATTGATGTACTCGATGAAGCAGGAGCGCTGCTGGCATCGAGGAGTCAGAATTCAGAAGTCGGAGATCAGAAATCAGAAAATCAGAAATCCGAAGTCACGGATGCTGATATAGCGGAAGTAGTGAGTATTATGTCCGGCGTGCCGGTACAGAGGGTTGCTACGGCAGAGAGTCAGCGTCTGCGCGAACTCGACCGCGAACTGCGCTCACGCGTTATCGGGCAGGATGAGGCTGTCAGTCAGGTGGTGAAAGCCATTCGCCGTTCACGACTCGGTTTGTCTGACCCGAACAGACCTATCGGTTCGTTCTTCTTCCTCGGTCCGACAGGCGTAGGCAAAACTTATCTGGCGCAATGTCTTGCAGAAGAGATGTTTGGCTCGAAGGATGCACTCATCCGCTTTGATATGTCGGAGTACGGCGAGAAACACACTGCCTCGCTGATGGTAGGTGCCCCTCCGGGATATGTGGCGCATGAGGAAGGCGGACGATTGACAGAAGCTGTGCGGCGCAAGCCCTACTCAATCATCCTGTTCGATGAAATAGAGAAAGCGCACTCGGATATCTTCAACGTGCTACTACAGATGCTGGACGAAGGCCGATTGACCGACCGTCAAGGACATACGGTGGATTTCCGCAACACGATCATCATCTTCACCTCGAATGTCGGTACGCGCCAACTTGCCGAGCAGGGAGCAGGTATAGGCTTTGAGTCATCTACACCCGACGCACGAACCTCGCAGTCGATACTGACCAAGGCGCTCAACCGCACGTTCCCGCCGGAGTTTGTCAACAGGCTGGATGCTGTAGTGTTCTTCCACTCCCTCGGACGCGAAGCGCTGGAGCGCATAGTGGATATCGAACTGAGCGGACTGCTGGCTCGCACCGCTGTAATGGGGTATAATGTGACCATTACACCCGAGGTACGCGAACAGATCATCAAAGAAGGTTCCGATCCGCGTTACGGCGCTCGTCCCCTACGGCGCGCCATACAGACGCATGTGGAAGACGTTATCACCGAGATCCTGCTTAACCAACCGGCTGATGAGCCGATAATGGTGTGATTGCATTATTGCGCTAAAGCTGCGGCTGTACGGGCAGCAAGGCGGGCGTTGTTGAGCACGAGCTGGATGTTCGACGTCAGGCTCTCACCGCCGGTGAGGTCTTTGACCTTGGCGAGCAAGAACGGCGTACATTGCTTGCCGTGGATACCCTGTTCATCCATCTCGCGCAGAGCCTGGTTGATGGCTTTGTCTATTACCTCTTTAGGCATTGAGTACTCTTCGGGTATAGGATTTGTTACGAGCATTCCGCCCTTGAGTCCGCAGTCCAGTTTGGCACGGAATGCAGCAGCCAGTTCCTCGGGCGAATCAATGCGGTAGTCCACTCCGAACCCGCTATGGCGCGTGTAGAAGGCAGGCAGTTCATCTGTGCCGTAGCCGATAACAGGCACACCTTTCGTTTCAAGATACTCAAGAGTCAGCCCAAGATCGAGGATGGATTTCGCTCCGGCGCAGATAACCATGACGGGCGTCTGAGCGAGTTCCTCTAGGTCGGCGGATATATCAAAAGTCTGCTGCGCTCCGCGGTGTACACCGCCGATGCCGCCAGTGGCAAAGACTTTGATGCCAGCCATAGCGGCGATGATCATCGTGGTGGTAACCGTTGTGGCACCATCCTCGCCGCGAGCAATGAGCACGGGCAGATCGCGCCGAGAGGCTTTGATGACAGCTTGACCTTTCTTGCCGAGGTACTCAATCTCCTCGGGAGTACAGCCGGCTTTGAGTTTGCCGCCGATGATAGCGATGGTAGCCGGTACTGCACCGTTGTCGCGGATAGTCTGCTCGACGCGCAAAGCGGTTTCGACGTTCTGCGGATAAGGCATGCCGTGGCTGATGATGGTTGACTCGAGGGCTACAACCGGTTTGCCCTCGCTAAGTGCTTTCGCCACTTCAGGCGATATGGATAAGTATTTGTTCATTTGTGATATGTGATTGCTATAGCAGCCAATATTGGCTGCTTACTATAATAGGATATTGGCTATATCAGGGTTGACGGCCTTGGGGCTCATGAGTGTGGCGCGTGCTGCCATGAGTCCATATTGCGCCGTTTGCGGGAACGCGAGCCCTTTGCTGAGCGCATATACCACTCCGGCAAGAAATGCGTCACCTGCTCCGGTAGTATTCGCTACTTCTGTTAAGGGTAGAGCAGGATAGAGCCACTCTTCGGCGGCATTGCGGCAATAAACTCCTTCGCTGCCGAGGGTGATATACACATATTGCACTCCAAGATCGATGAGTCGCTGCGCAGCGAGCGCATAACTCGCTTCGCCGGTGATTGCCGTAGCCTCTTTCAGGTTGAGTTTGAGCGAATGGAGATAGGGGAGTTTGGCATTGGTAAGCGCATTCATCACGCGGTGCGCCTTGGTTGAACTCACGCCGTCAATGAGCAGGGGAACAGTCGTGTTGTCCATGAGGAACCGGATAGCATTCTCGCTGATGTTCGTATCCGCTACTACAAAATCGGATAAGTTAATGTCGCCCATGCGTCGCTCCAGCCATTCGGGTGTGATGATATTAACGATTTCGGTATCTGCTACAGCAGCAATCATCTCTCCGCTGTGGTTGTTGATACACAGGTACGTGCCGCTGCGCATGTTCTCCACGTTGGATGACAAGTGTGTATCTATGCCCTGCTGCGAACAATGATCGCGCAGGAGTTTGCCGAACAGATCTCCACCAAAGGCGGTAAGCAGTTGTACGCGGTTGCCGAGCAGGGCGAGGTTATGAGCGATATTTCGTGCCACTCCGCCATAGCCTATATCTACCTTACCCGGGTTGGAGTCGGCAGCAATAAAGCTGTCAAACAATGCGGCAGATAAATCAACATTTGATCCCCCGATGACTGTGATGAGATTCTGCATGGTATTCTGATTTGTGGTAATGACTATTCTGATTTGTGATAATGATAGTCGGAAAAGTCCCGTTCACCCTTCTCGCGTCGGTCGGAAGCAAGGTGTATCTTGTCTTTCCATTTCCCGTCAAACCAGCCATTCTGCCAGCATAATATCAGCAGCCAGCCGAAGAGCATTCCTCCAAGGTGAGCAAAGTGCGCCACATTGTCGCCGGAGAAGTTAGCTAAGCCGGCAAACAACTCAATCACCGCATAGGCAATCACGAAGATTCGCGCGCGAATAGGCACGGGTATAAAGAAGAGGTATAAGGGAACGTCGGGGAACAACCAGCCGAATGCAAACAGAATACCGAACACAGCGCCACTGGCACCGATGGTGACGGATAGTTGCCCGGGCATAAATGCCATCCACACCAACTCCTGTACCAACGCAGCGCCTATGCCGCATACAAGGTAATAAACGATAAACTTTCGCTCACCCCATTCACGTTCCAATGCAGGTCCGAACATCAGCACGGCGAACATATTGCAGAACAGGTGAGAGAAGTTGGCGTGCATGAACATATAGGTGAACAATTGCCACAAATGAAACGAACCGTAACCGTTACCAAATGACGAAAACGACCAGTTCATCAGTCCAAACCACTCAACCAAGTGCACTCCATATCGCTCAAGAAGGGAATCTAACAACCAAACAATGACGTTTGCGAGCAATATATTCTTTGTTACAACGGGTAAATTTCTCATGTCAAAATGCATAAAAAAACACTGAAATAGTAACAATTTCCGTGCTAAATAGTAAAAAAATGAAAAAAAATACAGCTTTCGTGCATTTTTTATCAAAAATATTTGCGGATTTGCAAAAAATGTTGTATCTTTGCAGTGTTAGTATGGAGAATTCTCCGATTTTTTAAACGTTTAAATTAATCTAACTATTATGAACAAAGGTGAACTCGTTGCTGCAATCGCAGCAAAAGCTGAGATTTCGAAAGCAGCTGCCGCTAAAGGTCTTGACGCTGCATTGGACGCAATTGCTGAGGCTCTTCAGAAGGGTGAGGCTGTACAACTTATTGGTTTCGCAACTTTGAAGGTTGCTGAGAAGGCTGCTCGCAAGGGTATCAATCCGGCTACCAAGCAAGTTATTGACATTCCTGCAAAGAAGGCTGTTAAGTTCAAAGCAGGTGCTAAGCTCGCGTTCTAATCTTGCTCGTTCAAGGAAAATGGGTTACTCGCAAGGGTAACTCGTTTTTTATGAATGTGCATTTGAATTCTGAAAACTGATAACTGAATACTGATAACTGATCACTTCCTATGAAGAATATTATTCTATGTGGCGCTCCGGGTTGCGGCAAAGGCACGCAAGCGGAATTTATTGTTGCCAACTACGGTTTGTTGCACCTCAGCACTGGTCAAATGATGCGCCGTGAGGCTGCTTCCGGCAGTGAACTCGGCAAACTCATCGAGAGTTATACTGCTCAAGGACATCTGGTTCCGGATGATGTTACAATTAAGATGCTTGAGGAGTATATCGACCGGTTGCCGGCAGACACCAAGGGTCTTATTTTCGACGGTTTTCCGCGTACTCTTAATCAAGCCGTTCAGTTGGAGCGCCTGATGAAGAAACGCGGCGATGAAACCGCTATACTCATCGACATCAACGTGCCTGAGGACGAACTGATCCGTCGTCTTATCGAACGCGGTAAGATCAGCGGCCGGGCTGACGATAATCTGGATACAATCAAAGAGCGTCTCGTTGTTTATCACGAGCAAACTCGCCCTGTTGACGATTACTACGAGTTGCACGATAAGTATGCACGTATTCAGGGCTTGGGTACCATTAGTGAGATATACGGACGCATTAGCCGCATTCTGAAAAAGATTTATTAATCCGCCAACCTTGGCGGATGCATATTGCATATGGCATCTAACTTTATTGACTACGTCAAGATCTACTGCCGCTCGGGTAAGGGCGGTGCAGGCAGTCTGCATTTTCACCGTGCCAAATACGTGCCAAAAGGTGGGCCTGATGGTGGTGACGGAGGTCGCGGTGGGCATATTATCCTGCGCGGCAACCGTAACCTGTGGACGCTGCTGCATCTCAAGTACCAGAAGCACATCCAAGCCACTGACGGCGGCAAGGGTGGTGAGTCTCGTTCGTTCGGCAAGGACGGCGAGGATCGCATCATTGAGGTACCTTGCGGTACAGTGGTTTATGATGGCGAAACAGGCGAGTGGATTACCGAAGTCAAGGAGCATGGTCAGCAGGTTATCTTGCTCAAAGGCGGTCGAGGCGGATTAGGTAACTGGCATTTCCGCACCTCTACCAACCAAGCACCGCGTTATGCTCAGCCTGGCGAACCGGCACAGGAACGTGTGGTAATCATGCAGATCAAGGTGCTTGCCGATGTAGGTTTGGTGGGCTTCCCCAATGCAGGCAAATCAACGCTATTGTCCGTTGTGTCGGCTGCTAAACCGGAGATAGCTGACTACCCTTTCACAACCCTTACGCCGCAACTTGGTATAGTCTCCTATCGCGACGACCGTTCGTTCTGCATGGCAGATATACCCGGCATCATTGAGGGCGCTGCCGAAGGCAAAGGTCTTGGACTACGGTTCTTGCGTCACATAGAGCGTAATGCCGTACTGCTTTTCCTTGTTCCGGCTTGCACCGAGGACCCCAAGCACGAATATGAGATATTGCTCTCTGAATTGGAGAAGTATAATCCCCGACTACTGACCAAAGCGCGTATTCTTGCCGTGAGCAAGTCGGATACAATGCCTGAGAATGAGGTCAGCAAGATTGTCGCCAAACTTGGCGACGAATACAAGATTCCCGTAGTGGCATTCTCTTCGGTCAGTGGTCAAGGCATCAGCGAACTCAAAGACATATTGTGGGAAGAACTCTCCAAGGAGCAGAATCAGGTCATCGAGATTTCTCACTCACCGCTGGATATCGAGCGCGTGGAGCGTCAGGAAGCCGAAGCCGGCAACGATCAGGACGACGAAGAACACACTATTTATCTCAACGAGGTTGAGGAGGAGTGGGATCTCTCGAAGTACGCAGGTATAGGTTGGGATACGCAAACAGATGGTTAAGTGGATTCAGCAACATATAGGTCAGAAGCAACTCGTGTTGCTACTCAGTCTGATGGTCGGCATTTTGTCGGCTATTGCTGCCTATTTGTTGAAGCTGTTCATCCATTTGATTCAGTATCTGATTAATACGTACCTTATAGCCGGTGAACATTGGTGGTGGCTGATTGTTTGTCCGATGATCGGCATCGCTCTGGCGGCACTCTTTGTCAAGTACGTGGTACGCGATGATATATCGCACGGTATAACAAAGATCCTGTACGCTATCTCTCAGCGCAAGTCTATCATCAAACCGCATAATATGTGGTCGAGTCTTATAGGTAGTGGCATAACCATCGGTTTCGGCGGATCTGTCGGTGCTGAGGCTCCTATCGTGCTGACCGGTGCAGCTATAGGTTCCAACCTCGCCAAACTCTTCCACCTTGACCAAAAGACGATGATGCTCATGATAGGCTGCGGTGCAGCCGGTGCTATAGGCGGTATATTCAAGGCTCCGATAGCTGGTCTTGTCTTTACACTTGAAGTGTTGATGATGGACATCACAATGAACTCCATCGCGCCATTGCTTATCTCCTCGGTCACTGCTACCGCTATCGCTTATTTCACTTCCGGCTTTACTCCGATGTTCGAACTGACCACCATCGAGTCGTTCACGCTCGGACGTATTCCTTGGTATTTGTTGTTAGGCGTTGCGTGCGGCTTTGTGTCGCTATACTTCACGCGTGGGATGAACTGGCTCGAGCAGCACTTCAAACGTCTGCCGAATATGTGGCTGAAAATTATCATCGGCGGCTCGGTGTTAGGCTTGCTGGTATATCTGTTTCCACCACTCTACGGTGAGGGCTACGACGTGATCCTGCAACTCTTCAACGACGATCCGCAGTCGGGTATCATGTACAGCCCGTTTGCGAAGCTCGGTGATGGTATGTGGTTGATCATTGTATATTTCTCGGCTGTTCTTCTACTGAAGATCGTAGCATCGGTAGCCACCAACGGCGGCGGTGGAGTAGGTGGTATATTTGCACCCTCATTGTTCATGGGTGCATTGGTAGGGTTTATTTGTGCGTACCTGCTCAAGTTGGTTGGCATCTCTGTTCCGGTTGTTAACTTTACGCTTGTGGGAATGGCAGGCTTGATGTCCGGTGTGATGCATGCACCGCTGACGGGAATCTTCCTCATCGCCGAACTCACCGGCGGCTATCACCTGTTCATGCCTCTGATGATTGTGGCGGTTGTGTCCTATCTTACTATCATGTTCTTCGAGCCACACAGCCTCTACGCCATGCGTCTGGCGCAGAAAGGCGAGTTGCTCACGCATAACAAGGATCGTTCGGTACTTACCTTGCTCAAGATGGATAATGTCTTGGAAACCGACCTTCGTACCGTTTCGCCCGACATGACGCTTGGACAACTCGTCAAGGTCATAGCCGATAGCAAGCGTAACATCTTCCCCGTAGTGGACGCCAACGGCGAACTGCAAGGTATCCTCCTTTTAGATGAGGTGCGTAACATCATGTTCCAACCGCGCTTGTACAACCGCTTCACGGTAGCACAACTGATGAACTATCCGCAAGTAGTCCTCCGCCACGATATGCCCATGGAAAAAGTCATGGAGATTTTCGAGGACACCGGCGCATGGAACCTGCCGGTGGTAAATGCTAACAAGAAATATCTTGGATTCGTTTCCAAATCCAAGATATTCAACTCCTATCGTCACGTGCTTGTGCACTTCTCTGACGAGTAGGCGGCTATACCACTCTTTTTACAATACCACGTTTTCTTACTTGATGAACTGGAGCTCAACGCGCCGGTTCTTTTGTCTGCCTTCGTCGGTATCGTTATCGGCGATAGGATGCGTTGCGCCATAACCTTTAGCTACGAGCAGCGAAGCGTTGCAGCCTTGTTTGATCAGGAAGTTACGAACCGACTCGGCACGTTTAGCGGATAGAGTCATGTTATTTTTCGCGTCGCCGGTAGAGTCGGTGTGACCGCTGATCTCCACACGTAAGTTACGCTCTTTGATGATTCCTGCTACGCGGATGAGTTCGTTCTCCGACTGTGGCAGCAACTCGTATTCGTTAACAGGGAAGAACAGGTTGTTTACCTGAACAGCCAAGCCTTGTTCAATCATCTGCTTGTAAGAGGTGAGTTGAATGTTCTTCTCTATATCTATCGATTTCTTTTGCTCGCGCAGATCAATGTTGTTGGAGAGTGGGAAGTAACGTTCGTCATCAATATAGTAACCGTAGTTCTTGCCTAACGGCATTACCAGATAGAACGAGCCGTTGCTTGGGTCTGTCTGCAACTGACCGAGACTCTCATGGGTCTCCAGATCTTCCCAGCGGATAGTTACTCCCACTGTCCGACCGTTCTCGTCACGCACGGTGCCGGATATAGTTGCTACGGCGTTCGGGCGCATGTTCAGTGGCAACTCCAAGGTATATAGGTCTGCGCCGTTGGAGTAATAGGCAGTACTGCCATCCGTGCTAATCTTGTAGCCCCACTCTTGTCGCGGTGAGTTGATTTGCGCACCGAGGTTAACCGGTTCACTCCATTCAGTCCACGAATCATCGCTCAGACGAGTAACCTTGAATACATCAAGGTCGCCAAGATTACTGTGCCTGTCAGAACTGAAATATAAGGTGTGCATATCGGGGTGCAAAAACGGCTTACGCTCCAAACCCGGAGTGTTGATCTTTGCTCCCAAATCAATTGGTTCACCCCACTCGCCATTGTCATCCATTACTGAAACAAAGATGTTCACCGAAGTGCCTACTTCGTTTTCTACCTGTTTTTGTGCAGAGAAGAGCATAGCTCTGCCGTCACTGGTAATCATGGCATCGCTCTGCCATTGGGCAATGTTGATGTTGTCCGGCAAGGTTGTCGGTTTTGACCAGCCTTCTGAGGTCTTGTGGGTGGAGTAGAGCAGTCCGTTGCGGAAGAAAATCAACTGTGTCCCGTCAGCCGACACGGATTGCATGGCTTCGTTGGAATTCGGGGTATTCAACTCAACGAGCGGCGTTGCACTTTCCCATGTAGTATTGCGTCTGTTTGAGGTATATATGTCCTCGCTGTTGCCCGCTGTTCTGTCATATACCACGCGCACAAAATAGATGGTATTGCCGTCGGCTGTCATGACGGGTGAATACTCTTTCGCGGAAGTATTGATGGAATCGGATATAGCCTCCGGCGTGAGTTCCTGTTGCTGTCCTTGCTCCAAGGCAGCAATCAGATTGTTGTAGTCAGGATCGTTACCAAACACTTCGGCAAACGGTCGAACGGTCTGTAATGCCATATCTATATCCTGACGAAACAGATAGTCGCGAATAAGTCCGATTAGCCACTCGTACGCAATGCGGTAAGGGGCGGCATTCTTTATCAGACTCTGCCAACCCATATCCGTCGTCATCACGATATCGTATTGTGCTATGATCTTCTTATCATGATTCTCAAGGGCTGCAAAATGCGAATTGGGATATTGCTCGTACAGTTTGGTTATATCAGCGGGTATGCCGGTGCTGCAATACACATCGTGGATGATCATCCATGCGGAGTCTTTCACGATTTCGCTCGGTGCATTCTGATAGACGAACACGGCTGCTGGCAGACTATGACGATTGCCTGCTATCTGCAAAATAGCATAGTGTAGGCGTCGCTTTTCCATCTGATCTTTGCGCTTGATGGCTTTGTCACGCAGACTCATCCAATTGCCTTCAGCTATTTCTTCGGCATATTTGTCCGCAGCCTGTTTGGCGAGTTGCTGCTGAGCGTACGGGCTTTCGGGGTACGTACTCAGGTACTGTTGAATAGCCTCTTCGCTGCCGACAGCTTGCGCATCACGCAGTGCCAATGCATAGATCTGCTGCCATGCGTCAGGTATCTCGGTCGCATCGGGATACTTGTCAAGGAATGTACGGTAACTGTCCAATGTGTTAGCCTCTTTGGTCTGCTGATAAGCCAGCGCATTCCGGCGCTGTATAGCCTCCTTGACATCCTTGCCGTTAGGATTCTGCTCGATGAAGTTATCGTACGCCTCAACCGTATTGTTCTCTACTGCCTGCTCAAATGCCAGATGACTCAGATGCTCCTTGGCTTGGCGTTGTAGCGACGATACAGCTCTCGGGTAGGCTTTCAGAAATTGGTTGTACGCCTCTTCGGTATTGATCGCCTCGGCATCCTTGAGCGCTTCTGAACAAATCTCGTGAATCGTGGTGTTCAGCAGTTCTTTGGTCAGACCTTTGGCGATAAGTTTGTCCTGTGGACCCGGATCAAGACGCGTAAAACTCGTTTTGCAGGCATTGATATACTTGTACGCTTTGGGTATATCCCGACCGCTAAACTCCGTCATTGAGTACAACTTCGCGGCAGAGTACAGGTAGGGCACATCTGTCGGATCTTTGGCAAGACGTTTTTCTATATCTTTCTCTGCAGCATCATAGTTGCCTTTCTGCACTTGTTTCAGAATAGGGTATTCGTACTCTTGTGCCTGCAATACGCAGACTGCCAGCATAGCGATGACAGATAGTAGTAACTTCTTCATAAGCTTGTCATTTTGATTTAGAACTTCTCGTCCCAGAAAATCTTCTTAAGGAATCGGCAAAGATAGTTCTGCCAGTTCTCCCATGTGTGTCCGCCTAAGCTCTCGTAATAAGTATATTCGAAATTGTTCATATCGAGCCACAGCCTGTAGTCTTGCATCTGTGCATAGAGGAAATCGTCGCGCCCCATTCCGATCCAGTACATCGGTGGGGTAGCAGCCATGTGGCGCATGTCTGCCATCCAGTTGTTGTACGCGGGCGAGACGTAGTCGAGCTGCATATCAAATCCTGCCGTGTGAAACTGGGTGTCTTCAACGTCTTCCAGCAGTTCGGCACCGTTGCGGGGAATAATCACGGCTGAGAACAAACCTACGAACGCAAATTGTCCGTGCAGATAGTGAGAAATATGCATTGTGTGAAAACCGCCCATCGACAGACCGGCTATAGCGCGTTGACTCGGATCTTTGCTTATGCTGTAGCGACTTTCAGCCTCCTGCATAAATGCCTGAAAATGTTCCTCCCAATAGCCGGACATCTCGTAGCCTTGTTCTTGCTCCTCTGTCAGTTTGCGCCAATGTGCTGAACCCTTTTCCGTGCTGAACGTATCGCCAGAGGGTGTAACATTAGGTGCTCGCATCAGTTTTTCGCGTTCTTCCGGTGGTAGACTGCCCAGGAAGTTGTCCGGCATAATAACAACCATCTCTCTGACCTGCCCAGCCAATAGCAACATATTCATCCACTTGAGCAGATCTCCTTGTTGTGCCCAGTCATCTTCCGATCCGTACATGCCGTGTTGGAGATACAGAACAGGGAATACTGCCTTTTCCAAGCCGGCACGCATGGTGTATTGATACGGAAGATAAACGCAGCAAGGCACGCCGAGCAGTGTGTCCCGCTCGATGGTACCCACATTTTTTGATGCCTTGACAAGCTGGGATATGCTGAGCAAGGCTATCAAAGATAGCAAGATCAATGAATGATTTTTCATATTTCTAAAGGTCTAATGACAATTGCACATCCGATTCGCCATTCGTGATGGTGAACGGTATAGATGCCGGTGGAGTAGGAGCGTCAGCGGTATCCGAAGCTTCCGAATTATCCGGACGGTCTGGATTATCTGATGATTCAGGACTCTCTTGAGGTTCCTCGGGCTCCGGCTCCGGTTCCGGCAGAGCGGGAGTGACGTCGATAATGCCCGCTATATCGTATGTGCTCAATCGTTTGCCGCGAGCCTTGGCTGACTTAACATCAATGAACTCTGCCATAACCACATCCAATGCCGGACGGTTTTCATCCGCAAACTGCAATTGGAACACTGCTTCCTCTCTGTCTGACAGCACAACAATCCGATGCTCCTTGGATTCTCCGAGTATCGACTGCGGTTTGGCTGTAGCATCTGCCAGAGTGAAACGCTTGCCGTAATAGAACTGCAACTCGTCGTTCCACATAGCCAGTGACCACACTTTCTCCGGTTGCCACTTCTCGATGCGCAGGATATTGTTATCAAAGTGCGCAGTCGGGTCAAACGTATTGAGGTAGTAGTTGCCGTCGGTAGTGATAACCAATATGCGGTCGTCGTCATCAAACTCGCCAAGATATGTGCCTTGGTTGTCATAATTCACGCGCAATACATCCTGATCAAACCACACTTTTCGTCCGCCAAGCGTCGAATGACCTTTCTGCTTCAAGGTGATTGACTTGACTTCGAACTTCGTGAGCACGTTGCCCATCGCGTTGCGGTTCTTGACAGCCAGTTCGGATAGATCTTTCAGTACTTCAACCTTCTTCAGGTGCAACTGAGGCTTCAATGCCACGCGGATAATCTCTGCCTCACCGTTCGGGTTGGCTGTGAAATATACAACCTTCGAGCCAGGTTTGCCTTGCGTCAGATCGTACTCCTTGTCGCGCGTCACACCCGTCACATGGAAGCGTTTCATGTAATAGATGCCGCCCTTGCCGTCACGGTAAACAACATTGTATATCGTGCGCACATCGTCTTTCTTGAAAATGGCGATATGCAGAATATCCGTGCCGATGAACACTTTCTCCGCCACACGGGTAATCTTGTACTTGCCGTCCTTGTGGAAGACGATGATATCGTCGATATCCGAGCAGTTGAACAGGAACTCGTCTTTCTTCAGTCCCGTGCCAACGAAACCATCGGCATAATTGATATACAATTTCTCGTTGGCTTCGACAACCGTTTTAACGTTGATATTTGCGAAATTGCGAACCTCCGTCTTACGCGGATAACGTGCGCCGTATTTCTGCTTGAGCATCTCAAACCACGCTATCGTATATTCGGTCAGGTGCTTGAGATCATGGATGGTATCCTTGATTTTCCTGTCCAGATCCTTCATCAGTTCGTCTGCCTTCTTGGCATCGAACTTCGTGATGCGGATCATGCGGATGTCAAACAGCCGCTCTATATCCTCTGTCCTGACTTCGCGGATGAGTTTCGCCTTGAACGGCTCCAACGCCTGATCCACAAACTGAATCAGTTTCTCTTTGTTAGGCGCCTGCTCGTAGCCTTGCTCCTTGTAGATACGGTTTTCGATGAAGATCTTCTCCAGCGAGGTGTAGAAGTACTGCTCCTCGAGTTCGGCTTTCTGGATTTCCAGTTCTTGACGCAACAGGTCTTTCGTATTGTCGGTCGATAACTTCAGCAGCGTCGATACATTCGTAAATATCGGCTTCTTGTCCTGAATAACGCAGCAGTTCGGCGAGATAGATACCTCGCAATCGGTGAACGCATAGAGTGCATCGATCGTCTTGTCGGACGACGCGCCGGGAGCGAGTTGTACCACAATCTTCGCCTCTTCGGCTGTGAAGTCATCGACTTTCTTGATCTTGATCTTCCCGCGCTCTTGCGCTTTCAGGATGGTGTCAATGATCTTCGAGGTAGTCGTTCCAAATGGCACTTGGCTGATGATCAGCGTCTTGTTGTCATCCGCCTTGCTGATACGCGAGCGAATTTTGATCACGCCACCACGCTCGCCGTCGTTGTAACGGCTCACATCCACCTCTCCGCCTGTCGGGAAGTCGGGATACAACGTGAACTCCTCACCCCTCAAGTAAGCCAGCGATGCATCGCACAACTAAACGAAGTTGTGCGGCAAGATCTTCGAGTTCAAACCGACAGCAATACCCTCCACGCCTTGCGCTAACAGCAGCGGGAACTTAACCGGCAAATGTACAGGCTCTTTCTTCCTACCGTCGTACGACGCCATCCAGTGCGTTGTCTTGGGGTTGAACACCGTTTCCAGCGCGAACTTCGACAGTCGCGCCTCGATGTATCGCGGAGCAGCTGCACCGTCACCGGTGAGGATGTTTCCCCAGTTTCCCTGACAATCAATCAGCAGGTCTTTCTGCCCGAGTTGCACCAGCGCATCACCGATAGAAGCGTCACCGTGCGGGTGATATTGCATCGTCTGACCGACGATGTTTGCCACCTTGTTGTACTTGCCGTCATCCACGGCTTTCATCGCGTGCAATATACGGCGCTGAACAGGCTTCAAGCCGTCCTCTATCGCAGGGACGGCTCGCTCCAAAATAACGTACGAGGCATAGTCCAAGAACCAGTCTTGGTACATGCCCGTCAAGTGATATTTGATTGCGTCGCTGAAGTCAGCCATGAATGCTATCAGTCAATGCGCTTGTTGATGATGATATAAGCGACAATACCGATAAACTCAAGCACCAGACTGCTAACCAGCAATACGTTGCTCGGCGTGCCGAAATAGTAAATACACAAGCAAATAACTCCACAAAGGAAGATAATTAAACCGAGGTTTTTAAGTAATGAATCCATATTAATCTAGATTTAAGAATTTTCTAAAAAACAGAATTGCCTGCAAAGTTACGAAAAAAAAATGACATTTGCAAATTATTTTGACAAAAAAATGCTCACACAGCCCTAAATTTACCTCCTGGGAACGATTTTATGAGTTTTTTCATCTCCAACAGCATTAGATGCGTGATGATATCCGAGTACGAAATATCCGCTTCTTCGGCGAGGTCGTTCACCAATATGCCGTCATCTGCCTCTCTGAGCAACTGTAGCAGCGTCCGCTCTTCGTCGCTCAATCCGCTCAGATCTTCGTCCATCGGCAGGCTGGTCTGTACCGGTCTTCCTGCTGTAGCCCACATCATCGCTTCTATCAGGTCGTCAGGGCTTTGCATCAGCATCGCACGCTGATCACGAATTAGACTGTTGCAGCCTGCCGAACTGTCATCGCTTATTCGCCCGGGCACCGCAAACACCGGTCTATTATAGTCAAACGCCATCGATGCCGTTATCAGCGACCCACCGCGCGCACGGGACTCTACAACGATTGTGCACTCCGACAATCCCGCGATAATCCGGTTTCGCGCCACAAAATGATGTTTCTCAGGCGTGTTGCCGGACATGTATTCGGTCAGTATTCCGCCATTCTCCAGCGCCCGCACAGCGTCAGGACGATGATAAGCCGGATAGATCCGGTCTAACCCGTGCCCGGGGATAATCAGCGTCGGGATTCCTGCTTCCAACGCAGCGCGATGAGCCGATATATCTATCCCGTACGCCAAACCCGACACAATGGTTAATTTCGGCAACTTCTCTGCCAGCCCGAGCACTATCTCCCGCGTGATCATCTTCCCGCGCTCCGTAGCCTGCCGCGTGCCGACGATTGAAACGAAATGCCCGTCTCTGAGGTTGATATTTCCCTTGGCATATAGCAGTATCGGCGCATCAGCGCACTCTGCCAAACGTACGGGATAATCGGGGTCATATCGGTAGTAAGTCGCTATCTGATGCTTGTCAACAAACGCCATTTCCTCTTGCGCACGTTGCCACGATGCCGTTTTCCCGGGTAACACTACACGCTCCCAAGCTTCCTCAGGATCGGGATAACGCTGCAGCACTTCCCGCAGCAAGCGGTGCTTGCCGTCGTACAAGTGCGTCAGAGCGATGATATAAGGCAGTTTGTCGCGGTTCATTATTGTTCGTTTAAGTCTTTGTTTGCTTTGCGGCGAATCTGTATAACATGAAAGATGCCAAATAGTCCCACACCGGCTAATGTCCCGATGCAATCAGCAACCCAATCCAGTAACTCGCATGAACGTGGTGGACAATACAATTGCATCCACTCCATAAATCCGCCATATACCACGGGCAACACAAGCGATACTATATATAATACGCGCGGACTCACACGCACACGAAAACTGTCAACTGCCAGACATAGGGCAAAGACCAGGTACGCTAACATGTGACCCCACTTGTCTGCCAACGGTATATCACCTATTAGGGGCGCAGGCACTTCTTTCACAAGGCTCAGCCATGTGATGCCTGCCATAACAATCGCCGATGGCAGATAGACACTATGGCTGTTATTAAGAACGATCGGAGAGATGTATTTTGATTCCGTAACACAAATCGCCGGCATCACCCAGACCCGGAACGATATATTTCTTGTCGTTCAGGATCGGATCAATCGCTGCGCACCAGAGGGTTACATCCGGGCTGTCGTTGAGTTCGCGGCGCATATACTCGATAGATTTAGGCGTAGCAATCACGCTGCACATATGCGTGTGTGCCGGCTTTCCGTGTCTGAGCAGAGCGAGGTAGCCCACTTCCATCGACATTCCCGTAGCCAGCATCGGATCAACCAGAATCAGCGTCTTGTCAACAATCGACGGGGCTGCCATATACTCGGCTACGATTTCCAGTTCGCCTTTGTTGTTGACGCGACGGTAGGCACTCAGAAACGCATTCTCCGCACGGTCGAAGATGTTCAGGAATCCTTGATGCAATGGCAAACCTGCACGCAGAATAGTCCCCAACACAATCTGATCCGTGATCTGCGGCACCACAGCCGTGCCGAGAGGAGTGGTTACATCGCGAGTTTCGTAATGAAGATGCTTGCTCACTTCCATCGCCATCACCTCGCCGATGCGCTCGATGTTACGACGGAAACGAAGAGGATCACGCTGGATGTTCGCATCGCGAATCTCGCCGAGAAACTGATTGAGAACGCTGTTGTTCTCCGATAAGTTGATAACTTGCATAGTATTCTGTTTTGATTTGTTTGGCGATTTTAGGGTGTCTAAAAAGTACATTTATTTCGCACTTGAGCGACAATTTTCATTTTCAGCGCACAAAGATACAAAAAAATTTGTAAATTTGCAAAAAAAATTGTAACTTTGTACGCTTTTCTTGAAAATGACCCCATTTTAATGGAACACACTAAGCAATTTGTACGCCATATTTCAAAAGATCTGGTCAATCTGATGCCTCTTGCGCAGTTTGATGGCGAGACGATCATCGTTGACCAACCCGAGCAAGTCGAGGAGGCGGTTGCCTATCTTCGTTCGTGCCCGGTTTTGGGTATAGATACCGAAGCCCGGCCTTCGTTCACGCGCGGCATCCATTACCCGACTGCTCTCGTACAGATTGCTACCGAACAGCGTTGCTACCTCTTCCGCCTCAACAAGATCGGTCTTTCGCCGAGCTTGGCGAAACTGTTCAGCAACAAACAGATTTGTAAGGTTGGCTTGGCGTTCAAGGATGACCTCAACGGCCTCAGACGGCTTCACGACTTCAAACCGCAGAACTGCATCGACCTGCAATCGCTCGTGGCGCGTTACGGTATTCTTGATCTCGGTCTGCAAAAGATATTTGCCATCGTCTTCGGCAAGAAGATTAGCAAGTCGCAACAACTCACCAACTGGGAAGCCGATACCCTCACGCCCGAACAGGCGCGCTATGCCGCTACCGATGCGTGGGCTACGCTGCTCATCTACAATGCTTTGCTCGACTCCAAGCAACTGCCTAAATGCGAGGTCGATCAACTTCAGTTCGCCGAACGCGAAGCCCAAGTGCAGCATCAGCTCGATGTCAATATGCACAAGGATATAGATGCTGCCATCGATGTTTTGAACAATGGCGGCGTGATCCTCTATCCCACCGATACCGTCTGGGGATTAGGTTGCGATGCCACCAACGACGAGGCAGTCGCCAAACTCTTCCGCCTCAAGCAGCGCGATAAAGGCAAATCCGTACTCGTGCTCGTCGATTCCCCCGAACGCATCGCGGACTATATCCCTGTAATCCCCGACACTGCGGCTAATCTCTTAGAGGTTTCCGCTCCCGAGGAAGGCGTTGCGCCCAAACCGATCACGCTCATCTACCCCAAGGCACATAACGTCTCGCCGTCTATCCTCGCCGAAGATGGCAGCCTGGGTATTCGCGTTACCTACGAGAAGTTCTCCAGCCTTCTCTGCCGTCAACTCGGCAAACCGCTTGTATCAACCTCCGCCAACTTCGCAGGTCGGCCTACACCCAAGGCATTCTGCGAGATAGATGCCAAACTCCTTGAGAGCGTTGACTACGTCTGCCGCTCACGCCGTGGCGAGAACAAACCCGCCCAACCAAGTAGTATAATTAAGGTTAATTCCGACAATTCGATAACCATCATCCGCCCATGAGCCAACGTCGCAAACTCCAATTAGGATACATATTGCTTGACTTCCTCTCCGCCGAACTCGTTTGGCTCGCGTTCCTGTTTTTCCGCTGGCTCGTGTACGAAGGCAGAGTGTTCAGTGTGGATGTCGTGCTCATTCCCGCGTTTAACTTCTACACGCCGCTGCTGTTCTTCCCCTTGGGCTGTTTGTTTATCTACTACCTCTCGGGTTACTACCTGCACATGCAGCGCAAAAAACTCAGTCAGGAGTTACTGACAACCTTTATCTCCTCGCTGGTAATATCGTTTGCGGCGTTCTTTATCATTATCATCGACGACCAGGTCGAGAATTACCATCGTTATCTCGTCTCGCTCGCCGTGCTTTGGGGATTGCAATTTAGCATCAGTTACTTCTTCCGCCTCTGTTTTACGCTCATTCTTCGTCGGCATGCTACACCTCCGGCTACTCACACTATCCACAGCGAAGCCGAAGTTGCCAAGCTCCGCGTCAACAAAGGCGACATGGTCATCATCGACCTGCCACAGGATAAAGACGAGAATACCCTCTATCGCATCATCCAGCGCGTCTATCCTATGGATGTAGAGATCGCTATCGTCCCCAAACTCTACGACATGCTTACCGGTGCTGCGAAGATCTCCGAGTTAGGCGAAAACCCCTTGATCATGATCACCCGCCACAAAGCCTCGGACTCCGAACTCTGCATCAAGCGCGCTTTCGATGTTGTATCGGCTATACTTACCATGATCATCCTATCGCCGCTGTATATCGTGTTGTGGATTCTTGCCTACTGTTCATCCAAAGGCCCCGCGTTCTACAGCCAGCAACGCATCGGTCTGCACGGCAAACCCTTCTTGATCTACAAGTTCCGCACAATGGTGCAAGATGCCGAAGATGAAGTCCCGCAACTCTCTGCCGACGACGATCCGCGCGTCACACGCGTCGGCAAGTTTATGCGCCGCTACCGTCTCGACGAACTTCCGCAGATGTGGAACATCCTCAAGGGCGACATGTCTATTGTGGGACCTCGACCCGAACGGGAGTTCTTTATCAATCAGATTGTCGAAAAAGCTCCGTATTATTGCCTGCTCTATAAGATCCGACCGGGACTGACCAGTTGGGGCCCCATCCGCGTCGGTTACACCGATACCCTGCAGAAGATGATCGACCGACTCAACTACGACATCGTTTATATCGAAAACATGTCACTCCGTCTTGATGCCAAAATCCTTTTCTACACCATCGGCGTCATCCTCGACGGCAAAGGCAAGTAATATCGGGGTTTTAGTAGGGTCTACTCCAAATTTGATATAGTTTTATAGTGTATGGAAACAACGAATCTATCGTACGACGACGCCATCAAACGCGTTGAACAGATTGTCCGCGAACTCGAACAGACAGAGGCGCTCTCTGTATCTCTGTACAAACAAAAAGCCCAGGAAGCCCAACAACTTCTCCGCTTCTGCGAGTCCCAACTCCGCGACATGGAGCAAGCCCTCGCCAAAGAGGATTAGTGCAAAACTCACTTTTTTTACATTTTTCTGCCAAAATATTTGCAATTGTCAAAAATTCTTTGTATCTTTGTAGCGAAAATGGGGCTTTCCCTACGACTATATGTTTAACAACATAAATAACCAATTTATTAACTAACTAATTCTATCAATCATGAAGAAAATCTTTTCTTTATTCGCTGCCGTGCTCTTCGCAGGTAGCATGATGGCAGAGACGGTTACTCTCACTATGGCGGATTTCGCAGCTACAAGTTTTACAGATCAAACTTCTGGAATCTCTGTTGCTACAGCCAAGAATGGTGGAGGCACTGAGCCGGCTTACAATGCTACAGGTAAAGATCTCCGTATTTATGCTAAGGGATCAATCACTATTTCTTCAGCACAAAACATTACAGGTATTTCATTTACCATTTCTACACAAGGAAAAAAGCGTCTTGCTCCTCTAACTGCTGATGCAGGAAGTGTAACTGTTAAAGGCGATCCTGATTTTACAGCTGAATGGACAGGTTCTGCAAAATCTGTTACGTTGACCGTAGGAGACAAAGCAGATTATGGAACAGATGGTAGTTCAAAGGCTGGTCAATTGGACTTTACTGCTATTGTAGTTACTCTTGAAGCTGGCGACACCCCGCAAGAAGATACTTGGACTGTAGCAGGTAGCTCGTCTGTTGCCTTCGGTACAACTTGGGATCCGACCAATACTGCTAACGATATGGTTAAGCAAAACGATGGCACATTCAAGTGGGAGAAAGAGAACCTCGAACTCGCTGACGGTTCTGTTGACTTCAAAGTAGTCAAGAACCACTCCTGGGATGAAGCTTATCCTTCCCAAGACTATAAGCTCGCTATCGATGCTGCTGGTATTTATACCATCACCATCACTTTCGAGCCGGAAAATAACAACAACGTTAGCGCTACTGCTACTAAAACCGGTGAGGCTGTTGTTGTTCCGACAGTAGTTATGCACGGTACTTTCGTATCCAGCGACTGGGCTGATACCGAGGCTTTTGCTAAATCTGAAGACAAGAAGAGCGCTTCGCTCAAACTGACATTGGCTGCTGGCGACATTGAGTTCGGTATGAAACTCGATGGTGCTTGGAAAGCGAATGGCGCTACTATCACTCGCGAAAACGCTTCTACTTCACTCGCAAGCGGTAGCGGCAATATGCACCTCACAGCTGACGTTGACGGTGAGTACACCTTCACATATACCTATGAAACCCAAACTCTCGAAGTTACATTCCCCAAGATTATTACCGTTATGACCTGCGCTGAGGCTGCTGAGGCTGCAGCAACTGCCGGTGACGAAATCTACAAGGCAAAAGGTTATGTAACTGAGATTGCTTACGCTTTATCTAACGGCTCAATGAGTTTCTGGATGGCTGATACAGAGGATGGCGGCCGCGTGCTCGAGGCTTACAAGTGCGCTGTGGCTGATGAAGCTGACGCACCTAAGGTAGGTGATCTCGTAATCGTAACAGGTCAACTGACTGTTTATCAATCAACCAAAGAGTTCAAACAGGGTTGCACCGTAGAAATCGTAGAAAGAGCTGCTGAGCCCGTTAACCTCGGTGATAAGACTATCGCTGAGTTCATCGAACTCAAGAACACGAAGGACACTTGCGTTCTGACAGGTAAAGTGATCGAGATCGTCAACGATCAGTATGGTAACCTCACGATTGAAGATGCAACAGGTTCGCTCTACGTTTATGGCGTACTCACTCCTGCCGGCGAGTCGAAGAAGTTCAGCACATTGGATGTTGCAGTAAACGATGTTCTCACCATTAAGGCTACCTACAACGAGTATCAAGGCAATCCGCAGGCTAAGAACGCTATCTTCGTTTCACGCGAGAAAGCTACTCCGTCTGCTATTGACAACGCTACTGTTGCCGGCAAGGCGCAGAAAATGATCATTGACGGTCAACTCTTCATTATCCGCGACGGCGTTATGTTCAATGCCAACGGCGCTGCTGTAAAATAATCGGAACAATTTCCGTTGAACTACTATTAAGGCGATGCGCGATGCATCGCCTTAATTGTGTATTGATGTAGTTGTGAGAGTGTGGATTCGGTGCGTTGTCGGTGCAATCCGTTATCGACTCGTTATCGACTCGTTTACGTGTCGTTATCGTGTCGTTTACGTGTTAACCCTTTCAATCAAACACTTCAATCAGTATATCCAAAGACTTAGGCAATCGGAAGGAGTCAACGTGTTCGAGATAATAATTGCAGAGTTGGCGGAGAATTTCCTGACGCGTTCGACGATTGCTAACCGCCGACTGCTGATCGCTGATCGCTGATTGCTGATTGCTAATTGCTGATTGCTGATTGCTAATTGCTGATTGCTGACTGCTGATTTCCGGTGAACCTATACCCAACAATTCTGCCAACTGCATCATGAAATTGATATGCAGGTTCTCGGGCGTGGGATTGCCGTTGAGTTCGTGAACGAAGTCATCGAGAAATTCGTAGATCGGTTCGTCTTGTTGCGGGTGGGTGAGTGTGAGCATCAGCATCTCTGTAACAAACAGGGCTATCGACTGCCGGCGGATGTCTGCATAGACCTGCTCGGGCAGGAAGACAGGGTCGATGGTATCGACAGTAGCAAAAGGTTTTGACGGGTTGACGCTGTAGGTTAGTTCGACGATGGAAAGCGGCTGGTAGGCTGCTTTAATTTTGTGCTTGCCGTGCGCACCATACACCTGCAGCGCAAGACGTCCTTCTGCCTTGGTATAGACTTGCAGCAACGACATTTTGTCGGAGTGCTTCTTTAGTCCTAATACTATTGCTTCCGTCGTTTGTTTCATGGTTATTCTTCCTCTGCATCCAAATTGGCGTAACGCCGCAAATCGTCAAATGTGTAGCCGCGTTGCAGCATAAACCGTATTATCTTCTGCTTGTCTTGTCCCTGCTTGCTCTGAATGGCTTTACGGATATTGCTTGCGTACACCGTTTCATCCATATCGTCTAATGCTTGCTGTATCTCCTGTTCGGGCAAGTGTTTGGTGCGTAAGCCCATGATGATCTTCATTCTGCCCCAAGCTTGAAACGCTACTTTGTCGTGCACAAATGCCCGGCAATACCGTTGTTCATCGAGGTATTGTTGCTTTTGCAAAATCCCGATGACTTCGTCGATCTGTACATCGTTTGCGCCCAACCGCGCCAGCAGTTGCTCTACATCTGCCACGCAATGCTCCGTACCGGCGCAATAACGCGCTGCACGTTCCAGAAAAACCTTGGTGTCAACAGGCTTCTTGTCTTCTATTTGTTCACTTTTGTATTGCATGAATGAATCGTTGTTTGCCGTACATATCTTTGAGACACTCAGCCTCGTAGTCCGTTTGCTGCATGAGTTCAAGCATCGCATCGCTTTGCGTCTCGCTGATCTCAAACCACAGTTCTTTTGCTTTATGTAACTGCGCTATGCGCCGATAGAAGAGTAGGGGATCCTCTTCCGGCACAAACAATGCCTCTTTGGGTTCATAGCGTAAGGTGTTCTCAGTCATTGTCCCTCTTTCCGAAGGACGAATATACGGCGGGTTAGACACAATTATGTTATATTCGCCTATTTCATTGCTCAATATATCCGCCACAAAGAACCGCACGTCTAATCCCAGTTTTTTTGCATTGCGTTTCGCCACTGTAATAACTTCCTCGCTTTTATCCAGCCCTTCAACAATCCACTCAGGGTGTTTCTTTTTGAGTGCCAAAGCAATACACCCGCTTCCCGTACCGATGTCGAGAATGGTGTATGGTGTATGGTGTACGGTGTATGGTGTATGATTGTCAATGAGGGAGATGAGTTCGGCGGTTTCGGGGCGAGGAATCAGCGTGGCTTCGTTTACCTCCAGATCCAAGCCTAACCACTCTGTGTGACCGAAAATATACTGCACAGGAACAAAATTACATAATTTTTTCAAAATTATTTCCAAATCTGGTATATTTTTTGTACCTTTGTGCGTGCACAGGTCAAAACGGCTCATTCCGGTTGTTTCCTCAATGATCCAAAACGCCAATTCGCGTGCCTCGTGCTCGCCGTAATACGGCGTCAGTTGCGTGACAATATGTTCCACTATTGCTTTCACGCTGCAAAGATACAAAAAAATATTGACATTTGCAAATAAAAATGCTATGACAGATTCAGATTATATATTGCGATGCGTTGAGTTGGCGCGTAATGGCGAATACTATGTTGCACCTAACCCGATGGTAGGTGCTGTGTTGGTTGAGCAATCAGCAGTCAGCAGTCAGCAATCAGCAGTCAGCAATCTGCTATCAGACGACAGGATTATTGCCGAGGGCTGGCACAAGAAGTACGGCGAGGGGCACGCCGAGGTGGAGTGTTTCCGCGCTGCTGATGCTAAGATGGCTGGACTTTCGGAAGATGAGATAGCCTCCATATATGGAGGTTGCACGCTATATGTATCACTGGAGCCATGCTCGCACTACGGGAAAACTCCTCCTTGCGCTGACCTGATTATTAAAAAGGGTGTTAAGCGTGTGGTGATCGGTTGTTTGGATCCGAATCCGCAGGTAGCAGGCAGAGGCGTACAAAAACTCCGTGATGCGGGAATAGAAGTGACAGTAGGTGTAGAGGAGCAAGCCTGCCGTGAACTGAACAAACGATTTCTCTGTCTGCACGAGAAACATCGTCCGTACGTCATCCTCAAATGGGCACAAACAGCCGATGGGTTCGTGGACTTCATCCGCAAGGATGGTACGCCGCTCGTCATCTCAACACCCGTAACCAAGCAACTCGTTCATAAGATGCGTGCCGAGAACATGGCTATTATGGTTGGCACTCGCACTGCTCTGTTGGATAACCCCTCGCTGCTGACGACCCGCTGGCCTGGACGTAATCCCGTGCGCATCGTTCTCGACCGCCATCACCGCATCCCGAAGGATGCCAAGATCTTCTCCGACGACGCGCCAACCATCGTATATGACGAGTGCACAGAATGGACGTTTATTCTTAGCGACCTCGCTCAGCGTAATATCCACTCCGTAATGGTGGAAGGCGGTACGACGCTTCTTAAACACATCCTCGAAACAGGTATTTGGGACGAGATTCATATCGAAGTAGCGCCGGTTACCATTGGCGAAGGCGTGCCCGCACCCGAGGTCGAGTTACCGGATACATTTGAACAAATCGATGGCTCAAAGTTATACACTATTTACCATCCATAACGTAAAATAACACTAAATTGAACGAAAAGTTGCATAAAATTTGCATAAATGCAAAAATTTTCGTATCTTTGCGCGAAATATGAAAAAGAGTTACGAATATGTGATTGCAGCAGCGTGTGTGGCGTTGAGCCTTAGCAGTTGCAATCTGTTTCAGCGCGACGTCAAAGAGGGCGCTGTGGTGCAGTTGGGCAACTATTACCTCTATCAGGCAGACCTGGATGCCGTAACCTCAAGTGCAACCACGCCTGAGGACAGCGCTCGTTATGCCGAGCAGTTCATTCGCCGTTGGGCGACGGATATCCTTCAGTATCAAGAAGGCAAAAGCCACAGCACTCCGGAGATAGAGGCGTTGGTCGAGGATTACCGCCGCAGTCTGTATGTAGCGGAATATGAGAGGCATATTGTGGACAAGCGAATGCCGAAAACAGTTACCGATGCCGAAGCGGATACATTCTATGTGCATCATCAGGAGCGATTTATTCTGCAAGAGAACATCCTGCAAGGCGCACTGCTCGTTATCCCGCAAGATGCCCCCTCGCAGCCTGAACTCAAGAAGCGCCTTATGGATCTTACGGATGAGGAAAACCTCGAATACATCGAGAAATATGCGTATCAATATGCTTCCGGCTACGAACTGTTTACCGAGCAATGGCGCACGGGTAACCAGATTCTGATGCGAATGCCGTCCAACAAATGGCAAAAATCCCTCACATCAGGTAAGCAATACGCCGAGCAAGATACAACATCTGTCTATCTGTTGCAGGTTACCGATTGTCGGCTTGCAGGGCAACCGATGCCTATTGATTATGCCCGGGCAACCATCGACAAGATGATCCTCTCCGAACGACGCGTTTCGTTCCTGCAACAGCAACGACAAGAACTCTACGATGACGCCGTACGGTTCGGGAAAGTAGTTGTTTATTAAAGTTGAATGTTGAGAGTTGAAAGAAGTCGTATAGTTAAGAGTTGAAAGAGATATGAAGAAGATACTATATATTTGTGTGCTGATGTTAGCCCTGCCATGCATGGCGCAAAACAACATCATTGATGAAGTCATCTGGATCGTCGGCGATGACGCTATCCTGCGTTCGGAAGTGGAAGAGGAGCGATTACGTGCGCAATATGAAGGTCAACCGATTGCCGGTGACCCGTATTGTGTTATCCCCGAGCAACTTGCTGTGCAAAAACTCTTTCTGCACCAAGCTGAACTCGACTCAATTGAGGTATCCGAATCCACGGTCAGCCATCAGGTTGATATGCGAATGAACTACTATATCTCGCAGATCGGTTCGAAGGAAAAGATGGAGGAATACTTCCGTAAACCCAGTTCTGAGATCCGTGAGGAGATGATGAAGAGCGTTCGTAACCAGATGACCATCCAACAGATGCAGCAGAAGCTCACCTCGCACATCAAACCCACGCCGGCAGAGATTCGCCGCTACTACAACACGCTGCCCATAGACTCTATTCCGATGATGCCGGCGGAAGTAGAGGTGCAGATTCTGAGTTTCGTGCCACCGGTGCCTATCGAAGAGACGGAGCGCATCAAGAGCCGTCTGCGCGAGTTCACCGAACGCGTCGTAAGTGGTCAGGCTGATTTTGCCATGCTTGCACGATTCTATTCCGAGGATACCGAGTCAGCCAAGCATGGTGGGGAATTAGGCTTCGTGGGTCGCGGACAACTCGTGCCGGAGTTTGCCGAAGTGGCGTTCGCGCTCAACGACCCGAAGAAAGTCAGCCGAATAGTCGAAACGGAATACGGTTTTCACATCATCCAACTCATCGAGAAACATGGTGAGCGCATCAATTGTCGCCACATCCTGCTCAAGCCGCGTGTTTCTGCGTCCGACAAGTTCAATGCACTCAATCGTCTTGACTCCATAGCGCGAGTTGTCCGCGCAGACAGCCTGAGCTTCGAACATGCAATCCTCATGTACTCTGAAGACAAAAATACCGTCATGAATGCCGGTTTGATGACCAACCCCAACACCGGCGCATCGAAGTTCGAGTACCAGGATCTGCCTTCCGAAGTGGCGAAACAGATCTATTCGATGAACGAGGGTGATATATCCGACCCGTTTGTGATGATTGATCCCACCAAGAATAAAGAGGTTTGTGCCATCGTCAAACTCAAGCGTAAGACCGATGTTCACCGTGCAAACCTGACGGACGATTTCCAAACGATCAAGTCTATGCTCGAGCAGAAACTCTCTGCCGAGTATATCCACGAGTGGATCATCAAAAAGCAAAAAGAAATCTACGTGCAAATTGATCCGCGTTGGGCTGGATGTGACTTCGAGTTCCCGAATTGGATACACTAATCCATTTACTATTTGGTCATTTACCATTTACAATTGAGGCTACACACAATACATATCAGTCTTTGCTCTTTACTTCTTTGTCTGGTTGTCACATCGGCAAAGGCACAGACTCTCGTGTATCTGGAGCGCGCCAACAATCTGCTGTTCGATCAAGAGAAACTGCCCGATGCACGAATAGTAATCGGCAATGTGCTGTTTCGCCACGATGATGCACTCATGTATTGCGACTCGGCGAACTTCTTTGAGGCAAGCAACTCGCTCGAAGCCTACGGGCACGTGAAGATGGTACAGGGCGATACCCTCACCGGTTATGGCGACAAACTCTTTTACAACGGCAATACCAAGATTGCCCGATTGCGACAAAACGTACGACTGCTGCATCACGAGGCGATCCTGACAACCGACAGTTTGAATTACGATCGCGTCAACGATATAGCCTATTACTATTCAGGCGGCAAGATTGTCGATGACCTGAATACCCTCACCTCACGTTGGGGACAATACACGCCGTACAACAAACATGCAGCGTTTCGCGATAGTGTACATCTTGTCAACGACCGCTTTACGATGGATACCGACACACTGCTCTACGACACCGAATCGCATATAGCAGAACTTGTCTCACCTACAAGGGTTCTCTATGAGAAAGAGACGACTATCCTTTCGTCGCGCGGGCTGTATAACACGCGCACTGAGGAATCCGAATTGTTCGACCGCTCAACCGTCAGCCACTCAGACGGCAAGTTTATGACCGGCGACACGATCTATTACGACAAACATCAGGCATTTGGCAGGTTGTACGGAAATATCGAACTCATTGATTCGGTTCAACAAGTCACACTCCGAGGCAACTACGGCGAACTATACGAAGACGGCTCACCGGCATCCAATCATCCTACATGGGGATCACACGGTTTTGCCACCCACCAAGCCCTACTGGAGAGTTGGGGCGACAGCCTGCATACCTTCATGCACGCCGACACTTTGTTTACCGAGGAACTTGCTCTATCCGACACCCTGCCGAAAGATAGCACATTCCGTCGCGTGCGGGCACATCACAACGTACGCATATACCGCGACGATATGCAGGCAGTATGTGATTCGGCAGTCTATCTTGGCAACGATTCCATCGGCAAAATGTACGGCAATCCTGTCTGTTGGAGCGACAATAATCAAGTGTCTGCGGATAGCATCTATATCTATTTCCGCAACGAGGAAGTGGATTATGCCCACGGGATGGGTTCAGCCATTTGTATTCAGCAACATGATCTGATGCACTTCAATCAGATGAGCGGCAAAGAGATCATAGCGCACGTCAAAGATGGCGATATATACCGCGTTGATGTCAACGGCAATGCCGAAACGGTGTTCTTTCCCATTGACGAGAAAGATAATACGCTGAGCGGTTGCAACCGAACGCAGAGCAGTTTTGTCAAGGTGTATATCGAAAACAGAAAAGTGCATCACGTACTCTTCACTACCGCCACTACCGGCACAATGTATCCGATGGATCAGGTCAGTGACGCCGTGATGCATCTTGGCTCGTTCTTTTGGGCAGAGGACGAACGCCCACGCGTACCGGCTGATGTCTTGCTCTCGGTTGAGCACACAGCTCGCCCCGACAAGCAGAGCGTGAGCGCAACCGACGATTCCGATACCAAAGACGAGCCACCTGCCAAACCGCAGAACAAACCAAACACCGGCTCCGGCAAAACAGGAAGAAGCAAGATGTCACTTAATCAGTAACTATAAAAACGAAACGTACAAGATATGAAACGTACAACAACAATTCTTTTTGCCCTGCTGTTGGCAGCAGGCGTAATGGCGCAAGACGACGAAATGGGAGGCTTGGGCATCCACGTTGGTTATGCTTCCCCTACCTTGCGTATTAACTCACCTTCATCCAAGAAGTTGGAAAACATTGCAATGAATGGTGTGAAAATCGGTCTGAGTTACGATGCCTCTATCGTCAAAGGCTTCGGCTCAACCCTCGGACTCAATTACACCTTCGCTACCTACCACTCCAAATGGACGTACATCAGCGAGATGTCAACCGATCAGGCGCGTTATCGCGGCAACTATCATGGGCTGGAAATATTCTGTGACTGGCAGTACAAGTTCCAAATAGCCGGTAACACCTACTTGATGCTCTATACAGGCCCTTCAATCCAAGTACACCTGTCACTCAAAGAGTACGAGTATATACGCACAGCGGAAGGTGTGTTCCCTGTTGATGCCGACGCTCCTGGTGCGTATTACGGTTATACGCATCGTGACAACCATGACGGCGAGGATTTCAAGCGCGTGAATGTCACATGGGGTATAGGCGCAGGTTTCCAGTATAAGCGCTACTTTATCCGTGGTGGCTACGACTTCGGCTTGTTCAATCCCTACAAAAAGGATACCTTCAAAGCCATGGGGATAGATTCCGAACTCTACACCCGCGGTCGCTTCGACCAGTGGCAAATCAAGATCGGTATGTACATCTGGCAGAATTAAAGCAGTCAGCAATCAGCAATCAGTAATCAGTAGTCAGCATTTAGATGATTCCTCCGCAGACCATAGACAAGATCTTCAGTGCCGCTAAGATTGAAGAGGTGGTACAGGATTACGTTCCGCTCAAACGACGCGGTGCGAACCTCATCGGGCTTTGTCCGTTCCACTCGGAGCGAACAGGCTCGTTCACGGTTTCACCGAGCAAAGGCATCTTCAAATGCTTCGGTTGTGGCGAGAGCGGAAATGCCGTTGGCTTCGTCATGAAGATTGACAACTGCTCCTACGCCGATGCCCTGCGTACACTCGCCAAGAAGTACCACATCGAGATAGAGGAACGCGAACTCACTCCCGAAGAACAGCAGCATCAGGATGACCGCGAAGCAATGTACGCTGTCAACGAATGGGCGAACAAGTGGTTCCAAGACCAACTTTGGAACACTCCTGAGGGACAAACCATTGGACTCAAGTATTTCCGCGAACGCGGATTACAAGATGTCACCATCCGCAAGTTCGGCTTGGGTTATTCGCCCAACAAAGGCAATGCCCTGACTGATGCGGCTCACAAAGCCGGATATATCGACAAGTATCTGACCAACGATGTGGATACCCTCATCGGCACAGGTGTCTGCGGTAAGAACGAAAAAGGCGAAGCCTATGACCGTTTCCGTGATCGCGTCATATTCCCCATCTTCACCACCTCCGGCAAGACGGTCGCTTTCGCAGGACGAATCCTTCGCAAGAAATACGACAAGGACGGTAAAGAAATCCCGATGGGCAAGTACGTCAATTCGCCCGGTTCGACTATCTACTCCAAGACCAACGAACTCTACGGACTTTTCCAAGCCAAACAATCCATCGCCAAAAACAACCTCTGTTACCTCGTTGAGGGACAGATGGATGCCCTCTCCATGCATCAGGCAGGTATCGAAAACGTCGTTGCTTCCGGCGGAACAGCCCTCACGCAACCGCAGGTACGCCTCATCAAACGTTTCACCACGAACATCACCGTCCTCTACGATGGCGATGCAGCAGGTATTCATGCTGCTATACGGGGTATAGACATGTTCCTCAGTGAGGGATTCTTCGTTAAGGTCGTGCTCCTACCTGATGGCGAAGACCCCGACTCCTACGCCCGCAGCCACGATGCCTCGGAGTTCATGGAGTATATCCGTTCCCACCAGCAGGACTTTATCCGTTTTAAGGCGCAGTTTAGTTGGGAACAGGTCAAGACCGATCCCTCCAAACGCTCTGAACTGACGCACGATCTCGTGGAGTCAATCTCCCTTATCCCCGACGAGATTACCCGCTACGAGTATATCCGCGATTGTGCCGAACTACTCCAGACCTCTGCCGAGATTCTCACTCGTGCAGTCAAGCAGCAACGCCTCGAACGACGCAAGAACGCTACCGAAGCCTACAATGCGCAGCAGCGCGAGAAAGAACGCGAAAGTATACTCACCTCTAAACCGACGCCAACCGATAACCCGGCAGAAAAGAGCGAAAACGTCCGAGACGATCGAGCCATTATCGGGCGAATGTCGAAGGTAGATCAGAATATTCGCAATCTTACACAACTACTCGTGCGCTATGGCGAACGACCTTTCTTCCGCTTTCCGAACGGGCAAACTGTATCTGTCGGCAATTATCTGTTGCAGCAACTGGATGCCGATGGAGTGGATATATCTCTGCCTGTTGACAAGCGCATCTTTGAGGAGTTTCGTGCCCACCAAAATGCCGATGGGTTCGTTGCGGAAACATTCTTTAAATTCCACCCCGATCAACAGATCAATTCGCTTGCCTGCGACCTGATTGCCGACCGCTACCAACTCTCGTCCATATTCTCCAAGGTTGCTATTTCCGAGAATGTCGTACAGGATGTTGAGCAGCGTTCGGAACAAGATCTGCTCAACGAACTTGTGCCGCAACTACTCTGCGAACTCAAACTCAGCCTGATCAACGAGCGAATAGCAGAAGTCAAAAAACAGATGGAATCAGGCGACAGCGATCAGTCACTGCAACTGCTCGGACAACTTAGTGAACTGCAATCCGTCAAACGCGAGATCTGTAAGTTCCTCGGCAACCGCATGCATTAACAAAATCATAAATTTGAAATTTGAAAATTGAAATCATAAATGATATATCACTTCTATCCCATAGACCGACCCATGATCTGGGGAGCAGAGCAATGGATTCTGTCTGCTTACCCGGGACGAGATAGTATCTGCGTCGAGACCGGACAAAACATCTGGCACATGCTTTGCGAACAGAAAGACCAACTGGTCGGTAAGCACGTCTATGCCCGTTATGGCGATACTTTCCCCCTACTCATCAAGTTCATCGATGCCCATGATGATCTCAGCGTGCAGGTACATCCTTCCGATCAGTGGGCGCAAAAGTATGGCGAGCCATGGGGCAAAACGGAAATGTGGTACACACTGCCCTCCGAACCGGGTGCACGAATCTATTGCGGACTCAAGCAGCAACTCACGCCTGAGCAGTACAAACAGATGGTTGCCGACAAAACCATTCTTAGCGCACTCGCTGAGTACGAGATACGCGACGGTGACTGTTTCTTTATTCCTGCCGGACGAATCCACGCCATCGGTTCGGGGTGTCAGCTCTGCGAGATTCAGCAGACGTCCGATACCACCTACCGCATTTACGACTACGACCGTCGCGACAAAGAGGGCAATCCGCGCGAACTGCACACTGAGCGTGCCGCTGAGTGCATCAACTACAATGATGTGCAATTGGCGCGAACCAGCGATAACGCCGCAAACGACAAGGCAGTAAACAATCTCGTTTCTTGTCCGTATTTTGTCACCAATGTACTGCAAGTCACTGAGCCCATTCTGCGTGAATATAGTCGTCTTGACAGCTTTGTCTACCTCATATGCTTGGATGGCGAATGCAACTTGACTGAACTGGAGAATGATTCTCAGACCACTATCTCCAAGGGCGAACTCATTCTGCTTTCCGCCACTACCGCGGATGTCCGCCTTTCAGGCTCCTTCCGCGCTCTGGAAGTGTACATTGACTGATTCATCGCTTCCGTGTTAATCCGTGAAGCTCCGTGTAGTTTTGATTAGTATAACTTAAATAAATATGACCATGAAAAAAATTGTTGTTTTTACCGGCGCCGGTATTTCGGCTGAAAGTGGTTTAGGAACCTTCCGTGACTCCGACGGACTCTGGGAGAAGTATCGTATTGAAGACGTGTGCACGCACGAAGCATGGCTGCGTAACCCGCAACTTTGTGTGGATTTCTACAACGCGCGTCGCCGTGATGTCATCAACGCCAAACCCAATGCTGCCCATGAGGCGATTGCCCGTCTGCAACAAGCAATCCCGGGTACGCGTATTATCACCCAGAACATCGACGATCTCCACGAGCGTGCCGGCGCAACGAACGTCGTACACTTGCATGGCGAGATCCGCAAACTCCGTGCGGAGAACGACGAGATAGCCACTGTTCCTATCGAAGGTTGGGAGCAACATTATGGCGACCGTCACCCCAATGGCTCTCTTCTTCGCCCGTATATTGTCTTCTTCGGCGAAGGCGTACCGTACTTCACCGAGGCTTGTAACATTGCCGCCACTGCCGATATCCTTGTTGTCGTAGGCACTTCACTCAATGTCTATCCAGCCGCGTCACTGTTGCATTACGCACCTGAAAACGCCCGAATCATTATGGTTGATCCGGGCGATCCTCAGTTAGGCATTTATGCCTCACGTGTTCAGTTGGTACGTGAACCGGCTACTGTAGGCGTACCGCGCGTTGTGGAGCAGTTGCTTCATTTGTCTTGACGCGCATCGGCGCACCGGCTTTGCCTTGAATGCTGATAGGCTTCGTACCTACCAGTTGGATGTCTGATCCGTTACGAGCTTTCCCCGTAATCTTCCAACCCTCTTTCGTTACGGTAAGTGTGCCGCTTGCTATGAGCCATTGTGCCTCAGGAGCAAGATAACCCTGCGATAAGTAACTTTTTGACGTATAGTAGAAACTCGTACCATCTACCAGCATCTTCTCATCATCACGGAATCCGGCGTAAGCTGTCCCAGGTCTCATAGAGGTGTTCAATCTGTATGTACCTACAGGAATAGTGGTCTCGTCAATCTTGGTGAACAGATACAAATCCAATAACGGCACACAGGTCGTATTGTTCACTTTTACAGTCTTGGTTAAGTCGTACGCCTGAACCTGCCAGTAATTGAAGCCCTCGTCCGGATACGAATAGTAATATCCATACGCCGTGGTAATTGTATCAGCGTCTCTGCCGGAATAGGTGCTCGGTGAAATATCCTCTCCGGGTTCCGGGTAGTAATCGGCTACCGGAACAGGAGTAATACCTCCGTGCAATATATCCAAACCACCTTTCGTACCATCTACAACAGGACGTTGCTCGGCTTGTACAACGGGTTTGAAGTTCTCAGAAATAATTGCTACTACAGCACAGTTATCTGCTACCCATTTGCTGTCAAGTGTCAGCTCGTAATCCGCTGACCACGAGTGGTTGCTCTTCACGCGCAGACTGTCACCTAACGGAGCAGTGAGATAGGCGCGCACGGCATTGGCGTGACGAAACTCCTGCCAACCTTCGAATGTATTGTTATAATCCTGTTGGTAATCAATCATTCCGGACTCTTTTACCAGCACAGTAAGCATCAGGTTGGGGTAGTCTTCTTTTACGATCAAACCGCTAAGATGTACGTTCAATTTCCGATCAGTCTCGCTGTACGTGTTCTCAATCTCTATCGAAGCGTACGTGGTTGTTTCAAACTGCGATGTTACTGTTGGCAGATAACCCGGGTGAAAGCAGATTACATTTCCTGCGTCACTTTTTGTTGCCTTTCTGTCAATGGCAATGCTCGGTGCACCATTTACACCTAATTTGCTCGTAATCTTCTGGCTACCGGTTACCGAGAAGTGGTCTTTCTGGTAACCATAGTGATGCAGTACAAGCACCCAATTTTCATCATCGCCAATGAAGTCGTGTACGCAGTCCATTCCGTAAGGGCAGTAACCGCAGTCTTGACCGGTGAACTCCTCTAACAGATATTTCTTCGGGAAAGCGTCAGGTAGTTGTTCGGTTATTTCCACAAACGTTATGCTGTCAATTTGTTCAATGTCTTTCTGGTAAGTGATCTCATCACCTACCCATACGCGCATCTCGGTGCGGGTTACTTCGAATCCCATGCACATTACTGCCACTGCAGTAAGAACCAATGTAAATAATTTCTTCATATTGCTCGATATTTGTTATTCCTTAATAAATTTCACAACTTCTGCACCTATCTGCAGCAGGTACGTACCATTCTGCAAAGCGCTGACATCAATAAGCGTACTTTCTGCTTGCGTCTGCGTAGCGGATAGCAGTCGTCCCTGCAAGTCATATACACGTACTGTCTGACCTGCCGACAAACCCTTAATCACCATGGCATCATGTGTAGGATTCGGATAGACAGCCACACGTACTTCGATATCATTCACCGAAGAGGGCACATACTCACCAAATACAATCTTGTCAATATCTGCTACGGCTGTATGTCCCAACTCGGTTTTCGATTTGTCGTACAGATACATCACATTGTCGGCAAACGTTATTTGCCCAATGAGCGAAACAGCATATTGCTTGTCACTACCTGTCAGATAGTGAACTTGCAGCCCTGCTTCTGCCCGCGCCATCACTGTCAACAGCAGCAATGGTAAAATAAAAATCGTTCTTTTCATACGTTCATAGTTTATGCCGTTTTATTACTTTTCCATTGTTCCGGTTACCGTGAACCGCTGTCCGTCACGCAGGATATAGACTTGTCCGTCACGCAAAATCTTGCTTGTTGCAGCCTTATCATCCTTCACCTCGCTTACAGCGTCGGTCTGATATGCATATTGCACGCGCACCTCAAGACTTTCCTCACCGTCGCGGAAGATATACCGGATGGTTTCGTTCGATCCCATAATCGGCACGTAATGCGAGCACCAGTGCGCCATACCGTTGAAATTGAACGTCTTCGTCTCTTCCGTCTCGCCATTGCCTGCGGTGCAATTGTTCCCGCAACAGAACTCATCTTCCAGCCCGTTGGCGGAACGGATGATCTGCATCTCAAGTTCGCCGGAACTGATCAGTACATCGCCTTCCAATTCCATAGTGTACTTTCCTGTCAGGATGTCTTCTTCGCCTTCAGTGATGATCAGGCTCATGCCTTCTTCACTCACTTCGCCTTCGCCCTTGACGCTTACAATCAGTGCATGCGCACTCTGCATGAGCAGTAGGGCTGTCAGTGTAAAAATAAATTTCTTCATTGTATAGTTGTTTGTCTTGCGTTGATTATTCTGTTATTTTCGTCCAATGCTGCAACTACTATGCTGCAATGCTTAGGCTCGCAGCCGTCAGGCAGCGTCATTGTTGTGGTAACGGTAACCGCTGTGAACGGAATTGTCTTGTTCTCTCCCCACGCATCGCCCGCTGCCATACGTAGCACATGGCGATGATAATAGTCTCTGTTCACACTGCCGTCAGGCATTGCTTGTGCACCTTGTATACTGTCTTCAATGAGCCACGTTACCAGCCTGCACTCTTGCGTCTTGTCAGCAGATGCAGTGGTTGTTACGGTGATGTTATTCGTACTGCTGTCACGCATTGCCTGCACGCTCAGGTGTACCTCTGTCGGCTGACTCATCTGCTGCGCAAGCAGGGTTGCCCACGTTGGGTAATCGTTCAGATAACCCTCTTCATCGCTCGTAAAATTAATATTCCCTGTTGGAAATGGCGTAGTGGCATTGCCGCCCATATATCGGTAATAGACATCCGCCTCCTCGCAGGTGTAATCGTACTTGGCTGCGCCCTGCGTGAACGGATTCGATGCCGGGTGCATAGCCACGACAATCAGGCGTTCACCGTAGGTCTGCTTGAGTGCCTCTGCTTCAGCAGACGCTTTTGGGCAGTTCACACAACGAAATCCCGTGAACTCTATCAGTACATGCGCCCGTTCGGTGCTGTCAACCGGCACTGGCATCGGTATGAGCCGTTCACTCTCGCCGATCACCTCGCATCCTGCCAGCACCATTACTAACAACATGATAGCAATATATCTCTCAACTCTAAACACTAAACACTCAACTAAAATCACCACGTAAAACTATAACTCATCCTCACTCCTTCCTGCTCCGGCTCATAGCGGCACACTCCACCTGAACAATTGAACCCGCTGCTCGTCTTCACGTAACCTGCTGATACATGGTGTGCACCGTTTGAATAAGTCAGCATAGCCGTGTAGTTGTGCTCCTTCGTCTCATCCGGCGCGTAGCCGATGTTATACTCCCAACTGCCGGAAACCGTCCAATGTTGCCACAAATCCAGTTCTGCTAACACATATACCCACTGCCCTTTGTGCTGCCTTGTATACAAGTATTGCAACTCATTACGCAGAGTGATGTTATCCGTAATATGTATCTTGTTATCCAACACAACTACTCCGGCATGTACCAATTCTCCTTCGCCCTCAATGACCTTTCGGTTGTATGCTTGATACATCAGCATCGCGTTAAGTGTCCAACAGGAGTGAATCTTCTTGTGCAACGCTGCATGGATATCTGTGTAGTATATGCCGTCAGCCGTCGTGTTCATTGCCCAACTGCCCTCTTCACGCAGTCCTCGAATATGCGCCATGCTTAACTTGAACGTCGTGCCGTACTTTCCGCCTACCTTGCTCTTCCTCGGAGCTGTATAGCGCACTTCTGCCTGAAAAGCCCATTCACCTGTCGTGTACTGCGTGGCGTAAGGGTAACGGGCAGCCAGAGCGTAGGTGTGCTGCGGAGTAAACACAGGCAACAAGTTCAATCTGCCTGCCAAACCTCGCACACTGCGCGACGAACGCAGTGACATGTTGTCCGAACGTTTAACCTGTGCCAGCACGGACAGCCCTTTCCGTGAGTAACCTAACGATAGCAGCAACGCTTGTCCCGAACGGTAACTGTAACCGTTCTCCAGCGTCGGGTCATTGGCTTTGTAGGCATATTCAACCAGCGCATCCCAACCCTTTCCTTGCAGATTCGCTCGCACCTCGCCGGCGCCTACCCAGCGTGGCAGATTATATCGGTACAATCCGTCACTCATCGTTACAAGCACAGTGTCCTCATGCTCATACTTGCTCACGTAACTTCCGCCTACAGTCAGTTCAAGATCACTCTGTTGCAGCCCGCGTAACCACTCATGCAAACCCAATTCCAGGTCTGCACCCAACGCGGCATCCTGCTTGTAGTTCCAGCCCCACGCACTATCATGATAGCAATTCCAATAACGCCGTTGCTTGCCTCCAAGTAGCGTCAGATTTATCCCTTTGTATGGCATTAAGTTGATCTTCGCACCGCGTAGCGAGTTGTCAATACCGAGGTCTCTGTTTTCGTACAAGTTGAGAATCATTCCCGACCCGAATTGTCCATACACATCGCCTACGCTGATCTGTCCCCATGCGAAATCTGCCATCACACTCAGCCTGCCTATGCCGTGACCGGCGAACCCGGGCTCATAACCGAGTAGCGGCCATTGATTCAATTCTATTCGTGTGTCCGCGCGCAAACCGCGAAACTGTGCGGCGTTACTATCGGAGCGCAGGTAATTCACCGACAAGTCGAGGTAGTTGTTGCTCAGATGGTCAATTTTCGCCCACTCGGCACGAGGTGCAGTCCGCACAGCCGAAACATCGCGCGTAGGGAAGAGCCCGTCATGCTGAATGCCGCCACTTACATATATGGTGTCATTGGCATTTAGCCATTGACCATTTGCCAATAGCAAACCCAATGCCAGAACCGCAATATATAATCTCTCAACTCTAAACACTAAACTCTCAACTCTAAACTACTTCAAGTATTGCTTGATTTCCTTCTCACTGCCATCAGTATATCCTGTGTGGTTATATACCGTCTGCCCCTTGCTGTCGATCACAAACAAGTGAGGTACATTCTGCACATTCATCGCCCGCTTCAGTTCGCCGTTCGGATCGAGCAATACATGGTAATCCCAACCGTAGCCGTCAACCAGCGGCTTGACTTTCTTCACATCCTGCCCTTGGTCGATGGATACAATGTACATCTCTACGCCGGTCTGTTCCTGCCAGTCAGCATACAACTCGTTGATGGCTTCCAACTCGCGCATACACGGTTTGCACCATGTTGCAAAGAATGCAATAATCACCGGCTTGCCTTGTTCTGCCAAGCTCTCCGTTTTGACGGTTTTGCCGTCCACATCCTTGAGTGCCACACTCGGCAATGCAGCCTGCATCCACATTACCCACAGCGCTCCAACAATAATACCAATTACTCGTTTCATTCTACGTACAATACAAGTCCTTTTAAATATTCTCCTTCGGGGTGATAGATATTAATCGGATGATCCTGCGGCTGATGCAGTTGGTGCAATATCCGCACTTTCCTGCCTGTCTGCGCAGCAGCACTGAACACTGCCAACCTGAAGGCCTCTTTATCTACCGCCTGCGAACAACTGAACGTGAACAGTATTCCTCCCGGACGGATCATCTCTATCGCTTTGGCGTTAATCCGTTGGTATCCGCGCAGAGCATTCTTTACCGCATCACGGTGCTTGGCAAACGCAGGTGGATCTAATATGATCAGGTCATACTGGTGCCCCTGTGCCCGTTGCTCGCTCAGGTAGTCAAATGCATCAGCCGTCACAGCTTTGTGGTTCGGGCAGTTAGGGAAGTTCCTCTCTACATTCGCATTCACCAAATCTATCGCTTTCTGGCTCACATCCACAGAATGTACACACTTCGCTCTGCCACGCAACGCATACAATGAGAATCCTCCTGTATAGCAGAACATATTCAGTACATCTTTCCCTGCCGCATAACGTTCAACCAGTGCCCTGTTCTCTCTCTGATCGATAAAGAATCCGGTCTTCTGCCCCCGCAGCCAGTCAATGCGGAACGATAGTCCGTTCTCCACACTCCAAAACTCTCCACTTTCAACTTTCGAACTTCTTTCAACATTCAATTTTAAACGCTCAACCAAATATCCGACCTTAGGCTCGGATATTTCCGCTTTAAACGGCAATGTGTCATCCGACTTATAGTACACTGCATCTACTTCCTTCACCTCTTCCATAATAGCCTTGGCTATCGCTTTCCGGCATCGATGCATGCCCACCGAGTGTGCTTGCACCACGGCAGTGTTTCCATATACATCCACTACCAACCCGGGCAACATATCTCCCTCACCATGAATGAGCCTGTATGTGTTGTTATCCTCGCGAAGCAGTTCGAGCCGTTGACGCATCCGGTACGCTGCGGCTATGCGCTTGCGCAGCAAAGCGCTAATCCATTCATCCTCTGACCCGCTAATCCGTTCATCCCCAAATGCTAACAACCGCACGGCTATTGATCCCACTTGCCAATGTCCTGCGCCAAGCACTCTTCCGTCAGCACTCTGTACGCACACTAACTCGCCTTCCTCCGGCTCAGCTGCCCGATGAGTGGCATCTAATACAATACGGGCTATCGCTCCCGAGAAAACCCACGGGTGAAATCGCAAAACGGATTCCTCTTTACGAGGTTTGAGAATTATGGTTGTCATGCCGCTTGTTGTTTTGTGATATTCCGGGCAAAGTTACAAAAAATTATTGAATATTGCAAAAAAATTTGCATTTTTGCAAAAAAAATTGTATCTTTGTACGCAAATTGTCAATTGAATGTTCTTTCGATCGGCAAAACGTAATTGATAATTATCTTTTATTGCTTACATGATGAAAAAAGTTTTTTCTCTTGGCGTACTTCTCGCCGCATGGACAACAGTTTTCGCTTGCACCAATTTCCTTGCAGGCAAAGATGCAACTGTTGACGGCAGCACGATTGTTTCGTATGCAGCCGACGCGTATTCTTTCTATGGTTATCTGCATTTCGCTCCGGCAGCCGATCATCCGGCAGGCTCGGTGCGTGAGGTTGTGGAGTGGGATACCGGCAAACCGCTTGGTTCCATCCCTCAAGTGGCACACACCTACTCGGTTGTCGGTAACACCAACGAACACCAACTCACTGTCGGCGAAACAACGTGGGGTGGTCGTGAAGAACTATGGGACACCATAGGCATCGACTACGGCAGTCTGATCTATATTGCGCTGGAGCGTTGCTCCACAGCCCGCGAAGCGATCGAGTGTGTAACGTCGCTTGTCAAAGAGTACGGTTACGCCAGCGAAGGCGAGAGCCTTTCATTCGGTGACCCCAACGAGATATGGATTCTCGATATCATCGGTCGTGGAGCCGGTGAGAAAGGTGCAGTGTGGGTAGCCACACGCATTCCGGACGACTGCATTGCTGCGCATGCCAACCAGGCGCGCACACAAGGCATCCCCGCACCTACCAAAGCCGCAGCCAAGCGAGCCAAGAAGACCGGCATCGTGGATATGGGTGATATCCTCTACTCGGCAGACATCATAGAGTTTGCCCGACGCAAAGGACTGTTCGAAGGCAAGGATTCCGAGTTCTCATTCCAGAAGGCATTCAACCCCTACGATTTCTCCGGTCTGCTCGCCTGCGAAGCACGTGTGTGGAGTTTCTTCCGCCACTTTGACAACGATATGGATAAATACCTTCCGTTCGTAACCGGTCAAACCTTCCTCGCTACGGGTGGCAAAGATGCCGGCGAACCAATGCCGCTCTATATTCGTCCCAACCATAAGGTCAGCGCACAGGAGATCAAGGATTGCATGCGCGATCAGTACGAAGGCACACCGCTGGATATAACCCAAGGTGCTGCTGCCGGTGCATGGCATAGCAAACTGCGTTACGGTGGTTTGGCATTCGAACTCGACAGCGTCAGATATTGGTATCAGCGTCCGACTGCTACACAGCAGACCGCTTGGTCGTTCGTTTCGCAGATGCGCAGCGACAAACCCGCAGGCATCTTCTGGTTTGGTGTGGATGACGCAGCAACCAACGTATATGTGCCGATGTTCAGTTGCATCACCGAGGTTCCCGACTGTATGAAACAAGGCAACGGAGATCTCTATACCTACTCACCTACCTCTGCCTGGTGGGCATTCAACCTCGTGGCAAACAAAGCCTACGAAAAGTACGAACGCATCCTGCCCGAGATTCGCGAACGTCAGGCAATGTGGGAAGAGCGCTTCAACACACAAGTCGATGCTCTTGACCGCGAGATAGCATTGCTTTCAACCGATGAAGCACGTAAGTTGCTCACTGCTTACTCCTGCAAGCAAGGCGAAGAGGTTGTCAAAGACTGGAAAGATTTGTATATCTACCTCATCACCAAGTACATCGACGGTCAGGAACGCAAGTTTGAGAACGGACAATTCGTGCGCAACCCCTACGGTCAGCCCACGATGCCCAACCGTCCGCCTTTCCCCGAATCGTTCCTGCGCACCATCGCTCCCGAAACACTGCATGAATAATAATGCATCAGCCATTCTTGGCTGATAAAATCCAATTGCATAATGAACAACATAGAACCCAGCGAAGTATTTGACATCTTCGCACAAATCAATCAGATCCCTCGCCCGTCAAAGCATGAGGAGCGTATAAGCCGTTGGTTGCAGGACTTTGCAGCCGAGCATCAGATAGAGTGCATCGTCGATGATGCCATGAATGTTGTCATGCGCGTACCTGCTACCCCCGGTTACGAAGATCACCCTGCCGTTATCCTGCAAGCGCACCAGGATATGGTGTGCGAGAAAGATGCCGACTGCACCATTGACTTCATGAACGATCCCATCCAGACCGTTGTTGAAGGCGACTGGCTGCACGCCAAAGGAACAACCCTCGGCGCAGACGACGGCATTGGTATAGCTATGGCTTTGGCTGCTCTCACTTGCTCCGATGTCAAGCATCCGGCACTTGAAGCACTGTTCACCGTGGACGAAGAGACAGGTCTGACCGGAGCAGACCGTCTACAAGACGGTATCCTACGCGGTCGCCGACTCATCAACCTCGACAACGAGGATGACGGACATATCTGCATCGGGTGTGCCGGAGGTATAGACAGTCTTGGCAGAATGCACTACACGCCGCAGTCACTGCCCGAGGGCAAATGGCTCGGACTGCGCCTGCGTGTGGACGGTCTGCCTGGTGGTCACTCCGGTGAGGATATTAACAAAGGCAGAGCAAATGCCAACAAGGTACTTGCGTACTTCCTCGCCGAAATATTTGATTCGACAGATATGTACCTCGCAACCATTCATGGAGGTAACCTGCGCAATGCTATTGCCCGCGAAGCGGAAGCTATCGTGTGCGTGCCGTTTGAGGATCGCGAGCGCCTGCGTATTCTGTTCAACGAGAAGGCCGCACAAGTGGAAGCGGTCTATCAAGCCACTAACCCCGATATCCACTGCCAATTGGAAACAACCGCGCTGCCCGATTTGGTAATGAGCCTTAGTGACACCTCTCGTCTGTTGGCTACGCTCACTACCTGCCCGCACGGAATGATTCGCATGAGTGCCGATATCCCCGACCTCGTTGAAACATCCACCAACCTAGCTTCCGTTCATAGCAAAACCGAAGCGGATGGTCGCCCGTATATCGAGATCAATACCTCGCAGCGCTCGTCCATCGAGGCACAGAAGCATCAGATAAAGCGTCATGTAGAGTACGCACTCTCACTTGCTTGCGACGAGGTGACACATGGCGACGGCTACCCGGGTTGGGCACCGAATGTCAATTCTCCGCTACTGGATACAATTGTGGTTACACACAAGCAACTGTTCAGCAGCGAACCGAAAGTCCTGGCGATCCACGCAGGACTCGAATGCGGATTGTTCCTTACCAAGTACCCCGACATGGATATGGTCAGCGTCGGACCGCAGATGTATGACGTCCATTCACCCAAAGAACGGCTGAGCATTTCGTCCACTGCCAAAACATGGAAGTGGCTTAAAGCGACTCTCGCTGCACTGTAAACGTGGCTAAATAGGACAAAACGAAATAAATTTTTCATTTTTTTGCTAAAATATTTGCAAATATCGGAAAATTTATGTACTTTTGCAGCCGCTTTGTTTGAAAAGCATTGAAATGTGGCGAAGTTGTTATCTCCACAATACTGCTTTAGCCATGATTGTTTAACCGCCGTTTACCATACATAAATGAACAAATGGTAAATGACAAAATGAAAAAATGTCTATGTATTTGACATCAGAGAAAAAAGCAGAGCTTTTTGCCAAGTTTGGCAAGAACGCACAGGACACTGGTTCGACCGAAGGTCAGATCGCACTGTTCACTTTCCGTATTAACCACCTTACCGAGCACCTGAAGCTGAACCGCAAGGACTTTGGCACAGAGCGCGCACTGACCAACCTCGTTGGTAAGCGTCGTCGTTTGCTCGACTACCTGAAGGCGAAAGACATCGAGAAGTACCGTGCACTTATCAAGGAACTCGGTATCCGTAAGTAATCCTTACTCTGCTAAACGAAATAGGAGCGACGAGAGTCACTCCTATTTTTGTTGCTACAATTGATCATTCTCTACTAAAGTAATAATCCGCTCAATGATGCGGTCTTTGTCGTTGGCGTCGTACTCTTCCTTCAGGTCGTTCTTGAATAACTTGGCTATGAACTGCCAGAAGTCTGCGACAAACTTGCTCTTGAACGTCTTTATCAGTTCGTACGACGTGCGGTTACTCTCCCTGTCAAGCAGTAGCATCAGCATCCTTCCCTGCGAAGCAGTCATGTTCCGAAAATCCTTTTCGTACTCTCGGAAAAGTTCACGTTCGCGTTTGTTCCACCAGCGACGCCGCTCTTTCGGGCTCATCTTTGCCAATGTATCTTCCGCCTCTATGATGGCTTGGTTGATGCGCTTGGCGTATGGTAGCGTCTTCTTTACATCGCGCACCGTGCGCCAGTAGAATCGCTCTTGCTGCTTGTTCTTGAATTTCAGCGGCGCGTAGCAATATACATCATGAAGTATGGCGTAGTATAGTGTATCGTTTTCCTGTTCTGCCGGCAACGTATTTGTCTGCAAACTCACTTTGCCACACACCGGACTGACTGCTATCAGGCAGCATGCAACAACGATATGTACGGCTTTCAGACGCATATATTTTATTCTACAGATTGCAAAAAGCAAGAATTATGCCACTCATGCACATTTTTCGGTGAAAATAATTGTTTTTCTGCAAAAATTATCGTAATTTTGCATCCGCTTTCGCGAAAAAGCGGAGGGCGCTGACGCGCTCGGGATGTGGCGCAGTCCGGTAGCGCAACGGTCTGGGGGACCGGAGGTCGCAAGTTCGAATCTTGTCATCCCGACAAAAACAGCAGAGTTCATCGCTCTGCTGTTTTTTCGTTCCGGGTTCCTGCAATCCCTTTCATCCCTTCATCCGCATTACAACGACCACTCAAAACCATCCTTGGTATCCTTGATCTTGAACCCGAGCTCAGTCAGCGAGTTGCGGATGCGGTCAGATGTCCCCCAATCTTTGTTGCGCTTGGCATCCAGACGGATGTTCAGTAGCAGGTCAATAGCACCATTGTAAGCTGATTGCTGATTGCTGATTGCTGATTGCTGATTGCCGGCAAGTTGCAGACCGAGTATATCGATTGCATACAATTGCCAAACATCACGCAGTTCTTTCAGATCTGCTTCGCTAATCGTGGCTTTCCCGTCAGCAACGCTGTTAATCGCCTTCGTCGAATCAAACAGGTTCGATATAACAATCGGCGTATTCAGATCGTCGTCCATCGCCTCGGCGCAATGCTGACGCAGGTCAGCAACAAGTGCATGCACCTCATCGGTTGACGTAGCCGCAGCTGTAATCTTCTGCAAACGTGCGTACGCTTCCGCCATCCTTTGGAAACCTTTCTCGGCAGCTTCCAGTGCCTCAGACGAGAAATCCACTGTAGAGCGGTAATGAGCCATTAGGATAAAGAACCGGATAGTCATCGGGCTGAATGCCTTCGTCAGCAACGGATGATCGCCTGCAAAGAACTGCCTTAGGGTGATGAAGTTGTTATAACTCTTACCCATCTTCTTGCCCGCAATGGTGATCATGTTGTTGTGCAGCCAGTAATGTACGGTTTCGTGCCCGAGTGCTGCGCAACTCTGAGCGATCTCTGCCTCGTGGTGCGGGAACATCAGATCCATACCACCTCCGTGGATGTCAAACTCCTCGCCCAGGTACTTTGTTCCCATCGCCGAGCACTCCATGTGCCAGCCCGGGAATCCTTCGCTCTTAAGTACCTTCTGCTCGCCATCTTCCGTATAGCGGAACTCTGCAGGCCAGTGCATGATATGCTCCGGTGCAGCTTTCTTCCACAATGCGAAATCGTAGCTGTGTTTCTTCTCCTCCTGCCCGTCGAGTTCACGCGTGTCGGTAACTATATCATTGAGGTTACGTCCTGAGAGTTTTCCGTAGGGGAAGTCTTGCGCGTAACGCTCCACATCCATATATACGCTACCATTGCTCACATACGCATAGCCCTTGTCCAGAATCTTCTGCACGAAAGCAATCTGCTCGATGATATGTCCCGAAGCGTGCGGCTCGATGGACGGCGGCAGTACGTTCAGCGCTTCCATATCATGATGGTAGCGGTTGGTGAAGAACTGTACAATCTCCATCGGTTCGAGTTGCTCCAGACGCGCTTTCTTGGCTATCTTGTCCTCGCCCGCATCGGCATCGTGCTCCAGGTGTCCTACATCCGTGATATTACGCACATAGCGCACCTTGTATCCAAGGGCTGTCAGGTAACGATAGAGAATATCGAAGGTGATAGCCGGACGGGCATGCCCCAGATGGGCATCGCCATATACGGTCGGTCCGCACACATACATACCAACATGCCCCGGATGAAGGGGTTTAAATGTCTCTTTGAAACGAGTTAACGAATTGTAAATCTCAAGCATATTCGTAAATGTTTTAGGTATTATCGAATCTTTGTATTATTCATTCCTGAACCCATAGCCGTTTGTGAACCCTCCGGCTGAAAGGATCTGCGGCGTAAACGGCCAGAGGTATATAGGCGCTCGTGTATAGTCATAGTCGTAGAAGAGGTACGTGTAGTACTCCTCTTCGTAAGCCACGATGTCTGCACCCCACGCTTGGGCTACATAGCCATCCGCCAGCAAGTCGCTGATCTGCTGGGCATCAAGCGGACTGAACAATCCCCTGATAGCCAGGTTGGTCTCAGTACCGTCAGCGTACTTACAACCATATTTCTCCCAATTGTCATTCTGTCCGCGCCAACCCGGATAGAGAACAGGATCGTCCTCCTGTCCGTCCGGGCATTGGGTTGTCAGTCGGTAGCCTTTCGTAAGCCGTGCATCTACCGGCTTGGTGTAGATAAAGTTGCTGATGGTATTCCCGTTCGCAAAGGTGTAGACCCCCTCGGCTTTCAGCCCGTCGATCATTGCCCGCGTGAGCTGCTTGATGTATTTGACCTTAACAGGCAACAGACCTGTACGAATGAGTGTAAACCGTCTGTCGCCCTCACCGGCGAACTCAAACCCACGCTCTTGGATAATGGCATTGAGCAGCGACCCTTCTTGTGCAATGAACGCATCTGTTTTTGCCTTTGCTGCACTGCCGAACGCACGGTTGCGAATCTTATCCAGATATGTGCGAGCCTCGGCATTGTCGCCAAGAGCCGCACACGCCTCAGCGTAGCCGAGATACATCTCCGACAAACGCATATAAGGTCCGTTGATACCCGATACACGCTGCGCCATTACCCACGGAATGCTCTGGCGGTTTTCGTCCCATTTATTGAGAGATAATCCGCCTCCTATTGCCTTGGAGTTAGGCACGAAGGGGATGAGCACCTCGCAGCCTGCTCCATCCGAACCCGTTACAGAAACTGCCACGTCACGGCGTTTGTCCTGAGGATCAAATACGCCATAATAGAACGCAGGATTGATTCGTCCCTGCCCGTATGCCTTGCACGGAAAAGCATTCTTCGACCCTCCGTTGGACGGTCGTCCGAACGAATACGGACGCGCATCATGGACTATACCCTGTTGCATCGGGTACTCATAGATCGATTCGTCGGCATACGCCCCGTCACCGTCCATCATCTGCTGGAAGAAATACTGATAGGGGTTGTTGTAGCAACGTCCGTTCGCTTCACTTGTGCGAGGATCGGTATCGTGGAATACGGCACTTCCGCTGTGCTCGTCAAAGGCTTTGCGGAAATACGTCCTTGCCAGCGCATAGAACCGCTGCCAGTCAATTCGACGCGCATAAACGGCATCATTATTCTCCGTACCTAACTGTTCGTACGAGATCGGATTACCGCTTAGGTCTACGCGCTCCATATCGTTACGGCGCGTCTGATAGCCGCCGGCTTCCAGTGCCATACGACCAATCAGACCGTCAACGTACGTCTGCGAAAAACGACTTTTGACACGAACGGGTTGCATGATAGGCTCAACACGTTGCAGCTCTTGCAGACACTTCTCATAGATCCAGTCGCGCCCTGTCAACCCTTGGGCAACATCGCCGATATGTGTAGTATAGGGCACATCGCCGAAGTTCTTGATGAGTTCTCTGTATGCTGTAGCGCGCATCGCTACCGCCTCGCCGTACAACTGCCCCATCTCGGATGGTTCACCGCTGATGACAGACTCGTAATCCTCACGCGCTTCGACAGACTCCGTAACCGCATTGCTGACCGCAATAAGCTTATACAGCCCCGCATATACATCATTCTCCTTAAGATACGACAACAATCCATACTGACCGGTGTAACTCCCGTTCTGATAGAGGCATTCCGGCCAATGCCTGCCGGGCTGGTTGGCAAAGGCTTCGGGATGTCGCGTGATATCCGAACCCGGCACATCGGCTGCGTACCACAATCCGTCGCCAAACAGGCGGTTTTGCGCATAGTCACGCCACGTCTCGTATAGTCCGTTCAGCGCCATGCGGATATTGGCTTCGGAGGACACAACGTAATCACCGTCCATCGTAGAGGCGGAACGAGTCTCCAAAAAATCTTTGCATGACGGAACGATGCCGACAAGCATGATGATATATGCCGTAAATAATCCTCTCTTCATATGCCTTAAAAGAACGACAGATTAAGTCCGAACGTAAATGTGCGTGCCTTGGGGTATGCCAGATAATCGTACGCAGGAGTGGGGAATCCTCCAGTGGCGGGCGTGGTGTTCACATCCGGATCCAGACCGCTGTAACCGCTCAGACAAAACAAGTTGCCGCCTGTGAAATAGATGCGCAGTTTGCTGATTTTCGCTTTCTGCATCCACTTATCGGGGAAGGTATAACCCAGTGTGAGAGTATTCAGGCGCAGGTACGAGGCATCTTCAATAAAATCCGACGATACGATGCCGTATTCCGAATACGGTAAACCGTATCGCGCATTGGCGTTCAGCGCGCGAAGTCCGTCAGGATCGGTTACGGCTACAAGTTCACCGGACGCATTGACATCGTACATCTTCCATGCATCTGCTATGAACGACAGACGGTTGGCGCCCAAAGATGTATCCTTATTACCCATCATCGAAAACATCGCATTGGCATTATATACATTGCCGCCGATCTGGTAAATAAACCCCGCCGCGAAATCCAATCCCTTCCATGTCAGTGTGAGGTTGAATCCTCCTGTATGCTCCGGCATTGTGTGACCGATAATGGTAGCGTCCTCTTCGTTGACTATCCCGTCCCCGTTCACGTCTTTGAACTTCATCATGCCGGGGAAGGCGTTCTGCGCCTTGTTCTTAAAATGATTGCCGGTTGAGTAATTCGTTATATCCACCATATCCGGTATTCCCGTTAGTAACTGCCACACGCCTGTGGTGTTATATACATCCATGTCGAAATCATCCACGGTGTAGAACCCTTCGCTCACGAATCCGCATATCGAACCGATAGGCTGACCGCTGCGAATCACGTAGTCGTAATAGGGTTTGCTCATCGAAGAGCCCCATTGGGTATGCGTGTCGGCAATCACGTTCGGGGCAAGTTGGTCAATGGCATTCTTGTTGTAGTTGTAGGTGATATTCAGCCCAACACAAAGATCCTTCGACCGGTATAAATCGGCATGCAGCGACAATTCGACACCCTTGTTAGACGTTTGACCGATATTCTGGTACTGATAGCTGTAGCCCGTCGTAGCATCCACTGGTACGCGCATCAGAATATCTTTGGTGGTATTCCAATATCCTTCGAAAGCACCGCGCAAACGACCGTTCATAAACCCGAAATCCAGACCTATATTCCGACTGATGGTTTTCTCCCATTTAAGGTCGCTGTTTCCCATCAGCTCTGCAGGTGTGTATATATTCGTCGGAGTACCGTCAATGATGATGGTTGTACTCGTCCACAGTCCGTCCTGCCATAGCGAGGCATCTATATTATCCGAACCTGACATACCCCACGACAAACGCAACTTGAGATTATCCAGCCAGCCGGCAGCACCATGCATAAACGGCTCCTCTGATATCCGCCACGCTGCTGCTACTGCCGGGAAATAGCCCCAATGATGCTTGGGTGCGAACTTCGAACTGCCGTCCGCACGGAAAGTGACGGAAAAAAGATACCGATCCAGCAAATCATAGTTGATCCGTCCGAACCACGATAGGGTGCGTGTGGGTACACCTACCACATTGCCAAAATCGTCTTTGCCCAACGAGGCATCCGTCTGCGACAAACGCGCCATAGCCAAATCCAAATCATAGGATGACGGATACCCCGACCCATAGATATGACTTGTGGACAAGTTGCCGGATAGTAATTCATTGCCTGCAAGCAACGACAACCGGTGTGCATCGCCTAAACCCTGCACCTGATAGCTGATTGTGGTCGTCCAGCGGAGATTGGAGCCTTTGCCCTGCGTAAGGCGGGCTGTCGTATAGCCGGTAAAGTGTCCTCCGTCCCAATAATTGGTTTCGTTCCAGTAATGCCCCAGCGATAGTTCTGTCTTGGCGGTTAAGCCTTTGAGCGGCGTCCATGTCAGACCGATCGTACCCGTCAGACGGATGCGTTTGACGGCATTCTGGTAGTTGCTCAGCACCGCTGTCGGGCTGTTGGAGAGCTCCATATAGGTGTCACCGTTACCGAAATAGGCTGTATTGTCTTCACCGAAAGGAGTATCTATAGGGCGGAACAAATACGCGGAGGTTGCCAGCTCATACATTTTTTTCACACCCTTGTACTGGCGCTGCGTATAACGCAGATCAACATCGAATTGCAGACTCTCCAGAATCTTCTGGTTCACCTTCACGTTGGCATTCCAACGGGTAAAACCCGTATTACGCAGCAAGCCTCCGTCCGTAGCATAGTTGAATGAAGCATAGTATTTTGTCCACGATGTTCCGCCGCTAAGAGTTACGTCATGATTCCAACTGCCCGCATTGCCCACTATCTCATCCACGTAATCATGCACCTCTACATTCCGATAATCCTCTATATGATTGCCATATGCACTACCCAAACCGAAATACTTGGCAACATTATTGCCGTAAGAATCACCATACGCCTGCGCGTACGCCCACGTGTACCTAACATAATCGTACGCGTTCAGGGTCTGCAGTTTGCGCGCATTCGTCTTCAACTGGTAGTACATGTTGTAGCCGATCTTCACTTTCTGCTTCCCGTCGGAAGTTTTGGTGGTAATCAGAATGATTCCGTTTGCTCCGCGGGCACCGTAGATAGCCGTAGATGCCGCATCCTTAAGCACGTCTATACTTGCTATGTTATCTGCCGGAATGTCGCTTATATCACTTACCGTCACTCCGTCCACCACATACAGCGGTTCGTTTGACTGCGTGATTGATCCTCCGCCGCGAATACGTATCGACGGACTTCCGTCGGGACGACCGTCCTGAGAGGTCACACATACGCCAGCTATCTGTCCTTGGAGCGCTTGCGTCACATCTGTTACAGGTACTGCTGCAAGTTCATCACCGCGAACGGAAGAAACAGATCCTGTCAAATCCTTACGACTCATTGTACCGTAACCGATCACAACCACATCATCCAACTTGGTCACGTCTTCCTCCATAGTGATGGTCATGTTCTCACTCGCTACGGCGGATACGGAGCGGAACCCCATGTAGGTGAAGGTCAGTTTGGTATTCTCTGCCACCTCAATGCGGAAATTACCGTCCGCATCACTACAAACACCCTGTCCGTCTCCCCATGTGATACTCACACCAACAAGCGGCTCTCCTCCTGAGTCTTTAACAACTCCGGAGAAGAGCGCCTGGGCAAAACACGTCACCCCAAGTGCATGAAACAAGAGAACTGACATCCACTTGAGAGGTCGCATAAGGATTATAATAAAGTCTTGGGATCGAGGTTATTACGTTCGATGTCTTTGAAATAGTTGAAGGTTCCTACTTTGAGCTCCTCGCATGCAGCCTCATCGCACACGATAATGCCGTGTTGATGCATCTGCAGCATCGATACCGTCCACATATGTCCGATCGGCTCCTCAACAGCGTGCTGGAGTGCACGGGCTTTGTTGTGTCCGTTCACCATGATCAGCACCTCTTTGGCGTCCATAACAGTACCTACACCTACCGTCAGAGCAGTCTTCGGAACCAGGTTCACGTCGTTGTTGAAAAAACGGCTGTTGGCGATGATTGTGTCGGTGGTCAGCTCTTTCTTGCGTGTACGCGAAGTCAGTGACGAACCCGGCTCGTTGAAGGCAATGTGACCATCGGGGCCAATGCCGCCCAAGAACAGATGAATACCACCGTAGTTCTTGATCTTTGCCTCATAACGTGCGCACTCTGCCTCGAGGTCAGCTGCGTTACCGTTCAGGATATTTACGTTCTCTTTGCGGATGTCGATGTGCGAGAAGAAGTTGTTCCACATAAAGCTGTGGTAGCTTTCGGGATGCTCTTCGGGCAGACCTACATACTCATCCATATTGAACGTTACCACGTTGCGGAAGGATACCTTGCCGGCTTTGTTCAGTTCAATCAGTTTGCGGTACATACCCAGTGGCGATGAGCCTGTCGGCAAACCAAGCACAAAAGGATTGCTCTCCTTCGGCGCAAAATCGTTTATCCGTTTGGCAACATAGTTTGCTGCCCACTCCGACATCAAGTCGTAGTTCTTTTCGATAATAAGTCTCATAGTATTTTCTTTTGTCTTTTAGCAGCCATCCATGGCTGCGGTCTTTACTCTTTCAGCGAAGCGGTCTATTATTAATCCACTTTCTTCATAACAATCGCACTACGTGCCGGCAAGTAGAGCTTGAGCCAGCCTTTATTGTCCTTGGCGTATTCGCGATCGGGCATAGTGAAGTGATCCACACTGTCGTCCGTCTGCTCAAAGCCTGCAAACTGCGGGTCGTCGGTATTCAGTACCACATGGTACTTGCCTTCCGGAGCGAGGAATCCGTAGTCGGGGAACGACTTCGTTCCGTTCCAGTTGAATACGAACACGTAGTCACCGCGCATATATGCCACTACTTGGTCGCCCTCACGATCCCACAGGTTGATGATCGGCGTTTCGGGAGTGATACCCGACTTACGCAGCATCTTTATCATCGCCGCATCAAAGCGGTTGAGGTCGGCGTAGTAGAAGTTCTGGTTATCGACTAATGACCACTGACGACGTGCGTACTTGTAACTCCATCCATTGCCTTGGCGCGGGAAGTCAATCCATTCGGGGTGACCGAACTCGTTGCCCATGAAGTTCAGGTAACCGCCATTGGTGGTCGATGCGGTAATCAGTCGAATCATCTTGTGCAGCGCTATGCCGCGATCCACCATGTATGTCGAGTGTCCGTGCTCAAAGTGCCAGTACATATCGGCATCCACCAAGCGGAAGATGATCGTCTTGTCGCCCACAAGTGCCTGATCGTGGCTCTCGGCGTAGGAGATAGTCTTCTCGTGCTGACGGCGGTTGGTCATCTCGTACAGGATATGACCGGCCTTCCAGTCCTCGTCGCGAACCTCCTTGATATACTTGATCCAGAAGTCAGGTATGCCCATTGCCAGACGGTAATCAAATCCCATTCCTCCATCGGCAAACGGAGCAGCTATACCCGGCATACCGGACATATCCTCGGCGATGGTGATGGCGTTCTTCTTCACCTCATGAATCAGTTTGTTCGCCAGCGTCAGATAGCAGATAGCATCGCCGTCCTCGTTGCCGTTGAAGTACGAACCGTAGCCGTTGAAGTCTTCGCCGAGTCCGTGACTCAGGTACATCATCGACGTCACACCGTCAAAACGGAATCCGTCGAAGTCGTACTCCTCAAGCCAGTATTTGCAGTTTGACAACAGGAAGTGCATCACCTCGTTCTTGCCGTAGTTGAAGCACAGGCTGTCCCATGCCGGATGCTCGCGGCGTGCGCCGTCATGGAAGTATTGGTACGGCGTGCCGTCGAAGTTACCCAAACCTTCAAGCTCGTTCTTCACAGCGTGCGAATGTACGATATCCATGATCACGGCTATACCCTTGTCGTGAGCCGCTCTGATGAGTTCCTTCAACTCTTCCGGAGTGCCGAAACGCGACGAAGGAGCGAAGAAGTTCGATACATGGTAGCCGAACGATCCGTAGTACGGGTGCTCCTGGATAGCCATGATCTGTATGCAGTTGTAACCCAGTTTGATTACGCGCGGCAACACTTTCTCGCGGAACTCACTATAGGTGCCCACACGCTCTTCCTCGGTAGCCATACCGATGTGGCACTCGTAGATAAACAGCGGACGGTCTTTCTTCCAACCTTTCGGACCGCGGCGTTTGCCCATGTCAAACTCTTTCTCTGGTGCCCACACTTGTGCCGAGAAGATCTTCGTCTGCTCGTCTTGAACTACGCGGCGTGCGTACGACGGAATGCGCTCTCCGTAACCGCCTAACCATTCTACCAGCAACTTGTAGTGCTGACCGTGGCGAATCTGCTCCTCGGTAAAATATCCTTCCCATACACCGTTGCCGACAGGGTAGAGGCGATAGTTCTCGTTTTTCTCCCAGTTGTTGAAGTCACCTTTTACGTAGATGGCTGTGGCATTGGGTGCCCATTCGCGCAGAACCCATCCCGGGTTCAAGTGATGCAAACCGAAATATAGGTAACCGTCTGCCCAGGGGGCGAGTTTCTTTTTACCTCCGGTCAGTTCTTTAATCTTGCGTTCGGCATAATCATGACGTGCTTGTAGTGCCTGTTCGTAGGGTTGAAGACCCGGCTCGTTTTGTACAATCTGTAGCATAGTTAAATGAATGGATTTATTCTACTTTAGCTTTAACAATTATCTTTCTGAACGTGGATGAAGCAATGCCTGCGGCATGTGCATCCGTAGGGAAGAATACGGCGAAGTAACCTCTCGGCACGCTGAATCGTGCGGCGGGTTTGTCGCCGTATAACTCTACATCCTTGCCTTCGTCATACTCCTTGATGACGTTCTGGCAATCCTCAAGCGAACTCCAGAGCATGGTCTCTGAAGTGGTCAAAGGAATCTGAATGTCGATGTAATCTTTGTGAGCTTCAAGCTTGCAGTCCTTCTCGTCCTTGGCTGTCTGGTCGCAGATGTTGACGATGAGATCTTGGCCGTCTAACTTGATTTTGCATGCGGGCAGTTCTTCCAGGTCGTTGTCGTTGAAGAACTTCATGAATTGCTGAAAACCGGGTACACAACCGAAGTACCAGTCAGCGTTTTCTAATTTGTCAAGTATCATAGATAGTTTTTTATTTTTCTGCTTTTTTCCGTGCAATTGCAGTGCGCGTCAGCACGATTTGTCGAACGCGCGTACAAAATTACGAAATATATCGAAATATTGCAAATTTTAGGGGCTATTTGTGCAAAATAACCCCTCTTTGATTTGATATTTGGCAAACGTAGCAATCAAAATGCCGTTAGAGTGTCTGGAACAATCGGCGCCGGTGTGGTCAGCGGCTTGCGTTCCTTCCAAGGCATAACCGGTGGCATCACTTTTTGCGCAAACCGGGACTTCTTCAGGTTCGCACAACTGTTCTCCGTCTTCTTGCCACCGGTGAAATTTAGATATTGGTTCGTGTTGTAGAAGATACTTCCCGGGGCATTGTGCGGAGCATACTTTCGGTTGATATCGATCTGCTGAGCCAACTCCTCCGATCCGAAGCGGTACGAAGCATGACTGATATATACGTGCGTCTGCCTGCCGTCGCCACGCTGCTTGTCGATCGACGCCACGCTCTCCGACCACCATCGGCATAGCGTCTCGTAGTTCTGACGGATCGTCTGTGTTGACCAGTACAGTTGCGGAGCTAGGTAATCGACATAACGCCATTTCACCCACGCCAACGGGTCGCAGTACAGGTCTGCCCAAGCATCCGTGCCCACGATACCCGTAGGCAACTGCAATCCGAACTGACCTGCCGCACTGTCAGTCATCGAGTAGATGCCGAATGGCGACATGCCGAACTTCACCCACGGCTTGACGGCTTGTATTGAGTCATGTATAGTGCGGATCACCTCGTTCACACAGGCTCTGCGCCAGTTGCCTACTGCCATATTTGCCGGCTTGTATTTCCTCTGACTCCTTCTGTCTTCGTTCGTCGTGCCGCCGTAGGGGTAAAAGTAGTCATCCATTACCAACCCGTCGATGTCGTAGTTACGGATGATCTCCATGAGTACCTGCAACACGTACATCCGTGCCTCCGGATGACCCGGATCAATGATTGAGCCTTTGTACTGGTTGGTGTTGTATATCAACAGCCATTCGGGGTGGTAGATGCGTAGCGGATCGGAGTCCTCCGACGCTATGTACGCTTCTATATCCAATATACGCTCGCCTGCATAACGCTCGTATCGAAACGGGTTCACCCACGCATGTAACTCCATCCCGCGTTTGTGCGCCTCTTGAATCACAAACGCCAGCGGATCGTACCCGGGATACATACCGCGCACTCCCGTCAGCACCGGACTCCATGGTTCGTACGATGACTCATATAGCGCGTCTGCCGATGGACGAACCTGAAAACATACCGCGTTGATGTTCCCCGCCTGCAACTTATCAAGCAACTCGGTCAATTCCGCTTGCTGTACAGCTATCGCTTCCGGACAAATACTGTCCATAACAGTCTTTGGCCAGTCTATATTCATCAGCGTCGTCAGCCACGCCGCTCGAAACTCCGCACGAGGCGACTCCGCATCCATGCGATGTGCAAACACCACCGCCAATATCAGCAATAATATAATACGTATTCTCTTCATTCCTTTCACCATTAACCATTCATCATTAACCTTTCACCATTAACCTTTCACCATTAACCATTCACCATTAACCATTCACCATTCATCCGCTAATCCGCTAATCCGCTAATCCGCTATCATCCTAATCCCCTAGTCCCCTATTTGCCGAAAGCGCCTGCAAAAATACGAAAAAAAATCCATATTTGCAAATAATTGTACAATAATCGTGCACAAAAGTCCATAATCCGTAACAAATAGCATTTTTTTCTTTCTTTTATGCATATTTTCTTTAGTTCTTCTTTAGTTCTTCTTTAGTTGTTCTTTAGTTCATATTTTGTTGTTCATCATATCACAACCTACTCATTACCTAATGTTATAAGAGCCCACTATAATTCGTTTAATTCGCTTTACTACCGATGCGTTAATTCTTATGATAGGTTTTTTTTTGCACGTTATGTGCAACTTACGAGCATATTTTTAATTTTTGATTTGACGGCGGTTTTATTTATGTTTATTGCTGATTAGTGATTTTATCTCGTAGAGATGGGAGATTTGTAGGGCTGACTTATGTCAAATTTATTTGAAAATAAGGCAGTTCTACAAAGATCCCATGGTGCGTCGCACATAAAATCAATAATCAGTGTTTATCTTGGTTTATTTTCTTAAAGTTATCGCATCAGTACAAAATTCGCTTAATTAGTGAACCTCTCTTAATCCTTGTAATTTTTGTTAATTTTGCGGTAATCTTTGACCAAATTTTCTCCGTTTTCCTAAAAAAACGAAGATTTTTGAATCTTTTCTCTCGTTTTATTTGCAAATTCGAAAAAAAAGTTGTACCTTTACACGCTTTTTGCCTTCATGCACGTACACACGCCCTCGCATACGCAAAGGCCTCGATAGTCATTGTTTTGGGGAGAGCGGAGGCACGCGTCGCTTTTATGCCGCTCGCGGCATCTGATGCGACCGCGTTGCCGAACGCGAAAGCATCGACCAATCTTGGGCGATTTAGCCCATTGTAAGGCATCGACCAATCTTGGGCGATCTAGTCCATTGTAAGGCATCGACCAATCTTGGGCGATTTGCTCGGTGCAAGCCATCGACCATATATGGGCGATCTAAACAACAACGCAAACAACTAACAAATTACATATCATGAATAATAACTCCTCCCGTTTATTAACCGCACTCTGTGCATTAATACTCTCCGTCAGCTCCCTCTGGGCTGTGCCGGCATATCGTGGCTGGCGCACAATGACCCAGCCGGATGGAACAACCATCACAATTCGTCAGAACGGCGACGAGTTCTTCCACTATTGGGAGAACGAAGACGGTCAGCAGGTAGAGAAGACTGCTGATGGCTGGTGGCGTGTGAAAGAGACTCCGTCTGAGCAAAGCGAGATTTCCAAGAGGAAACAGGCTTCTCGTTCATACGTCAAGGATGCCGGGACACCTCGTAAATCTGCCGGAGTTATAAATCTTGCTCCTCGTGGCTTGGTTATTCTTGTTAACTTCTCGGATGTGTCATACAAAAGTGGAAACACACAATCCGCTATGTCTGACCTGATGAACTCCGCAAATTATACCTACAACGATGCGACAGGCTCGGTTCGTGAGTTCTTTAAGGCGCAATCAAACGGGGCGTATGTGCCTGACTTTGACGTGGTAGGACCTTACACGTTGTCGCATAACCGTGCGTATTACGGAGGGAACGATTCCAGTGGTGATGACAAGTTGGCCGGTGATATGGTGGTTGAGGCTTGCAAAGCGGCCGATGCCGATGGTGTAGATTTTACCCAATATAACAATGACGGGGATTCCGAAGTGGATTTCGTGTATGTCATTTATGCTGGCGTAGGAGAGGCAGATTCCGATGAGGATGATGCTATCTGGCCGCATAACTGGACTATTGAAAGTGCTCGATATTACAGCAATTGTACGTATACTGCATCGCAGTGCAAGGTAGATAACCTTTCTATCAACAACTATGCTTGTTCTGGCGAGCTGGAGGGTGGAGGTACTTATCGTTGTCCGATAGGAACAATCACACACGAGTTTGGTCATGTGTTAGGATTGCCTGACTATTATGTAACATCCAAAAGTGCTACAAATTACGACAAAGACTATACCCCCGGATCGTGGCACATCATGGATTACGGAAGTTATAATAACGACGGTCGTACACCGCCGAATTATTCTCCTCATGACAAGTTGTATTTCGGTTGGTCAACGCCGACATTGTTAGCGAAAGATGCGCAAAAAGATGGCACGTTGACAACTACGTACGGAAGTGCTTATCAGATAACCGGAACCACCACATCGGCGGGTGCTAAATCCACCAATCGCGTTTGGTATTTGGAGAACCGCCAGAAGTCCGGTTGGGACAAGTGTTTGCCCGGGCACGGACTGGTAGTGTGGGAAGTGCAATATGATGCCTCAAACTGGACAAATAATTCGCCGAATAACTCTTCCGTTGGCTATACGGTTGTGACAGCTAATAACCTCACAAGGCCGTATAAGCCATATGTCTATAATACAACAGCAAGCAGTACTTCCGCTACGCCATTCCCCGGTACGAGTAATGTAAGATCTTACACTCCAGCCACTGGTTGCGCTTTGACGGAGATTACCGAGAGCTCGGGTAAGATAACCTTCAAGTACAATGGAGGTGCACCTTCTACTACTTGGAGTTACACGCTGTATGGAGATCATTGTGCGTACCCTGATGATGGCACAGTTCTTAAGAATGCCGCATTGGAACTAACTATCGAACCGGCTTCCGGTTACACACTTGCTGATGCTGCCTGTTGGGATGTCACAATGGGTGGCAGCGCGCTGACTTGCGGCACGGGCTTCACGTATAACAGCAGCACGAAAAAGTTCCGCATTGCTTCTGTAACAGGTGATGTAGAAATCCTTGTGGAAGGCTTGCGCCCTGTTACATGGATGACAAGCGGCAGCACGTACGCAACCAATGTAGCCGCTGGCGGCAAGATCACCTTGCCTGACGATCCCGATGATTGTTCTGCAACTAAGAAGTTCGTCGGCTGGTGCACAAGCAGCAACTACAGCAACGCAACCACTGCCCCGACGTTCGCCAAGACAGGTGACACTTATTCCGTAGCAACCTATTACGCAGTTTATGCGACACCAAATTCCGGCAGCGCACCAAGACGTGCTGCGGCTGTGAATGATGTGATGTGGTCTGAAAACTGGACGGGAGTTGAAAACAATAAAACCCCTACATCCCCATCTGCAAGCGGATCAACTGTTTATGGAAGTGCAACGGTAACCTATTCATGGACTAACGGAACTACTACTACTCAAACCTATACATCGGGAGGTCCAAACAGTAATGAGAATATATTAGTATCCAAGGGTAATGGGGCGCTTACCGCAAGTGGTATTCCTACAGGAGGCGCGACAGAATTGACCGTCACATACGCAACGAGCGGCAAAGGTTCCATTACAGTTTCTACATCGACAGAGAATGTTTCTGTATTAGGTAGCACTATCACGGTTTCTAATTCGGGAGTCACCAGCTTTAGTTTGGAATTCAAGAACACTTCTAGTGGTGACAATGTCCGCTTGGATGATATAGAAGTGAAAGTTAAGACTGCTGGCTCTGGCGGCTCTGGCGGAGGTAGCGGCAGTTACAAAGACTACACCACGGTTTGCGAGACTTGTACACTTACCGGCATCACGCTGAACACCTCGTCGGTAACGAAGACCTTTGTCAAAGATGCAACCTTCAATTACGACAATCTCGTTGTGACAGCGAGCTACAGCGATTGCGGCTCGAAGACCGTTACGCCGACCAGTGTATCTACTCCGGATATGAGTTCGACGGGCACAAAGGACGTAACCGTCAGCTATACGGAAGGTAGCGTGACAAAGACTGCTCAGTATCAGATCACAGTCAGTGCTCCTTATACGGTGACATATATGGTTTGCGGTGAAGAGTTCACTACACAGACCTACGCGCCGGGTGCAACACTCGTGCTGCCGACAGAGACGCCGGTTGAGAGTACAGGTAAGACCTTCTACGGCTGGATTGCAACAGAGCACTACACAGGCGCATCGGCTCCGGCAAAAATAAGCGCAGGCGGTGCTGTGAATGCCAATGCGACATATTACGCTGTATTCCATTAATCTGACACCATTGAAAATACACAATAGTTATGAAGACTAACAATATAAAAGCCTTTTCACTCGGGCTCGTGATATTACTTCTGAGCCTCAGTGCAACAATATGGGCAGCTGATGTAACACCATCGGTCACTTTGACGAGTTATTACTCTGCAGCCAATGGCAAGAAAGCGGACGCGTTGCGTACTGCATTGCAGGGGATAATTGATGACCATACAGTAGTCGGTTACAAGAGTTTGGGAACATTGATGCAATACTCTGATACAGAGGAAGCCAATGGCAAAGATGTAGTGGATATTTATACTACTTGTACCTTTACGGTAAGCGGAGCTCTCACGTGGGCAAGTAGCGGAAGTGTAGGAGATGGAATGAACCGAGAGCATACCGTACCTCAGTCGTGGTTTAGTGAGGCTTCTCCGATGGTGTCTGACGCATTCCATATTTATCCTACAGACTGTAAGGCGAACAACAATCGTAGTTCGTATCTGTATGGTGAATTCACAGGCGCCGGCACATCTTATTCCTCATCTAAATGTTCAGAATCAGGCAAATTGAGCAGTACCGGAACAAAAAGTATTGCCTCTTACACCGTGAGTGGCAAGACGTATACGCCTACAGCCACATATAGTGGTCAAGTGTATGAGCCTGCTGACGAATATAAGGGTGATATAGCCCGTGGCTATTTCTATATGGCAACGCGCTACGCAGACAAATGTTCGTCATGGTCGGGCGGAGCGTTCGGATCAGACAACAACGGTTTCAAGAACTATACGGCAGAGTTGATGCTCAAGTGGCATAGACAAGATCCTGTGTCGCGTAAGGAATTGATTCGCAATGAGGTTATTTATGGTAACTCAACGTACAATAAGAGTAGTCTAAAACAAGGCAACCGTAACCCGTTTATTGATTACCCGGAACTGGTGGAATACATCTGGGGTGACAAGAAAGACCAAAATGTCAACATCAGTGACCTGACTTCGGGTTATGCCGAGGCTGGTAC
>JAEEGJ010002306.1_pt1 | contig 108671 bp, 111 predicted proteins | sample 8958761 | NCBI WGS metagenome assembly JAEEGJ01 (sample SAMN16246546, study PRJNA631951) | gut metagenome | biome: gut microbiome; feature: rumen; material: RS-attached | host: Bos | place: Iran: Karaj | collected 2018-10 | reverse complement strand
CGCTGATATATCCGCCGCCATGACAGTATAAGATCACATAATCAGGATCGTAAGAACGGTTAGGCTTAAACTCCTCACAGCGGATCTTTCCGACACGGAAACCTCTCCGATCCACATTGCCTTTGGGTGTCGCCAGGCGGCTTGCCAGATCTGCCTGTTTGCGGTGGCGCTTGATCTCCGCAAGCGTCGATGCCGATCCGGCCATAGACTTAACGGTCTTCAACGATTTGACCAACGGACTGTTCATCGCTGCCGGCATCCTTCCTTGTAAGTCTTTGTGGCGTTATATAACTCAACAATGTGGAATATTCTGTTCCCTGTCATCATCAGTTAATGGATATCCTTTGTCCCTCTTAATTGCCTGATCCCAAGACCACGCCCGGGCAAAGTCATTATAACATGCGAGAAGAACACTCAATGCGGGATGTATCAGTCCTGTTCCGATTCGGCCCTAAAAAAAGTTCTATATAGAACCTTGGCCGAGATAGTTCTATATAGTACTATTTCTTCACAGCCACTTCAGCAGAGGACTTCTGGCCTTCTCAGGACAGATCCTCCCCTTTTCAGGACATTACAGATGCCTGTTTCCTGATTTTCGCGGTCACGGAAGAACGATATGTGATGATCTTACATGGAACAGCCGTATGGTCGCAGATGACATGCTGCCTGAGAATCTCATTAAGGCCGGTGCAACAGATTTCATTGAAGACATGAAGGTCAGGCATTTTTGAGGGGATTCCGTACCGGTCCTGTTCAATCCGGTTCGCCGCCGACCGTTATCCAGTTGCCGGTATCAGGATCTTGCATGGTAAATACGACAAGTCCCACAGAATCAGGATCGTCTCTGTTGACCTTCACGTGATAGTATCCGAACTCCTCATATACAGTCCCGTTATCTGTTTTGACTTCGGAATAATTGACCGAAATATGCGAGTCATAGACTTCGCCGTCCTGATCTTTTCCAATTCCTTCACCCGGATATTTAAGACTTTTGTAAGAGACTATCTTTCCGTCCATGTGATCGAAAAAATACTTCCACTCACTTTCGAGACTGTGTTCGGCACTTACTTCCGGAGCAAACAGTTCACACAGACTGTCGATGTCCTCATTCTTCAGATACTCGAAAACCTGTTCCGCATATTCTTTCTCGCCGTTCTTCGGGTCGTCTTTAATGCTCTTAGAAACATTATCCACGATCTGGCATCCTGACAGAGAAAACAGCATTACAAGGCTCATTAAAAGAGCCGTGATCCTTTTGTGATTCACTCCACTTATCCCCCGTTCATATGAAATCCACATGCAAGTATAACAGTTAAGTTGTGCTTAAGTAATCTAAAGATTGTCGTCTCTATAAAATTGTAATGTGCCCAGGCCCATGGTGCTGTCCAGGACTTCAAGAGATGTTCCGCAGCTGTTGCAGTGCTTAAGTGATGATGTTGAGACGGCACCGCAGTTAGGGCAGACTTTGCGATAACACTTCATGGAAGAGTCTGCTTTTGCAGTCAGATCTGCCTCAATATCATTTGCCAATTCTACGGCGCATTCATAGAGAATGTTATCCCTGACAATGACGAAGATAAAACTTAAGATCGGACATAATAAAGCCAAAACACACGGTGTATAGAATACTATTTCTCTTAACGTGGTAATTTCCGCACCGGTTCCCATGCCGGCGAAAAACGAAGATACGGCATTATCCAAAAAGATATTCAGTACGAGAATAGCTGTATATATTGCAAGCCATACGCCCGGTTGAAGCCATATGATCCACGGCTTGCTCTTCATGACCTTTAAGACTTCCTGTCCGTTTTTCGTACCCTGTTCCGAAGCAGAAAATGCAATGCGGTAACACTTCTCGTCAGTACCGGCCCAGGTAAAATTGCTGCCGTCTCTTTTATAGGTATACTTTCTGCTGAATACAGGCATTTCGGATGCGCCGTAACGACGGAGTTCCGACAGTGCATACGTCCTGGGAGCCTGTATATAGCTTGGAATGATCAATAATCCTGCCACTAAGTAAATGGTTGCATTTGCCGGGTCAAGGCCGGGGAACTCTCTGTTGTATATCCCATATGAGATCACAAAGATCGTACATGGCACCACGATCCAAAACTGGCCTAGAATTTTATAAAACACGGCACCTCGGCTCATCTGTTCCTCCGTTAATCTTACTTGCTATGAAATATTATAACTGCAATCGGATCAAGACTCACTAGTAAATAATACTCAGGGTTTAGTTGTCTATACAAGTATTAAGTATACCAATTGGTCCATGGACACCATGGGATATAACAAAGCCGCGGATATCAATCCGCGGCTCTTACAACTTAGTGCCATAGCCACACTTATGCATGTTTTAAATATCAGTGTTATGCATAATCATTGAAAATATCTACATCTGCATTACACTTCGGACACTTTCCGATTTCATTAAAAGAATAAAATGCAATCCTACAACTCTTACAAAAATAAGTAGTTACCTTCTCATACGTCTCCGGCTGATCTTCAGGATCATAATCATGATGTATTATATAACCACCTGATACACTTTCTAATTCATCCATTTTGAGTTCTTTCTTCTTATCTTCTGCCATTGACTTATCCTCCTGTTCATATATTTCTATACCCGCATTCTATCGTTCTCCTATTATGTCAGTTTTATTGAAGTGTTAATGTGGAGTAAATTAAAGTTGGAATTGCTTCCTGATGCCGGTGATGTACATTTTTTGTCAAATAATGCCGTAAAATTGCATAAAAAGCTGTTTTTGTGCAATTTTCGAGTCAGAAATCGCGAAAAATGTACATCGTGACTTTTTCCTGATTTTTTTACCGGTATAACCTGAGGTTGTACCATTCTTCGGTATCGTGCTTCTGTTCAGAAATATCTATCCACAAGATCCTTAGCTATGCGGAGGCCCTCGCCGGTATACTCACGTGCTTCCTTTATGGCCTCGATCTTCCTGCCCTGCCTTACGAGTTCAGCGATCTTTTCTCTCTCGGCATCAGGGATCTTATCAAGCACTTTTTCGAGATATGACTTATATCTCGGTGCATCATTGACAAGCTCCTGTTGCTCCTTAGCAAACGCTTCGACGTCCTTTTGGTACCGCTCCGCGATCTTCTGCTGAGCTTCCTGCTTAGACGCAACCTGCTGGACTACAGGCACTCTGCCGGTCTTCTTTATAAACTCAACCATCTTACCGGCGGTGACTGCATCATTACTTCTGAGAAAGTGAAGCGACAATATCTCTTCTCCTTCATAGCCGGCGAAAATAAGCTTTGGCGGTAAATTCCTTGTCTCCCTGCTGAAGTGATCATATTGGGAAACATAGCAGATCTTATCTTCCTTCTCGCCATCCTTGTATTTAACCGTGACTTTCTGTTCATCAATGATCAGGCACGATTCCTTGAAACAGAACGGCTGTCTGCCGATCAGGAACATTATCAAAAGGCCGATGCCAAATGCGATCAGCGCGGCTATCCAGGCTCTATCCTCAAGGTAAACCCGGCCAACTCCATAAGCTATTGCAGTCGGTAATATAACCAAGTATCCAGAGAAGGTGATCATGGCTATTACCTTCAGTTTCTTTGTGTATCCGCAAGAGTAAAAGACAAGACGGTCAGCAAGATACTCGTTGGGTTTTGACGTGGTTTTCTTTTGACGGGCAAACATGGCACCCGTAATTATAAGCAGTGCGAAAAAGGTCACGGAAAACACTGTTCCCAACACATAAGCAAGCAGTTCCTCAAGATAATACATGTCCATTATGTTTTCGATTATCTCCTGAAAATATTAATTGACCGATACGTTTCCCTGCTTGACATTGATCTTTATAAAATCCGGATATTCATCGCCTCTTACGATCGAGACATTTTGTCCCGAAAAACATTCATCTGCAATCTTGATGGTGCCTGTCTTCACCTTGCATTCGATATTGTAGCGGCCTAAGTCCTCTATGGCGTCCAGCTGAACGTTTCCGGCATTTGCATTTATCACCGTCTGATTGAGATTCGTTTTGCTGATATTTGTATTGCCTGCCTTGGTATTGATCTCAGCCTTAAGGAAAGTGCAGCCGCTGATGGTGACATTTCCCGCATCGATAACCTCCGAGAACCAGTCTGCCGTAATGCCGTCCACGCTGACATCACCGGCCCTGAGAATAATATCGAAGTAATTGAGGACAGTATCTTTGCCGAGCGTGACAGTGAGCCTGGGCTTATTGACCGCCATTATGCCGCCTCCGAAAATGCCCACCGGCTTCTGCGTAACTGTAAGTGCGCCGTCTGCAAATACCGCATCAGGCTCAAGCTTCTTGTCGCCCGTGTACTCAATGCCCTTAAGGCCGGTGCCTTCTTCGGCAATAATGCTTACGGCACATGCCCTAAGATCCAACTTAACTGACTTGATCTCACCACTAAATCTTTCCATTTTTATGTTCTCCTTATTCCGCTCGGATTACCGTGTTGTGTCAAAAACATAGAACACTTCAGGATAGCCTTTTCGCATTATCATGAAATCCTGTTCATGGTCTGACAGCTCTCCTCCCCAGGATTCATATACCTTGCGGGCTTTATGGTTTTCCTTCAGGACGCCAATGACAAACCTGTCGGCTTCTTTGCTCTTGGCCCATTCGACAAATATATCTTTCAGCGCCGTGCCAACACCCATTCCCTGATATTCCGGGTATACATACAGCGCCACGAGATCCGCGTAATCACCTTTGAAGTAATCGTAATCTGAATCCAGTGTGCCGAACATCAGACCTACGATCTTGCCGTCGTGTTCTGCCACATATGCTGTCTTCCTGTCACCCGAAAAAGTCTCTACAGTAAATTCACGGGCTCTTGATTCCACGCTTCTGTCGCGCGCATCGAAATATTCTTCCGGGAAGATATCGGCGTATGTTATGCGCCACACCCTGCTAAGGAGCGTATACCATTCATATCCGTCTTCTTTACGTACCTGTCTGTATTTGATGTCCACTTTGTCTTCCCTCCGGTCCACTTTATTTTACGAGAACACAATCATTCTTCATTTGGATAAGATCCCTCTTGGATGCGAGCAGATCATAAGACAGCTGGCGGTTATCTTTCTCGAGGCTATCGATATCGCTTAAGATCTCTTTTCTGCTCCTCGATACGCCGCCGAATTCGGTCGTTAACTGCTCAGCCATGTAATACACGTGGCTGATCGAATCGAGAGTTTCAACTTTCATTTTCATGGCATTGAGAAGGCCGTTGTTGTAGCATATCCTTCCAAGCATGAATATCAGCTTTTCGAGCTTTACGAAGAACTCCATGTCAGATTCAGAGACGCGGAGTTTTGCATCATCGAAGAGCGATTTGATCTTGTTCCAGGCTTCCTCATCAATTATGTCGGAAGGGTCGATGTCGCTTATTCTGGACCACCCGCCCACGCAAAGGATCTGGCCGAGGAGAGCGTCGAAGTTTGAAGGTTCGACCATAAGGACATTCTCGAAACGCTTATGCGCTTCAATGTAATGTCCCGTGTTCATGGCGTTCAGGGCCTTTTCCATTGGCATTCCGAAAAACAGGGAAATACCATATGCCACACCACACGAGTTGCATTCGTAAACGCGCTTGTCCTTATCAAGGAACAGATGTCCGGCGCACTTGGAACAGATGACAGTCTCCGGATGAACTGTCTGGATGTCACTTCTTTCTTCTTTAGTTTCTTCCGGCACGGCGGATTCAGGCGTTCTTCCCTTGGCGGCACGGTCCATCTCAGCTAATTTCTCATATTCCTTGATGTATGTTTTCTCATAATGGGCATATTGCTTTTCGAGATACCGTCTCATATCCCCGGCATCGTGTATCGGATTGCTCTCATATGTCCTATGTTGGAAATGATTATCTTCAATATAAATAAATAGAATAATGCCGCCAATGACAACGGCCCCTAATATAATGGGGATTATGAATTTAAACCTGGTTATAGCGGCAAGCCCGAATGCTAAAACAACGAGTATGGTGAAGGCAACAGGCAAAAACGAATTGAAATGTTCCGACTCAACCTTTCTCATCTCTTTATCAACAAAACTCTGATTTACAGTCTCTCTCGTGGTATCTGAATTCAGGGCATTGATACTGTTCTGATACGTTTTCAGTTTGTCACTGAGGTCGATCAGCTGCAGAAGCTGGTTGAAAAAAGCAGCATCGCTGATCGAGGCCTGTTTCTTCAACCTGATGATATAGTTTCTCAGAGAAACTACATCCACCGTATCAAATATAGCGGGCGATTCCAGGCTGTCCAAAGACGGAGTCTTGAGCTCACACAGGATCAGGCCTTTGAGCGCCTCGAAGTCGGACGGATCTTTTTCGAGCAGGGAATAGTATTTCTCTTTTGCAGAAGAATACGCTTCTTCCTTAAGGCTTTCTTCGGCCTGCGACACGATCTCATCCTGGTGAAAATCGATGGCATCAAACTTCGTCCCGCAAAAAGGACAGTCAAAGAATTCCTGATCTGAATCGAACATCAGGACGCCTGCGCATTTAGAACACGTATAGCTTTTCAACAATGACATATAATTCCTATCCCTAATCCCTTAACGATTCCTTATGACTCGTTTACAAGTTTGCCGGTCATGTGTTCCGGCGTAAGTTCCAGACACACGGCCCTTGGCAACGCGTTTTTGACCTCATGTTCGATATATGCTTTATCATCATTAAACTTACGGCAAAGGTTGGTTCCGATCTCAACGCGCTTCTCTTCATCAGTAACGATCTTCATGCGCCCGAAAACAACCACGCTGCGGATATTAAGAGCCCAGTCATTCTCTTTGCGGAATCCCTTATCCATTACGCAGTAACTGACCTTATCGCACGCTTTTATGGCATCAAGCTTATGCCCTTCCTTGGCACCGTGAAAGTACAGTTTGCCGTCAGCTTCAGAATACCAGTGATCCATCGGAATTCCATAAGGATATCCGTCATCACCTAAGACAGACAAAACTCCTCTCGGTTCAGTCTTCAAGATCTCTATGCATTCCTCATTTGGGATCTGCTGCTTGAATCGTCTCATTTCTCTAAACATAGCTTCACCTATAATTATCCCTTCCTAAAACTTCTCTGATATGACCATTATAACATCGAGTAATTCACAGGTTGAATTAAACTGAAAACTGTCTCTTGCAGTGCATGTTGAGGACACGTTTTACCCTGAAATCGTGTCCGATTTTAGCAATTTTTCATCTCAAATAATCAGGGGCCATCGCAATGCAGCGACAGCCCCCGATAAATCACTTATAACTCAAAGACTATATCAGTCTTCCCACTTCCAGTTGGCTACCTCAGGGAGGTCGAGGCCGACTTCGTGGATGTACTGCTTGTGCTCAACAAGCTTGTCGCTCATCTTCTGATAGAGATATGCGCCGCGGTTGCCGAGCTGGGGCAGGAACTTGATAGCTTCCATAACGAGGTGGAAACGGTCTACGTCGTTCTGTACACGTACATCGAAAGGTGTTGTGATAGTACCTTCCTCACGGTAACCCCTTACGTGCATCCAACGGTTGTTGTGACGTCTGTAAGTAAGCTCGTGAATGAGTGATGCATAACCGTGGAAGTTAAAGAGTACCGGCTTATCCTTTGTGAAGAGGATATCGTACTCGGCATCAGTAAGTCCGTGCGGGTGCTCGGAAGCAGGCTGGAGCTTAAAGAGGTCGACAACGTTTATGAAACGGATCTTAACTTCAGGAAGCTCTTTTCGAAGGATTGAAACTGCTGCCAATGCTTCGAGAGTAGGAGTCTCGCCTGCGCAGGCAAATACGATATCAGGATCCTGGCCCTGGTCGTTACTTGCCCAATCCCAGATGCCGATACCCTGTGTGCAGTGCTTAACAGCCTCATCCATCGTGAGCCACTGCGGACGGGGATGCTTACTTGCAACGATAACGTTTACGTAGTTGCGGCTTCTGATGCAGTGATCGAAAACGGAGAGCAGGCAGTTGGAATCCGGAGGAAGGTAGAGTCTTACAACGTCTGCCTTCTTATTTGCGATGTGATCCATGAAGCCCGGATCCTGGTGTGTAAATCCGTTGTGGTCCTGCTGCCATACGGTAGAAGCCATGATGAGGTTGAGAGATGCGATCTCTTCTCTCCAGGGGAGCTGGTTGCAAACCTTGAGCCACTTAGCGTGCTGTGCAGCCATGGAGTCGATGATCCTTGCAAAAGACTCATAAGTTGCGAAGAATCCGTGACGACCTGTGAGGAGGTATCCTTCAAGCCAGCCTTCGCACATATGCTCGGAGAGCATGGAGTCCATAACGCGTCCGTCGATTGCGAGGTGATCGTCATCAGCCCAGTGCTCTGCGTTCCAGCTTCTGTTCTCGACCTCGAAAACGGAATTCAAACGGTTGGAGTTTGTCTCGTCAGGTCCGAAGATCCTGAAGTTCTTGCTCTCTGCATTGAGCTTGAAGATATCTCTTACGAACTTGCCGAGCTCGGTCATGTCCTGACCGTCCTTTGCGCCGTGAGCCTCTACCTCGACTGCATACTTGCGGAAGTCAGGCATACGGAGATCTCTTAAGAGCTTACCGCCGTTGCCGTGAGGGTTAGCGCCGATCCTTCTGTCACCTGTAGGAGCAAGTGCCTTTAATTCAGGGATAAGCTTGCCGTTCTCATCGAAAAGTTCTTCTGCATGGTAGCTCTTGAGCCAGTCAACAAGGATCTTTAAGTGCTCCTCGCCCTTTTCCATGCTGATCGGAACCTGGTGAGCGAGGAAGTTGTCCTCGATCTTCTTTCCGTCAACGACCTTGGGGCCTGTCCATCCCTTAGGTGTACGGAGAACGATCATAGGCCATACGGGTCTTGTAGCATCGCCTGTGGATCTTGCATGCTCCTGGATAGCGCGGATCTCCTCGATGACCTTGTCCATGGTCTCTGCCATGAGCTTATGCATTGTCATGGGGTCGGAACCTTCAACAAAGTAAGGCTTCCAGCCGCATCCGTTAAAGAAAGAGACGATCTCTTCGTGGCTCATTCTTGCGAAGAGCGTAGGGTTAGCGATCTTATATCCGTTCAGATGAAGGATGGGGAGTACCGCACCGTCTCCGATAGGATTAAGGAACTTATTGCACTGCCATGAAGTTGCAAGAGGGCCTGTCTCTGCTTCGCCGTCACCTACGGTAACTGCTGCGATGAGATTAGGGTTGTCGAAAACCGCACCGAAAGCATGAGCGATGCCGTAACCGAGCTCACCACCCTCATTGATAGATCCGGGAGTCTCAGGAGCGCAGTGGCTGGGGATTCCGCCCGGGAATGAGAACTGCTTGAAAAGCTTTGCCATGCCGTCCTCATCTTCGCTGATATTGGGGTATACCTCAGAATAAGTACCCTCAAGATATGTATTGGCTACATAGAAGTTTCCTCCGTGTCCGGGACCGGAAAGAAGGATCAGATCGAGATCGTATTTCTTAATTGCACGGTTCAGATGAACATATACGAAGTTCTGTCCGGGAACCGTACCCCAGTGTCCGACGATCTTCTTCTTAACGCTGTCGAGTGTTAAGGGTTCTTTCAAAAGGGGGTTGTCGAGAAGGTATAACTGTCCTGCCGAAAGATAATTTGCTGCACGCCAATAGGCGTCCATCTTACGCAGATATTCCTCGGTCAAAGGTTCCTTCTCAACGCATGTAGTCTGATTATTTTGCATAAAAATCCTCCAAATCTGTTGATAAAGGTTTAAATCCTACCGTAATTATAGAGGAATTAAAAAATATGGTTAATGGCAAATAGCCGAATATTAGACTGATAAACTCCGCTTTTGTAATTGAAAAAACAGATTTTTAGGACCCATCTGATTTTCACTTGGACCGGCCCATCGCAACCTGCCAGAGTCTTTTTCCCGGTCATGCCTTATGGTATTAAAGTTCCTTGGTGATTATCACTGCATCTTCCGGCTGATTCTTAACGGCTATCTGGAACTGATCCTCATAAATGATCTCGCCCGGGACCTCGTCGCATTCGGAAACATAGAGCTTTACTCCATACTTATTGCACATCTCACGGTAGAAAGTCATCTGATCCCAGATGTCTTTTGCCTCATCGCTGTCCTTGAACCACGTGATAGCACCGTCAGGGTTATTCTGCTCATAAAAAGGAGGAACAGGCAAAACTTTCTCGAAATACTCTCTGTTGCGCCAGTATTCCTTCTCCTCTTCTTCCGTTAATGTCTTGCTGTCTACGAGCTTGCCTACGGCCGTAAAGATGCCCCTGGGCTGCTTGGTGATGTATGCGCAGTCTTTCATGTGTACTCTGAAATATTTCATATTGTCCCCCTTGTCTTGTCTTTCACTTTGTTTTTCTGCTTTTGCGGGCCATCATTTGCTGTTTTCGAGAAAGGAATACTCTTCTTCTCCTTTAGCATCTGATCGAAAACTACGTGTTCTCTCTTCTTTTTTGCCATCACACAATACCTATATAGATCTCTCAAGATATCCGCACGTAAATGGGAAGAAATCGAACTTCTTCGTTCCGACATGAACAAATCCGTGATCTTCGTACCATTTGCGGAGCACTTTGTTCTCTTCGACTATACTGAGTTTCATTTTACCAAAACCAAGTTCTTTGGCTCTTGATATGGCATCTTCCAAGAGCGCATCTCCTATTCCCGAATGTCGCTTGCCGGGAAGCACGCAAAGACTGCCCAATTCACATTCTCCTTCAGAAGGAAAAGCAAGATTGTAATAACCAACAAGCACTTCATCTTCGAAGTATCCGTACATCGGGCGGTGCTGCTCATTTTTCCACATGAGGATCTTTGCCTCATCCGTTGCAAAAGCCGTGAACAGCGGCGCGTTCTCTTCCGTGAATCCAAACTCGTCAGCCACCGTCTGAAAGCTCTGTCTTATTACGCTTACACATTGTTTTATCTCGTTATCTTTGATCTCTCTTATCATGTTCATCACCCTATTTCTTTGATTTTTTCCAGTCTTATCAGATGCTCTTCATCAGGTGTGGTTATCCCGTTTTTATAATGGTAACCCATCTTAAGATAGAACGGCACTCCGGTTATCGATGCCGGTATCTCTATTCTCTTTGCACGCAGGAAAAACTCATCCTTCTCGAGCGTCTCAACTATCAGGCGGCCGACACCTTTTCCCTGATATTCCGGGAGCACGAAGATAGTAAACAGACTGCTCTCATCTTCCTTGCCCCAGTACGGTCCGATGGCGCCGCATCCTATTATCTTTCCTTCATCCAAGGCAACATAGAAATGGGTCCACGAAGCTCTTCCCAAAACCGCTTCAGGTGTCTCAGATGCGATAAGTTCGTCCATAAGTTCCACAGGATAATCTTTTGTATTAGATATCCTGATAGTAGTTCTGATAACTTCTGATACCGCCTGTGCATCTTCGTCTTTGAATCTTCTGATCTCCATTTTTCGTATCCTCCTTGGAAAATAATAAAGGCCACTTATCTCGTGATAAATGGCCTTGGTGAAACTGATTTGAATAACGGATTATTTTAGAGCAACAACAATGCCATATGACTTTATGTCATAAGTTAATTCATGCATATGCATTGTTGTCATGTAATTGAACATCGATTCCGTCTCCTTGTTTGAATGATATGTTATAACTCAAATTCCGATAAGTCAATTCCTGATTCATTCATGAGCTTTCCACGCGCATTCCATAAGCTTGATATTGCTGAACACTTTATTAGTGTCAATTTACATATATCTTGGCTTTGCCGCTGCCATATTCTTCATCACGCGGATCTCTGCTTTCTGTGTCCCTGATCCTTACATTATCGAGCTGAAGATATTGGTCTTTTGTGTCTGCCGCAATCCAGATACCTTCAGTTTTCTGATACACTCCTGCGTCACTGTCGATATACCAAATGTATGCAAGATAGCCGAATTCCTGAACACAATCCCAACTGTGAAAATCTTCTTCCTCTTTGCATATTTCTCTCAAATCTAAAAGCAGTGATTCAACATTTTTAAGATCTTCTTCGGATGCACCATCTTCGATGAAGATGTAAACCGCATTCGGACTCAAGAATATCTCTTCATCGGCATCCCGGCCGTAATCAACTTCAGCGAAATTGTACTTCTCGATGCATCTTCTGTATTCATCATTCCAATATTTATGAGTTACATAGCTATAATCTGATTCGAGAATATATTTGCCACCCAGATTTAAGTCAATATCAGGCCAGATCGGTGTTCCTTCCCAATCATACGAATAGGTGAATTCAAGGTCTCTGTCGAGAGAACGTGCGAGGCCGTTGCTGACGATCTCAATATTCTCACCGCCCCATTGATCTTCCAGTCTTTCGAGGGTTTCTTTTTTTCCCGGCTTACCGCCGCATCCGGTTAAAATGCCTGCCATCAGAACAAGGCTCATGCCCATAGCGATAATCTTCTTCATATTCCTTAACCCCTGTAATTCAAATCAATGGAAAGCGTTTACATAGCCAAAAAGTTACTGCCTGAGGATTTTGTTTTCCCCAGGCAGTCTAATTATATCATTAATATTTTAGCAATTTGGAAGCCGACAAGACTGCCCTCAGCAGGTCATGCCGGACGGGCCAGGTAGTATCCCTGATAAAGATCGACGCCAAGACCCTGGAGGTATTCAAACTCTTCTTTTTCTTCGATTCCTTCGGCAACGACCAGAATGTTTTTCGAATGGAAATGTTCTACCAGTTTTTTAACATTCTCCTGCTTTTCGATTATGTGGTCGATTCCAGAGATCACTTCTCTGTCGAGTTTTACGATATCCGGAGACATGAATTCCATCAGTTCCATATTGTTGAGCCCGGTCCCGAAATCATCGGCTGCCAAAAGATTATCCATAAACTTTACGGATCTCTTCTTTTCTTTCCAGTGTTCAGGTGAGAAATACGGATACTCAAGATTCTCAATGATCATCCTTCCGCGGATCCTCTCTCCGAAAAGATCCAGGAACACATCTGCTTCTTCCTGCTTCATGCAGTCAGACGGGAATGAATTGATGGCAACTCTCTCCTCATATCCTCTTAAGAAATATGCCTGCATCGCGCCGAAGAATGTAGCCACTTCAAGAACGTGCAGCTTATCTTTTTTGGTGTAATCCTCAATAAGATCGGTCACCGTCATTTCTGTCGGGCGCATTAATGCCTCCCATGCATAGACAGTCTTACCGTCAGAAAGGTATATAGGCTGGAATACGTAATTGATCGACAATTCCCTGAGGGCCTGCAGGATGTCTGTATCTAATGGCAAGTGGTCAAAATTGATCATCTCTTATCTCCTCTTATCTTTTCAGTTCCGGATGCTTCTCATAGAATTTCCGTTTATCCTCATACATGCGCTCATCCGCGATCCTTAAGGCCTGTCTCACATTCGCCTTGCTGGCATCGTAGCACTGGCCGATGGCAAAGCAGACGTGATCGTATTTCTCAGACGCTTTGATTATGGCTTCAACGCGCCTGCCCAGTTCTTCTTCTGTTATGCCGGTCACGATGATGGTAAATTCATCTCCGCCCGCCCTGAAGATCTCACTCGCGTCAAAAACCTCCTCAAGAGCTTTGGCAGCATTTTTCAGAAGCGTATCGCCCTCATGATGACCGCATTGATCATTTACGCGCTTTAATCCGTTAATGTCTGCAAAGATAACACCTACGGAATCACCGACTCCTTTGTTGTCCAGACTTAACTTATCAACATAATTGTTCATTTCGTTTCTGTTCATGACACCTGTCAGGATGTCTTTTGAGCTTAAGACCTTCAGACGGTCCATGAGCAGATAGTTGTTTATGGCAGAAGCGATAATGTAAGCTGTTGTCTCAAATGTTTCCTTGATACTGGTGGCTTTTGATACATCGTAGTTCATCGCCCAGATATAGCCGAGGAGTTTTTCACCGAACTTCAGCGGGAACAAAACGATGTTCTTTCCATGGGCAGAAGTGAACGACTCATACCATATGGGATTGCGTTCCTTAACAACTGCCATATCGTACTCATCTTTTACGACAAGACAGTTGCTGCCCGCGATCAAACCTTTCCAGCTGTCAGCTATATCATAGAACCCGTCAACATTATAGTTGTCCATTGAGGTCAGAACTGTGTTCTCCGCAAGAGCTTCACACAGGACCGTGCATTGCCTCTCGAAAGAATCCATGAGCAAGATACAGCAGTGCTCGGCGTTAAACATATTCCTGATATCATATATGACGTCATTCATCATTTCGCTGAAATCTTTTGCACTTCTGAGTTCTAAGCATATCTTGATAACATTGGATGTGACATCAGCGGAAAGAGATGCCATTCTGTCCAGATTAGCCTCAAAGTTGATCTCCATGGTGTATGTGCAGAAGCAGAGATTACCTTCTTCATATGCGACCGGGAGAAATACCATGTTGAACCAGATACCCTGTATCCTGTCAGCGGTGGCATACGAATTAAGACACTTCTTCCCGACCGCTGCCTTGTAGCAGTACTCTTCAAAATTAAGGTCTCTGGTAAGATAGTTTGTATATTCCTGATTGGGAGTAAATTTTCGGGTCAGCAGCTCTGCTCCCGGCGCAGGATGTTCTATTGAATCGATATATGCTTTGTTTCCGGTGACAATACGGAACTTGCCGCGCTTACCGTTTCCGAGATTCTCTACGGATACGATGCACGTCATGGCTCCGAAGCCATCAACGTATTTTTGAAAATCCATATGCACTCTCCTCCCATTAATATAGGTTAATTTTAACCGCTAATAGATAAGAGCGGATATACTGATTGTAAACATTCCTTGATATAATGTTTCCATTTCGTAAATAGAGGCGATAATTTACACAAAGCAAAAAATATACCCTCCGTCCGGAAGGTATTATAATTGCTTTGCTCTGCTCACTGTTTATCACAATTGCAGCGGGTTATATACCTTGGTATATCTGTATTCTTTCCTGATCGAAGAACGGTCGCCGAGACTGATGAGGTTTCTGTCATCTACGACATCCGCAACTACCCAGCCAAGACCATCAGAAGCATACGGACGTTCCTGGATCTGGATCAGGACTGTACTTACCTGACCATCCTTTATCCACCTCAAGCCGTTGAAACAGAAAAGCGGTAATACTCCCCGGCTGTGCATAAAGAAATCACCGTCATGGATGATCGGCGCAATTGCATCTATATCGAGCAGCGGATCATCTTTTTCCAAAGCCTCTTCGACCGCAGAATAAATCTTCTCTACTTCTTCTTTTGTATAATCATTGTGTTGGCTTATCATGTTTAGATCTCCACTGGAAAAATAGTATTTTCATTATACCAAGAATCACAACTCAGACGATTTAATACATTGTTTTCCAATCTGCTGTTTTTCCGCAAACAGAATCAGATAATATTGCAGTTGCGTAAATGAAATGCTATTGTGGCTGAGGAATAGAGGGAGTCAATAACATGATCACATTACATTTATACCGTAAGAACATCATTCACGATAATTACTACGTGGACAGAAGGCCTATGGGTGTATTCGTGGACGGTTACCACATATGCGACATGAAGCCGTCAGATTATACGGCCGTATATGTAACACCGGGAGCGCATAAGATCGTGGTAAAAGTACCGGTACTGATCTCAAATACGCTCACAAAGGAATTTACGGCTGATGCAAACACAACGGATGTTTATGTTGCTTTCGCAGGGCGCATGGGCAAGTATATTTCCCCTAAGATATTTGAGCCGGCTCAGTATAACATGGCAGAGTTCTCAAGCATGCCGGGAAACACAACAAAAGTCACCTTCCGCTGTGAAGACATAGCTCTCAAGCACTTCATCTGGTACACGGTAAACATAGATGACCGGGCAGTCGGAATCATGGACGGAAAGAATCCGGAATTGGTACTTAACGTTCCCAGAGGAAAGCACAGAATAACCTTCGAATCATTATTTGACGTTGGATATTCATGGCTTGATGTGAGAGATGATGATCTGTATGTGGTGGTCAATGACTGCAAAGCAGTCTGTGTTCTGACGCCGCCCGCCAAGCCTGCAAATCCGGGCAGACAGGTAAAATGTGTTTTCACGAGACCCAGTCAGTTCAGCGGGTGTGCGGGTTCAACCAAGGTAACGCTGGATACGAACATCTACTTCAAACTGAAAAACGGCGAGTCCAAGACCATGTACATATCAGAAGGCATACATTCACTGGTCCTGAAGGCTAACAGGATAAATGTTCAGCAGTTTATCGTCCCTGCCAACTGCAGCGAGATCGATATTCTGTTAGAAAATCTGGAAGACATCAAATCAATAACGGCAAAAGCATAAGGATAAACCCTTATATGTGATCCTGATCGTAAATGGACTGCCAGCTGTGGTATTTCTTGCCCGCATCAGAGCTCCACGGAGCACATCTCAGATCAATGGAAGCGTAATCTGTCTTCTCTGATTTGGTGAAATATCCGCGGTCATCAAAATCTTCAAGCTCATCTCTTACCATTGAAATTATTTCCTTGGCATCTTCATCCGACAGTTTCTCATCCGTCTCGATGATCAGGGTCGGAGTATTGGGCAGTATCATCCCCGTATCTTTGGATATCTTAAGCTCATTTACTCTGACCGACAGACCCATGTCCATCTTATCGAGTTTCTTTACAACATCTGACTCTTCCAGGAAAGCCTCAAGATAATAATGTCCGAAATCTTCACTGTAATACATGACATGTGATCCGATACCTGACGAAACATCACTCTCAACGACCGTGTAGGTGAAGCCGAGATCCTTGTCACGCATCTCGTGAATGACCGACTCATTACCATCGTATTCATCTATCTCTTTGCACGGACCCATCCAATACTCAGCATATGCATGAGCATCCTTAAAACTTGAGTCAACCGGCTCGCCACGCACGTCCGTTGAGAACGGCGTCATCATGCAGCCTGAAAACAAAAATGAAACCAATAAAATAAGTGCCGGTGCCAGTTTGCGCATGATCAATTACCAATCCGAATCCCAGTCTGAATCAAAGTAGTCGTAATCATCGTAGTCATAATCCCAATCGTCATCGTCCCAGTTGCTGTCATTCCAGCTGTCGTCGTCATCGTTGTCGTAGGAATATGCTTCGGTCTGATATTCCTCTATGTCGTCAGCGTAATCGCTGTCGAGGTCACCGTAATCCTTAGCCTCAAAGTAATCGTTGTAGTTCTCTTTAAGTCTGTCGGGAGTGTTATTGGTACGTGCCCACTCTCCGTCATCATCAGGTGTATACCAGGCGCCGCCGCTGTAGTAGTAAGGTGTTCCCTGGTAATCATAGTAGCCTTTGTCCGGTGTATTGTAATCGGATACGATCATCACGATAAAAGCAAAAATAAACATTATTGCTACGGTGATGAGAACGCCCCACATTACACCATTGAGGCCCCTGCGGCGGTTGCTGTGCTTAACCGTCTTCGGTTTGTAGCTGCTGGTGGTCTTGCCCCTGTTCAGATCTGCCTGCTTGTGTTCGAGCAGTTCAGCCCTCATCTTCTGGTAGATCTCGTTGACGGCATATGCCTCGTCGGTGCCCGTGTAACGTATTGCACGTGAACCGTCAGCTTTGTTTTTATATACGACGCAGTTGCCTGTCGCAGGTTCCTTATAGATACCGAATGCACGTGGTTCCTTGTAATCGATACCTATGAAGAACCTCATCTTCTCGAGAGGGATACCCTTCTCCTGGGCAAATGCCTTGAGCTCTTCTATTGTCTTAGGGATCTGGTCGCCGCTCCTCTGGATATGGACATTGACCGCACCGCAGTTGGGACACTTTTCTATCGTGTCGTCTATAACGCTTCCGCAATAATCACAAAAAGTCTTCATGCCACCCCTCCGGATCTTTATGAGTTGATCGGAAACTCCGATAGCATTATATCACTCGGAAACCTTGCGCATATTACATCTCGAGATGTCATGCAGCTGCCAGTTTCTTTTCCTTATTGTTCGTAATGATGGCAAGAGTCAGGAAAATGGCTGCCATTATGAAGGTAATGATGAAAACTACACCCAGGAAGATCTCGGAGTCGCTGACCATTTGCGTGAGACCGATAACGGGTGCTATTACGATAGTGGCATCGATGAATGTCATGACCGCAGCGATCATCCTCAATCTTCTGCATTTGGAAGCAGGCCGCTTTGCCGTTATCTTGGAACTGATGCCGTTAAGCACGATCGATATGATGGCTGCATCCATGAGTATGAAACCGCCAAGACAGACCAGAAGTCCGATACCAAACAGATCTCCGGTGTCGGCTCCCAGCATCATGGCAAACGGACCAATGATAAACACCAGTCCTCCCATGACAAACACGGGCATGGTCTCAAGTATGAGCAGGATATCGGCAATAAGTCCCAAAATAAAACATGTACGTCTCGGACCGCCCTTCGCATTAACAGGAGCAGGAGTTGGAACTGCCTGTGGTGCAGCCTGGGCAGGCTGCTGATAGACTGCGGGAACAGGCTGAGGAACCGGTTGGGGTGCAGGCTGCTGATAGACAGGTGCCTGTTGCGTCACAGGCGGTGCTGCCTGAACTTTCACAGGTGTTCCGCATACTTTGCAGATCTTTTCATTATCTCCGACTTGTGCACCGCAATTGGAACAAAACATACAGACTGTCCTTTCTGACCAATAGAGTATTTAAGTATTTACGATTACGCCACCGATCCAAATAATTCTACTGTAGCAATTATTGTCGCAAAGAATGCAAACACCGCGAGTCCAACACCCGTAATCGGGAGCCAGATCATTTTTTTGTTATGCTTAACCAGCATAGTTATCAGAGAGATAATTCCTGACACGCCTCCTAAAAATGACACAAAACATCCGAGAAGCATTCCAAAAAAGAAAACCGTTATCCTGGCAGCATCTTCTGACTGAATCAGAACACTTGAGCCGGAAGGCATTCCCGATGCTATTAATACCATTACCGCTCCTATTATTCCCTGACCGGACAGGATTATTGATATCCATCCGAATGCTTTAGAAGCCGTGGGGACCTTATTTACGTTGCTCCCAGCCATATTCAGATCGGGCCGGATCTGCTGAACTGCAGGATGAGGTGCCGGCTGAAGTACAGGTTGAGGTACAGGCTGCTGATAGACAGGTGCCTGTTGAGGTATTGGCTGAGGAGCAGGCCGGGCCGGAGAAGCTGCAGGCGCTCCGCAATTACCGCAGAATGACTGGCCGTCTTTAATCAATGAACCACAGGAACTACAATACATACTCTTTCCTTCTTCTCATCATTGTTCTTTATAGTTATCGCCAAAAGTATCCTTCTCAACATGATAAAGAGCATTAGTCTTTTTATCCGACTCCCATGGAGCTGACCACAATTCGATACCTACATGTATATTGTCATGCGGCTTGTTAAACACTTCTCTCTCGGCGTCAAACTTATCAAGCTTTCTCATGACTGTATCGAGGATCTTCTTGTTATCTTCTGCTGAGAGTTCGCTTTCGCAATGGATCCTGATTGTCGGACTGCCGATATCTCCTTCTCTTCCGAAGTTCTCGAACTCAAGATCATATTCTTCAGCGATCTCATCGAGGTCATCACTGTCGAGGAATTCATCTATATAGTAATAAGCAAAATTGCCACTGAAGAGAAAATATCCTTTTTTAGATTCACCGACAGTATATTCGAATCCGAATTCCTTATCTTTCATTACGTGAACTGTTCTTTCCGAATCTCCCCACTCTTCTGTATAAGAGTCGACTTCTTTACAAGGTCCGAACCAATACTCGCAATACTCTTCGGCGCTGTCATATTTATCAGAGTGCTCCCTGTCTCCGGATATCCATCCGCCGGAAGAGCTGCCTCCCTTTTTGGGAAGAAAAGAGCATCCGCTCATAATGGTAACTGCTGCAAGAATAGTAGCTGTGATCTTTGTTCTAATGATTGTGTGTTTCACTCCTGTCATTACCCCATAAATAATTTCTCGTAATAATCTGCCCTCTTATCGCTCATGCTGTCGGCTTCGATCATCAGCATAAGATTATCATCAAGTTTTCGTACATACAAATACAAATGTACTTCCTTGCCGTTAGCATCCATAACCAGTTCGGCGCATGAGTATTCTTTTCCTCCGAGAGTTACTTTGACTATATCATTTTGTGTAACGGAGAGACCGTCTCTCTCGAGGCCGGGAACATAATATTCCAGATAATCATTCAGATATGCTTCTTCCGTATAATTGTTACCGGATGAGGAACCGAGCCAGGTATTCAGGAAATAAATATGTATCGTTTCTCCATTGGACCAGAATCCGGCATCGTATACCGTTGCGAGCAGACGGTTCCTGTCCTCACCTTCCGGTGTTGAATTTACTGCATACATAAACATTTCCTCACGGTCTTCATCGCCGATCTCCATAAAATCACCGGGTATATTGATCTTCAATTCTGCATATTCATTTGTATATACGCCGTCTTTAAATTCGCCGTGAGTATAATTTGTTCCCTCCATTGGATTCTCAATGTCAAATTCAGGCAGCGGTAGATTCCTCTCAAGCTTGATCACATAGATGTGTCCGAACTCCTCCGATTCAATGATCCTGTTATCAGTTGAGCATGTAAATGAAGAACCGCTGTGAGAATAGCCGTTATTACTCTTCAACAGACCGCAGCAGTATCCGTTCTCTTCCTTAAGCAGGATCTCCATCGAATTCTTGTTAAGGAGCTTGCCTGCAAACAGCGCTCTGTCGAACTTGACCATGTCCGTAAGGCATGAGTGTATTCCGCTGTCACCTCTGTATCCGTTAGGACCTGCAGGATATCCGTCCTTGTCGGTGAAACCATAATATACAAGCTCGTCATAACCGACAGGCACATATGTCATGTCACCTACAGCCATCGAGGATGTTTTCGTCATGCCGCATTTATCAAAGATATTCTTCTGGACGTAATCACAGTACTTCTCTCCTGAAACTTTCTCGATGATGAACGCAAGAAGATGATAGTTGGTATTGCTGTATTCGTATCCTGTTCCGGGTTCAAACCCAAGCGGCGCCTTATACATCGCCTGAAGGAATTCCTCATCTGAAACCTTATCAAGAAAGATGTCGCTGAGTTTCCGGTTCGCTGCATCCTCACCTGAAATGTTCCAGAACGGATCGGGATTATTGCAGTAATCAGGAATTCCGGAACTCATGTGAAGCAGGTTGTAGACCGTTATCTTCTTGCCCGTCTCATATTCCGGGAAATACTTATCCAGCGTGTCATCCAGATTTATCTTCCCTTTCTCGACCAGCTGCAGTACTGCCACGGCCGTAAATGTCTTACTGACGGAAGCCATATCGAAAACAGTATTCTGCGACTCGAGCGTCTTCCCGTCCTTCTCCAATTCATCTTCGGCATACAGATAGATGACGTCTTTATCAGTGGCAACGACCAGTGTTCCGGGACATACGGAATCACCATAGAGATCGACAAGCTCGGCATATTTCTCTTCCGGATTAGACCAGGATCTGTCTGACTCTGTAAGCTGTATGTTCTCGAGCGAGTATTTTGAATTATTGCTGCAGGCTCCCAGTGACAAAAGCATCGCAGAAACCAAAAGTGATGCAACGGCTTTTCTCAAGCCATTCTTCCTGATGACCATATTAATTCCCCCATAAATGATATATTGCTGTACACAGGTACACAGTTGTATACCGAAAATATATCATCACGGTAGACATGCGTCAACCGAAAATAAAACTTCCTTGAGCGGAAATCCTGAAACGCCGCAAATTAAAGGGGTCAGCCCGTATAAGGCTGACCCTTCTCATCTATCATGTAATCCTCTGTTCCGAACAGGACCTCTTCGACCTTGTCAGTGGCCAGGAATTTGAATCTGTATATCTGACCGTTATCGCCTTCGTAAAAATAGTATTCACCGTCGAAAGGAATCTCTTTCTTATAAGCAGGTGATCCGGCAATTTTGAGAACATCATCTTTCAATGTCCAGGTACGGATACCATTAAGATCAAATTCAATATGATCAAACTGGGTAACGAGGATTGCGACAACCGTATCTTCATCGCTGATGTGGTCGTTGTCTTTATAATCCTTTTCCAGACATAAATACATGTTCAGATTATTACCCCTGTTTTCCTCCGAGACATGCCACATTTTTACATGACCGTCTTCAACGAGGTAATCAGTTTCAAATCCCGTGTTTTTGAGATCAATGACTTTGCATGGAAGCTTGATTTCTTCGTCCGCGATCTTCGGAGTACCGGATATCGGAATTGAATCTGCGGCCGGAGTATAAGATGTATCCGGAGATAGCAGAGATTTTATGTCAAAGCTGCATCCTGCAAGTGACAGGAGCATTATTCCCGCGATAACAAACGCAAAAACTTTCTTCATTTTATTCATGCTCTTTTCTTTACCATTCTGACTAACGAGACAGGCTGGCCGAGAGTCCATTCCCTTTTTGCTCCGTCAAATTCAAAACCGTATTTGTGATAGAAATCGATCGCTCTCTTATTTTTCTCAAGCACCCACACAAATATGGTGTCGCATTCGCCGAGTCTGGAGCAGGCTTCGTTCATCAGTCTGTATCCGACTTTTTTACCATAGTATTCCGAGAGGACATAGATCGCATCAACCTCTCCGGCATCCGGCAGATCTTCATCTCTCGATTTGCTGTATACCGCAAAGCCTACAACCCTGTCTTTATCCTTAGCTACAAGTGTATTACCCGGATTATTGCGCGCACGTGCCGTCGTAGCCTCTACGGTCATGGTATCAAGATAATGGTCGCATACAATACCTCTGTATGCTTCCTGCCATGCTGTGCAATGCACGTATCCCCTGCCGCACAGTTCCTCATCAGTCTCAGCTGTTTTAATGATTATTGAATCGTTAAACTCTTCCATATTTATCCTCCATCATTTGTAGATCAGCTTCAGATACTCAAGCCTCAGCATGGTCTTATCATCTATGCACCTTTATCACTGCGCTATGGACAGCATTTGGACAAGCATAAGCGTAATAAATCCGAACAGACCCAACAGGCTGCTGAGCAATCCCGCGATCCATACCAGGACATGTCCCTTGATCACATGACTTGTGGTAAAAGAGAAAACCAAGCCTATTATGGAAAATATCAGCGCACAGAAAATGAAAAACATCAGAAAGGTTATTCTGCTGTATGTGCCCCACATGAATAATGCGCAGGACACGATCGAAGCTATGCCCATGCCAAGTGGGTTGTATATGTACTTCGAAGCATCCGAATCAGTTTTATTCTCCATTATTTTCCATCCTCAATATCAAAAAATACGCATTCACTCTCAGCATCTGTGAGCACCTTAACAGCCTCATCGATCCTGACCTTGATCTCACCACATTCACCTTCAAGCGAAGTTACCTGTTCCCAAAGATCCTGTTCCTGATGCTTGTATTCTTTTATCTCTTCTTCCATCAGGAAAGTGTTGGTCAGCTTGCCGCATACGCTGTTATACTTCTCATGCGTCCTGTTGAAAGTGTGGCGTCTGACCGAGTATTCTTCCAGCAGTTCAGAGAGCGCCCTGATGTCTTTCCACAGGGGCTGGTCTTCCACTGATATTCTCTTCCCGATTGAACCCATCTGGCCCTTGAGCTTTCTTACATGCGACATGAACATCTTGTCATTAACGTCGATATCTTTTAATGACTTCCACTTGCCTGCACAGAGGAACCTTCCGAACAACGCCTCGAAATCTTTGGGATTCAGCATGAGCTTGTGAGACAGAATCTGGTCTGCCTCATCGAACTCTCCCATTTTCATTGCCTTGACGGCATTTGCCGTAAGGTCTCCGAAGAACAGATATTTGCCGTATGAGACGCCGCAGGAATTGCACTCGTAGAACTGCTGCGCATTGCTCAGACTTAAAAATCCGCCGCACTTTGCGCAGATAATGGCAGACTCCGCAGCCTCAGATGCAGGCACCGGTTCCTTCTTATCCGGTGCTCTTTTCAGCACTTTCTTTTTGGGTCTGTTCTTAAATCCTGCTTCGTATTCCAGGACTTCGTCTAAGATCTCCTGATGCTTCTCTTCAACATATTCCATCTTGTCTGACAGCGAGCTTGAGCTGTCAGGAATATTGATGGGGTTTACCCTGATTTTTTTAATCAGAAACACATCCAAACCGATGACACCGGCTATTGCAACTAACAGAATTAAGCGTCCGCCCCAATCAATTGCATCTGTGTCATCAAAACTGAACATCAGAACAAGAATTAATTCCAACAATACAAAAATGGATATTGCGACAATGGGCCAGATGATTTTGTCTCTGTCGTCCCTCACCTCTAACTGCAGGTTGCGTCTTCTCTCAAGGACAATAGTATTATCTTTGCGGTCCCTGATGTTCTTATAAGCTTTGGGGATCTCAAATAAACAGACCAGATTATCCAGATAATCAGCGTCATCCTGTGTAACATGCTCTTTGGCAGAGGCTGCTATTTTATATATGGCATTAAGGTCACTGCTGACCTGATTGTAGCGGTCCTTAAGATCACCTGTTGACTGTACTTTGCCGGCACACAATATCAGACCTCTGTAGGCTGCGATGTCCGTGGGATCGTTCTCCAGGACTTTGCTGAACTTTTCTCTGGCTGGTTCGTAAGCGCCTCTCGAGAGGCATTCTTCAGCCTGAAGGATCAGGTCTTCTCTGTGGAAATCTACGTAATCGAACTCGTTGCCGCAAAAAGGACAGGCCATCTGGCCTTCCAGTTTGTCGACGCTCAATACGGCGCCGCATTTTGCACATGTATAGCTCTTTAACTCTGACATTTAAATTAACCGTTTATTTTGAGTGATACATAGTTCGTTTCGCTGTTACTGTTTACCGTAAACCTTCCAAATATTTTCTGATTTCCGCTAAAGTATTCAAACTTTATAACGTGCCATGAAACTTCCGGATTACTGCTGCTTTGTGAATCAGACTCATCTGTTATCGTAACCGGCACATTAAGGTTCTCGTCAACGAACTGATCGAAATCCTTCTGTGTCGAAAGATTAAGAGCCTGATCTCCCCACAACCCTATATTATCATCGAAACTGTGTATGGTGATATCATCAGTTTGATGAATGGCAAAGTTCTCCAAACCTGCCTGCAGTTTCTGTGCGTTATGCCTATTGATCAGAAATACTGCAAAACAGGCAATTATCACTGTTGCAGCCAGTGCAGCCAGTATGGAAACTACTGTAATCACTATCTTTTTAGTCATTTAATTTCCCTTCCCTAATTCCAATTTATCCTCACAGGATTCCCTCATATTCTCTCTTGACCGAATTAAGTATCCTGTCAAAGCTTCCCGGACCTGCATCAAGATACAGCGTATGCATCGTCTTGATGTTCATGTTCGGATCCAGTGCTTTTATTGACTCCATGGTCTTCAGTGTCAGATAGCATCCGAGTCCGTAATATATGTTCATTCCCGGTATCATGATTATATCCGAAGACCTGACGCCGGCGACATCCTGGCCAAAACGCGCGAGGTATTCGGCTGTTTCCTTGCCTGTCATGCCCTCATAATTTATGCAGATGTCAGCTCTCGCCTGAGCCATGCGCATCCTGTAGACCTCACCGGTATATGCAAATGTTTCACCGTTTGAAGTTCCGTACATTTCCGCAGGATTGTTCATGATGTATGTCGCCCATCCCTCGAGGTAGGTTTCTTTCGCGAAGGTCAGCATGTACATGTGATTAAGTTTCGTCTTGTGATAGTTGAACTGATACATGTGCCCCGGAATTCCCTCGTGGAAGACCGTCTCCCTGGTCATCGTCTGATCAGGCAGGAATATTATCTCGTGCGACGGATCGTCAAAATACCTTGCCGCATATGCTCCGCCTACACCGACAGACGTAAATATCGCAGGGAGTTTTACGATCTCATAGTTGATGTCGAGATCAGGAAAATAATCCTTTGCCTTGGCGGCCATGTTATCCAGCATCTCCTGATTGCTGCTGCCTTCTATCTGCTGATTTACGGGAGTATCAGATTTCATCGCGAGAACTTCATCCAGACCCTTCGCGAGTTTTTTGATATCACAGTCCCTGCCGATCTGGCTCCTTAACATGTGCTCGTACAATTCCTTACCGTGCTCAAATCCGGCCAGACCCTTGTCATTTACACTCGTTCCGGAGAGCGAAGCAATACGCTTACAGCAATCAAGGAATTCAGGAATAACGATCTCCTCCATCACCTTGTCGAACTCTTCAACGTATGCCTTCTTCTCGTCTTCGGTGAGATCAGGAACGCTGTTTATCTTCTCAATGAACGATTCCCTGAAAGGATCCGTCTGGCTGTCCTGGGCGAGCATGTAATAGGAATTGCTGCTCTGCGTGTAGAACTCGTCTATTGAGGCATAGCCTTTGGCTGAACGCGTCTCCTCAAAATCCATGACCTCATCGAAATACCTGTCCGTATCCTTCAGAAGTCCGATAAACATCTCAGCCTCTTTCTTATTGCGGATCTCGAGGAAACCTACCGTCATATAGAAAGAGCTGACGCTTGATGCATTTTTTGCGGGCAGCATGTAGGTAAATCCCTGATACTGCCTGAAATATCTCTCTTCTTCGAGGTCGAAAACTATCTGGTCGTAGAAGTCACGGTCCTGCTTGTTAAGGTTCTCAAAATCGATCTTGTATAACCTCTCAAGCAAGCCTCCAAGATACTCACATTCACTCTTGTTATCACCGGGACCTACAGTGCCGAATGAGGGTGTATCGATCGATATGCCTGCGGCATCAAGGTCTTTAAAATTCCACCTCGCACTCAGATAATCGTCCTTGATGCAATGCCTGATGTATTCCCACTCGATCAGGCTTAACTCATTGACTGCTTCCTGTCCTGAAACCGTGCCTGTCTTCCTGATTGGATGGACTGTGTCTGCATCGTATGCCTTCGTCGGGAAGTCCGTAAGTTCCAGCTCAAATAAGGCATCCGCATCCTTCTTCGGTGCGGCCATGCATGACACGCATACTGCAACGATGGCCAGCGCCATCAGCAAAGAACAAAGTCTTAAAGATAACTTCTTCATGTTTTTTCCTAAATTAACCCCAATTCAGTTGATCCGTATCTCAAATTAATAGAGATAATCCATGACAGGCTCAACTAATTTGCCGGCTTCCGGATACCATAATATTGAGATCCAAACCAGACTGGCAAAAGCAAATCCGATAAAACTCAGGATAAGACCGATAACCGCCATAGGTTTGAGCCTGCCGTTTTTCTTTGTTATGGCGACGACCCCGAGGATCATTCCTGCGAAACCGACTACTACGCTGATGACATTAAGATAAAAGACCCAGCACAAATACAGAGAGGGTATTCCGCATGCAAATGCTGCGATCGAAGCCCATTTGGATTTTTTGACCTTTTCCGGTTTTGCTGCAACCGGCTGCTGATACACCGGCTGGGCATATTGAGGCTGTATTACCGGCTGCGGCTGTACAACGGGCTGAGGCTGCCGAACCTGAACAGCAGGCTGTGGTACCTGATTAGCAACAGGTGTTCCGCAATTGGCACAGAAGGACTGTCCATCTTTGATCAACGAACCGCAAGAACTGCAATACATAAATTATTCCTCCAAAAGCATTCCTTTATAATTCAAATCCTTTTAACTCGCCGGCGTGAGGCTTTTTCATGTTCTAATCATCGCTGAGAACTGCTCCTGATAACACGCCATCCTTGATCAGCAGCGAGAGACAATGGTCATCCAAATTAGTATGGACAACAGACGATATGACATAGCCTCCATCCTGCTCTCCAACGAAGAAGTAAATATCATTTTTCTTTCGCTTGGGATCGAGTCCAGCAAGTTCATAAAGAGCATCAAGTTCATCTTTGTCTGCTGAATTCAGAAGATCCGGAGACATGACAGAATCAACGTCAACGCTTGTTGATGACTCGTTAAGAACAACGTTGATGATATTTTCGAGCGGCTCTCTGCTGGGATGGTATATTCCGTTTAACTCGGTACAGGGCAGACCTGTTACATCTCCATTGTCATCTAAAACAGCAATATACAGTTTGACGAGTCCGACGTGCTCTGCAACAAACGAATTCTCGTCATAATACCATCCGAATCCTTCGAAAAATATTCTGTATCTGACGCCGTCCGCTTCACAGGCAGCATTGGCAATAAAGTACTCCCATGTGAATCCTCCACCATACTCTTTTATTGAATGACAGTGGTCAGCTCCGCCGGTGTATGTGCTCCAGTCTGCCATATTGATGATATACTCCAGGCCCTCGTCCATGTCGGCAGTAGTATCAATAACAGTCTGACAGAACAGTTCCTTAAGCGCAGACTTATCCTTATCGGCCAGTGCTTTTCGTATCTTCTTCTCATAGGATTTGAGGAAATCATCAGCGTTATCAATCTTGAGCTCCTTTTCCACTGCCTGCTCACTCTGTACCTTCTCTCTTATCTCATTGAATTTGCTGCATCCAGTCACCGAGAATAGCGGCATGAAAATACAGAAGGTCAATACAACCGATAATGTGGTTTTTAATCGTCTGATCATTTTCTATCCCTCAAAAACAATCTTTCCCTTATTGATAAAAATCATTGTAATCTATCGCCTGAATTATTCCAAATGGCTGTTTCACTCCGGTATGAATACCAGTTTATTATCGAGCCACTTATTATCTGACGAATTGTATTTGATGATGATTCCCTGACTTCCCTTCTTAACCTTCCTCTTGATCCTTCTGGATACTCCGAGGGATTGGGTCACCATTTTGCCATCCTCATAATACGTTGCATCAACATAACTCAAATAAGAATAACGCGACATTCTCTTAACTCCGATGTCCTTCACGGCAGCTTCCGCAATCAGGACATTCCCTTCTCTCAGACGTCTTACTTTCTCATTTTCAGTAAGCGTATTCTTAATGCAAATAATCACTGACGGAATAAGAAAAATGTCGATGAGGAGAGCCGCCATTGCAGGTCCTCTGAAGCCTTCTGAGATTCCCATTATCGTAAAGACAACAGCTCCTATAAACACGCAGGCAACGCAGATAAGAGGAAACAAAATGTTGCTCCTCCTCTCACGCATCATCATGGGAAGCACTGCTTCAATCTCCTGCTGATTCGGCACATGAAATCCCACTCTTGGACTGCTGCTGACGTATTTCCGTGTCAATTAGATATTCACCCCATCAAGAACCGTTTGCTCCGTGAATGTATAGTACGTTAGACCTTGCGCGGAGCATCAGCATCTGCTGCTAAAGAAATCCCTCTCATATCTTTATACCTCAAACAGGTCTTAAGAAAAATGCATTTTCTAATATAGAAATTTTACCAAGGTTTATTTCAATTCGAAACTCATCAGTATTATTCACCGTTTTTTACATGCAAAAATACTATAAGCAACAACGATGCCGGTAAAATAATCAACAAAAGCAATACTTCGCCATTCTGAATCTCGATTCCCGCCAAGTAGAAACAAACGCATAAAGCAATTGTCAAAATGATGAGAACAACAAACATTGCTCCGATTATTTTCAGAATCGGATCTTTCCCTTTTCTGGCGCTCCCTGCTTCATTCCGGTATTTGTATTCCTGATATGCCCTTTCATCAAACTTGTGATCGTTTTGGGTTTTATCTTCATACTGATCGTTGTAATATTCCCATGTCGTTTCCCATTTCGGAACGTCGCTCGGCCCGGGATCATTTATCATAGAAAGCATCTCATCATATCTTGCTTTCTTGTCGGGATCTGATAAAACCTCATAGGCCTCATTGATCTCTCTAGTCTTGATCTCCGCTTCCACATCATCAGGATGCAGATCAGGATGCCAAAGTTTAATCAGCTCACGGTATGAACGCTTTATTTCCTCTTCAGTAGCATCAGCACTAACACCCAATACTTCATAAAATGTCTTACCCTTAATCATTCTGTCCTATCCCTTACGCATTCCTCCGGATAATACAAACAGGCATTAAACTCTCTTCAGAGCTTTATACTCCCTGACCATTTCCGATAATTCTTCGACAAGCTCGTCACTTAGAAAACGCTTCTTTGGCAAAATACTTTTTTCCTGATTCAGAATACTTATCAGATTCTGAGGCATATGTCTGGAAGGATCACCGCTTCTGTCCATGCTCTCCAGCTCATAAAAGATGCCCTGGTGAATTCCCCTTCTGCGATCATTGGGTGGCAGAGTGTTTATAAAATCTTTAATCCGGCCGCATAATGAGACGACCTTTTTATGGAATTCATCATCTTCGAAAACAAACTCTCCCTTGCCTTTTCTGACTGTCGCAGTATAAACCACACCACTTCTGTCTTCAAAAATGCAATCAGGACTGAAGACGGCGACAAAACCGAAAAACTCATGCGTAAGTCCGGGATAGTTCAACCGGACCGAAGGTCTGACTGCAAGATAATCACTGGCAAGGAGTCTTGCATAACCGCATTCTTCAATAAGCATGACGTATCTTTTATCTGAATCCAGTTCAAAGATCCTGTTAGTCTCATATGGGAATTCCCACTTTTCGCCTTTATCATTTGTAATGGTCAGATTGCTGTCATCCTTAACAAACTTAAGCGTGCGCTTATTGTCTGTGAAAATCCTTTTATCCAGGCGTTTATTCTTTATGTCATCGTCACTGGGAATAACGTATTCTTTACGGTACTCGCAGTCATATAGCATATCTACATATGCTATCCTCTCAGGTAATGGCATATCTGAAATGGTTTTGGAACCATTTTCTTTCCAGCTTTTTCTCCAAAAAACGGCTTGTTCTTTGCTCCTAAACATGAGAGACGGGAACCCGCAAACCTGGCATGATTCCATTTCGTTGCCTCCCCGGAACGGATCAGGATGAACATGGTCAAACACATAGCCTTTTTGCTTGCACGAAGGACAAGTATAGGTCGGTTCTCCGTGTTCATCGGACAACAGCATCTTATAGAAGTCTGCCGAAAAGTACTTGGTTTTCATGATTCATCCGCCGTCATCGCATACACATATGTGTCTTTCCAAATGGGATTTCCGGCCTCATCCTTTCGAAAATATATATTCTGCCTAAAGTGTGCTTCTCTTCTCATGCCGACGCTCTGAACTGTCTCAATATAAGTCTGTCAGTTTCTATCTCTCATTTTTACCAATGCACAAACTCGCCGCCGATGACTCCCTTAACATTAACATCTGACAGGATGCCGTACTTTTCAGGACGGCGGTATTTATCACCCATGATGTCGTTGCTTCTGTGCTGACGCAGCTGGTCGACATCCAGTTCAGCAACATAAACACCAGGTTCTCCGGGCGCTTCGAACACGCACATATCCCTGTTTCCGGGTTCACCGCGGAGCCACGGTACACCGTCAAAGAGAGTGGATCTTCCGTTGCAGTCGGGATGTCCCTTGGGATAGTTGCATGTTGCCACTGCAACCATGTTCTCGTATGCTCTCGTGCGCAGAGCAGACAGTCTGTTTATTTCCATCGGACATGCGTTGGGAGCCAGAATGAGTTCAGCGCCCTTGAGCATCAGTATCCTGGCGCTCTCCGGAAATTCCCTGTCAAAGCAGATCATTGAACCAAACTTAATGGTTCCTCTTCCGAAGTCCAGATCAGCCACATAGAAATCATCACCGCCGCACAGAACCTTCTCATCTGCGAAAGCACAAATCTGCACCTTCGAATAGTGAAGGATCTCCTTGCCCGTTCTGTCGAAGAATACAACTGAATTCAGCGGTGCAGGCTCGTGTTCTTCGAGCAATGTAATGCCGATCGCCATCTCGAGTTCTGCCGCGAGAGCTTTGAACTCATTAATGAATTCACTGTCTTTTCTGATTGCCAGTTTCTTTAATTCAGTTTCATCCTGAGGCAGTTCATATCCGTCGCTCCACATCTCAGGGAACAGTGCTATGTCGGCACCTTTCTCTTTTGCTTCGATGCAGGCTTTCTTACCTTTCGAGAGGTTTTCATTAAGATCTGTGCCCGAACTGAGCTGTATAAATGCAATCTTCAATTTCATATTCATAATCCTTACACATGGAACCGTCTTTGTAACTCAGCAGCAACTGCTCTTCCGCGGAATATGATGGCGCCCGCGAAGAGAATGACGCTGACCATCAGACATATAGCCCAGGCAATGGGCATCTTTTCGCTCACAAAAATGCATATGACACTCGGAACGATTCCCATTAACAACGCCGTGAGCAGGTATGACATTGTGTTTCCGTTTTTATCCAACAAAGCAAGCACGAAATTTGCCGTGATCGTTGCCGCCAGTACGATAGGAACGACCAGATCGACCGTTATCTTCATCAGGCCGAAGAAGTACGCAGTGACGCACCACATCACGATCGTGATCAGGACCATCATTGTCACCTTGCCTGCCGATCCTGTTCCGGGTTTAAACTGCCTCATTATTCCAAACTCGAATCCTATAAGCCACATGGCCCAGATCAGACTCCAGTGCAGATCCGCAAAGCCCGGAAGCTTTAGTCCGACCAGGAAATCGAGACCGATTCCGATGATCAGCAGACCCCAGACGATGGCCAGCTGCAGCTTGTAATAAAGCGATTGTTTCTTCTGTGCTTCGAACTTCGGATAGCACGGTTCCTCTGCGTTCCCTGTCAGTTTGCTCTGACACAACGGACATTTCGCAAGGTCACCTGCTATTCCCACTTTGCAATAAGGACACCTTCTCATTTGATCACCTCCGTCGCGCATATGGTGATATCCACTCCGGACGCGGAAAGGAACCTCACAAAATTCTTAATAACACCCGTGTTCATGTATGCAGAAGATACGCCGAGCGTCAGCTGGTCTCCATAACCGAACATGGTTGAGAATATGGTGTTGGTGCTGCAGAATCCGCTGTAATTCTCAATCAGCTCTCCAAGCTGTTTTGGAGGTTTCTGCACACCCATGTTGGAGAAAGTCATGGTAACTTTCTTATTAGATTTTTTCGTAAAGTAACGCACTACCCACTGCTTGATGAACAGCGGCACTACCCTGACCGGAGCCACATACTCCATGGTCTCGAAACTGTCCATCTGCTTTTTGATGTTCTCCTCAGTCAGCTGGCTCTTAAATTCCGTGTCAAATTCCACAGCCAGTTCTTCGAGCGAGATCTCGCTGTCAAAAACATGCGTAACGTTAACGCTGTTGAAGAAATTGCGCGCGGTCTTTGAAGGATAGTAGTTTCTGAGATTTACAGGCAGCGATATTGTCACCGGAAGATTGCGCTTTCGAGGCGGGATCTCGTCACGGATCGCAAGCATCCAGAGCGCGCCGAGATAACTCGTCAGTGAGACCTTCAGTTCTTTCGCTCTCGGAAGGATCTGCGAGGTCGGCATATGGATCTCCAAAAACTGCAGCTGATTGTATGGAAGCTTTATTCCGCCCAGGCGGAAGGCCTGTTTGCGCGCCGGTCCGTGCGAGAGGTTTTTGCTGCCGAAGAACTGACGGTAACTGTCCTGGCTCAGGTCTCCCTCCGAAGCACCGGAGTGGATGGTAATGTCAGCGAGTTCTCCAGGATATTTTCTCCTGAGATAATCAAGCACGATGATGTTCAGGAATTCCATCGCACCCGTTCCGTCTGCCAGAACATGGGAGATATCAAGATTGATCCTGTTCCTGAAATATGTCACTTGGTAGTGGAGCATGGTCTTGGATGGAACATACAGGAGCGGACAGATACGGTCGTCCTCCTGCTTAACCACAGGCATGAGGTCGGTATCCTCCATGTAGTGCCAAAAAAGGCCCCTGCGGATCCTCACCTGCACCTGCGGACGGTCTTCGATTGCCGAGTTCACCGCCTGCTGCAAAAGTTCCGGATCGACATCCTCCTTCAATGTGCAGCTGAGACGGAACGAACGCGTATCACGCTTGCCCATAGTGGCCAGAAAGACCTTCGATACATTGTCGATCTTATACCAATTAGCGCTTCCCATATATTTCATGCGACACATGAGCTGCAAGACGCTTCATCGCCTTGCGGGTCATGGAGCCGGACATATGCTGATACACATGCCATCCTTTCTCTTCAATATCCAGTTCGGCCTTACCGCCGGCCTGCTCAATCTTTTCCTTAAGACTGATGCTGTCATTTAATAATATCCCGTTTCTTCCGGCCATGATGAATACAGGCGGAAAATTCTCAAAACTTCCGAACAGCGGACTGAATTCCGTATCAGCCGGATCCCTGTCTCCGATGTAAGCTCTGGCGGCATTCATAACGAATTCTCTCGTGAGGATCGGATCGATGTCCTTGTTGGTTTCATAGGACTCTGACGTTCCGGTCATGTCGGTCCACGGGCTGAACAATAAAAGCTCACGCGGCGCAGGCTCTCCTCTCGAAAGCAGTTTCTGTGTCAGACAAAGTGCCATGTTACCGCCTGCCGAATCACCTGCCAAAAGCACGTGGTCTGCATCAGCAACATTTCCCGTGATGTATTCCCACACGGCAGCCGCATCCTCTGCAGCAGCAGGATAAGGATGCTCCGGAGCCAGACGGTATGCAAAGGTATAAACAGTAAAGCCAGTTGCCATGGCCATCTTTACGCCGAGATTTCCGGCATAATCAATTCTGCCGCTGATGTATCCGCCGCCGTGGCAGTAGAGTATCACATAATCAGGTTTGAACGGATTGCCCGGCATTATCTCCTCACAGCAGATCCTGCCGACGCGGAAGCCTTTGCGTTCCACGTCACCTATGGGTGTCGCAAGACGGCATGCCATATCTGACATTTTACGGTGGCGCTTGATCTCGGCAAGCGATGTTGCTTTCCCGGCCATGAAATTCACCGTCTTTAATGTCTTGACCAAGGGCGTTTCCATCTTATTTTGACACCATTACTTTCTGTTCCGTCATGCCTGATCCTACTTCAAGAAGATAAACTTCCGTTCCTTTGCCATAGAGCGGGTTAGCCCATATATTGCAGAAGTTATTATCGACAACTGCATACAGATAAGTGATCCTGCGCACAGTGTATGTTTGATATCCTCTTACTTCACCTGTGGTCCAAGTGAAGTCACCTTTGCCGATACGGCCGAGAGTCACCAGCTCCGTAATGAGTGATACCAGACTGAAGAGTCCTGCAACTCCTGCAACGCCCATGATAATTACTGAGACCACAGTCGGTATGTAATTAAAGAAAGCGCACACCACACCCAGCAAAGAAGATGTGACAACTGTAATTATCAGTTCGCGAACAATTGCTCCGCGAACATATCCGCTTTTGATTCTGCTGATGTCTTCGCCGGTAAGCTCAGACGCCGGTTGAAAAAAGATTTGATTCTCCATTCCTATTCTCCATTATCCCATTCCAAATACGGTTATTATACTATATCCACCGTTTCGCCCGAGTGAACGTACTCCAGGCTATCCCCCATAATCTCCTTCATCACGTCAAACGCTGCAGTTCCCGTGCAGTGGCACGTAACGAACTTCGTCGGGTAATCTTTGAGTTCCTCCGCAATAGCTTTTATCTCATCGATCTCGCTGTCACTGTAATCCGTTTTCTTCATCAGATGGAATCCGCTGACTACCAGATCAGGTGCCGTTCCGTACTTATCTTTGTACGCATCAAGTATGCTGAGAATTCCGTTGTGAGCGCAGCCTGACATGAGGACAGTTTTGCCTTTCGAGCGGATCACCAGACAATGCTCGTGAACGAAATCATCACGCTGATATCCGTCTCCCGAACGGACCAAAAGTCTCTTATTCGTTGACGGGAGTTCGTGGCTTCTTTTTGCTATTACGAATACTTCCAACTCTTCATCGATCACTTTATCGCCTGACAGGAAACGCACTTGCGGCAGCGAAGCGATGGTCTTATCAATACCTATGTATCTGAATCTCGGATCGGCCTGCTCACCATCATCAGCATAGTAATCTTCAACAGCGGATTTCTGCATGTAAATGAGAGCCTTATCGTTGACCTGTGCAAACGGAATTATTCCGCCCGAATGGTCGTAATGCCCGTGACTCAAGATGACGGTATCAACTGCTGAGAGGTCGATGCCCAACACTTCAGCATTATGTAATGTTTCTGCTGACGGACCGAGATCCAACAGTATCTTATGCTTCTCAGTCTCCACATAGAAAGATAGCCCGTGCGCAAAAGCACATCCGTGTCTGCCTTCAGTATTCTCGATAAGATTGGTTATTTTCATAATGAATCATTCCCGTTTATCGTTTCTCCCGGCTTCATCTGCGGTATGGGTTCATAACCCAGTGAAACCAGGTAATCATCCAACAGTTCAAACCACTTTGCTATGGCATTCTTGCTGTCCTTTTCCAGGTGTTCCACGAAACCGAAGCTGTTAAAGCTCATTCGCTCGCCATAATAATTCTCGACATATCCGGTAAAGCCTTCAGGAATGATTACAGGATCTTCCTCTTTCAGGAAGATCTTGGCACCGGTGATCATGCCCTGCATAAACACGTTAAGATCATGGATCTCATTACTTCCGGTCCACATCCCCGGCCTGCCTCTGAGCCACTTATAAAACTCTCTCATTTCAGGAGAAATATCGTTAATTTTGTTATCCATATCATCCCCGTGCATATCCTGTTATCACTCAGAATATTATACCACGGAGAGCTGTTTATTCTTCGTCCGCCGACAGTTCATTGATTGCCTTGATGTCGGCTTTGAGTTTTCGATATTCGATGACCATCATGATCACATGAGTTGCAAAATAGCCTGCCAGCGTTGAGATAAATGCCGACGGGTACTTGTGGAGCTGCCACAAGATAATGGTTATGCCGACGCATACTGATGACGTTATGACAAAGTAGATTATGCTCTGGATGATGAAGCCGATCTTCTCTACCTCATAGATATATGCAGACAGAGCAAAGGTCGCACCGATAACGCCGTAGAGCAGGATATTGACGTATGCCGCGATCGTCACCGACGGGAAGAGCGCAACGTAATCGGGCGACATCGAACTGAAGCCCGTCATGCCGCCGGCGTTCATTATCACGTCAATTATGAGATTCACTATGAGCCCGGCAAAAGACGAGATTGCAAAGCTCATAAAGCCTCTTTTCAGAACTTCTCTCATGCCCTGCCCTCCAGTCTTTCTTTTGTTAGTTTCTCTTTGATCTTAGAGACGTTTCTTCGCGAGACATAAGTCTCATATCCGGTCTTCATCACGAGCCTGATCGTGCCCGTGATGCTCATGTCGAGCGACCTTATTTTGTGGATGTTCACGATCTCGGATTTGGATATCCTGATGAAATTCGCATCACCCAATTCAGCCTCTAATTCATACAACTTCTTCTGCACGGAATAGCGTCCGTCACCCGTCAGGACCATGACGCGCTGGCCTTCAGAATACGCTGATAATATCTCCGCTCTTCTGATCAGGCGCTTGTTGCCTATCTCATCTGTTCCGGGAATCGTGTAGTCGTAAATCTCGTGCAGTTCACCGACAATTGCCCTGACCTCGTCAGTCAGGGCACTGTTGCAAACGTGGAGTTCTATCTCCTTATATTTACTGTCGGTTTCTGTAAGGATCTTCATGTCTTGAGTATATCATTTACCTCTGGTCAGCGCGCATCTTGCTGTTGAAAACAATGCCTGCGAGAACAGTTAATATGATGGCAGCGAAAACAACCACACCAAGCGGGATCAGGAATTCCTTGGTTCCGAAATCAAGTGAGATTGCAGCGCGTGCTAGCTTTGTTGCGTATAAGAACGGCAGGCACTTTCCCAGCTTATACATGAATCCGCCTACGCCCTCTACGTCGAACCAGATACCTCCGACCATCGCTCCGAGAGAAATGATGATCGAGCAGATTCCCGGAGCAGCCTTCTCATTAAAGAGTGCACCAAAGAGGAATCCTATAGCAGAGAACATCAGTGCCGAAGGAATAACCGCTACGACTGTCAGCAGGAGTCCCGCGATGCTCAATGTGTATTCTGAGATCACGCTGATTACGACTGCTGCAATGAGTGAGATGATGACCTGAATCACTGCTGTTAAGAGCATCGGGAGAATGTATCCCCATACGAAGTTGCTGCTCTTCATGGGTGAGGAATAAAGCCTCGTGAGGAATGCACCGCTCCTGTCCTTTGCGACCGCGATTGCCGTGAAGAGCATGACAAACATCTGTCCGAAGATAGCAATCCCGCCTGCCAGGTTATCGATCCTGAAGAGCGTGTTGCCGGCCTCCTTCGGGATGGCAGAATTTACGATTGACATGATGATGAGCATTACGATCGGGAAAGCGATGCAGAAGATCCAGCTCAGGGGATCCCTGAATACTTCTATCAGATTTCTTTTTGCGAATACCAGTGTTCTTTTCATTGTCTTAATCTCCTTATTCCACATTCTCGACGATGCTTACAAAAACGTCCTCGAGACCCTTTTTGCCCGTCTGTTCCTCAAGTTCTTCAAGAGTCCCTATGGCCTTTACTTTACCTTCGCTCATGATGACGATCCTGTCTGCTAGTTCCTGCGCCTCTTCCATGTAGTGTGTGGTAAGGACTATCGTCATGTTCTTTTTGAGCGCTTCGATCTCACGCCACAGCTGTCTTCTCGCAAGGACGTCGAGTCCTAATGTAGGCTCGTCGAGAAAGAGTACCTTCGGCTCACCGATGAGCGCCATCGCAATCGAGAGCTTTCTTTTGTAACCGCCCGATAAGAGCTTCGCCTTCTTGTTCTGGAACTCCTCGAGGCCGAAAGCCTTGATCGTTCTTGCAACTGCTGCATCCGCCTTGTCCTTTGCCATATAGAGGCCCGCCATGAATTCGAGATTCTCTTTTACTGTCAGGTTCTCAGCAACAGCTGTGTCCTGAGGTGAGACTCCGACGAGCCTTTTAACGTCTTCGGGAAACTCAGTCACATCGCGTCCCATGATCGACGCCTTGCCCTCCGTCGGCTTGGTCAGGCACGTGAGCATCTTTACCGTCGTGGTCTTGCCCGCACCGTTTACGCCGAGCAGTGCGATGAGCTCGCCCTCGTTAACGGTCAGTGTCAGGCCGTCAACTGCCGTCTTGTCCTTGTACTTCTTGATGAGGTCTTTTGTCTTGATTGCATATCCCATATTCCAAACTCCTTTTCGCTTTGTTGAGGCGATATTATCAGGCAGTTGGTTTGGGTTAAATAAAAAACACATGAACGGTCATTCCGGATATATGAACGGCAACAGTCATGTGCTTAAAATAACAAAGCCCCCGTTGTTGGAGAGGTGGGGGCCATGTCGAAATACTATTATGTTCGAAGGAGGGTGTACCTTCTAACGTCAGATATGATAACAGTAAGATTCCGATTGCTACATCTCAAAGATAGGTAGAATTGTAAGAAATTTCAGATTGCCGCAGATCGTGTACCATGCACAATCCAGGCCAGTACTTTTCTAGTACCCAAAACCCCGTTTTCAGGTACTGAAAAAGTATTGAGAGGGCTTGAATACTTTTTCGATACCTAAATCAGCCATTTTGGGTACTGAAAAAGTATTGGGATATTTTCGCTGCGAGGTTCCGGCTGAATAGCCAGGCCGGGGCGATCGCTGTGTATCTCAAATTGGCTGTGCTAATCAAATGAGACACAAAAACGCCGATTTTGCATCTCGAAAGAAAAATCGAGGGCATCTTGAGATACATTTCATCGCTAGCAGTGTGTCTCAAACCATGGCGTTTTAAATGAACGAGACACAGAATTGGCAAATATGCATCTCAAATAAAAAATAACCAACCTGTTGAGATACAGTGAAAAATCAGCCATGTATCTCAAATGATATTTTACTCAAACTTGCGGCTGAATTTGAGAGCATGCCCTCAAACATCTTCAGAAAATGGCAAAATCAGAGGGCAAAAATGCGGGGGTGCCCGCAAATCCGCCCTCAAATTTTAATGTATCAGGATCAGGCCGCTTTCTTCTTCGCGGAATGCGTATGCTTCGTTATGTATAAACTCATAACAGACGAAACAGCAAAAACAAAAATTGATGGAATCACCGCATATCCGGCGCTGAGCTGCCCATCGCTGATCAGGACAAATACAGCTGATGCTATCGTGTATCCGACCAGGAATAACTCGATACCAAACAGAATGAGTATTCTGACAATTACTTTTCTCTGCGAATTATTTAATGCACTTACAATATCCATTTTTCATCCCCTATTTCTTCAAAAAAACTATCCCAATTATATGTCACAACCGTGACATCACGAGAATTATAAGTCTGCAAAATACGGAAATCAATCATTTTTGCCTATACGTCTCACATTTGCCGGAATGTGAAATACAAGGTGCTTTAACATGCTACCGCAGCCTTAAACTCCTCATACATCTTAAAAGACACCTTCAAAATATCTTCCAGCTCTTCGTATCTTTTCACAAAATCTATCTTAACAAGAGCATCCTTTATCTTAGAATTCATTTCCATATTTCCCATCTCCCCGGTTGAGCAATGATATTCAGTTTTATGCGTTATTGAACAAATCCATCAGTTCGCCTTGCGCGGAAGTCACAGCGTAGCCCTGTTCCTGAAGTGACGCATGAATGTAGCTGTCGCCATCTTTGAAGGTGATATTTACGCTGCCACCCATCATGCCATTCGGATCTCTGAAGTTCCTGTCATCCAGTCTGTGTTTTCTGATGATCTCCATTGCAGGTTCGATTACATCCGTTGAGATCAGGCGGCGCTTGCCGTTGTTGTCGAATAGGAGCTGGGTATCAGAATACTCATATACAGTCGCATTGGTTCTCACGGGCGGATTGGTCGAAGTGAAAGTAGCAATATTGAACAGGATGGCCTTTCCGGACGGAATCGCAGGACCGTCATCCGTTTCCTGCGCAGGAGCTGCAGGAGCCACATTACCATTTATCTTCCTGCCGCAGTCGGGACAGAAATTGAGAGCCGGTCCCGTATAACCGCAATCGCATGTGAAAGTCTTTTCTTCTTTACGCTGAGCACCGCAGCTGGGACAGAACTTGCTCGTAAAAGTCTCTCCGCATCCGCATTTATAAGGCGGAAGAGAAGCTGCATTTCCGTAGTATTCCATTATCGTTACCCCCACGAATTTCTGTGTTAATTGTACCGCAGTTTACCCGAAAAACTCCGAGATAACCTTGTAATCACCGCAATTGGTAACAATTATGAATTTGTCAGAAGGATCCTTGTACACATCAAGATAAGCCGGCCTGCTTGCTCCAAGTTCCCACGCCTCATTATAGATGATGGTGGCATAATCGCTGTCGTATTGAAACCCGCCGTGACGGACAGCTTTAAACCAGGGTTCCAACTGGTCGCTTCTGATAATGATGAAATTGTAACCCTCAAGTGTACCCCTGATGCGCATATTATTTCTGCTGGTGATTGTTTCCAGTTTGTCTTCAGCGTATTCATTTAATTCTTCTTCAGTTACGGTTATGCCCGTAAAACCGTATCCTTCAGGCAGCCTGTAATCGCTGACATTATATTCAGTATGAAGATGCGCTTTGACTTCACCCGAGGAATATATTTCATCATTCCGACGTTCTATAGTCCGGATAGTAAGCGGAACAAGTATCACGAGTGCAAGAGAAATACCGATGCCCGGCAAAACAATTCCTGCTATGCCAAACCCCTTGCCTGTTTTACCTTTTTTCCGGGCGGAGACAACACCGATTATGGAAACGATCAGTCCCACTAAGGGCAATACGGTATAAGCCATATTCAGGCCAAAACTCTTCATCCAACGGGACAAAAAATCGTTAAACACCAGCACTACTATCGGCAGAAGCGAAATTATAAATCCCACCAGACACAAAACACTGAATTCTCTCTTCTCCCCGGACATGTAGCACCCCCAAGCACTATAGACTGTTCATATCCTTGAAGACAGTATTGATCTCTTTTATGACCCTGCTGATCTCTTCATTGTTTTCTTTGATTCTGGTTTCAATATCATCCACGGTTGTCGTAGCCGTATCATTCCGTTCCTTTAAGCTTTTGGTCAGCTGAACCAATGCAGCCAGAAAATATATCAACGTAATGATAATTAATATCGCGAAAGTAATTACCATCAGCAACGGAGTTTCCGGATCTATCGCGAAAGAATAAGTTACAATTCCGAGGATTGCAAAAACGACCGCAGCGATTATCATCTTCAACTTAATTTTTTCGGGAGAATCATAGTAGAAGAATCCGCTGGTGTCTTCAACGGGTTTATGTCTGTCGGAATCCTCTTCTGCCTCAAGCGTCTTCTTATTCTTATTCAGCTCAACATACTCTTTGTGCAGAGCCAGAATCTTATCCGTCATCCCGAAGAACTGTGAATCTTCAGGACTGCATTTCTCCCTGTACTTCTGAAGATTAAATGTACCGGGAGCAAAAGATCCGTTCCTGATCTTCATGGTAATGTCATACAGTTTGGTAACCTTATTGGTCGACAGTATCAATCCCCTGAGAGCCTTAACATTTGACGGTTCCTTATCAAGCATGAAGGAATACATATCCTTGGCGGCAGAATAGTTTTTGTCTGCCAGCGCCTTATCAGCCGCATCCATGAGGTTTTCTTCGCCGAAATAATCGTAGTCATAAGTATTTCCACATGATCTGCAGATCATGAGTTTACGGTTATCATCGATTTCCAAGTGCCCTCCGCAACTCGGACATGTGTACGGATTTAAATTGCTTATAGAAGCCTCCTGTTCCCCCAACACCCCACAATCAGCATCAGAGCGGTTTCATCTCATCAGCGAAAGCCAGTTCCAAAATAACTGTGTTGGTTCCAAATCCGGGAATACAGCGTGCAGCCTTAAGGAACACGATCCTGTTTTGCGGGGTGACATCGAATTCCACACCCTGGCCTTTATAATGACTCAGTTTAATATCGAGAAACTTCGCAATGACCTGATAGTGACCATATGGCACGGGAATCCTGGTGACATCTTCATATTTCAAGGTTCCGAGAGGGATACCATTAAGAAATACTTCCATGTAATGTCCCCACCCGCCGCAGGAAGACATACGGTAGATTTGAATAACTCCATCCTGAGGAAGGGCTATCAAAGTATGACATTTCCAGCATTGTCCGTCGCCCGGAAGATTCAGGACTGTACCGCATTGGGGGCACTTAACTCTAAGCAGCTTTGACATTTCAACACCCTCCCCTTATTCACTAATGCCTACATTATACCAAGATTTGGTTATCTCAAAACATTCCTTCATGTTCTGGCACGGATATTCCGCACGCTGCAATTATCTTCTCACTCATGCTAATTTCTTTCCCTTAATGATCATCGATAACGGATAGCCGCTGCCGTCAAGTTCAGTAAAACCGCCGCTGAGATCATGATCAAATTCCTGCAGTCCGGTAACGACAATTCCGTTATTGCAGATGCCTGAAACGATCTCTGACATGGGGTGGGTATAGTCAGTGAACGTCTTTGATTCATAGCTCTTCAGAGTCATGTAATACATGCCGCCGTTGCCTGTCCACTCGTGCTCAAAATACGAATAGTGGCATTCCAGACGGTGATCGGCATCGTAGAGCTCTTCACCCGGTGTCGTAAGCATGTTTGTACAGGGATGCTGTTCGTTGATTACTATCACCGCACCCGGCTTCATGCACTTTGCAATTACAGCAAAGAAACGGTCGAGATCGTCAAACCAGCAGAGCGCTCCGATAGTAATGAGTACAATGTCAAAGCACTCCTTGAAGCTGTCGTCGATATCGTAGATATTTGCAGCCACGAATTCGCACGGCAGACCAAGTTCCTTTGCTTTCTCATTGGCAAATGCTACCTGGTTCTCGGCAATGTCAAAGCCTACGCCTCGTGCTGCTTTTCCTGTCTTCACCAGCGAGAGCAACTCGCGTCCGTTGTTGCAGCAGAACTGACCGATGACCTTTCCTTCTGTGTCGATCGTCTTCAGAACTGCAATAGTCTCTTCGTTGAAGAAAGCATATTCCTCATTGCTGATTCTTTCAGTTATGTCGGCACCCCAGGATGCATCGCGCTTATCGAACGCTTCTTCCCAAGCCGCTTTGTTGCCTTCAATATAGTTATCCATAGTTAAATTCCTTCTTTGTAATGAACCAGGTCATACGGATAGTGGTTATCGTGAGCCAGATTGGAGTCATTAAGTCCCAGTGCTTTCGCTACAGCTCCTGCTTCATAGCTCCACAATCCCATGTATCCGCCCTCCAGGTGAGACCTCTCCCAACCGAGTTTGGAATGCCCCTTGAGCCACTTGTTCTGAATGTAATCGGTCAGCAATTCAGAGGCCCTGGTCTTATCCTCCTGTGCAGCTTCAATCACATCCATCAATATGGGATAAGGCTTTCCAAACATAAACTTGTCAGATACCATCACACGCTTCAGGCCATAAGATGTAACAATGAAATCAAACAGCTTATCGTTGATCTTAAGACTGTCGAAAACATCCACTATCGACTGCATGTCTTCTTTTGGCATTCCGAGCATAAGTCCGATGGAAGTAAAATGGATTATGTCGATAAATCCCATTTTGTTTGCCATTATCGGAAGGATCTTCATGCCTTCTCTGTAGAGATCCACCATCACGGAGCAGTCATGGCCGACGGAGTAATTTGCATCCAGGAGGTTCTCCACAGTAGTAAATATTCTCACCTGCTTAGAGAAGATGATATCGGCATTTTCCTTCGGATATCTTTTGATACCAGCTGCTGTATCTGCCTCGAGCTGGATAATGGCTTCCTTTTGTTCTTCAAGTATTTCCGAATGAAACTTGATCAGATCATAAAGGTTTGCTTCTGTATTTAAACTGTCTCTCATGATATCCCTCTCCCCTCCGATTTATTCAACATTATACCTGTCAGAATTACCCGTTTCCCTGCACATCATCACATACAGTTCACGTATCTTATCCCAGTCAGTTCCACGATCACCATTGGAATTAAGACAACTTAACTGCTGCTCGAAAGTCTTCTTCCTCTGCTCATTCTCACGGACCAAAGCATCCGTATCAACATAAACACCCGGAATACCTTTGCTTACAACATCGGCAACCTGTTTATCCATATCAGCCGTAAATGAACTTATGAATCCTGACACTTCAGATACAAAGCTCTGATAATCTGTTTCATAGATTCCTCTGGGGAATTTCCACATCTCACTTCCGTCTTCCAGCGTATCGCTGTCCCATACGATCTTGAGCTTATCTCCACATCTGAAAAAGCCTATGGAAGGACCGCATACCAGATGACCGGAAGACAGAACACGGTCGTAAAACCAGTCGCTCAGCGGAGCATAGCGTTCATCGTAAAAGAGGTCAAATTCTTCATCGCTCTTATCGATGTACATTGATTTCCATGCCTGAAATTCATCTGCGAGCTTATCAATAACGTCAAATAAATACTCCGGCACGGACTCTGATATGACAGGTGTCAGTTCCAGAATGTCTTCAATAAATCTGGACAGCTGATAGTCGTCGTACTTTACCTGTTCTTCGAACTCATCAGGGTGCGGCCTGGCATATTCATAGATAACCGAATCTCCTGCGTCGATCCACAGCAGACCATCAGTCAGGCCGAACCAATGAAGACTTTTCGCTTCATCTCCCCATGGAACGATCTTCTCAGGTTTCTTCAAAATGTAGTTGATCTTAAACATGCGTCCATTATACCAATTTGGGATACTTCTCCGCTTTCAGTATCTTTAATTTGGGGAGAAAACCGCCCACAAAAAATCCCCGGGATCGTGGACTGTTCCCGGGGATCATTTATTAGGAAAGGGTGATCATTCTTCTTTCTGCTTCTCAGCCGCTTTCTTTTCCTTTACCTTCATGTCTTCATAGATACACGCTAAAGCGCAATATGTTGCTGCATTGGAAGCGAGAACTACGTAGTTGGTATCGTATAAACCTGTTGCCCAGCCGTATACTGTGTGGACCATGAATCCTATAACCACACAAGAGTAAATGATCATGATTACCTTAAAAACCTTACGTGTTGTGATCTTCTTTTCAGCTGTCTTTTCCATAACTGTTTTCCCCCGCAATGTAAATTGAGTTTTGCTTTTGACAGCTTGAGGATAACAGATGGGGCCCCGTCAAAACGGGAACTGTCGTGAATGGTAAATCTGGCGTCGTGAACTGACATCATGCCCGTGAATTCATATAGAATATTTATCAAAAATGTCTTATTATTTCCTTGGAATTAAATGGAGGATAGATAAATGAGTGAAGATTTGGATGATTTTCTCTCCAATAACAAAGGAGCGATCAAGACCCGCAAGGGTCTGGTGTTGGCAATAGTCGGAGTCGCAGGTTTCTTTACTTACCTGGGTCTGCTGGCTGTGCTCTCGATGAATCCCTTTCTGCAGTGGCTTTCACCGCCGCTGACGGGTCTGCTTTTCTTTGCAGCAGGCGTCCTTTTCCTTGTATGGTCTACAGGCGGCTATAACCTGCCACTGATCGCAATGCTGATAGGCGTTCTCCTGATGTATGTGGGAATCACTGATCAGTTCTTCCCGGATATAAGATACGGATTGGGCGACAAGGCAACCGGCGGCATCTTCATTGCTTTCGGAATTCTGATGCTGCTCTTCCCTCTCATCGCGTACAAGTACTACAGGAACAAATACCAGACATCCGTTGATGCGACGGTTATCCATGTGGAGCACCAGGTATCAAGAGCCCACAGAGGACGCCACGCCGTAACTTACTGTCCGGTTTATCAATTCACATACATGGGAAAGGAATACAGGGTTACTGATACGTTGTATTCGGACGGACCCCATCCTTCCACCGGCGAAGAGAGAGAACTCCTGATCGATGAGAACAACCCGGAGCGCTTCAAAGACATCGCGAGAGTAAAGAGCAGGACCGTAGCCCAATACATTGCACCCGTTATCGTACTGGCAATCGGAATATATCTGATGGTGGCATAACAGCAGCGCATTATCATATAATTCACGTAAGAGATAAACTGCCCGCTGTTAAACGGAGGAACAGATGAGACGTTACAACAATCCACTGGTTATATTCAGCCGCGAAATTATCGTCTTGGGAATCGCACTTGTCATTACCATCGGTTATGCAATATACAATGGAGAGGTTCCCGGCCTTAACCCGATAAATGCCACCATCTACATAGTGGCAGCTTTTCTGTTCATTCCGAGCTATATCCAGGCGCCCAGAACTTATGCGCTGGCAGAACTCCGCAAGTATGGCGGATCAGATCTGTATGTATTCAGCAGAGAGCTTTCCTTTAACAGGATCGGCAGCAACTATACCTGGGTCGGTGTAAACGATAAGAATTTCCGTATCGATTTTTCCACCGGAGAACAGGGCGCAAGGAACGCTGAAGAAGTCAAATGGGTCATGAGCAACACGCCAAAGATCATATGGCTGCAGCCCGGTGTATGGGTTGTCATCTATTCAGTGATACTCGCCCTGAACATCTTATTGGATAACGGCGTCTCTTACGTCCTCGGCAGCGTGGAAGAGAGCACTGACCCATTCAGAATTATCCTTTACTATCTGCCGTCCATATTTGCTTTCGCGCTTCCGATCATAAGCTTTATCTTCGTCAGGATGAGAGATAACCATCTCTATGAATGCGCAAGCAAACTGGCAGAAGAGATCGAGGCTGACCTGAACAAGAGGGCAGCTGCTCCCATGAAGTGTTTCCGCACCATCTGTCCCATCTGCGGAACACGCGCAACGTCATCTCTTAAGAACTGCGTCAGCTGCGGTGCCACCCTGGAAGTCCAGGACGACGGCACGTCCTGGACAGCGATAAGATTTACGAACGAAGACCATCTCCTGTAATTTTGTGGCACTTCCGTAAGAGTTATGCGGCAAAGCCCAAATGCGTAATGCGTTTAGGCTATAATGAACGCACCCGGGATCAGAGGCTGTTGGGGTGCCTCCCGGAAGTGATTACAGATAATAGGAGAATAGTTATATGAAAAAGTTTGTCAGTGCCGCACTTGCCGGCTCTATGTTGTTAAGTCTTTGTTCCTGCGCCTCGAAAGGTATGTCCGAAGGAGATTTCGGTATCGAAGAGAGCACTCTGTCCGAATCGGAAGAGAGCCAGCTGCTCGTATCAGAAGAGAGCATACCCGTCCAGAACGATACAGCCGTATACGAATCCATCGATGCCGAGACATCACAGATGGTGTCTGAATCATTTGCGCCCTCAGGCAAGATCTCGATCGATCTCAGCAAAATGAGTTCCGACGAGATCGCAAACGACGTTTTAAACATCTTAACGGTCGCAACAAACGAACCGGCAGCAGATTACGCAGGCAGATTCGAATCCGCGCCTGAAGTATACTTCAACTACGGAACATGGGAATTCGTATGGACCCAGACCCCGTCCCATTGGAATACTTACGATTCGATCAAGATCACCGGCACCAACGAAGACGACAAGATCGTTTTAAGTGAGACCAGCAAGGTTTCCGTAACTCTGTTCATCGAAGATCCTGACAAGGCCGATGAAGTATATGAGAAAGTAAAGTCAGTACTGATCTCTGCAAATAAGCCTGAAGGTTATCCTGGTGATGAACTCGCAATTATCCCTGAATATTCAACCGGCGTATTCACTTACGACCAGGCCGGCTGTGCCATCGAACTCCATTTTGAGTGTTCAGCACGTTTAGACTGATCAGACGCCGCTCATTCCCATCTTCTCTGTAAGATCTCCAAGGCTCTTATCAAACTGGGCCCTGGATATGGCGCCATGCGCCAGGAAGGTTTCAAGAGTCTTCTTCTGCTCTAAATAAAGCTGCTTTTTCTTATCCTCAGGAGTCAGCTGCTCCCATTCAAACTGTTCCATACCTGTACCCTCTGTTTACAACTGCGGGTCATTATAGCACGCTTCGGAAGACTAGTGAGTTCAATTATTAGGACAGTTTTACAACGAAAGTGACATCATTAAATTAATATAAAAACAACGTACCTGAATTGTTGACGTCTCTCATTTGTTCTATGATTTACCCCATGAATAAATTAGAGACAATCTTCAAAAAAGACCACATGGTCAAGCGCATTCTGATGAGCATCTTCGGTGTGCTCATCTGCGGTATTGCAGTAGGATTTTTCAAGCGTGCAATGTTCGGAGTCGATCCGTTCCAGTCACTCATGGCAGGACTCGACTGCGTCATCCCGATTGACTTCGGAACACTCTACGTCATCGCGAACGTGGTAATGCTCCTGTTCAGCCTGCTGTTATCTTATTCGATAGGCTCGAAATCTGCCGCTCCGTGTTTGCACAGCGGGCAGACGAAATCTTCAGGCAGTTCATCGCCTTCATAAACATAACCGCACACTTTGCAGACATAACCCTTCTTGCCTTCTGTCTCAGGCTTCGGCTTTACATTATCCTGATAATATGTGTATGTCATGGTCTCCTTGTTCATGATCACGCGTGACTCAACAATGGAACAGATAAACATGCCATGAGTTCCGAGATCAACGTAGCTCTCGACCTTAAGTGAGAAGAAAGCATTAATGTACTGCGGGAGGAATCTGAGACCGTTATCTGACCTCATCTCTTCGATGCCATCAAACTTATCCACTGTTCTTCCGGTATGGAAACCAAAGCGCTGGAAAATGGAGAACGGAGCATCCGTGGACAGGCAGTTTACGTTCATGATCCCTGTCTGCTCGATAACGTGATGGGAGTAATTCTCCTTATTGATCGTAACCGCAACTCTGTTAGGTGTGTTTGTAACCTGTGTAACCGTATTAACAATAAGTCCGTTGTCTTTCTTTCCGTCATTTGAAGTTACGACATAAAGTCCGTAACCGATGTTGAACAGAGCCCTCATGTCATTCTTATCAGCGGTATCAGATCTTCTGGCCTTATACTCACCGCAGAACTCCTCTGCCAATGCCTCGAGCTGTGCATTGCTCTCATCATTTAAGGCAGACTTGATGTGGACCGTATTCTCTGCAAAGGTGCAGTTCTTACAGTTCTCGAGCATACCCTTCATGATCTTGGCAGCCATAGGTGCCCATGAACCGTTCTCGATCAGTCCGATCTTATGGTTCGCGAAATTACGCTCTGTCAGATGATGGATAAATTCACGCATGAACGGGAAAATCTCCGCGTTGTATGTCGTCGTGGCGAGTATTATCTTACCGTAGCGGAATGCATCCTCGACGGCCTCTGCCATGTCACAGCGTGCAAGATCGTTTACGACAACTTTGGGGCAGCCCTTATTTCTGAGCATCTCAGCGAGCTTCTCAACTGCAGCCTTCGTGTTGCCGTATACGGATGTATAAGCTATTACGATACCCTCGGTCTCCTGCTGGTATGTTGACCATGTCTGATAAAGTCCGATGTAATATCCGAGATTTTCAGTCAGAACAGGTCCGTGCAGCGGGCAGATGATCTGAATATCCAGATTTGCCGCCTTCTTCAGAACAGCCTGAACCTGCGCGCCATACTTGCCGACGATGCCTATATAATATCTTCTCGCTTCACATGCCCAGTCTTCTTCAACGTCGAGCGCTCCGAACTTGCCGAATCCGTCAGCGGAGAAAAGTACCTTATCGGTTGAATCGTAAGTCATAAGGACTTCGGGCCAGTGTACCATCGGAGCTGCAACAAAATTGAGCGTGTGCTTTCCGAGTTCGAGTGTTGAACCCTCAGCAACTACAATCTGTCTGTCTTCAAAAGCCGTACCAAAGAAATTCTGCATCATTGCAAATGCTTTCGATGAGGAAACGATCTTTGCATCAGGATAAGACTTCACAAAGTTAGCAATGTTTGCCGAATGGTCAGGCTCCATATGCTGGACAACCAGATAGTCAGGCTTTCTGCCATCTAATGCCTTCTCGAGATTATCGAGCCACTCATGCGTGAAATTCTTGTCGACCGTATCCATGATGGCGATCTTCTCATCTCTGATAAGGTATGAGTTATACGCCATGCCGTTCGGCACAACATACTGGCCCTCGAACAGGTCTATCTTGTGATCGTTAACGCCGATGTAGATGATGTCATTTGTAATCTGCATAGTGTTTCTCCTTAATTCAGATGGCTTCGGACATATCAGGCTGCCGCCCGTTATGTTTCAGGTCATGTCTGCCTGACTTTCCGGGTGCGCGGGCACTTATAAGAACAGAATATATGTCCGCAATAAGAGATGCAATACCAAGTGCAGATATCTGTAAAGATTTATATAACCTCGTAAAGCTTATCCATCGCTTCGCTTGAATCACATGCGATATCGGGTTCGACCAGATATGTTCCGGCATTCTTCATGGGACCGCTCGTAGATTTCTTTGCCAACAAACTTGCTAAGCCGTTCCTCTAAGGTAAGGCTCAGACATCCAAGTAATTACCCTTCCAGCTTCCAACCGTGATCGCCGTGGTAGATCATCTGCCTGGTCATGCCGCCGTCTATGCAGATATTCTCACCGGTAATAAAGCCTGCTTTGTCAGAGCACAGGAACATCACCATTGAAGCAATGTCCTCAGGCTTACCGACGCGTCCTGCAGGCTGCTGCGCGGCATCAGGACCAGTATATTCAGTTCCCGTAGTATCGATCCATCCGGGTGAGATACTGTTTACACGAGCCTTCCCTGCCAGACTCACAGACATCGCATGAGCAAGCGCTGCAATGCCTCCCTTGGCCGCTGTATAGCTCTCCGTCTGAGGCTGGCTCATACGGTCACGCGAAGACGAGATGTTCACTACGGACGCACCGGGAGCGAAATAAGGCATCAGCAGTTTTGTCAGATAGAAAGGCGCAGTAACACCAACCGCGAGAGCATACTGGAATTCCTCGTAGCTGCACTCAGATATGCCTCTCATGATGGGCAGCGCATTATTAACCAGATAATCCACATGGCCTGACTGCGACACAACGAAAGATGCAAACTTCTCCAAAGTCTCTTTGTCAGAAATATCTCCAACAAACCAGTCGCCCGGCTGCTTGTCGATCACATAAACAACGACACCCTGCTCTCTGAAAGAATCAGCGATTGCCTTACCTATTCCCTGCGCACCGCCTGTGATAACTGCAACTTTGTGTGTGGTTTCCATGGTTATGGATTCCTTTCGTGAGGGATTTGCTATAAATTATCATAACTGAAAATAATCAGTTTAGCTCTTATTATCCGTGGGATAATATGAAAACCTACTATCTGCTTGCTTTTTTTAGAATTTTTCTATGAATTATCCGCGCAAAAATATCAGTAACTAAAAAACGCAACGTATGATTATATCTACATATAATTGCATTTCTTGAGAGATTATAGTCTAATAAAAAAAGCCATATCAAGGAAATCTCTAATGGTATTTTTTCCAGTATATCTTATTTTGGTTACTATAAAACTTCGTTACTTTTGGGTTCTTAGTATTATATTTTTGTGCATGCCAATCCCATTCACATATATAGATTACAGGAAAGGGCGACTTGGCAATCTGATTCAAAAACATTACCGCACAACCATTTATCATTCTTTGCAATAAGAGCTCTTCCATAAGTCTATACTCTTCTACAGTCACAAAAACAAAAAGATCAGTATTGGAATTTATATACTTAGGTCCTTTATCTTTTGTAATCTCCGCCAAAATATTGTCTGTAGAAAAGTTAACAGTAGGATTATCGCATTTGAATTCAGAGTGCCTCTTGTTAAGATCTATCTCCGTATAGTCATACCCCATATGTGACTTTATAAGTTTTGTATCCTTTTTATATTGTTCTATTGATGCTTGCGTAAATTTACCATTAGCATCTCTTTCATAATCAGCATTCCAAATGCGATGAAGAGCCTCGCTACATTCCTGCTCCGTTCGTATATGCCTTTCATTATAATCTTGCCATGTTTCACCCGAATGTAACTGATTGTATTTCCTAAGACTAGTTGGAATCGAGTCATCGTGAAAAGTATGTGTAACCTCTATATGGTGCCCATCTTTACACCTTATATCCGGCATATTAGCCTGACTATTATCATCAGAATAACCTTCGTCAATATCAATTCCAATGGATTTCAATATTGCTATTGCTTCTGATTCACCCTTTTTGCGTTTACACATATTAATTCGTGATTTACCTACATATCCATCTCTCTTTAAAAGAGTTCATCTCTTCCGGTATTGATAAATTAAAAGTAGAATCTGCTATTATTGTTTCGATCATATTCCATCTGTCATATAAGCATATACCATCCACAGTAATGGTCTGATACAGTTCCCGCTATGAATTGTATTGCTTTTTGTTTCTTTTATTTTGAGGCTCATCAATATCATTAATGAAGAAGGCTAATAACTTTCCTTCTTTAATTCTTTTTGTCCCGAGATCTTTTCTCATTTCATTCATGATATCTTCCATAATATAAAGGTTTTCTTTAGGATCTGGCTGTGTTACAAAGACACCTCTGAATTTTACCCACATAGCAGCGACCTTTGGTGATCCCCACAATGTCAGTTCTTTTGAAAAAGACAATATATCTTCTATCATTTCTTCCTGACTGTAATCAAAAGTTTTACCGCTCTGTTGTACTTTGTAGACCATCTCAACAAAATCGCCATATGGCTTTTCGCGTTTTTGAGCTAAGTATGATTCTCTGCTTTTTTTATATTCAATATATTTGGACACAACAGAACTAATAATTACACCTATTAACGATATTGAACCTGTAATTAACGCAACGATTATTACAGCATCAAGTTTCGTTGCAGTCTCAGAAAGTACTGTTATAAAATTGCATATGATATCTAATACTGCTTTTAGTATGACTATGGCAACGAAAATTATTATAGCTAATATAATAAGTCCGAATATAGTATTTAATACTTGCTGTTTTTTGTCTTTAGTTGAATTTTCTTTGGCTTTAGTAATATCAGCTTTGTATTTCATAACTGCCTCCACTTATAAAATATCTGGTAATTTGAATAATTACCTCAAGAAACTCTGTTACGCCGCCGCATTCCTATTAATCGTCTCTATAACCTCTCTAATGCCCTGCCACAAGGTCAGATCTGTAAATATCTCCACCACACTGCCTCTGTCAGTAAATGGTGATTCCTGAAGCACAGACAGATCCTTCATCAGTCCGTTATGAACAATATACTCTATGATCTGATTCAAGAAGTAAATCTGCCTGTCATCAAGATTTACATCATTCAGATATACAGAGAAAGCTTCCTTTGCTGCATTCATATCTAATCCGACAATGCTGCGGACTAACTCACCGAGTGGGACCTTTCCGTACTCTTTTTCATAGTCCTCTTTAGTGCCGAGATCCTTGTAAAGAACTTCCTCTAATTCAACAACATCATCAGCAGACAACGGCTTATTGGATTTAAGTTTTGCTATTGCTCCGCTGCCTTGATGCTCTCTGATATAGAACTCTACCTTAGCTCTGTAGTTTGCAAGATAATCGTCATCTAATTCGGATTCATTCCAGTCGACACTTAATATCGAATCGGTAAAGTCTGTTTCATAAATGACTCCACCATGAGGCAGATATTTCATTAAAGATCTGAGTTCTTCTCTTATGTGTTCAAACTCATCTATTCCTGCTCTATCAACATAATCTGTATGAAGTATTTCAATAAGAAAGTCGGCTTTAACCTGTATTTCAGGAATGTTAGCAACACCTGAAATCGCACGAACTTTCTTCATAAGCTCCGCCTTGGATCTAGTGAATCTCTTGCCGGCTAAGAACGCTAACTCGATGCCATACATCAGCGCATCAAATCTCAGAGCACTTGCATCATCTTCATCCGGAAGGATCAAAGGAGCAAGCTCTTCTCTGACTTCTAATGTATCTGCATATGTCAGGGTCGTATAGTTATCAATATGAGAATACAGATCAACATACTTTAAATGCTGACGGACAGCAAAGTTCTTCCGGTTGAGTTCCTTAACTTTCTCCGTCATCATTTCAACCAAGTGTTTACGGTAGTTGATGAGTCTTTCTGTCTGATAATCAATATCCTGAAGCTTGTAAGCCATCTCGAACTCAAGGCAAAATATGGCACTCTGCAGCGCCATCATATTCGCAGTAGGTTTGCCGGGATTCATGCGGAAGAACTCGAAATTTCCACAGAAATCAAATATATAGAACTTCGACTTATCAACACCATCAATCAGTCCGGGACAGAGTCTTGTTCCTCGTCCGATCATCTGCCAGAACTTAGCTTTACTCATTACCTTCTTAAAGAAAACGAGATTCAATACTTCCGGCACATCGATTCCTGTATCCAGCATATCAACCGAGATTGCAATCTGCGGCAGTTTATTTGCCTCAGAGAACTCATCTATGATGCTCTGTGAATACTTGATCTGATTATCAATTACCTTAGCGAATTCGTCTCCAAGGTGGGGATACTGCTTATGGAAAATCTCCAGTATCTTCTCTGCATGTTTATGGTTCTTTGCAAAGATAATCGTCTTGCCGATCTTGTTACCATAATCGACCTTAAGACCATTTGTCATAACCGCATCAAGAACTTTCTTGATCGTGTCTTCGTTAAACAACCATGTGTTAATGGCAGAAGAAGCAATAGATTCAAGGACATCACCATCTTCTGTGACAAATGTATCTTCGTAAGCAGCTTTGTCTTCGTCAGATAATTCGTCATAAACGATACTTCTTATTTTTCTCATGAAACTCTTGCGTAACAAATCTTAAATCAGATAAATCAATTCCGTTATTTGTAATATTCCCGGTTCGAAGCATTGGGATACCTGAATTATCTGTGTAATATTTCTCGCATGTGCCTACAAAACCAACCTTTACTCTCTTAGTAATGGATTCTATTGTTGTTTCCTCGCCTAAAGAGGAATTATTGTAGAGCTCGACAAATCGGGCTTTAACAAGCTCATCCAATAACAGCAACTCTTGATTTCTCTTTTCTATTAATTTGAGAAGTCGAGTCATTCTATCAATAATCGAACGTTGAACTTCAATTTCTGGAACAGGCACTATAAGTTTATTAAAATCCGTAAGGTTTAAATTGTTTCTTGCATCTCGAGAATACTTATAAAGCTGTTCCTTACCACCACCATAATTAAGGAATGCACATAAATACTCTGGTAGAATAACATCTGTATTGGTAATTCGTGAAACTATAGTTGCAAATCCTAAACTCCCATCCAAGCTTTCTGGAATAACAGCTGAAACTCCAATATCACCGGTATGTACAGTTAATACATCCTTCTTCATGATAACGAAAGCATTGATAGTCCTGTTGATTTGGGCACTGAATGCGGCGGGCAAATTGAAGTTTATGCAACAATCGACGATGCTGCAAAACGAGATGAATATTTGTCAAATTTCGATGGCGGACCACTTGCCGTCGCATCACATTATGTTTTTGGAAGTATGATCATTAGAGTTTCAAATCATCTTACAGCATCACAGCAGAAAGAGTTAACCAATGCAATAATAGAAGCATTAAAAAATGGCTAATAAGATTGATTTAGAATATTACGGTTCAGATAACCTCATACAGCTTATCCATCGCATCTTTCGAGTCGCATGCGATATCAGGTTCAACCAGGTATGTTCCTGCGTTCTGGTCTGCTCTGACGAAGTGCTTGGTTGAGACAGACATGAATATCTTTGAGTTGGGCAAAGCAAAGTATACGACTTCGCCGTAACCGTTGGGGTCGTTGCCGGGAGCTTCTCCGATTATGGTTCCGACGTTATTGTCCTTAACATACTGGGCATAGAGCATTCCGGAACTGAATGTACCTGAAGATGTCAGAAGGTAGAAATCACCTGTGAAGAGCAGGTCATTTACCTTTTCATTCTTTTCGTAATTGACAGGATACGGGATCATAATGAAGCCGAGTCTCCACTGAAGGCCGCAGGTTTTGTATTCATCGATATCGAGGTATCTGAATAACTCGCCTATTACCGCATCGCTTCCGCCTCCGTTGCCACGGATATCAACGGCAACGTGCTGGATGTTCTTGGCCTTAACTTCTGTGAACATGTCTTTGACGGCCTTCATATATTCTGCATTTGCCCTGCAAGACGTCAGAGTCATTACGGCGAGGCTCTTTTCCTCGTCAATCTCATAGCTTACAAAAGACTCAGGTGCTGAATTGTTATTCTTCACCTCGATTTCTTCAAGGAGAGCATAGTCAGCCTGGGTGTATGTTCTGCTGATTATCTGTCCGTCTTTCTCAAACTCATAGGTGACTTCTGTGTTATCAAGGCCCAGATAGTCCAGACCTTCCAATGTGAAATACAGACTTCTTATTCTCGTGATCTCCCAGCTCTCAGCTTCGAAGCTGATGAGATCCGTGCTCTGCTTTGCAAGTTCATTTATTGTAATGCCGTTTACAGATACGGTCTTATAACCTGCAAGTTCATCAGAGTAAGAGTCTCTGAGGTAGTGGTAATTGTATTTGGGGAACGTATATGTGTGTCCGTCGTGGAGGCAGCTGAGCACATACTCCGTTTTCTGGCATAACTCGTTAACCGTAATGGAATCAAGGCTCTCGAGCTCCGATTTAACATTGTTATATCGCTCCTGAACCTCCGAAGGAACGCCGCCATAGCAGGCAGGATGGTCCTTTTTAAGGAAGGTCATCATGTAATCGAGATCTTCGATGGCCTGCTGTGAGGTCAGGACCGTATCGTAAGACTCAGGCAGCGGATAATTCGCATATTTGGTATTCGAATTCCAGTATGGATTGCATGCGATGCCGAATACGTTATAGAAGGCCACAATAAAGACAGATAAGATCGTGAACGGGATCTTGAGTCCTTTGCCTGAACGGATCTTGATCAAGATAAAGAAGTCTACAATGACTATCAGTACTGAAACCACTATGCTGACTGCCAGCGGAACGGCGGTAACCATCTTGTCCAAGAAAAACAATCCTAGAAAAACAAGCCATGTTAATGGCAGTAACAATACAAATCTCTTTTTCATTTGTCTATCCCTCTTCCCCTACGCTGACCCCCAGCGTTATATACCAGAGAAGATAATAGCACAAAGAAAACCTGGCTACCTTAATTTCACATTAAGATTCAGAGCCTTATTTGACTGCCCAGAAACCTGCCTGCAGATAGGATGTCCACAATACGTCAACGGACCTGAATCCTGCTTCGCGGAGCACTTTTATGTGTTCTTCAATAGTAATCGGGAATACCTCAACACCTCTTCTGTCCATGTGCATCTTTACGACTGCGGGATCTTTCAGATGATCTGACAGGAAGTTCTCCCATCTCTTCAAGGCGATCTTGTCACTGGATTCAGTAGTCATTCTGATGTTTTCAAAAGCAATGAATACGCCGTTATCCTTCAATGCGCGGTAACAGTTGCCGACTGCAGTCTGACGCTCGTCCGGCTGTAAGTAGTGATGGCTCTGGACAGCTGTAACAACATCGAACTCTGATTCGAATGTCATCTGCTGTGACGGGATGTTGAATGTTCTGATATCTCTTCCCTCAAGCTTGCTCTTTGCTATCTCAAGCATCTGCTCAGAAGGGTCGCATAATGTGAATCTGACATCGTCTCTGAACTCTGAAACCCTGCTCGCCAGAGTACCCGTGCCACAGCCTGTATCAAGCCACTCAATGTCTTTTATTCCCATGGCTTTAACAAGGTCTATTATCTGGTTATGGTATTCACGGTAGTACGGAAGTGTTGAAACGATATTCTCATCGTACTTATTTGCGTTATATGCTGACTTATTGTCTCTCATGATCAGGCATCCCCTATCTGTTTGGATGGCCCTATTATACGCTACACTTCTCCTTAAGCATCCGGGCATACTTGGCAGGATCCTCTCCCTGCAATCCGCAGTGGGTATATCCTTCAAGATCGATATATTGTGCATGCGGATACGCCTTCAGCAGGCGCTTTCTGGATTTCCTGGCAGGCTCCTCTGAACCGAAGCAAAAGATCAGGCGCTCCTGTGTTTCCTTACTGAATTCAGGAAGATCACATTTGTAGCAGGTGTCCACCATGTTATCAATCGTCTTATTGGAGAATGTTTTACGGTCAGATACCAGGGATCTGATTATGCCCTCAGACTGCTTGATCTTATCCTTAATGATGAACTTGACGAATTTGTTTTTCATCATGTTGTTGAGAGCTTCTTCCGGATCGTCGGTATCAAGGATCTTGACCAGGCTCTTGAAGCGCTTTCTCATAATCGCACGAAACCACGGTGTGAAGTGGAAGAAAGGACCGCCGTCAAAGAAACAGATATTGTTTCTTATTCCATTGAGATCAGCCTGTCTCTTCACTTCGAGTGCAACTTCTGCGCCCATGGATGAGCCCTGTATCAGCGCGAGGTAATCGATATGCTGTTCCTTCAGATGTGCAATTATCTTCTCCACTTCCTTTTGAACGGGAAGCAGGTCCGTTCCGTCGTGACCGTGGCCGTCCAGCGTCGGCATAATCACGTAATACTCATCAGCCATTTCTTTGCCGAAAGGCATGCATTCGTTGGAGGAGCACATCATTCCGTGAATGAGAAGCACTGCCGGATTCGATTTGTCGCCTAGTGTTTCAAATGTCATTATTCAAGCTCCAGTCTTGTGAGTTCGTCATCTATAACCTTGATCATGTCGAAGACCGCTTTCTGCGTTTCTTCGCTCATCTTCTCTGTCAGAGCGTTCATCTTTATAAACAGAGATTCATGGAGCTGCCTGTGGCCTTCATAGGCAGTTCTGCCTTTATCAGAGAGCGAGATATAAACCTCGTTTATTCCGTCTCCTTCAGACTTCGTAATGAGGCCTTTGTTCATGAGCTTGGTTACTGTCTGGGATATGCCGCCCTTCGTTATTCCGAGTGTGGTTGCAAGCTTGGTGGTCGTCATCTTACCGTCCAGGCCGATTGCATCGATGAGATGGATCTCTGACGGATATAGAGTCACGTCAGTGCCGTAATTTCTGGCTTTATTTGCAAAGCTGTTGTAGTGGTTAATTATCCGGATACCAGCCTGCAGCATCTGATTTTCCATGTTGGTCTCCCTTGTTGTTTAGTACATAAACAACATAAACCCAATTAAGCCGGTTGTCAAGTTCCGCCTGTTATTCAGTCGTAGTAAGTGATGATCTCCCCGACGATTACTTCTTCATAACCTTCGTCGTTGTCAGAAGGGATCTTGAGGCTGAATAAGCCTACTCCCTCACGCTCAGGATGCTTTTTGTCTACGCAGGTCACATTATATGCAATGTATTCGTAGACCATGCCTGTATCTGTCTTAACGTCATTGATGTAGATTACAACGTGCGAATAAGTAACTATGCCGTAATCGTAGCTGGCACCTTCGCCGCCTGAAGATATGGAACCGTAGCTTACGATGTCTCCGTCGATGCTGTCGAAGAACTCCTCCCACTCTTCATCGAGATCGTGAGTGTCCCTGACATCTTCGGTAAACAGCGCATTAAGCTTCTTGATATCCTGGTTCTTAATGGATTCGAATATTCCTACTGCTTCCCTCTTTGCCTTATTCGCAGGATGGAGATTGCCGCACGAAGCAAGAGATGCCAGTAGTGTTAATGAGAGTAATATTGCTATGCAGCGTGATCACCGAGCTTACCGTTTGCTTCAAAGGTTGTACCGTAGAAATCGATACCGCCGGAGATCATGGCATTACCTCTGAGGTTGCTGATACGGACTTCACCAACTGAAGATTCAGCAATTGTTGAATCAGCATCAGTGTTGTTGTATACAGCGATCTCGATGCTCTTGTTGTTTGCACTCTTGAGATTAATGTACTTTGTATACCAGCAGTAAGATCCTACTCTTTCTGATCCTACTGACTCGCTCTCGAACTTCCAGCCGTTGTCTGTGAGATCCTTGACTGTCATCGGGAAGTCGAACTTGTAACCGTCGATTACAAACTTACCGACATTTGAGTCATCCATCTTCTCTGCTACGAGAGTTCTTGCCTCATCCTGCCAAGGTGTCTTCTTGGCGCAGCCTGCAAATACGCTGACTGCCATGACGACTGCCAATACAGCCGCAATAATTTTTTCCTTTTTCATATTAAATCCCTCCATAAATGAAAAACCATGCAATTTTAGCAAAGGTGCTAAATTACCGCAATGGGATTTGATATATGGAGGGGTAAGGGTTCATATTTATGAATGGTTATTTATAAGCGTCGAAGCAAATCGTAAAAGATTAGTCGCAGGAGGACTTAGATTACGGCTCGATTCTTTCCTATTACCACCATGCATAAGAGTGTATTATCGCAAAAATCATAAGTGCTTTTTTTCTGAGCTCTTCGACCTCATTCGCTCTATTAACGGTATCAATATTGAGATTAGAAGCGAGCTCATCCGCCTTTTCTATCAAAGAACAAATATATTCAAACAATAGTTTCTGCGTGCAATAAACACTTGTATCAACCCCAATATCCTGTAATTCTTTGCTAGTATCATCACTAACAGGATCTTCGTAACCATATACCTTTTTGCTAACATCAAGCATCATCTTTATATGAGAATACAACCAAACACACGCTGTATAATCCAAATTTGTTGTTTCACACAAATTGAAACCATACTTCTGATCTTGACTACTGTATAGATTCTTTTCGTCCTGGGGAATCTCAAGATAGTCATATTTTGCATTCGGAAGTCCAAACGCCTCTGCCGAAGCACTCAGCGTACGCACTGAACAAAGGTCTTTATTATACTTATTAATATTCGGATTAAGCCCGCTATTCTTTATGGTTTAATCTTTTGTCTGATCGTATTCCCAAATGAGTTCTTCAAGTGTCTGGTACAGGCGGTCAGGTTCAACAGGTTTAGAAAGATGCGCATTCATTCCGACCTGAAGTGAACGCTGTACGTCTTCGTCAAAGGCGTTGGCGGTCATGGCGATGATGGGCACCTTCTTTGCATCCGGTCTGTCTAATGCACGGATTGCTTCTGTTGCTGCGAGGCCGTCCATCTCAGGCATGCGCACATCCATGAGGATCGCATCGTAGTAACCTTCAGCGCTGTTACTGAACATATCGAGTGCGATCTTACCGTTCTCTGCGTGGTCGATCTCTGCGCCTCTGATCATGATTATCTGCTCCATTATCTCCGCATTGATCACGACATCTTCTGCCATCAGGATGCGTCTGCCCTTGAGGTCAGCACGGCTCTTCTCGGTGAACAGACTCATGCTGTTCTTTCTGGCGATTCGTTCGAACTCATCGATTACGTTGGATGCGAATAGCGGCTTTGCGAGGAAGCTGTCTACGCCTGCATGCAGCGCTTCTTCCATAATCTCATCCCAGTTAAATGAGGTGAGGATAATTACAGTGGTCTCCTTGGCATAGCGCTGACGGATCTGGCGTGCCACGTCAATGCCGTCCATCTCAGGCATCTTCCAGTCGAGGAGAACGAGATTATAAGGCTCGTGTTTTGCGTGACATACTTCGAGCATGTTGAGTGCTTCCTGTCCGCTGTAACAAGTGTCTGCCTTGATGCCTGCTTCGTCCAAAACTATGCGCGCATGTTCTGCTGCGATCTCTTCGTCGTCGACTACGAGTATTCTCATGTCTTTCGGATTGACATAGTTTGTGGATGCGAATTCGTGCTCACAGTTATTGAGCGTAATGACGACCGTGAATTCAGTTCCGACACCCTTCTCGGATTCAACGGAGATCGTGCCGTTCATGAGCTCAACGATGTTCTTTGTGATCGCCATGCCGAGACCCGTGCTGCCGTATTTGTTATTGCGGCTGCTGTCTTCCTGTGCGAACGTATCGAAAATCTTCGGGATGAAGTCCTTCTCCATTCCGATACCCGTATCCTTTATCGTCAGTTTCAGTGTCGAATGGTCGCCGTAAACAGCCATGCGCTCAACGACGAAAGTGATGCTGCCGGGCGCGTCTGTGAACTTGATCGCGTTGGACAAGATGTTGATAATTATCTGCTTGAGCTTCATGTCGTCGCCGATGTAGTAGTCGCTGACACCACCGGTAACGCGGCATTCGTAATGGAGACCCTTCTCATTACACTGGGCCATTACCATGTTGTTTATCTGTTCGAGCATGTTGCTGAACGAGAACTCTTCCTTGCGGATCGCGAGCCTGCCTGATTCGATTCGGCTCATGTCGAGAATGTCGTTGATGAGACCCAATAAGTGACGTGCACTTCCTCCAATCTTCTCCAAGTATTCTCTCGTTTCATCAGTAAGTGTCTCATCTCTTAATGCCAGGCTGTTGAGGCCGATTATGGCATTCATCGGAGTTCTGATCTCGTGGCTCATGCTGGAGAGGAACGCTGTCTTAGCTTTGTTTGCCTGCTCTGCTGCATCGAGCGCTTCTGCGAGAGTCTGGTTCTTCTCCATCGTGTCTCGCATCTCTTCGTCGATTACGGTAAGGCCAAGACCTACTGTGTGGACCGTGTGATCGTCACGCTCTTCGGGATGGCGCTCGCCTGCCATACGGATCATCTCGTAGTATTCCTTACCGTCTCTTTGTGCGAGATAGCGGTATACGATCAGGAGATTCTCGGCTAATGCCTTTCGAATGTTATCCGGATCGATGAACTGGATGAAACCGTCTCTGTAACTCTCAGCAACGTGATTCTTTGCGTAGTTTGCGAAGAACTCATGGTAAGGGAAATGCTTGCCCTCTGCGGGCTGCTCACTGTCAGTGGGATCTGCTCTGTAGCAGACGGCATCATCAGTATCGAGATCGATATGGTAAACGCAGCGGTAATCTGATGCGAGAGCGGTGATCATCTTATCCTGCTGGTCCCTGTGATGCTGCTGTTCACGGAGCTCGGCGTTTGCCTTCTCGAGTTCCTTTCGAGCGTTCTCCTTGTTGGTAATCTCACGCTTCGATCTTCTCGTGTCACGGACGAGCAGGGCGATGATTATTGCTGCAATGACAAGTGACAGAGTTCCGAACAGTGCCATGTTGTCGCGCAGCATGTCGAGCACAGTGTAGTTATAGAGCTGGTCGGTGTATCTGAACGCGAGGTTCTGTGCGTAATCTGCACCTGCCAGACTGATGCCGCGGTTAAGAAGCCTTAAGAGGCCCGCGTTACCGATCTGGACGCCGAAGCATCTGTCATCCTGATATGAAGTCTGCAGCTGTGACAGTTTCTTATAACGGTTGTTTCTCAGGATGTCGTTTGCCCTGAGGCCGTTTAATGTCGTGCAGCCCACTTCACCGTCGCCAACTGCCTTAAGGCATGCATCGGTGGACGGATAGAAAGTGATCTTCGCATCAGGATAATATGTGAGCACGAAGTAGTACTGCATGCGGTTATTCTCATTGACCGCAAAGCTCTTCAGCGTGTCATCAGTATATTCACCCGAATATACGATCTCCGTTGCAGCGGAGATAACCGAAGTCGACTGGAAGATACCGTTCTCTTCTGAATAGAACAGGCCTCCGCCAACAGGGAACGCGGTATCGATGTTTCCCTGCTCAAGATCTGAGATCATGGCATCGTAGCTGTCGTATCCTTTGTACGTTACCTTCATGTCCTGGATGCCGAGCTGCTCGACGATCTTCGGAACGTAGTCTTTTACAAGGCCCGTGACTGCGCCGTTAGCATCAGTATCACTGTACGGCAGATAGTTATTGAGATATCCGACAACGAGTTCGTCGTGCTCTTCGAGCCACTGCTTCTCAGCATCGGAAAAGGCGCGGCTCGAGATACTTACCGGATAGTATTTGTTTCTTAAGTTGTTGATGTAGTTGGGTTCGTTGACCGCAAGTTCCGTCTGCGCGGTATTGAGTTCAGCGAGGAGGTCGGGCCTGGATTTGGCAACGCAGAGATAGTATTCGGATGTGCCGAAGGGGCAAAGAAGCTCTGCGTGGTCTCTGCCGTATGCGCCGTCACCTTCTGCTGCGAGAACGTCGATCTCGTGCTTGTCGAATGCCTGGAACAGAGGCTCGTAATCGTTGAACTTAACGACCTCCGCCTGGATGGAATGTTCCTTCAGGAAGTTCTGCAGAACGTCGACCATTGCGCTGTCGAGAACGCCGATCTTCCTGCCGTTCAATGTCGTTGTATCAAGCGTGATGTCTGAGTCGATGTCGTGCTTTACGAGGCTGTATGTCTCATTGCCCATTGCGGCTTCCGGGAAACCGATTATCGCTTCCCTGTCTTCCCTCCACGCGAGGCCTGCAAGGAAATCGATCTCGCCGTCCAGGAGCATCTGATAGAGGTCGCCGAATTCACCGTAAACATATTCGTAACGCCAGCCGGTATATTCGGAGAGCTTCTGATAGTACTCGTATGCGTAACCTGTTTTTACGAGGTCAGGTGACGCACCCTCCTGGAAGACTTCATTCTCGTAATAACCGACGCGGACTGACTCTCCGGACGGGCCTGCCGCACGTACCGGAATCGGAGACAGATTAACGATGAGCATGACAAGACAGAGGACCGCTGCAAACAAAACCGCCTTACTCTTTTTCATCTTAAGTGCCATCTTATGTGTCTCCCAAATGATGATGCCGACTGTCATGTATCTTTTATTATAGCATCTAATATTTATCTCTTATTAGGACAAGTTTAATATTTTTAGACCTTTCGAAGGGTCTTCTCAAAAATGGTCAACGGGGTTTTAATGGTATTGACCGATTTGGTCAATGGAATTTCAAGATGAAAGGAATCACCTGATGAACGACAAATTCTTCGCACTGCCCAAAGAGAAACAGAACAGGATAATTAACGCAGGCTTTCGTGTGTTCTCCAGAAACTCGTATAAAAAGAGTCCCGTGCAGGAGATCGCAACGGAAGCCGGGATAAGCAAATCGCTGCTGTTCTTCTACTTCAGGAACAAGAAAGAACTCTATCTGTACCTGTGGCAGAGAGTCGAAGAACTCGTGCTTGAGACTCTGAATAATTCCGGCATCTCAAAATCAAAAGACATCTTCGACATGATGTATCAAAGCCTCAGGATCAAGGTAACGCTCCTCAAGGATTACCCGGACATAATGAACTTCTCGGTCAGGGCATATTACGAGGACGATCCGGACATCAGGGACGATATCCGCAAGCGTGTTAACCCATACACAAGCCTCGCGACCAATAAGAGAATGCAGCCCCTCGATCCTAGTGATTTCAAGGAAGGACTTGATCTCAATAAGATGTACAGGGAGATCTACATGGCATCCGAGGGATATCTGTGGCAGGTGTCGCAGCAAAGAATAATCGACGTCGATAAAGTGACCAGAGATTATAAGGAAATGGTCGATTTCTGGAGAGTGCTTTTTCTTAAATAAGGGAGATTCAAAATGAGTTTACTTGGCAAGATGGCAGCAACACGCGGCGGCGACAAAAGACCACGTGAGAAGAATCTTAACATCAGCGGAAAACGCATGAGAGAGCTCGTGGATTACGCCCGGAAGAACAGTCCTTTTTACAAAGAACTGTATGCCGGCATCAGTGAGGATTTTAAGCTCGCGGACCTTCCTCCCGTCACCAAACCGCAGATGATGGCATCATTCGATGACATTCTCACCGACCGCAGTATCTCAATGAAAAAGATCGAAGAATTCACATCCGACCTTGATAACATCGGACATAAGATCGACGGAAAATATCTGGTGTTCAAGACGTCAGGTTCAACGGGCGTTCCCGCGGTAATTCTATACGACGACGATGCGATCGACGTATCTTCAGCAGTGGCTGCATTCAGGACGTTTGCAAGGCAGGAAGACTTCAAATCATTCATGAAGCACGGCAAGAAAACCGCAGGCGTTTTTGCAGATTACGGATTCTATTTAGCATGCGGAATGTCAAAATATCTGCAGCTCAAGATGCCCCGTCAGAAGACAAAGATAAACATCAACGTCAATGCTCCGGAAGACGAGATAATCAGCAAACTCAATGAATTCCAGCCTGCAATGCTGAGCGGTTATCCTTCGAATCTCGCACTGCTGGCTGACTTCGCTGAACTCGACATCCACCCTGATGTCGTCATCACCGGAGGCGAACTGCTGACTGATGAGATAAGGAACAAACTGGAGAAAAGATTCGGGTGTTATGTACAGACACATTACTCATGCACCGAAGGCGGCGAGATTGCGTGTGAATGCTCGGAGAGGCATCTTCACATCAATGAGGACTGGATCATCTTCGAGCCTGTCGACAGGGATAATAATCCCGTGCCTTGCGGTGTCATGTCAGACAAGGTTCTTATCACGAATCTCGCGAATAAGATTCAGCCTTTTATCCGTTACGAACTGACCGACAGGGTCATAGTTCACGATGAGAAATGCGCATGCGGAAGGACTTCACGATGGGTCGAGATCGAAGGCAGGACTGATGACATTCTGGACTTCGGAAACGGTGTCAGGATCGCTCCGATGTCACTCTATAAGATACTTGAAGAAGTGCCCGGAATGAGCAGATTCCAGCTGGTTCAGAGAGCTGCAGATAAGCTCGAATTAAGGCTTATCGCAGACGACAAAAACGTTTCGTTTGAATACGCAAAGAAATCCCTTACGGATTACTTCGCTGAAAAGGGTGCGAGCGGCATAGAGATAGTCATGTCAGATGATCTGCCGATGCCCGACAAGGTGAGCGGCAAATTCAAACACATCTATAAGGATTTTGTCTGACGCTTAGGCCAGCAATGCTGCGATCTCTTTGCGCTTGTCTGATATCGTTTTCAGATACTCTGAATAATCGATGTCTTTTTTCTCACGGAGAAGTTCCGTGATCTCACATACGGGCTGGTATATCGGCGTCAATGCGAGATTGCCGGTGACGCCCTTAAGTGAATGTGCTGCTTCAAAAGCGGCGTCCAGGTCTTTCGCTGCGATCGCATCTTCTAACGCCTGGAAATTCTTATCGTCTATCACTTTGCCGATAAGCTTGAAATAGAATGCTTCGTTTCCCATGCAGCGGTTTAAACCGTCGTCTGTATCGCAACCTAACTGTTTAAGGGCATCTATGGTAAGCATAAGCTTTTCCCCCTTGGGTTTGGATTATTTGTTTGTCAGGAACTTCTCGAATTCATCAGCCGGAACGGGCTTCGAGAAATAGTATCCCTGGATTATCGTGCATCCGAGTTTCTTGAGCGCGAGATACTGCTCTTCAGTCTCAACACCTTCCGCAATTACGGGTACGCCCAGATAATCTGCGATGTCGATTACGATGCTGATCATGCGGGTGTCGTTGATCTTGTCGAAAGCATTCCTGATGAACATCATGTCGAGCTTCAACGCGTCGATCGGGAGCTCGGAGATCATGTTGAGTGATGAATATCCTGAACCGAAATCATCCATCTCGATGAAGAAACCGTGGTCTCTCAATTCCTTTACCCTGTCGACGATCTGGTCGGAATCTCTGACATATGCTGACTCCGTGATCTCGAGGCAAATGTCTTTCGAGGTGATGCCCGATTCTGATGTTATCTGCTCGAATGTCTCAACGAGTTTGGGATCGTACATCTCGGCACGCGAGAGGTTTACGGATACGGGAACTGAGACGCCGAGGCGCTTCTTCCAGTCTGAGATCGTCTCTGCGGTGCGGCGCCAGATGTATTCGTCGAGCTGCGCGATGAGTCCGTCGTCTTCGAAGAGCGGGATGAACTTGCCCGGAGAGATCATGCCGAGTGTCGGATGGAACCATCTGACCAATGCCTCTGCACTCGATAAAACGGGCTTATCTCCCGTGATGTTGAACTTCGGCTGGAAGAAAACCTGGAACTGCTTTTCTGCAAGCGCCTTCGGGAATTCGTCAACCAGCTGCTCAGCGAATAATTCATTCTCCATGAGCTTCTCGTCGAACGTGCTGATGAAGACGGAATAGTTGTTTCTGATGAGGTCTGCCGCGATCTTCGCGCGGTCGAATCTGGCTCTGACATCGAGCTTCTTGTCGCATGAAGCGTACACGCCGATCCTGAGCTTGATGGATGTCGGCATGTCGCCGCAGACTTCAGAGATCTTGTCGGTTATTGTCGTGTAATCGTCGCGGTGTGAACAGTAGACCAGGAACGTGTCAGCAGTCTTCCTGCAGATGACACAGTCGGCAGCTGAGAAAGCGGTCATGAGGCAGCCGGCGATCCTTCGTAAGATCTCGTCACCCTTCGCCATTCCGAAACGTTCGTTTACGATGTGAAAGTGATTTACGTCGAGACAGAGAGCATCCATGTCGGAATTCGGATGATACTTGTCGAACTGCTCTGCGTAACGGTAGAAATATTCGCTTGAATAAAGTCCCGTGAGCTCGTCGCGCTCAGTTGCGCTGATTATCTGACGGTCTTCTGCGAGCTCGATTGAACGTGAGATTCTGGCCCTGATTATGTCGGGCTGCGGATACGGCTTCGGAATGAAATCTGCCGCGCCGCGGACCAAACTCTCGACCTCGGATGCCTGATCTGAGGTCAGGACTATTACGGGAATGCCCTTGAGATCGGGATCTTCTTTTAATCGTGTAAGGAGGTCAAGGCCGTTCAGGCGGGGCATCATGAGATCCAACAGGATAAGCGATAAAGTATTTCTGTTCGCCTTTATCAGGTCATAAGCGACCTCTCCGTCTTCGGCCATGAGAACATCGTATTCGTCACACAGGATGTTCTCAAGCATCTCGCGGTTTATCATCTCGTCATCTGCGACGAGGATATGGCGTTTGCCATCTACATACAGGTCTGTTGAACGATTCATTTGTGATTCTCCCAGCAGTGTAAATTTGTCCGTTTTAGGAGCGAACCGGTACTCTGAAATTATATCACGGAAATTTGACATTAAGGATTAATCACATATAAACATGTTGTAAATACTCTTATTGTTTAAAAGAGGATTGTCTGAAAAGCGGGGGCCTCGCGAGCGGTCTCACAACTGATGGTCTTGCGCTTATCAGTTGGGAAACCGCTTTTTCATCGGAACAGAGGGATTTTAAGGTAATTCCGATGATGTTCCGGATATGAATGTATCGGTGAGCCGGTATTTTAGCCTGTTTTCGATACACCTTGATAAGAGGGATCATCGGAATTATCGAAAAACTCTTCTTTCGATGATTCAGAAGACTGATCTGTATCGGAACACAAGGATTTACTGCCGTTTCCGATGAAAAAGGCAAAAACCACCATAAATTAAAAGAGCTGCCTCACTTTGAGACAGCCCTTTGTGTTTATCAGCCTTTGTTCGTGTGATAGCTCAGCATGTAATACTCGCCCGACTGGCCGACGCTGACGGTCGCCTTGCCGGTTACGACCTCGCCCAGAGTGCTGTCGTTTGCGGCCTGGTCCCTGCTCATCTTGTAGTAAGCCTTGAGCTCGTCCATGTTGATCTGCGAATACGTATCCATGTCGATCGCGTAGATCGTGAATGTCAGAGTGTATGTGCCGTCGTAGTTGTTCATGATGGCATCAACGATGGCAACGAGGTTGTGGCTCTCACCGTCAGCAGCCTCATACCAGATCCTGCCGTCCTCATAGTAAGGGCCTGCAGGCTGGTCGCCGTAGGAACCTGAAGGAGCCAGCATGCCCTCCAGCGCAACGTCGGAAATGAATACGCCGATGTGCTTGGTAATTACTTCGCGGGCATCGTTGAATGTGAATGTCTCGTAAGTAACGTCACCCTTCTTCTCATAGGAGATGGCGTCCTGCTTATTTATCTTCAGGAACATGTGGGCAAAATCCATGAGCTGTTCGGTGCTCGCGTCCTGCCAGTCGAAATCGGTAATGAACTGCTCAGCAAAATTGGAGACGATTATGTTTGCGTATTCCTGTCTGTCAGGTGTGAGTTCAATGTATCCGTCGTCATCGAACTCTGAAGTATTCTGAACTCCTGAAGAATCGTATGTTTCAGGCGCAACCGTGGGATCTGTTTCCGGAGCTGCCGTTTCTGAAGTATCTGTTGCACCAGTCGCAGCAGTTGTCGGTGTCTTGCCGTCGCCAAAGCATCCGGTAACAACGCCCATTGTAAGACATGTACTTAAAACCAACGAACAAACCTTAAGTCTTTTCATTTTCCCGCTCCCCGCTACAAGTTAATTGATTAGATCGCAAGTTATCGTTTAGGTTACTGTCACTCCATTATAACAATAGTTTAAAAAATCCAAGCACCCGCAAATATGCAAAAAATAAGCGTCTGCCGGTTTGCTGGCAGACGCTCTGTGTTGATTTGAGGATTTTTTTGAACAAGTGATTGCTATTGCGTTCTAATGTTAAATACAGTTTCTGTAAGGTGCCAAAGTTTCAACCAGGCAATCGCTGAAGAGGACCGTTTCGGAGCCCTCGGGCATGCTTGAGACCTTCTTCTGCCATTCTGCGCACAGATCGAGAACTCTCTGGTCCAGCACGATGGCCTCGTCCTTCCTGCCCTCGCGGTTCAGATTGTCTCTGATGTCGACATACTGATGGATGATGGCATCCGCATCAGCGACTTCCGCAGCGTTCATCTTACGGCCATGGTTCAATTTATCGATGTTGTCAGTCATAAGTACCAGCCTCCGATCTTTCGGGCGTTTCTGATACTAATATTTTGCTATGCGGATAATAAGCATGAGTTAATGCACGTTAACCATTTTGTGAATTAAGTGTGCCTAATTGGAGAACTGGCGCGCAACCGGGTGCGGATGTACGGATTTTTCACGGAAATCGCTGTTTTCGTGAATCTCTCGTGAATTCCGGCTGTTTTTCACGGATTTTTCACGAAACGGGGACTTTCCGTGATTTTTCCGGGAAAAGGCATCAGCATATAGTTCTAGCGCCCGCCTGACAACCTCCAAATAATCTATTTCATACCCCAAGTTACACAATATTGACCTGCAAAAGTTTGGTTATCTCAACAAAACAAGCAGTTTTGCACCAATTTGACCTTGTGTTAATAACTTTTGACATTTATAATCGCCTTCGTCGGTTGCCCGTAGGGGCTCCGGCACAGTAATTCACAAAACGGAGGATCTATTCATGAATAGACAGGAATTAGTTGATGCAATGGCAGCAAAGGCTGGCATCTCCAAGGCAGCAGCAGACGCAGCAGTTAAGGCTTTCATCGAGACAGTTGGTGATGAGCTCCAGAACGGCGGTAAGGTTCAGCTCGTAGGTTTCGGTACTTTCGAGACATCACAGAGAGCAGCTAGAACAGGCCGTAACCCTCAGACAGGCGCTGCTACAAAGATCGCAGCTTGCACAGCTCCTAAGTTCAAGGCTGGTAAGGCTCTTAAGGATCAGGTTAACTCTTCAAAGAAGAGCAAGAAGTAATTCTGATTACTTAATTTACTGAATATGGGTTAAGAAACGGGTGTCCAATGGGCGCCCGTTTTGTTTTGGGGAGCGTGTGCGCGGGCTGGTGGTACGGAAATACGGCAAAAGAACGGCTATAGCCGCATCGGGAACCGTATTTTTCGGGTTATGAGTGAAAAAATACGGCAAAAAGTACGGGTGGAGCCGGATTTTTGCCGTATCGGAGGGCCTCTCAAGCCTTAGCAGCCTTCTTCTGCCCCACGGCCGCCATCACGCCCAGGATCAGTGCAGGGACCTTGTACTTCATTCGTCGGTACCTATGTTGACCTGATCGATGGCCGTGTCCATCAGGTTCGCTGTTTTGAGGTAGTCTTCAACGTTGTCGAAGAACTCGTCCAGGTTCTCGTAATCTTCCGTGCAGAACCTGATCTTGGTGTTCTTCATGGCATCAGGATCGTACAGCAGGTCGAAATACATGTGCACCTCAACGTCGTCGTTGATTATGCGCATGCGGTCAAAGGAAATTACGTAATACTTACCGCTGTCGAAGAAATACTTCTTGTCGAGTGCGAGGCTGACAATGAATGTCTCCTGCCCCGTAACGACCGCCTGGCAGTGCTTTTTGTAAGTTGCAAAAGCCTCGCCTATGGTCTTGCACTCGTTACCTTCGCGGCGGTAATTCTCGATGCGTGCGGTGTAGAAATCGTTGCCTTCCCACTCGTCGGTCATCTTGTCCAGCTCTTCTGCGGGAACGCCGTCGACGACTGCTTTGCGGAAGCGTTCGAACTCAGGATGCTCGCTGTGCATGCGGAAGAATCTGACCGTCAGGATGAGCGCCAGGAATACATTTCCAACCAGAAGTACCGCTCCGGCAAACAGGAATTCGCGTTTGAAGATGCCGACAATGAGAGCAATCAGACCGAGGATGAAAACAGGCGCCAAAATCTTGGTGTAGTACATCCAAAACATGGTGAGATAAAGATATGTCTTCATCTTCCTGTTCATCTTTTTCATCTCATCGTTATCCATCGCGGCCTCCGTTCAGACAAAATTCGCGTAGCCCAAAATGAGCACGATAAACATCCACACGGCGGGGATGGTGAACACGAGACCTACGATGAATTTTGCGGTTATACCCTGGAAAGGATTGCCGATATAGTAATCTCCCGGACCGTGTTCATCGTCGATGTCGACGTGAATCGTCGCGGCGGTGCCTTCTTTCGGAGCGAAAACCTTACTTACATAAGCGTCGTTTTTCACCCTGTAATTCTGGCCGTTGTATTTGAATTCATAGACGGGCGTGTAGACCCAGCTGCCGCCGGCGCTGTCCGAATCTTCGGAGTATTTCGCGTCGAGCTCTGCGCATACGGCTTCGGTCACGTATTTGCAGTTCTTTATGCGGTATACGAGAGACGTAAAAACATCGATCAGCGAGTAAATGCCTGCCATCGCGAAGATGCCCACGAACAGCAGCGGGATGCCGTTTACCAGTCTATCCGGTAGTGCCACTGCTCTCGAACTGTGGTTCATGAATGTACTCCAGATGCATATGCCGACGATGATCACGCAGCAGATTATGCTGATGACGCGATGTACGGTTTTGTTCTTTCCTGCTTTGGGGTTCATGAATTATCTCCCTCTTCAGTATCTTCCTGATTTTCAGTTAACGGTTTACCGCAATGTCTGCAATATCCGTAAGGCAGATGACGCGAGTTGATCCCCCCTCCGCAATGAGGGCAGACGTAATAAATTACTTCAATGAAAACACTGGCAATAAAGATCACAATACCGATGCCTGCCATGATGGCAGTGACTGCAGGAAGGTTGTAATCGAGAAAAGCTAATCCGCCGGCAGCCACTCCGAAACCGACGAATCTTGTGATCCAGCAAAGAGCCAGGATTGTTCCTAAACTTAATTTTTTCATATCCCTGTTATCCCTATATTCCAAAAAGCTGCCCGTGTTTTTCCGGGCAGCTATTATTATAACACGTATAAAATTTCTCTGATTAATGCAGTTTCCTGTCGCTTATTTGAAGTACTCCCCGGCGCGCTTTACCGCACCATAGAGCTCATCGTTTGAATAGCAGTATCCGCCGAAGAGAAAGACGCCTTTCGAGCTGCCATCAGGATAGTAAGTGAACGAATATGTGCAGCCATCCATGACGTCGGTCTCGCGATAAGTCTTATAACGGTCGGTCTCATATGCATCCTGCGCGAACTCACGGAAAGCCTTGAAATCTTCAGGCGACAGCACGAAATATCCATTCTCGACCTCGCCGGATTGCTGATACACATCCTTCCTGGTGATCGTGCCGTTCCAGTCGATCGTGTATGAATAGCCCAGCACCCTGTCGTCGTTGTAATAGTCGATGGGGCCCTCGATCGTCGCAGATATCACGAGCATCGTGCCCTTGCTCGGCTGCTTCTCGTCATAATTAGAAGTGTCCTCTACCAGATCCACACCATCGAAAGCCAGACCCTTCTGCTTATAGATCAGGTCGTAAATTTCCACGCGCATTGCCTCATTGGGATTATTAGTCAGCCTATCAAGAGCCTCTCCCTTGTAATAAGCGTAAATTCCAGCCTCCTTGTGGAGGTCGAAAATGTTATCCGGCACCCTGTAGAAGACCACGTTGAAATACTCATCACTCTCCAGGAGTTTTATCGCCGCGTCGCAGATATTCTGGACCGCTTCAGACTCCCTGACATAAACCCTGACGCTGATCTTGTAGTAGTACTTGTGGTATTCAGCTTTGTCGTAGGCGTTTTGTGTTGCTTTGATGTAATCGTCGAAGGAGTTGATATTGCCTGCTTCCAGAGGAATCGATGACAGTTCCGACAGTTTCAAGCCGTCGTAGATAATCACGCTGTCACTAAAGAAGCCGCCGATCTGGTTTTGTATATGCTCTACGCACTCGTCTGCGTAGTAGTAATTAACGTAGGTATCAGTCTTAACGTTGCCGAATCTGTCGCACGTTCCCCAGACATTCACGCCGTCCCTGGTCTTAAAGGAAAACTCATCGTCCTCCACCCTCACGCCGGTTTTATAGTCAACCTCGAGGCCGTATTTTCTCTCCATCTGCCTCTCGACAGTCTGCGCGCGGAACTGCGTCGCGCATATATAAACGACAGCGCCGATCGCCGCTGCGACAACCGCCACGCCAACTATGGCCTTAACAATCTTTGCACCCTTCATAAGACTTCCCCCTCTGCGGATATAGTACCCCATGTTGATACCTTAAATACAGATGAGGGAGGGGAAATGTTGCAGAGGGCGCGTGGGTGTCTTCGATTTGTCTTCGAAAAACGGCCTTTCGCGAAGACAAAAATAGCTATTTACCCTCAGATGTGCACTTTTGTCTTCAAAAAGCGTCGGATTTCGAAGACAAATTGAACACATATCTTTCAGCCAACATTTTGCGGGCAAAAAGATAAATTGTCTGCGTTGTTATCTTAAACGGCTGTTTTTTCAATAAAAAGATATAAATCGGAGGCGATTTTTATCTTAAATGACATCTTTCGAGCGGAAAAAGATAAAATGGCCGAATATTTTTAACACAGAAGGAATTTTCTGATCATTCGGGTTAAAAAATCAGGCGAAATCTTATCCTGAAAACGAAGTTTTTTCTAAAAAAGATAACGCAAACGGGATTCTATCTTTTTCAGCCTAAAATCCAAGAATAAAGATAACAACCCAGCCATACTTTTCCCACAAACTGCCCGGCACCCAATGCTATAATGACCCAAAATCAGGGGAAGGATTTTCACACATGACGGGCGAACTCACGGCAACAAAAACGGCAATAAAAACAGGCATCAAACCCCTGCTCGCCCCCATAATAACCTCATTCGGAACCGGCGCGTTCGGCTTCGCGGGTCTCGTCACATTCTTCAGCTATTACGCGATCGCGGTGTTCCACGAGTTCTCGAGGCACCCATACCTGTACAAGTTCCTGATGGTGCTGGGCGCACTCTATTTCATGCTCTTTGCAACGACCATCGCGTTGTGGATCGCATCATTCATCAAGAGCAGCACAAAACTAAAAGCAATAGGAGTTTCAGCACTCAGTTTAATACTAGGATGCGTTGCGGGATTCTTCCTCAATGAAGCAATATTATTAATCGCAGAGAACGCCAAGAGCCTGGTCGTTTAACGCAAATCCTCAAAAGACGCGCGCAGTTCTTCGTTCTCGGCCAGCGCATCGTAAACGCCGTCTTCTGACAGCACGCCGCGCTTCAGATAAGAAGGAAATTCACCTCTCTCATCCGTCTCAAAATCTTTCTTCCAGTCGGCGCTCGCATAGTATTTGTCGAGCTCTTTGACCTTGCGCTGGAACCTCAGATATTCCCGGATCTGGCTCGAGGTCGCGGTCTCATTTGAGAGCGGCAGCATCAGCTCCTTCAGCTTATCCAGGATCGGCTCCATGTGCTCGACACGCCACATCGATGCGGCAAGTTCTTTCGGGCACTTAATAACGTCAACGATTCCAAAACGCGGCCACTGGTCTTTGTTCCTTTCGCGAAAGACATCAAAATACTTCTCGGGCTCAGACTGCTCGCCCGGCTGCAGCATCGGAAGCTTCTCAAAAAGCACCTCGTGTTTGATCTTCACTGGCACATAGAAACCGCCAAGCAGGAAGCAGAAATCGCCGATCGTGAACCGCTCGAAATAATCCCTGACCAGCAGGATCTCAGTGCGCTCATAAAACAGATCTATATAAGGATTTCTGTAATCAACCATGTGGGAGATCACGAGACGCCAGCAATCGGGCTCGTTTATGATGAACACGTCGGTCGTGCCGTCTAACTCCCTGTCGCTGGTGTTAACTGTCGCGATTTGGGTGATCATGCGAGTCCTGCAATCTCTCTTACGACGGCGCCGTTGGTGTAGCCCATTGCTTCGGCCTTTTTGATGTATTCCTCGCCCTCTTCTTTGCGGCCGCAACCTGCGAGCGATCCGCCGTAATAGGCATAGAACGTCCTCTGCTCATCCAATGAATAAGAATCCTTATCGGCCTCAAGGAACTTGAGCGCATACTCGTACTCACTGAGCGCGCTCCTGAATTTGCGGTTCGCGAACATGATGAGGCCCGTGCTGTGATAAGCCATGACGTAATCGAGCTTGATGTATTTGCACCTGAAGAACACGTTGCACGCCTGCGAATTGTAGCCTGCCCTGCGCAGTGCCATACCCAGCTGATATGTGTAGCCGAGGTTGTCCCACGCCTTGTTCTCATAAGGGACCAGCGTCTTCAGCGCATTTGTGTAATCGCCCTCGTTAGCCAACTTGAAAGCACTGACCACTGCGGCATTCAGCTCGTTATCGTAGGTGTACAGGATCTCCTTTCGAGCGTTGGTGTAAAACCTGGTCAGGCACTTCTCGCAGCGGTAAAACATGTCGTCGCGCTTGCCCAGTTCTGCCGCACCGCACACGGGGCAATTTGGGGCATTGAGCTTCTGGCCGATGAGCTTGCTCTTCTCAGGGAAATTCGCCCTGTCGCCGTAAAAGGCTTTAAGCTTTTCCCTCACTTTGTCTTCGACGGGGATCCTGCCCAAAACTTCGTACTGCCAGAAAGCGTACCTGTCGCTAATCAGGAGATCCGTGTTGAGGACATCGTCGTAGTTGTATTTCATGTTGAAATTACCGTCTTCGTCCATCGTCAGAGTGAAGTTGGTCCAGACAGCCTTGCCGTTGTTTATGTACTCGTCCCTCAGCTCGCGGAGCGTGCCGAAGAGATCGTCCGTCAGCATCTTGTCGTAAGTATCTTTGGAGACCTTATAAACTTCAGGAATATCGTGACAGTAGAGCAGCGCGCCGGTCTTCTTCTGCCTGTAGTAGAAGAACGCGGTCGTGGAATCGTTCAGCACCTCGCCGTAGAAATAGAGATTCGTCCACTCATCAGGAATCATGTCGGTGACCGTGTCCGCGATTTTCTGGTAGAGCTCGTTTATCTTCGGTGAGCTGTACACATACCGGGAGGCGTTTTGCGCGGGTGCTGCGGGTGTTGGAGTCGGCGCGGGTGCAGCGGGTGCGGGCGCCTGCTCAGGCTTCGGGTCAACCTTCTTGAATCTGTCAAATAATCCCATATCTCGCTCCTTGATTCTGGTGTGATCAATAGTCTGATTATACATTGTGTTGCGGGAAATCCGCGCGCGGAGTTTAGGGAGATTTCTGCAGAATTTCAAAATGACCCCGTTTTCTGAAAGGAAACCTTACTCCTTCACTCCCCTGATCGTGACTCCGTCAACATAGTACTTCTGCAGGAGCGGGTAGATCACGATGAGCGGCAGGATCGCCAGAACGATGGCGGCGGCTTTTACTGTGGACGGCATGGGCGAGCGGGAAGCAGCTACGCCGTTCTCAAGCGGCGCATCGAAGCCATGAGTATAGACCGTGAACATCAGCGTGCGGTACTCATCCTTGAATCTGGTGAACAGCGCTGTATCCACCCACGCATTCCAGTGGTAAGCAGCGATGAAGAATGCGATCGCGGCGTAGACCGGTTTGCAGAGCGGGTTGACGACTTTCCAGAAGATGCTCATATATCCGGCGCCTTCGAGCTGCGCTTCTTCTTCCAAAGAGGCAGGGATGTTCTTCATGTAGGTGCACATTACCAGAACGTATACGATGTTGACCATTTCAGGAATGATGTATACCCAGAAGCTGTCGGTGAGGTGCAGATATCTGTAGATAACGGTTCTCTGATGCAGAGTGGCAAAGCCCACATTCGCGTACGCCGCGAAGATCCAGAAGATCTTGAGACCCTTTTTAAATACGAACTTCCTGCGGCTCAAAATATACGCGAGCATGGTGTTCGCAAACATACCCGTAAGCGTTCCGATAACAGTGCGGACCACGGTGACACCATACGCCTGCACGTAGCTTGTTTTAAAGAATTCGATCTGCCCGTCAATCTCGTGCATAAAACTCTGGGGGCGGATCATCCTCCAGTAGTTTACAAGCGTCCAGCCGTGCGGCAGGAACCAGATGCCGTCATGGGTTGCAGTAAACCTGTTGTCGTAGTAAGACATGGCGTACGACTTGCTCTGATAATCCAGTGTGCTGAATGAATAGGCGAGAATCCTGATGAGCGGATAGATCGCAATGAATGCGAACAGCGTGAAAAGAACATAAAGAAAGATGTTGAATGCCACGTCACCCGGCGCCATCTTTTTCCTACGTTTTATCTTTCGAAATGAAATACTCTCAGACACTGACATACAATAACCTCCCAGTTACCTGACCCAGAGCGCTGAAAACAATTGAAAATCCCCATATCCAACATAAGTCAGAATAGCACGGATGAGCGGGCCAAAACACCCGACAAAATCAAACATTATTTACTGACGAATTCCAACGCAGGCTTGTATAATAGAAGGAAGGGACAGATTGTATTTCGGTTTAAACAGAGGCTTACAGTGGAACGTTCGAAGATAACAAAAGTCGGCATTTACCATTACGTCAGACTTATCATCAGGATCGGCATCTTTGCGGTGCTGATCTATCAGTATGTCTTCCATCAGCTCATCGACGGGTTCGACATTTTCGATTCTCCCACGATCCGTGAGATCGCGATCATCGTAATCTTCATCATGTTCATCATCGAGATGGCGCTGAGATTCTTCCCCAGTCCGCTCGAGAGTCCCGGCTGCCAGAAACAGTTCAAGCGCAACTACATCAAGACCGGCAAAACGAACATCGTCATCGAAGACAACAACGGAGTCGTGCTCGTCGCGCTGCTGTGGATAGGCCTTAATGCCGTGTTCGGAATGCTGCATTCGTTTGGGATATTCAGCGACGGCATCATGGTGCTGATCGCGTCTTTCTATTCGATCTGCGACCTCATCTGCATCCTGTTCTTCTGCCCTTTCCAGTCGTGGTTCCTGCACAACAAATGCTGCGCGACATGCCGCATATACAACTGGGATTACGCGATGATGTTCACGCCACTGTTCTTCATCAAGGAGTGGTACGGCTGGGTTCTGCTCGGCATGGCATTCATCCTCGCTTTGAGGTGGGAGATCACTTTCTACAAATATCCGGAGAGGTTCTCTGCTGAGACGAACGGCTATCTCGACTGCGCAAACTGCAAAGAGAAACTGTGCGTTCACAAGAAGCAGCTGACCGGCCTGCGCAAGAAGATCGCCAAGCTCAAGCAGAAGAAGATCAAGGATCTGGAGTTATAAAAAATCAGGGGGGCATCTCTTATAACGAGACGCCCCCTCTTAAGTTCTTGGCCGGAACTGAAATTTGCTTATAAAGATGATGTAGCGTATGCGAAGATCAGAAGGAACACAACAAGGCCCAGAATAACAAGGATTGCATCGAGGACCATGGCGATGATGAACATGACCTTGATGCCTGTTTTCATCTTGCGGCCCTGTCTCTTTGCCCTGACTGCTTCAGAGATGAACAGCGCTACCGACACTGCGGTGAATGCCAGAAGGGCCGTGGGTGTTACGTACTCGATTATGTTGCCTAACAGGCTGTTAAATACATCCATTTAATTTTTCCTCTATTCCATTTTTCAGGCGTATCGTTTACGCGAATTTGCGGTCCGCGCAGTCGATGATCCACGCGAGCACGAAAACAACCGTGTACAGGATGCCGATCATGAGGCTGATATACGCGACGCCGATGCCCGCCAGGGAGTTATCGATTACGGCGAAGAGCAATGCAGCCGACATGATGACCGCAACGACAATACCCGTAACGTTCGTGACCTTCGAAAGCACCGGGAACTGCATTCTGATGGCCTTTCCCTTGCCGATCGTGATGACGAATCCCAGCAACAATGCAGCTGCGAGACCAATTACATGGTAACCGAAATTGTTATTTGTGACTTTCAAAAACCGGCCTGAAAATGTCGTGGCCTCGTGCAGGATCTGATCGTCGGATGCTGTCCTGTAGTAATTGCCGTCTCTTAATACGACCGTTACCTTATCGCCTACTTTGGCCGTTGTCGGAGCACTGACATTGTATCTCTGGCCGTTGATATCAGCATCAAACCAGAGTATCTCGTCAGGATAATTGCTGAATGAATCCGCCACCAGAGTTGCTTCGTGAATTGTAACCTTTGCGCTGAATTCAGTTGCTAATCTTGGAATAAACATCAGAACGAAAGGAATAAGCATCCATAATGCTACCAGCTTGATTCCGTATGCGAATGAGACAGGTTTACTGATCATAATGCACCTCCTCTGAGCACGTGACCTAACCCCTGAATTACCTAACCCTTACAATTGTCATAATAGCGAAGATTACTTTGATAGTCAAACTATATTCGGGCAAACCTGTGGCAAGTGAGATTTAAAGCGGCGCTTACACGTTCACTCTGCGCTTATCGTAAATGTGATCTTTGAGACTGAAATCTGCCGGATATCCGCCCGTGTAATACACAGTCAGTCTCGGCACAACATACTTGAAATTCATGCTGTTCATTATGCCTGTGACGGATTCCTTGAGCTGGTCGTTGACGTTCGGCTCGGCATAAAAAGGCATCGTGTTAGACCACGCGCCGATCCTGTCGATTATCTCATTTCCCGACGGCTTGTAAGTGCCGTTCGGCTTTGCATACGCGAAGATATCGAGCGTCAGGTCGCTTAACCAGATGAGGACATTCATGAACTCAGTGTACGAGAAATCTTCAGGCCTGTCCGGATTCGGCGCGAGCTCGATATAGTGCCAATATACGTCAGCATCACCCTCCGAAGCGATGATGCATCTGTCAGGATCAGTATATATCTCATTGTACTTTTTGAACGCCTCGCTGATGAGCACGCCGCTTACGTTTTTGACGTAGATCCTGCATGTGAAATACTTCATTAGCGGCAGGCTCAGATAGTCGCTGAACAGGTCAGCAGCAACACGCAGTCCCTCGCCCGAAGCGCGCTGGCATTCCCTCAACGCATCGTGCTTATAGCCAGTGTCATTGAGCTGCATGATCTGTTCCTTCTTCTCAACAGGAATGTGATTCAGGACGAGCTCCAGGCGCTTCCTGTACTCTGTCTTCTCATCGGCAGTTTCAACTACGGGCTCTGTCATTGTGGCTGTTTTATCCGGTTCGAGGCAGCCGTAATCGCGGATGTTTATGAGGTCCTTGCCGACCAGGACCGCATCACGTTCAGACAGGAACGGCAGAGATATATAATCCTTCACTCCGTCTTTTTTCAGATACTCCAGACGGAAAGGCTGATACTTTGTCTGAACGATGTAACCGTTATATCCGGCCATGCCGTAAGTCTTCGTCTCGCCGTCTCTGTACTGTATCGTAAGACCTCTCGTATCGACAGTCGCGTACTCTTCGTCATGTCCGAATTTTGACATTCCGATCAGAACAACTACGCCGAGACCCACGAGTGCAAAAACCGCTCCTGGAATCGTCGGATCATATTCAGAAGTCGCAAGAATAATCGCAACGATTATCGCCGGAAAGAGGATCACCAGATACCCTCCGATAACGATCAGAGCAAGCACCTTGAAAGACTTCGGATAAGTAACCGCAGCATACCTGTGTTTGTCAGGACGGATGATCCTGTCCTTCGATCTCGCAGTCCTCAAGACAGCCCAGCGGATCAGCAGGACGATCGTGCATGCGAAATGCGCCATCCAGAAAAGATACGGGATGACTTCGGAGAGAAAAAATATTGTGCGGTCAAAATCACTCATTTCAGTAAAGTATTATAGCAAAAATAAAACAGGCACCTGTGGGGGTGCCTGCTCTGCCGCGCTTTTTTACTTCTTCTTCAGCACCGCGATTGCCGCGTAGTGGAGAATGTCGAACTTCTCAGGAGCGATCTTCTCTAAAAGTTCCCTGTGTTCCTTGTCCCATCGCGCGAGTTCCTCTTCATTCAGCGACGCGCCGATGCCTCTGCTCGCCCTTACTCTGCCGTGCCACGACTCCCTCGTGAAAGGCACGTTGACGTCGTACTCTTCGTGATATTCCAGCTCGAAATTCTCGAGATAGATCTCCGGAATGAATATCGCGTGTCTGTATTCCCTGCCGCCTGTCCACTTCGGGTTGTATCTGATGATCATTTCCTCGCTGGCGCCTGCGATCTTATCCTCCAGCGGCAGCCACGCCATGTAGAGCACCACGATCCTGCCGTCCTTTTTGAGCATCTTGTAAAGCTTCGGGCAGACTGCTTTGTGATCGAAATACCAGAAGCATTGGCACGCCGTGATCACATCAAAACTCTCATCTGCGAAGTCTGCGTTCTCGGTCGAAACTGCTGCAAAGTCAATGTCCATGTTCTCTGCTTTTGCGAGGAGTTTTGCCTGCTCGATCTGCTCGGGCGAGATGTCAGTTCCGGTCCACTTCGCGCCGTACTTATACATGTTGCGCGGCAGAACGCCTGTGCCCGTGCCGAGATCGAGCACGTTCTGTCCTGTAATGCATAACCCCAAATCTGCGACCTTCTGATAAAATTCCGGCGGGTAAATATCCCTGAACTTCGCGTACTCGACTGAAGTCCTTCCCCAGTCGAAAGCCTTGCCTGCATCAATTCTGCTATCCTTTATCTCCATGTCTGTACTCCTTTCGAGCAGCGTGACTTCGCGCTTAAATGTCACACTTGCGACATCAATTTGATGGGATTATAATTCTGCTCAAACAGGAATTCAACCGATTTCGCGCAGATGTCTCACATTCGCCGAAATGTGCCATTTAAGGAGCCCCATGAGAGACACTTCCAAGAGAATCCAAAAGACCAAAGACGAGATCGCCGACGCGCTTTGCTTGCTCCTCCGGACTGAGCAGTACGACGTCATCACGATCCAGGAAGTCGCCGACCGCTGCAGCGTCACGAGGCGCACCCTCTACCGCCACTTCAAGACCAAAGACGACATCCTCCACCACTGCTTCAAAGGCTGCGCGACCCAGTTCTCCGACTACATCACCGCCCACGCGCCCTCAAATTACTACGAGTTTTGCGTGGTGTATTTTTCTTTTTGGAACGAGAACATGGAGATGCTCACGATTTTGAATAAGTCAGGGATAATGTACCGCTTTGCGAGCGAGTTCGAGTCGCTGGTAATGATGATGTCCGCGCAGACCGGGGGTGCCGGTGCTGGTGTGGGGGCTTCTGGTGCGGCTGGTGCGCTTGATCCGGCGGCGCGTGAGAAGTATAAGTTCCACTTTGCGTATAGGACAGCAGGTTTCTGGCATGTGACTGAGGTGTGGAGCCGCGAAGAGCCCAGGCGCTCGCCGGAAGAGATGGCTAAGGTTATGCTTGAGATCACGTCGTTTCCGAGTGAAGTGCATATATTGTGAGTTTAATTGATGCGGGTGTGTCTCACATTTGCTGTGGCGAATGAATGAGACACAAAAAGGCCGATTTTGCATCTCGAACGTGTTTTATGGCTGTGGTTGAGATACATTTTGAAGTTGTAAGTGTGTCTCAAAATGTTATCTTTCGAGCAGACGAGACACAAAAATGGCGAATTTGCATCTCAAACAATTCTTAGAGGCGATTTGAGATACAGGGGGATTTATCTTAATCGGCAAAAAAGCTCTCGAAAAAGATAATTTGGGTCGGGTTTTATCCTAAATTGAAATTATTTTCAGAAAAAGATAGAAAATCGCGGGATTTTTTAACATAAACGCAAGCAAAAAGGGATACACGTTAAAAAAATGCACCCCTTTTATCTTTTTTGCTTAGGAAAATTCGATTTAGGATAAACTTTTTGCCGAATACTTATCTTTTTTTGCTCGAAAGACGCCATTTACGATAAGAAACAGCCGAATCTTATCTTTTTCGACTCAAAAAAACGCATTTGAGATAACGACAAGCTCTCACTTCACTCAAACAGCCCCATCACAAACTCCTTCATCTCCGTATGGTGGTCAATTATGTACCCCTTCATGTCGGAATTGTTGTGAACGCTGCTGTCGCCCAGCGTGCTGTAGCATACCGTGTGAATGTCGGCGCAGATGACCACGTTACCGTCGAGATAGAACATCCTTGTAATCTCGGCGTCGTAGGTGTGCGGGAGCTCCGCGACGAACCAGCCCCAGCCTTTGTCGTAGATCTCAGAATCTGACTCCTTGCAGTCGTCGAGACAGCTGTTGAAATAAGTTTTGGCTGCAGATGAAGATTCGAAGACAAGATAGTCCGCCTGTTGGATCGGTTCGGTGCCGGCGCGGCCGTCGGGTTGTCTGTAATAGACACGGATATGCTTGACGAAATCACTGCCGTCGTAAGTGTACCAACCCGGGTGATTGTCCCTGTCGATCTCCATGTCGTCGATCGGGTAGGTTTTGCCGCATCCGGACAGGGCAATAAGCATGAGTAACAATGTTACAAATGCCGTGTTTCTAAGATGTCTGCCCCTGGTCCTCATATTAATACATTAGCCGTGAATGTGCTCGAGAACTTCGCCTGTTGTGGTTACTACCATGAACTCTGCGGGCATGTGATCGTGGTCGATCTCGAGTGCAACGCAGGGTGAATTCATGCCTGTGTACTTCTCGCCTGAACCGATCTGCTCGTCGATAACGATTACGAGCTTTGAACCCTGCATGCCGAGGTCAACGATCTTTATTGCGTTGCCGTCGTTTGTCTTAACGCCTGAAGTTGCAACAATGAAGTAAGGTGAATCGAGCTGCTCGAGCTGGTCTACGAAGTAGCCTCTTTCCTTTGTTACGGGGTTGCCGTACTCCTCTGTTGAGAGGATCCTGTATTTCATGTCGCCGATCTTGCCCTGTACGGGGAGCTCGCCGGAAGCTTCTTTAATTGATGTGTAGCTGGGGAGCGCAACTGTTGTCTGTGTTGCTGCGTTGTTGCCCTTGCATCCTGTGAAAGCACCTGTGATGAGTGTGAGTGCGATTCCCAAAACTGCGATCTTCTTGATTAACTTGTTCATTACTTTGTATCTCCTTTTTGCGTATCTGCCATATATACAGACCATCGAAAGAAAATGTTGCACTTAGATTTTCGGCGGCAGATTTGCTTCCTGCTTTATCCTCTTTAAATGAAAAACCAATGAAAAATCTTTATCTCGTGTCGGATGCTGTCAGCTGTCTGAAGTCTTGGATCAGCCATAAAAAATCCCCCCGCGCAATTGTATCACACAGGGGGAATGGTTTCTAAATCAGAGCTGGATCCACATGGCGGGACGGACTGAGATGTCTTCGCAGAGCGAGTTGCCGTAAACGTAGTAGCCTTTCGGCTCGATGTGGCCGTGCTTGCTGACGCACGCGGCGTAGTTGGGATAAGAGCCTGGCGATCTGAGCCACCAGTATTTGCCGATGTCTCTGGCCTTGTCGTTCTCGAACAGGAACTCTGCTTCAGCGATGCTGAGCAAGAACACCTTGTCGGTCGTCGGTTCTCCGCCCGGAGTCTTGGACTGCGGGTTGTCGGTGTTGATGACGTTACAAGGCAGGATCTTATTTTTCTCTGAGGGCGCGAAAGCATCCCTCGCGAAATCGTTGTTGAGCCAAGCGCGGAGTGCGCAGGTGCTCCATGTGACGTCGGACTGTGACGTGTGGTATGTCCTGAAGCCGACGCTGTCCTTGCAGATGGAAAGCGCCATACCGTCCTGGATCTTGAGCATTATCCATGTCAGCTTTGCGCCGTTATATGTGCCGAGTTCGAACTCTTCACCTGGTACGTGCGCGGGCGTTGTATCGACGGGAGCTTCTTTAGCGTGTTCTTCTGCAACGGGAGCTTCAGCAGCCGGAGTCTCTGCAGCAGGCGCTTCAGCGGCCGTTACCTCAGCAGCAGGTGCCGGTTCTTCAGCAGCAGCCTTGGCAGCAGCAGCCTGAGAAGCCTTTCCGATATAAGTAACCTCAGCGCCGCATCTGGAGCAGAATTTTGCTCCCGGGTTGAGGTCCTTTCCGCATTTCGAGCATTTCATATTACACCTCCATCAGGGATTCAGAGGTTTGAACGGATTGAATGAGCCCTCGAAATTATCGATGTCCTCATCCGTGAAATCGATAGGTCTGAACGGACTGTATGTGCCCGGATCGTCCTGGTTGTTGATGATCGGCTTGAGCGGGCTGTCTTCCGGCTTGATAACGTGATCCATGAACTTCGGAGGCTCGGGTGCCTTGGGCGGTTCCTCCTCGACGACAGGTTCTGCCGCCTTGAAAGCAGCCGCAGGTTCCTCTGCCGGCTTATTTGCTGCGCCGATAGGCTTGAAAGCATTGGAAATGGGCTCGGGTGTCATCTCGGGAACCGATGTCTTCTTGGGCTCAGCCGCAGGCTTAAATGAACTTGCGAAAGGTGAAGGTTCGTCTTTCGCTGCGAAAGCATTGGCAGCAGGCTTGAATGCGCTGGGCGCTGAATCAGCAGCTGCAGCGGGCTTGAACGCGCTTGAGATCATCGGATTTGCCGGCTTCGGAGCCTCAGCAACAGCGGGCTTTGCAGCGTTCATTGAACCCATCATGGAGTAGTAGTTGCTTGCGCTGTCCTCGTGCTGGGGCAATGTCTCGCCATCGCCGCCCATATCAAGAGTTCCGAGCTTGCCGGAATCCTCACCGTCGAGTGAGTAAGAACCGAGCTTGCCTGTATCGCCCTCGGATCCGGCAAAACCCATGCCAATGGATGAGCTTTCCTTGATTGAACCCTTGGGTGCTTCGAAATCATTCTTGTTGATGCCCAATGTGAACGGATTCGGCTTGGGCTCTTCCTTCGGTGCCTCTTCCTTCTGCTCTGCGGCAGCGGGCTTGAAAGCGCCGGGTGCTTCAGTCTTTGCAGGCTCAGCGGGCTTGAAAGCGCCGTTGAAAGGTGCAGCCGGCTTGGGTGCTTTTTCTGCCTTCTTCTCTGCAGCGGGCTTGAACGCACTGGGTGCTGAATCTGCTGCACCGGCAGGCTTGAATGCACTGTTGATGGGTGCTGCCGGCTTCGGAGTTTCTGCCTTAACGGGCTCTTCCTTCTTCTCAGCTGCAGCCGTGTGCTTGAACGGGCTCGGTGCGGCGGATGTTTCTTTCGCGCCGGCGGGCTTAAACGGGCTGTTCTCGGAAGACATCTTGGACTCGTCAGCAGCCGGGTTGGGCTTCATCGAGCTCATCATGTTGTAGTAATTGTTGCCGGAGTCAGATCTCTGGGGCAGCGTCTCGCCTGAGTCGTCGTCCATTCCGAAAGAACCGAGCTTACCGCCGTCGGAGTCACCCATGTCGAATGAGCCTAACTTGCCGCCGTCAGAATCGCCGTGGTCCAATGAACCGAGCTTACCGCCGTCGGAATCACCCATGTCGAAAGAGCCGAGCTTCGGGCCGTCGTTATCGTCACCGCCAAGAGGCAGTGATGAACTAGTGCCGTGGTCTTTCGAAGGTTCGATATCTTCCTTGGTCAGGCCAAGGCGCTTCAAAAATTCAGGGTTGGGAGAATTGTCCTTTCTGACAGGCTCTTCAGGCTTGCTGAACGCGCCCGGGAAAGGCTCCTTCTTGTGCTCTTCCCTGTGCTCTTCTTCCTTCTTTGCAGCAGGTTTGAAAGCACTGGGAGCTGCCGCTTCCTTCTTCTCGGACTGGGCAGGCTTGAACGGACTGGGTGCAGCCGTTTCCTTCGGAGCTTCTCTATTTGCAGAACCGATGGGGCCGAAAATGCCAGATGAAGCTGGTTTCTCCTCAGGTTCTTCCTTTTTTGCAGCAGGCTTAAATGCGCTGTTGATGGGAGCAGGTGCAGCTTCCTTAGGAGCTTCTGCCTTAGAGGGAGCCTCCTCATGCTTCTCAGCTGCATGCTTGAACGGGCTGGGTGCAGAATGTGCCTCAGCGGGAGCCGGTGCCTTGAACGGGCTCGGTTCGGAGGACTTGGGCTGCTCATCAGCTGCCGGATTGGGCTTATTCATTGAACCCATCATGGAATAGTAATTGGTTCCGGAATCAGATCTCAGGGGCAGTCTCTCGCCGGTATCTTCGCCGTCAACAGAGAACGAACCCAGCTTGGATTCGCTGCCTGATCCTGATTCCTCAGGCTCCGGTGTATACTCACCATCAGGAGAAACGGCGCCAAGAGGCGTACCACATCTCTTACAGAACTTTGCTCCCTCAGGAAGATCCTGTCCGCAATTCATACAAAACATAAGGTGTCTCCTATCCGTTACTCCTAAATATAATTATTAAATTATACACCCAAAATCAAACTTTCTTTACCAAATCTAATGCGAAAGTTGGCATTCTTTTGATATTTTCCCGTGCAAAGAGGGGTCGAAGTGTACGAAAAGAGCGTTTACCTTGGTGGGACGCGCTCGATTATGCCCTCGATTGTGCCCTCTGATACGGCAAAAATACGGCTCTAGCCGCATCAAAAGCCGTACTTTTTGATGAAACAGCCTCTAAATACGGCAAAAATCCGGCTGCAACCGTAGCTTTGCCGGATTTAGCGAGGGGTAATGACGGTTTATAACGGGTTTATCTGATCAAGTAATCTCCCCGTTCAGATAAGCGCAAGCATACGCGAGTTCATAGTCCTGACCGTTCTCATACATGACTGTCGCAGCCGTCCTGTCGAGCGGGATCTTCACGTCCAGAGGGATCGTGCTGACTCTGTCCTTGCCGGCGTCAACGAAGACATCGCCGTTCATGTAGAGTGTCGCGATGTTCGGGTAGCGAACTTCGATGTGGCCGCCGCTCATCAGGCACTCGCCACCCATGCACTGCGCAGAGCCCCATGTCGTTGTGTAACCCATGAGCTTGACGTTGTCGCACTCGGACAGGTGGTGAGCCAGCACGTCGCCGCTGCTAGCGCATCCGCAGTTGACCAGAGCCACAACGGGAATGTCCGCGTAGCAGCCGTTTGCGGCAACCGTCCAGATCCAGTTATCGCTGACAGTGAAGGCTCCGTTTCCGTCAGGGAAACCTGCGCAGATCTGAATCTGCTCTTTGGCAAAGAGAGTCGCAACTTCTTCGTTGATAACATCAAGTCCGCCGTCGTTGTCTCTGAGGTCAATGACGAGGCTGGTCATGCCCTGCGCCTTGAGGCCCTCGAGCCTTGAAGTGATGAGCTCTCTTACTTCCGGGTAGTCGTCTTTTAAGGAAGCGGAAACGTCGAGCAGCTTGTCGTAACTTTCGCGAGGAATGCAGAGATAACCGACGTGATCGTCGAGCATCGTTGCGTAACCGAATTCCTCGCAACGCTTGTCAACGAGCGGAGTGACTGCGGCGAGAAGCCTGTCGTAGTAGCAGCCGGTCTTGGGCACGGTAACGGTCTTCTCGTTTCCTGTATCGTCGATGAAACTAACCTCAACAGTGTCGCCTCCCCGGCCTGCCAAATAGATGGGTCTTACCACGTTTTCGTTCGCCTCGATCGCATAAGAATGGAGCGGAATTGCGGACCTTACACATCTGACTGACGCAATCGCCTCATTGATCTCAACACCGTTCCACGCGGTGATCACAGTGCCGTTGTGAATGCCGAGTCTGGAAGCTTCCGTGTTCTCATCAGCAAGAATTACGATGACAGAACCGTCGTCGAGCTTCAGCATTGAGAAGCCGTAGTCGTTGCCGGACATGCGGTTGTTCACCTTTTCTCTCAGCGCGTCATCGGTAACGCGGATATAGAAATGACCGTCGTGGAATTCGTAGCAGAAGTTCGCGACCACCTCAGCGAAAGCCTCTTCGTCGTGATTCTTCTCAGCCTCTTCAGCGAGCGGAATGTAGACCGCGCGGAGCTCATCGAAATCGATCTCCTTGTGGTTGCACAAAACATAGTTCTGCTCGACCTCAGTGATGAGTGCTTCCATCGATTCACCGTAGCCAAGCTGGCTGAAATTGCCGTAATGCATCGCCATGCCATCGACGAGGATCGCGGTGATGGAAAATGCAGTGACGAGGATCGCAGAAACCGCGCTCAATATTAGCTTGAGGATGTTCTTCTTTCGATTGGGCAGACCCAGTGCAACCAGGCAGAAAATGAGCGCTGCGATCAGGTACGCGCCGTGTCTTGTGATGACCTTCATGGGCGCGCCAACCGTGAAATTCACGATGAAGAAAACCACAAAATTTACCACCGGAATTGCCGCGAAAATCGCGCAAGTAACTTTGTTGTGGAGCTTCTTCGCAAGCGCAAAAACCGCCAGCACAACAAACCAGCAGAGAGTGAAAACCGCAATGTAAACCGTCGGCTTGTCGAGCAGTCTCATCATCTCCGCAATCTTAAGAATAATCGTCATAATTGATCACCTGTCCCTCAATTTAGCGGCATGAAAAAAGCCGCAGTTTCTTTACGGCTTTACTCTAAATAAACGGCAGCTGATAATCTTTGCCTATTCTTTAACTGTTCTTTGTGATTCTTTTCTGAGTGCACACATTATGTCGACTGCGTGAGCCCATCTCGCGCTCTGCTGGGGCTGCTCATCAGGGCACAGGAAATACATCTCATCGTTATGGTAGATCTCGAAATGGTCCCCTGCCGTGAACAGCATCGCGTTCATGTTCTCAGTCCTGTATCTGACAGAAACATTTTCCGATTCGTAAGTGAATTCATCAAACGTCAGACGCGCCCTGCCGTGTTCCTTCCTCACCTTGCCGTTCTTCGAACGGATCTTTGCGGTAACGTCAGCCTTAAGATCGATATCACGGATATTCTTTCTCTCAATTTCAGTGATGTGATCGTACCAGTTCGCGATCGTGTACGGCTCGCTCTTGAAACGGTAGTCGTCTCCCAGCTCGAAAGTCTTCCCGCACTTATCACACGTGATTCTGTTCCCGCGGGATCTCGTCGTATACAGCCCGTCACACGAATAGCAGCGGTACAAAATGTTGTGCAGACCCTCTGCCTTATCCTTCTGCGGATATGTGGTAAATGCCTCGTCCGGAGCCTTGTGCGAGATCGTATCGACGATGATGTTTCCTATCTCTTCTGCGCTCATCTTTGCGATCTCGTCTTTTTTTAGAACACGCTTTACGGTAATGTTCACGGGCGTGCGGTAACGCTTTTTTCTCCACTTCGGCTTCTCATAAAATGCACCACTTATCTGCACCAGAACGATGTCAACACCGAGCCTCTTATAGAACGCTCCGCCAGGTTCCGGGATCGCATTTGACCTGCCGTCGATGCAGAGTCTGCCTTCAGGAAAAATGATCACCGGCGTGCCGCGCTTAAGCGTTCGCATTATCTTCACGGATGCATTCGGATCGTCGTAAAAGACCTTCTTGGGGATCATGCCGATGCGCCTGCTGAGAAAACTCAGGAACGGCATCAATGTGTATAAACGGTTTACTACAAACAGCGGCTTATCTTTGCGCGCGAGCCTGTAGAGATAGCAGAAATCAGTGAAGGATTCGTGGTTCGACAGCATGATGTACGGCGATTCAGCATTGTCAAAATCGCCGGGTTCAATATGCGGCACGGGCTTGGTTCCGAAAACTACCTTTACGAGAAAGAACACGAGCTTATAAAATGGAGACGATGTGGTGCCGTCCTTCTTTCGAGCTTTGGAATTGTATGCCTTGCCGTATGTCATTGTCTTACTTCACGGCGCCTCAGTCTCTTCAGGGTCCTTTTTGGGGAGCTTTGCGAAGAACGCGATCGTGAACGGAATGCACGCGATGCTCGTCATGACGTCAGCAATCGGCTGTGACAGCTGGATTCCCTGAAGGCCCAAAACGTATGACAGGATCAGCAGTATCGGAATGAAGAATAATCCGTTTCTCAGGCTCGAAAGGAACGTCGCGTTGAACTTGTAACCGATGCTCTGGAACAGCATGTTGTTGCACACCTGGAAAGGCACGATGAACATCGCGAGGCACTGTGCCTGCAGCGCCGGAATGCCGATGTTTACTACCTCCTCATCGTGTCTGAAGAACCAGATACAGTCGCCGGCATGAATATAAACCAGTGCTGCCGCCGTACCCATCAGGAACGTTCCGAATATGAGCGTAAAGAAAAATGCCTGCTTAACTCTGGAATATTTTTTCGCGCCGAAGTTGAATCCCGCGATCGGCTGGAAACCCTGACCGATGCCGAGCACCGCACTGAAGATGAACATCGAGATTCTGTTCGTGATGCTCATTGCAGCGATCGCAGCGTCGCCATATACACCAGCCGCATTGTTGAGCAGCATTGTCGAGATAGCCGCAAGCCCCTGTCTCGCAAGACTCGGAAGTCCCGTCGTTATTATGTTTCCGAGAGTTTTAATGTCGAATTTTGCATACTTAAATGCGAGCGAAGTCTGCGTCTTTTTGCGGACGAACATCGTGAGCAGGAGTGCCCATGAAACGCACTGCGAGATGGCAGTCGCGAGGCCCGCACCCAGGATTCCCATGCCCAGCACCTCCATCAAATACGCATCGAGAAAGATGTTGAGAATGCCGCCCGAAGTGAGGCCGATCATGGCAAAGAACGCGCGTCCCTCATACCTCAAAATATTGTTCATTACGCAGCTCGATACCAGCGCCGGCGCCGCACAGAGAATGCATATTCCGTATGTCTTTGCGTATTCAATATTCGTCGGCGTGCTGCCCAAAAGCCACATGAGCGGCGTTAAGAAAATGGTTCCCAAAATGAGGATCGCAAAGCCGGAGAAAAGCGCCGAATAGAATCCCGTAGCAGCGAATTTCTTGGCGGTATCGATGTCCTTCTCACCAAGTTTGCGGCTGATGATGCTTCCACTGCCGTGACCGAACATGAAGCCCATCGCCTGCAGGATCGCCATCAGGCCCAGAACAACACCCGTGGCTGAACTCGCGGACGTATCGATCCGTCCTACGAAATATGAGTCTGCCATGTTGTAAATGCTCGTGACGAACATGCTGATCATCGTCGGAATGCCGAGCTTCATGATAAGCTGCGGAACCGGCACGGTCGTCATGAGTTCATATTGTGTCCTGTATTTCTTCATTTATCGGCTGCCTAAAAAAATATTAACATTTAATACCATTTTTCGAGTTGGATTTCAAGGAAAGGGGGCGGTTTCTATGCACCCGTTTCGGCATGTGTCTCAAATCTCTCCTGCGTATCGGTTGAGATACAAAATCGCCGTTTTTGTGTCTCATCTGCTCGAAAGGAACCACTTCGAGACACATTCCTTCTTTCGATTTGTATCTCAAACATAGGAGAAAAAATTAATCGAGACACGTTTTCGCCGATTTTGTGTCTCGATTAAATCATACAGTCATTTTGAGATACAGCCCTTCCACTCACCCCAGCGGCGGCAGCTCATGAACATCGTAAGTATCGTAGTAGATCTCATAAGCGGTTTCCTTATCACCCGCGAGCTCGATAAGCGCGCCTGCCTGGAACATCATGGTCAGGTTGCCCGAAGGCGCTCTCCATGCGGCGTTGGATACGATGGTAAACGGCTTGTTTCCTGAATCGTCGGCGAGCAGCACGGACTCTGCACCAAACAGCAGCGTGCCGGTCGCAATGTGATAGTCGCTAGATACAATGACGAGATGTTTTACCTGCGGATACTGATCCTTCAGGATCTGGCAGCTGTAGATCGCATTCTGCGCAGTCGTCAGTGACTTGTCCTCGACGATAACGCGCTCGGCAGCGACGCCCCTGTTGATAAGCCACTCGGACATCTTGCCTGCTTCAGTCGCAGAAGGATTCTCAGAAGCCGTTCCGCCGCCTGTGCAGATGACGAATGCGTTGGGATATTTCTCTGCGCATTTGTAAGCAACGTTGAGCCTTTCGATGAGTTCTTCCCGCATGCTGCCATCGGGATTAAGCTGGAAGCCCAGCACGACAAAACATAAAGCATCGGACTGATCGAGACCGTCAGGAACGACATCGTAATTCAACGGCAGATCGGAATTGACCACTCTCCAGAGGGTGAAGATCTCGCGCCATCTCTTGCCGGCATCGGTATCTTTCTGAGTGAGTTCGGTGAGCAGCTCGTCCTCTTTGCCTTCAGCTTCGGCACCATATGAACCGTGGTAGACGACCATCTCTTCGATGATGTCCAGACTCTCTCGGCTCTCGGTGGGAATCGTGCTCTGGGTGCCGCTCGTTGAAGCGGCGGACTGCGCATCAGCAGAACAGCCTGTAAACAGCGCCGTTCCCATAATTACGCATGCAGTAAATGCAGATATAAGTTTAGTCTTCATACTGTTATGCTCTCCCCGATGCTATTTATTATAACATCCCGGCGGAAAGCACCCTTTTCAGTATGGATTACAGTTCCTTCTCAAGCTCCAGAGCCCTGTCGTAGATCTCCTGAAGTTCATCAGGCGTCATATAGTATTTCGTGAACCATTCATAATCTCCCGCTATGTCATCAAATCCGCGATCATTCGTCAGATTCTCCGGTGAGAAATCATTCTTAAATTCGAATCTATAGCTTTCTTCCCATGTATGTTCATTGCCATTAGCAAATCGGGAAGTGACAGTGTAGCTAGCAATTATATTTATTCTGAAAAATTCCGGTGTGATCGTGACATCTAATTCTTTGCTTACGTCATATTCCGGCTTCGCACAAACATGGAAGCAGATCTTGCTGAGAACGGGTTTAAGCAGGCCAGTCTTGTAGTAATATTCAACGCCGTCTTCGATAATGCAGATACTGTTGTTATCAACCTGCTCGATCTCGTAACCTTCGTCGATCAGATCATCAATTTTTCGCTCATCGATCCTGCCGCAGCCGCACATTCCAAGCGCGATGACGGCGGTCAGCAAAAATGCTACAGTCTTTTTCATATAGATATCCCTCTATCCCCTAAACTGCAACAGATTATAGCATCAGGCTCCGCGAAAATTGCGGCAAATTTCAGCTCTTATTTGTACAGGGCCATGTTGCATCTGCCCCAGAATTCATCCTTATATTGGAACGCATTTTCTGCTGTGTTTCTCTCGACAAATCCGGCCTTGAGGTAGCACTTTTTCGCTCTGACATTTTCAGTGAAAACATTCAGATGCACCATCTCTGCCCCATGCCCGAAAGCATACTCTGCCGCTGATTTGAGCAGCTCGCCAGCGATGCCTTTCCCGCGGAAAGCAGGATTAACGACAACGAATTTCAGCATGCCTTCTTTGGTTTCAGAATTGAATGCATAGCACAAAAATCCTGCTGCTTCGCCGTCGTCTGTAAGTGCCAGAAACGGGATATCTCCGGTCTTCGAATTCATGTCGGCGAGGGCGTTTGTGAAGTTAGTCCTTTCGAGCGGGAAAACGAATTTGCTTGCACACCACATCACGTGTGTACGCTCGTCGTCGATCCAGTTTTTAATCGTGTCAAAGTCCCTCGCGGGATCGAAATTTTTGAGTAACATCAGCCTTCCTCCGACGGAATGGAATCGAATCGCTGCTTCGCTTCAGCGACATCATTTAATATCTTCTGCGACTCTTCGTCGGGCGTGATCTTCTCTCCGAGTTTCAGCACTTTCGCGAGCATATCGCGGGGCGATTCAACTGCAGAAATTCCTGCAACAGGACCTTCAACGAGCATCAAATCGATTATCTGCAAAACTGCTTTTGCATCTTCATCACTGAGGTCGTCCTTATCGAGCATTGCTTCAACGTTGATCTTGTTGAACACTTCGAGCGCGGAATATTCGCGCATGACATAGTTGTCAATGCCACTCATCAGGAGCCAGTGCGCAATCTCGTCGTTCTCAGGTTCGATGAATCTGACGCAGTGAATTCTGCCCCAGCCGTGGACCTTCTTTGCAAGGTCGAGGATCTCCATCTGACCATTGGGCCAGGTCCTCATTACGAACACGCAGAAAAGCGTGAATTCGTCAGACAGGCCGAGCGTTCTGATAATGTCCATCAGCTCAGGATCGGATGAAGTCTGAACGAGCTCGAAGATAATGAGACCGACCTTGATCAGCTCCCTGTCGGAAGCTTCAGTGATCAGCGTGTATGCAAACTCCGCCATCTGATCGACGGAGAGCTCTTCCCTGTTGTCGAGAATGACCTGCTGGATATCGTCGATTATCGTGACCGCGCTGAACTTCTCGCAGAAATCAATGAGGTCCTCAGCAGCCATGTCGAATTCGCCGTCGTTTGCAACCTTAAGGATATCGAGGATCCTCTCGTAGTCTTCCTCCTCCAGAGACGGGAAGCCGGAATGGTAGATCTGGATGCCGTCCAGGGCGCCGTCCGCGAACATTGCCTTTTGCTCGTCATCAGGCTTCGGCAATCTGAAATTCTTTGGCAAACTGCCGTCAGTTACTGCGTTTGATATTAACTCGTAAATAGATTCACTCATGTTAATCCCCTTATCGCTCGTTCAATAACCCTGAATGCCGAACAGCAGTCTGGTGTTATCGTCGATGTCCATTTTATCAAAATATGCGCTGATCATGATGTTCTCAGCCGTGTTTCTCATTATGCCGTCCCTGTCGAACTGGTACGCATAGCAGGTGCCGTCCTTGTATTCAACGGCAATTTTCCAGTAACCGTTATCGAATTCAACTTTATCGTGCAGGAACGTCCCGTCGAAAGCATCCCTGTACGCCTTGATATCCTCATCCGTCAGGTCGTAAACCTGATATTCATCAATAGGAAGCAGGTTGTTGCCCATGCCGTAAGTTGCCTTGCCGTTCTCCAGATCAACTGATCCGTAAATGCTCGTCCACACCATTGAGTAGTTGTTTATGAGAAATGAGATCTTCCTGATCTCGCTGTTATCAGGGAGCGTCGTTGTGCACACGCCGCTTTGGAACAGGTGCTGATCCTGCTCCGGCACGGCTGACAGATAGCGGTCATCAGGCAAAGTCGTATGCTGTGTGACGCCGACGTCATTGCCCTGCGTTTCAGTAACCGCGTTGCACCCTGCCGCACACAGCATAATGCCGAGCGCCAAAACTGCTGCCAGAATACGCGTTCCCTTTTTCATGTTTTATCCCCCTTTGCGGCCTTATATCAATAATACAGATTAAGGGGGAATTTTGTTGCGGAAAAACCGTGGCGACCTTATCTCAAATGCTCGAAAAAAGGGGCAAAAAATATACGAAAACGCGATTTCGTATATTTTTCGGGTGCATTTTGGGGCATTTAAGATAAGTCAGCGGAGAGACCTTATAACAAACACCTGAAAAAGATGCCAAAAATTATAAGAAATCGCGAAAGCTTATAATTTTCGGGCGGATTTTTGGCGTTTTATGATAAAAAATATTTTTGAGCGGAAGCACTCTTCGACAGTCAGCGCCCAGCCCACCTACAGCAGCGCGCACTCAATGTCCATTTTATCCCCGTCGATATCTGCAGCAGGCTTGTCGTTGATTCCCTGCATGACGATCTGAACAATATGCTGGGTCATGGTTATGCCGCGGATCTTTTTGAACGCGCGATACTTGGGGCCGGCATTGGTTGTGCTGAGGCAGAGGAGGTCGTATGAACCGCCTGCCGCCTCTTTCATGCGGGCAAAGAGCGAGATCATGAGCGAAGTGTCGTCATTCTCGGATTCCATGAATGCCACATAAGCAAACTTGATCAGAGTGTTATCCGGCGGGATCGTGATATATCCCAACAGTGACAGCAGTGGATTAAGGGCGCGGACGAGCTTCATCTTGCCGCGGCATTCGTTGAGGCGGAACTGCTTAACATCACGCCTGTCCCACATCGCTGCTGCGGCAACGACTTTGCCGTCTCTTTTGAGGCAGTACAGATCTTCCATTTTAAGCCCCTTGATATCACTGATGGAATCAAGCTTCGGGAACAGATCGTGGCGGCTTCCCTGCTCACGCAGAAAGCTTATGACCTGATCCAGGTCCTTTTCCGTTACGTTAGAAAATTCAAGTTCCGGATGAGGATCTTTGACCCTGACACGCGGACTATAGAAAAACTCTGTGGTCTTTGCGATGGGAAGTGAATACGGCATTTTGCCGCGCTTTTTGGACATCATATTGAGCATGTGATCGTTGTCACTGTAGATGCAGCAGATACTGGCATCGTAGTCTGCGGTGCTGTTCATCTCAGCGAAGATCTTCTTCCAGTTGATCATCTTCTTATACGACTTTTTCCTGCGCATTCCGGTAACATAAGCGACGAGTTTCAGTTCGCCGCCGATGTACATGTATCTGGGGATCGCACCGCACATTGCAACGGGACTGCCATCATCGTCTCTTGCAATCACCGTGAAAGAACCGTCGTTCTCAGCCTCCAGGGAAGCCACCGGATCGTCCGTGCGCGAGAACGCCAGGCTGAGATCTCCGGGATAAGCCTCCTCGTTCATCAGCCTTACGATATCGGGTGCATCTTCAGATGTGGCAAAATAACAATTCACTTGAAACGGGCAAATCCTTTCGGGGGGGATATCATCATAAACTCACTATAAACATAAGGACCGGCGCAGGCAACGTTGGGATTCTGAAACGCACATTAAGCTTCAGCAACGTCCGTGAGCTTCAGATACTTTACCTTTCGAAGGGCCCAGGCGCTGATGATGGTCGCGAAGAAGACGGTGATCAGGGCCGCCACTCCCCATGCTTCGAACTGGATGTCCTTGATTATGTGCAGGCCGATGCCTTCGATGAGGGTAAGGATCCTGATACCCAAAGCTAAGCCCAGCAACAGGCCGATAACGATGCCGATCAGCGTGCTGACGATGAGTTCGAGCGATACATAGCGTATCGTCTCCCTGACCGTGAAGCCGTTGATCCTCATTATCGTGAGCTCTTTCTTCTTCTGCGTAATGTACATGTTTACGAGGTTCAGCAAAATGAAGTACGCCATCATGCCGGCGATTCCGACGAAGAGGAGCGACAGGTAATCCAATACGCTTGCCATGCTCTGCATTTCATCGTAACGCTGCTTTTTGCTGAGGCATTCCATGAATCCTTCCACCTGTGCGACGCGCGCGGATACGGCCACCTCGTTTTTGCCGTTCAGCTTGACATAAAATGTGTTGTTGACTGCGCGCTTGCCAAAGATGTCAAAATACGTCTCGCTGTCCATTACTGAGTGATATCCGACGCGGTTCTCGAAAATGCCCGTTACCGTGGTGGCGTGCGGATTCATGGAAGAATCATACAGGGTGATGACGTCACCGGGCTTGAGATTAAACTTCTTTGAGGTCTGGTAGTGGATCCACAGGCCGTCGCCCTTGTCAGTTATCTTCTGCATCGTGGCAGGGTCACGTCTTACGAAGAATTCATCCATCTTCGTTACGTCACCGCAGAGCAGTTCGCACGAAGTGAGCTTGCCGTTCAGGTCGTAAGAAAGATTCCTGTCGCTGATGCAGACATAGTCCAACCCCTCTTCAATGAGGATATTTTCAATATCGGATTCGGCGTAGTCTGAAACCGAAGGATCGAATACGATCTTGAGATCATATACTTCGACATAGTCAAACTGCTGGGCAATGGATTTCTTTACCGCATAGTTCATCGTCATGCCGGCTGACAGGAGCGTGCATACGCCGGCGACACTCGCGATGGTAACGATGACGCGCTTCTTGTCGGCGAGCATGTTCAGAAGAATCATGCGGCCATAGAGAGACCCTTTGCGCGTCTTACGGTTCGCGTTCACCTTACGGCTCTTGCGCCTGATACCGGGAACGCTCTCCTGCATCAGCACAATTGCCGTTGACTTCATGAGATTCGTGCAGGCAAACAGGACCGTTAACGATGACAGGAGCAGTCCGCCTGCGAAAACAATTGCCGTCATTCCGGGGTCGACCGCACTCTTACCGCTTCCGAAAACATAATATCTGCCGTAGATACCGAGAACTACTCTCTGGATTCCGAAGTAACCCGTGATAAATCCCAGCACCATTCCGAGCACGGTACCGGATACACCGTAGATCATGTATTTGGCGAGGATCTCTCTATTGTAGAGACCGAGTGCCTTTGTGGCACCGACCAGCCTGCGCTGTTCTTCAACGATACGTCCTACGGTAGCATAGATGACGAGTGCTCCGACGAGGATGAATATCAGCGCGAAAGTACCGCCAAGATCACTTACGTTTAAACGTCCGTTATTAATGTAGAGATATCCGATACAGCCCTCGGCGTCGAGGATGACCCATCTGCATGCATCGAGAAGATTCATGTCTTCCATGGCTTTCGCGATTGCAATTACACCGTCATCATATTCGGCCATGCCCTTCTCGTATTTAACTTCGCCATCCTGCAGCTGCTTGAGGCCGTCTTCGGAGAGAGACTTGCCGTTCTCATAATCTTCTTTTGCCTTCTCGAGTTCGGACTTACCGTGTTCGTATTCCTTCAGGCCTTCCTCATATTCGGATTTGCCGTTGTTATACTCCGCGAGCTTCGTGTAATAAGTGCTCTCGCTGCTGTTATATTCGTCAACACCGGCATCGTATTTTTCCTCGGCTTCGTCATATTCAGCGAGCTTTGTGATGTATACTTCGTGGCCCTCATCCCAGCTTCTCGCACCGGATGCGAACTCTTCGTACTGGTCGTTGATCCTGCTGTATTCGTTCTTGATAACATCTACGATGAATTCGACGATCCCGCTGTTATCGGCAACGTTCATTACCTTGCCGGTGGTCCTCTCATACGCTTCCCTCAAGTCCTCTTCGGGAATGCCGAGCGAGGAGATCAGAGCAAAGATATTGTCGCCCATCGACTTGTTAAGATCTATTACTATGCCTTCAGTAATGTGAAGCTTTGTCGCAGTAACATAAGGATCATCCACATCAATCTCGTATTCGCTGTCAGACCAGTCGAATTCATCCGCGATGTCTTCACCCAGAATATTCGTGATTGCTTCCCTAAGCTTATTCTTTATCGTTTCTTTTGCTTCTTCGATCTGCCTGTAAGCAGAGTCAAGTTCTTCACGCGCTTCGTTTAATTGCGTCTCTGCGTCTTCGAGCTGTGCCTCTGCATTTTCAAGTTCTGCTTTAGCATCATCGAGCCTGGTCTTGCCGTAGGACAGCTGGCTCTCGGCATCGTCGAGCTTCACTTTGGCGTCGTCTAATTCCTTCTTTGCATCTGACAGCTTCTTCTCGTAATCTTCGATGCTTGATTTTGCTTCTTCGAGTTTTTTGACGCCGTCGTTATATTCTTTCCACTTGCCATCGAGTTCCGCTCTGGCATCAGCGAGCTGCTGTTTGGCATCATCGAGCTTTATCTGTTCCGAGGAAATACCCTTCTCATACTGGTCGTGGATATAGTCGAACCTGAGCTGCTCGCGGTCTCCCGAGATGGCTTCTATGCGCTTAACGGTCTCACCCACCGTCTCAATGTACTTATCGTCGTAGACATGCATGCCTGCTGCATCCGCGACTTTTACTTCAGCAGTCATGCAGCAGTTGTCGAGAGCTTCCTTATCGAAAGCATCAGGCATTACCAACACATATCTCGCACCCGGTGTAAAGAGCGGCCATGACGCGTGATCAGGATGCAGAACGATTCCCGTGATGACGTATTCGGATGTCTTCAGATAATCAGGCACACCGCCCTTGGAATTTTTAACGGTGATCGTGTCGCCGATTCCAAGCTTTGTGTCCTCATCAACAGTCTTCTCGAGCACGCATTCATTAGGGCCTTCAGGGAGCCTTCCCTCAAGTATCTGAACCGTGTTTATCCTCTGCGTGAGAGATACGACCATAACGTCAGTGGTGTTGCCGCCGTTCGTGACTTTCGCGGAGGTCCTGTAAACGCCTTCGACATCAGAGACACCCTCGACAGAGCCTATCACCGCGATGTCATCTTCAGTAAGAAGCTTCGTGGATATAACCTGAATGTCCCTAAAGTTTGTCGCCTTAAAGAACTCATTGGCATTGTTACCGATCGCACTGGAAGCGAAATTGATTCCCAAATAAGCATTCACCGCGAGCATGGCAATAACAACGATGGACAGATAGGAAACTATCTGCTTCATGATGTTTCTTACTGCATCCTTTCGCTGTGTATGCTTCATGGGAATTACCAGATGAGTTCTTCTGCGTGGACCGGATGGAGGTTCTTCTTGATCGACGCGATCTTGCCGTTCCTGAGCTTGACGACGCGGTCAGCCATCTTCGCGATCTCGCCGTTGTGGGTGACCATCATGACGGTCGTGCCCTTGTTCTTCACGATGTCTTCGATGACTCTTAAAACTTCGATGCTGGTCGCGTAATCGAGCGCCGCGGTGGGCTCGTCAGCGAGGATCAGCTTCGGCTTTTTGACGATCGCTCTCGCAATCGAGACACGCTGCTGCTGGCCGCCCGACATCTGTCCAGGGTAGTTTCCTGCTCGGTTGGACAAGCCGACTTTATCCAATGCCTCAGCCGGCGACATCGGGTCGTCAACAAGCTCTGCGATGTATTCAACATTCTCGAGTGCCGTGAGATTCGGCATGAGATTATAAGCCTGGAAAATGAAGCCGACGTATTCGCGTCTGTACTTCGTGAGCTGGTCGTCGGTCGGATGCGAGAAATCCTTGCCCTCGATCATGAGCGTTCCGCCGGTCAGGAAATCCATTCCTCCGACGATGTTCATCATGGTCGATTTGCCGCATCCGGATTCGCCCAGAATGACGACAAATTCATTCTTGTAAATGTCGAGATTAATGCCCTTCAGAACAAGATTCGTCGTGTCGCCCGTCTGGAACTGCTTGGTCACATCCTTGAGCGACGCGAGCACTTCCTTCTTCTCTTCAAGCTCAACTATGAAGCCCTTCTCATCGATCGTCATGGCGGCGAGGGCAGCTAAGTGCTCGCACAGTTCAAGCTCGTTGTTATCGTATTTCGAACCGTTCTTTTTGTTGACGATCTGATAGCATCCGATGACGTCATTAATATTGTTGAGCGGTACACAGATCATGGTCTTCGTGACGAGTCCGTTATCGTCAAAAACCGAGCCGTCAAAACGCGTGTCAGTCGCAGCGTCAGATACCAGCATCGACTTGCCTGTCTTTGTTACGAGGCCTTCGATTCCGATGCCGTTCTCGATGCTGATGTTGGAGATGTCCGTGGGACCGATATGGAAAACGGGCGCCAGACGGTTTGTCTTCTTATCGAGAAGCCATATCGCGCCTGCCTCGCTGTCCAGTTCCCTGACTATTATCTCAAGGCTTCCGGACAAAGCCTCCTCAAGATTATTGACCTCAAGGAGCTGCTCCATGAGCTGATAAGTCACCCTTCTGAATCTGTTTGAGTCTGCCATATGAATCACCCTTGCAAACCGGTAGGCCTAAAAACTTCTTAATAATTCAATTGTAGCCTCCTTCTTACAAAAAAAAATTAGAGAAGTGTTAACCTTTTGTAGACATTTGTTTTTCCGTCCGAAAGCAAACAGCCGCAGGACATTACATCCTGCGGCGTTTGAGTGCTTTATATGAAGGGCGGTAAGGGGTCTTTTACCACTCCTGAACTATGTAATCGCCATACTCTCCATATGGCATGTCCTGATTGGGACCCGGCTGGGGCGGCAGCTTCTCGTAAGTATCTCCGTCTTCGCCATCGATCGGGTTATCCGGAATATACGCATCCTGGTTTCCGCCATCGTTAACATTCGGATCAGTCGGCTCAGTCTTCGGAGTATCCGTGGGAGTCGGCGCCGGTGTATCAGTGGGCGCAGGTGTCGGAGTTGCGGTCGGCTCAGGTGTGGGCGTCGGATCGCTGTTCAGATACTCGGACGAACCGCCTGCACGCTCAGGATAGAGAGCACCGTTGAATGAATGGTGGCTGTCGTCGATCTCATCATCCGTGCACATGAAATACATGCTCGGGTGATCCCTGAAAACCGTTGCGTCGCAGTGATACCACTCACCGTCAAGGTATACGAGATTCCAGTAGTGACCGTTTGTATATACAGGGAATCTCTCAACCATCATGTTGGGAATTCCCGCGCAGTCGAGGAGCATCTTTGCGCATGCAAAGTACACATAGCAGTCTCCGCTCTTTTTGGTGAATCCTCTGTATGCAGCTTCCTCATAAGTCATGTATGTGGAAATCGACTGATATGAGATGTGTGAGTGAACCCAGTTGAAGATAGCTCTTGCTGTCTCAACGTCGCTGCTGCGCCAGAGACCTGACATGACGTTCTCTGCAAGACCGTAAGCAGGATCTGAATCATCAGAGCTAGATGATGATGAAGATGAGGATGAACCTGAACCGGTGTTTGAATTGCCGCTGTCAGTAACCTTCTTGTCTGCATCAGGCAGCTTGATCGTGAGCATCGCAGTAACTACAGTAACGTTTCCTGCCTTATCCATCGCTGAATAAGAGATCTCATAGTCGCCTGATTTCTTATAGTTGACCGTTGCGTCGTTGACTCTGATAACGGGTTCGAGATCGTAATCGTCGTATGCAACGACGCCTTCGAGGAGGTCTAAATACTGGTTCTCTTTGGTGATCTCCATGTCGTGAACGCCCTCGATAGTAGGCGCGGAACGGTCGTCCAAAACCGTGAAAGGAACCCTGATCTTTGTATCGTTTCCGTACATGTCAGTAACGATTACGGGAATGTCGAACAGGCCGCCTTCGCTGAATACGGGGGTGTCGTTCTGGTATCTGACTTTCGCGATGCCGGACAGGTCGTAAAGGTTATCTACACACTCTTCTGCTTCAGGCATCTTCCATGTCGTATAAACAGTCTGCGCGATCGCAGTTCCTTCAGGTCCTGTGTGGTCCTCGATCCTGAGCGTAACGTCCTCACTGCCTCTGTCGTATCCGACCTTGAGCTGGTAGATCGCGGGAACGGTCGTGTCGATGTCCGAAATATCTGTAAGGAATACCGCGCTCTCAGGCATCTCTGCAAAGAAATCCTCGAGCTTGATCGTAGCACCGACTTCAATGACAACGTCCTTCTTAACCTTGACGCTGTCCTCCTGCCTGGGCATGTAGTAAAAGCCTGCAGCTGCTGCGCCTCCCAATACAACGAGACTGCTGAATACGGCAATGACCGCCTTGCCCTTGGCATTCAGCTTCTTTTTCTTCTTGGCCTTAACGGCCTTCTCTACGTGTGCTTTTTTCTCGGGTGCATGCTCCGGTTTAGCGCGTCTTGCAGCAGGCTTTCTCGTCTGTACTCTCCTGCCCTCAGGTGCTGTCAGGTCAATGTATTCGCTGTCGCGGCCGTTGTTTTCCGGCATTGCGAAAGCCTCGTAACCGTAATCGTTTACTTCCGGACCTGTCGCGCTGAACTCAGTGTAACTGCTGTCGGAAACCCTCCTCTCAGAGGGTTTCCTGACGCTCATTTTTCTGTCGGATGTATTGTTGTCATCCAAATACCATCCTGCAATTCCCATACAAATTCTCCCCATATGCATTTCTGCGAGACGCCAGTATCCCCATACCTGCGGCCCCTGTCTTCTGTGTATAGGTTAGACCCCGGAATTTTCAAATTTTCTTCATTCCGGCATCAAAACGCCATAGATATTGTGTGAATTAGATGGCATACGTGTTACTTTCGAGATGGGCCAGGTCCTTGTTCTTGCAATATTCCCAATACTTTTTCAGTGCACAAAACCACCGATTCAGGTACTGAAAAAGTACTGAAGGCCCTCCAATACTTTTTCGATACCTAAAAAGCACATTTTAGGTACTGAAAAAGTATCGGGACCCATCGAAAGCCAGACTTTTTTCCAAACAAATCAACACTCTCCCTCCCATCTGTTGCTTATGCATCAAACACAGGAAACATTAACGATGGTTGCGGGCGATATTGCCTGCAATAATGAAGCCATCAAACAAACACAAGCACTAATCAAGGAGGGAAAAGAAATGAAGACAATCACAAAGTCAAAGAAGGGTTTAACACTCGTAGAGATCATGGGAGTGCTCGCAGTAATCGTCATACTCGCATCAGTTTGCGGAATCGCGCTGATCGGTGTAGTAAAGAACCTCCCCTGGGTAGAGCTCATCGGCGAGAATCCTTTCGATTCATCAACAGCACAGACTGAAGTACAGTAATTAATAGATAGCCATGAAAAAGGGGAGCTGCCTCGGTTGGGACAGCCCCCTTTTTAGTTGTGTTAATTTACTTCCTGATATATATCGGCATCTCCATGTAGCCGCGCTGCTCCCTGAAGAACCTGCCGACTTCAACGACTCGCTCGTCGCTGCCGTCAACAGACACCCAGGTGCCTGCAGGCAGATAGAATTCGACCCAGCCGTCCTCGTCGAAAACAGGGGCAACCAAAATCTTGTCTCCCAGCATGTACTGTCTGTCCAAAAATGCGCAGACGGGGTCATTCTGGAACTCGATCATCATAGGACGCATGACGGGATAACCGAACTTCTCGGCTTCGACGCGAGCCTCATTAATATACGGCATGAGACTCTTCTTGAGCTCAGTGTAGTGCCTCAAAACATCAACCGATTCTTCGTCGTAATTCCACGGTACTCTATACGATGTGCTGCCGTGAAGACGGCTGTGGGAACTCAATAATCCGAACGCTACCCAGCGCTTGTAAACGTCGGGTGTGGCCTTGTCTTCGAAGCCGCCGATGTCGTGGCTCCAGTACGAGAAGCCGGACAACATAAGCGACAGTCCACCCCTGATGGTCTGCTCCATCGACGGGTAGTCTGAGTGGCAGTCACCGCCCCAGTGAACGGGAAACTTCTGGCCGCCGGAAGTTGCGCTTCTGGCAAATACAACAGCCTCGCCTGCGCCGCGCTCTCTTACAAGGAGTTCATACACACACTTGTTGTACAAATATGCATAGAAATTGTGCATCCTCAGAGGATCAGAACCGTCAGAGAAAACCACATCCTCAACAGGAATCCTCTCGCCGAAATCAGTCTTGAAACAGTCGACGCCCATATCCAACAAAGCCTTGAGTTTGCTGCAATACCACTCGCACGCATCAGGATTCGTGAAGTCAACGATGCCCATTCCCGCCTGCCACAGGTCGGTCTGCCAAACGCTGCCGTCAGTGCGCTTGATGAGATAACCACATTCAGCAGCCTCATCGAATATCTCCGACGCCTGCGCTATATACGGATTAATCCAAACGCAGACATGCAGTCCGCGCTCGTGCAATTTAGCGATCAATCCTGCGGGATCCGGGAACATGTCGCTGTCCCACATGAAGTTGCACCAGTGGCTGTCCTTCATCCAGAAACAGTCGAAATGGAACACCTTCAGATCGATTCCGCGATCCTTCATTCCGTCGACAAAAGACAGCACGGTTTTCTCATCGTAATCAGTGGAAAACGAAGTTGATAACCATAGCCCAAACGACCAGTCAGGAAGCTTCGGAACACGTCCCGTGAGACCTGTATACAACGTGATTACATCCTTCATGGAAGAGCCTGCAAAAAGGTAATAATCCAGGCACTCACCGCGCACTGAGAACTGCACTTTTGACACGTTCTCTGACGCGACTTCGAAGTTGATCTCTTCAGTATGATTTACGAACACGCCGAGATTTTTATCTGTGATGTAGAACGGAATATTCTTGTAGGACTGCTCGGTAAAAGTGCCGCCGTCCTTGTTCACGATGTCGATGCTCTGGCCGTTTCTGATGAAGCTTCCGAAGCGCTCGCCGAGGCCGTAAACATGCTCGCCGACACTAAGGCTCAACTGCTCACGCATGAACGCACCATGATCACCATCGATATATGCAAGCGCGCCGTCAACGGACTTCGTAACAGTAACACCGCCACGCTTCAGTTCATAACCATAGTTCTCTTTGGAGATAACAAGTGTACTCTCCCCACTAGTAATAGAAATGCACGCATCGCTCTCAGTAACACCAATAGCAACCGCGCCTTCATTCAATTCAAAATACGATTCAGCGCAAGTAACATCGCCCTTAAAATGATAAGTCCTGATGCGGAAAACATTCTCAAAAGGAGACGATATCTCAACGGTAATATACGGTCCGCTCAGTGTGTTTCCGCGGACGTAAACATGGAATGTCGGGATTGTCAGAACGACCTTACTTTCGAGCTGTTGGACGAACCGGACCTCGCGCGCCTGATGAA